>JACKQG010000111.1_pt1 | contig 110762 bp, 96 predicted proteins | sample 8237621 | NCBI WGS metagenome assembly JACKQG01 (sample SAMN15677084, study PRJNA649215) | marine metagenome | biome: marine; feature: Black Sea; material: saline water; isolation source: suspended particulate matter (SPM) from the Black Sea western gyre | collected 2013-06-09/2013-06-10... | reverse complement strand
AATAAACCATGTATCGTTTACGTCCAACTAACGCTTTGGGCTTAAGCTGCGTGCCTGCAAGCCGTAATCTTTTAGTCTATTCATCAAAATAATCCTCAATTTCGGAACCTGGCTAAGTCAGCTTGAAGCCTTTGTTAGCCGGGTGCAAATCTATTGGTTTTCTGTGTAGCCGTCACGACTAGTGCGTGCGGAGCAGAAAAGGGCAGCTTTTTTTAAAACCACCAATCTCTGGCCAATATTTTAAAAAAACCATCTACTTTCAGAACAGCCCCAATTCTTCTCGTGATGGGAACCATAAAATCATAAATCTATCCAAAAAAAGCGACAATAGTTTGTAATCCGGCTAACGCTTTAGGCTTGAGCTGCTTCAAGAGAAACAGTCAAAATAGTTCGGCTACCTTGTGTACGTGATATCAATGTTTGTATTCCCCCTAAATGAGTGTGAGTCAGCTCTAAGCCTTTGTTAGAGAGTGGATATGAGCACTTCACTACTTGTTGCCATTCTGAGTTCCAAAGAAATAGGCAAAACCTAATCTCAGGTGACTGATTCTTGTATAGTACGAACCACTATCATAGTGAACTGTGTACTTTGGTATGAGAGCAATGTTCTCGTTTAGGAAGAGTATAGCACCACCTTCTACGAACAAACCTACAAGATGATCTGAAAGTTCTTCAGCATCAGAATCTGTGTAGATGGACGGTCCTATGGTAAGGAAGAGTGGCCAATATGGTTTTTCTGTTACTAAAGTTAAGACTGGAGTAAGTAAGAGTTCAGTAGATGATCCCCAATTATCATTGGAATATGACAACTCCGCTCGTACTCCCAGGCCTACATTTCTGGAAAAGAAGCGATCTATCTGCGGAACAATATAGTAGATTGAATGTTCAGAATGTTCAACAGCGTATGTACTCACTCCAACACCTCCACCCACTTTCCATACACCCTTACTAATCATATTCTGGGAAAATGATGAAGAAGTCAGGAGAATTATCAATGTCATTATTCGCAATTTATTCCCACCTCTCTAACGCCTTAGGCTTGTGCTGCTTCCCAAGAAAGCATCGCTTTGTAAGTTAATTGTATCCGTCCACATCATTTTAGATTTGCACTCCCCTGTTGTGAGTCCGCACTAAGCCTTTGTTAGTTGGCGACCAAATTATCCTTCAAAGTCAAATGTGATCCCCAACATTGCAAATTAGCCAAAAATGCATTAACCGGTCAGCTCATAAGCGACTACATGCTGATCCTGACGATTTGAGTTGACCTGATTCGTTCTGTTCTTTTGATGGCCCAAAAGAACCAAAAGCCCTTTTTTAAGGCAGGTCTGTGGAGAGATTTTGTGACCTTCACGAAGCCTGCGCTGGAAGAAATCCTTCTTCTTAACCGCTCCGTCTTCAGAAGCTCAATCAAAATCTCTCCAAAGGACATCAGCAAAAAATCGACGCCTGGACTATTGAGCTGCACCAGGGATCAGTATCGCTTTAAATCTTTCAATAAACCATGTATCGTTTACGTCCAACTAACGCTTTGGGCTTAAGCTGCGTGCCCGCCAACCGTAATCTATTTGTCTATTCATCAATATAGTCCTCATTTTCGGTATTGGCTAAGTCAGCTTGAAGCCTTTGTTAGAGTGCGGCCGTTCAGACCACTAATAATTGGCAAAGCACAATCAAAAAAACATTTGCTAACCCCAGTCAGACATCAAAAACCACTTTTCTTCAAAATACCACCAGACAAAACCAACTTACCGCTTTTTTAATACCAATGTACAATTGTAGGATGACGCTCTAACTATGTTTATACGGTCTGGTATAATATTTAGTGTGCATTATTTGAATCATAATAAGTACTCGGTTTCTCCACAATTTTCCCTTCAAAACACTCCAGCTCTTGAAAATAATATTTATTTGGGGTTATTTACTGTCCATGTAAGTGACTAGAGATCATCTAAAGGACTCCTGACACCGCCTGGACCTCTATTGAGGACATGGGTGTAGATCATAGTCGTTTTCAGATCCTTGTGACCCAATAAGGTCTGCACGGTCCGGATATCATAACCCCCCTCTAATAAATGCGTTGCAAATGAGTGACGGAAGGTATGACAGGTAATCCGCTTGGTCAAGTCGCATTTGTCAACAGAAAGTTTAATTGCACGTTGTATGATCGAAGCATCCATATGATGACGACCCTCAGTCCATGTCGACCTGTCTACCCAACGGTTCTCCTGGGGGAACACCCACTGCCATCTCCATTCAGCAGATGCTCCTGGATATTTCCTATCCAAAGCTCCAGGCAACATGACCTCTCCCCAGCCTTGTTCAAGATCAGATTTATGCAGAGTTTTAACCTTGTTTAAATGACGCGCTAAACGTAGTTTTAAAACCTCAGGCAACATAACTACCCTATCTTTATCCCCCTTTCCCCTATTTATATGGATTTCATTCCTGCGCATATCCAAATCCTGAACCCTTAATCGTAAACATTCTATCAATCTCATTCCTGTACCATAAATTAATTCCACCATCAGCTTCTCACGACCAACCAGACGACTCAACACCATTTTCACTTCAGCCCTTGACATGACAATAGGAACCCGGATGGGCTTACGAGCCCGAATTAATCCCTCTAATTTTCCAACCTCTCTCCCTATAACATGCCGATACAAAAACAAGAGTGCCGCCAATGCTTGATTTTGGGTTGATGAACCAATATTGGTTTCCACAGCCAGATAACTTAGATATTGGTTAATTTCCGCCTCAGCCATCTTCTCTGGGTGCTTGTATTTGTGGAATCTAATAAAACGAACCACCCAAGAACCGTAAGCTTTCACCGTTCTTGGACTATAATGACGAGATCGCATGGCCTGGTTAAATCGATCAAGGAGCTTTGAATGTTGATGTTTCTGGTGAATTGAACCATCTGAATGAAATGACTTAGCATTCATTTTGTACCTCAAAATTTTGGATTTTCGATTTGTTTTACTCGGTGATCAGATGGTTGACGCCACAAACATAGAAATTCGATTAGACTTTAAAAACATTAATTTGTGTGTAATTACAATATGTTATTGATATTGTTAAATTGAATAATGTGTAGCTACCCAAACAGTCACATGCAATTTGATGGAACTTATGCCTCATATTGGGGTATATTAGAGACACATCTATTCAATATGTTTGTTTACAATAGTTTATACCAATTCAAAAAAAGGAGAATAACATGACCCTTAAGGAAAAATTAGAACTTCTATGGAAATACCTGTTCCTGGCAGTCATAGTTTTTGCCCTGGTTCAGATCGGACGAACCCACAAATCAAGAGTCATGCACCACGATTTCCAAGGCAAACACGGATCCAAGATGATGTGGTACAGCGATGAAGATTGTGATACGGATGAAATGAAGGTCGATGTTGAGATTGAAAAATTCGCTGGGGGTGATTCCGTCATCAAAGTTATCATCAATGGAGAAACCATGGATCTGGAAGATCTGGAAAAACTTGATGAAAATGTCTTTATTAAAAAGATGAAGCATGATGGCAGTAGCAAGGAACGCAAAGTCAAGATTATCAAAAAGGTGATATCGGACAAATAGTAACACTCCCTGTATTAAAAAAAGGCGAGTACACCTCGCCTTTTTTTATGTCAATTTATCTAATTCTATTTTGAAAAGACTGCTATTGCAGACATCACTTCCCGTTCAACCGTTTTCCCTGCTGGTCGATTGAGCAGCATACCATTTACAACCAGAGCAGATGACCCGCCCCCATCAAGATTAATGGCATCTACACATCCCAGTTCCTGCATAATATTAGCCAGCTCAGGTAAATCAACACCGCGACTGATCAATTGTCGCCCATCTACCAATAAGAGGATCAAATCGCCTTCTGAGGTCACTCCTGCAGCAGTACGGGGATGAACTTCTGGTATGCTGGTTCCAAAGAACACTTCTTCATTTACGGGAATGAACACTTCCCCACCACGCAATAGTATGGGTCCAGCTCCTAGGATATCTCGATAGGGCCATAATTTGCGATGGGTGGTATCTTTCTGTGCGCCTGGAAGCCCCGGAGTATTGTCAATCCCCTGCTCCCAGCTAAAGACAGAATCTCCAGATGAAGAAACCCAATTTATTTCTATACCATTATTATCATTGAACCCAATCGCTGAACGATGAAGATAAAACCTCTCTTCACCTCGTAGTACCGAAGAGGTGGCACCGTGTATCAGGACGCCATCAACCTTTAATAATCCAACGTGTTTAGCCGGATTCAAATCCATCCTGAAATAACCACCATTTATCATGACAGGTACATCAAGGCGTTGGGCGAAATCTGAAACCGTTTCTCTAGCATCAGTATCGGTGGACACGACAACACGACTTTCAATTTCGGGAAGCGGTTCTTTAACGAGCACATACCAGGCCCTGAGGTTTGTGCCAACATGTACGGAGTGATAGACTGATATGCCCTCAGGTAAGTCCCGATTAATTGAGTCGATGGCTGTCCACTCCAGACCCAGCCCAGGATATTCAATAGTGGAATTGCCAGAAGTATTACATCCTGTTACCAGCGTGATGACAAGCACCGAGAAGAGTATTCGATTCAACATAATTGCCAATATAGTATGATTTTGACCAATATCGAAAACCGATTATTGGATTAGTTACTTTTCTTTGCAGAGTTAATCAGAAATACAGCAATTATAGATATAGTGCCACCTAATAGTATGTTTAGTTTTAGTGGTTCATTAAGGATGAGCATGCTGAATAATAATGCACTTAACGGTACCGTAAAAATAAATGCCGAAGCCTTTTCCGAGCCCAACCTTGAAGCTGCAATGAAATATGCTGTGGTGGCAAAAGCCATGGCTCCCACCGATATTGAAATAAGATTTAACCAAAAACTTAATCCCATCGTGAATACGGTGAATATTGCGGAGGTATCTACGAAGAATAATGCCAGCACTGCGCTGACCAAATACAACCAGAAGCTGTAGGTTAACGTACTCATGTGCTGGTTAATTTTTGATGATATGAGTGTCAGAAAGGCCCACGTACTCGCACACAATACAAAATATTGATTCCCACTGGTGAATATGGCAGACCAGCCATCCTGCCATACGTTGATCAGGATGCTTCCGCCAAATATCCCCAGGAGCAGTCCGCCTAATGAACGACCTCTGGGTAGTTTCTTGTGAACAACTGACACAAGCAGAAAAGTCAACACTGGATTGAGGGTGGTAACCAATACTCCACCAGCACCGGCAGCACCCAACCTTGTCCCGGTAAAATAGAAATGATTGTAAAGAACCAGAAATACAGCACTCCCCAGAATTGAGGGCAGTCCTGCCAGAGTGATTCTCCATTCAACTCCTCGTAATATCAGAGTGAACCACATGAATATTCCAGCTATTAAAAAGCGCCAGAACATGAGGATGGGAATGCTGGTATATGTACCCAGAATCTTCCCATTGGTCCACGAAAGTCCCCACAAAGCCATGGCGAGAATCATAATGACATAAAGAAATGTATTTTCTGATCTTTTCATCTGACAGGTTAATCAGGAGAACTGAATTTACCCTACTTGAAATAAAAAAGTCCCCATCAATTTCTCAATGAGGACTTTTTATTGAGTTTTAGCAGGCTTTACTCAGAAGCAGCTACATAACGTGGATATACTGGTTGGAACATATTCTCCTTTACAAACGCCTTTATATCCTCAGGTCGTTCAATACGGGCGAGACCCTCATCAAATGCCATTTCACATATGGCAACAGCTATGGTCTGAGAGATTTTACGAATTTTACGGAGATCTGGATATACAGTTCTCAGAGATAGTTCTTCTTCTGTGACCATTTCGGCAAGTGTTTTCGCAGCCCTATAGAACATGGCATCTGTAACTTTGGTGGCTTGACATAGGGAAGCACCAAGACCAACACCGGGAAAGATAAACATATTGTTACCTTGCCCTGGAACAAAGATTTTCCCCTTCATTCTCACTGGATCAAATGGACTTCCACTTGCAAATATGGCTTTCCCCTTTGTCCATTTATATGCCTCCTGCGCAGTACACTCAGATTTTGAGGTTGGATTAGAAAGCGCAAAGATAATGGGCTGTTTTGAATAATTCATCATCTCTTTGACAATTTCTTGTGTGAATGTCTGTCCTTGACCACTTACACCAACCAGAATAGTAGGTTTTACTGCTTTAATAACATCCAACAGGTTGTCGATGAGGGGTTCATCCCTGGCATAAGCGACCTTGTGATCCTGAAGTGGACGAGGACCATTTTTGACAACCAAACCCTGGCTATCAATAAACCAGAACAGTTTCCTGGCATCTGCCTCACTCATGCCACTCTCTTCAACAATTCCGGCAACTATCATATCCGCGATACCAACAGCGGCGGAACCTGCACCATAGAAGATGATACGCTGTTCAGAGAGTTTTTCCTGCTTCATGCGCATCCCACCAAGTAGACCTGATAGAGCGACTGCGCCGGTGCCCTGGATGTCGTCATTAAAGCACAATACTTTTTCCCGGTATTTATTCAATATTGGGAATGCATGATCGTTTGTGAAATCTTCCCACTGTATCAAAGCTTTAGGCCATCTATCCTGAACTGCATTGACAAATTCATCAACGATCTCATAGTATTCATCATCATCAATACGATGCTGATTGAGTCCCAGGTAGAGTGGATCGGCTAACAATTCCTCATTATTGGTTCCAGTATCAAGAAGAATAGGTAATGTCTTGCAGGGATAAACACCACCACCCGCGACATATAAGGCAAGTTTACCGATAGGGATACCCATTCCATTGGCACCCAGATCTCCTAATCCAAGGATTCTAGATCCATCTGAGATCACGATGATGTCAATTTCATCTTGATTCCAGTTATCGAAGATGTTTCGGATTTGTCCCTTGTCTTTAGCGCTGATATACATTCCGCGATTTTTACGGTAGATATGTCCAAATTGCTGACAGGCAGCACCTACAACAGGCGTATAAACGATAGGGGTCATTTCCATCAAGTTCTCAGTGAGCACCTTATAATAGAGCGTCTCGTTCCTATCATGAAGACTTGTAAGGAAGATGAACTTCTCCAGCGGATCAGTTTTGCGCTGATAGTTCTCAAGGACTCTGATAACTTGCTCTTCGATATCCACAACTTTTGGTGGAACCAGACCCTGGAGCCCCAGCTCCTTACGTTCTTCCTCTGTAAATGCAGTTCCTTTATTGAGCAAGGGCTCATTTAGAACATCTGACCCTCTAATGATTACCTCAAGCGGTTCGTCTGGAGTTTCCATCTGATAGCGACGCTTTTTTACCATTCCCATGATCTTCCCCTTCTAAAACTATTATTAAATATTAAGGGACACAATGTGCCGAAGTGAACCCTTTGCTAGTGTTGACCTTTCATGCTGACATAATTATGCAAAAATGATGCAAGCTTGGCACTATTCATGCAAATAAAATTCGATGATTAGAGATTTTTTAATCACCACAGATTCATTTTTTTAAAATAGCGGAGGGATAATGAAAATTAAAAATCGTTGGTTTGTTGTTTTGGGGGCAGTTCTCATCCAATTAGCATTGGGGGCAATTTACGCATGGTCTGTTTTCACACCATCACTGGTTGATGCTGGTTGGACAAAAGCTATGACACAGGCTGTTTTTGCTACAGGTTTGTTCTTTTTTGCTGTGGTAATGGTTATCGCAGGTAGAATTATGCCAAAACTGGGACCACGCAAGGTGGCCATGGCAGGTGGATTCGTTTTGGGTTCAGGGTATCTCCTTGCAGGTCTATTCGGGGGTACCAATTTTATAGCCCTGCTCATATTTATTGGAATGATAGGCGGAGCAGGAATTGGTCTTGCGTATGTAGTCCCTATTGCAGTGGGCATGCGTTGGTTTCCAGATAAAAAAGGATTGATAACTGGTATGGCCGTTTCAGGATTTGGCTTTGGCGCAACACTATGGGTCAAATTGGCTGGATCATGGGGCACCCTCATTGCTCTCTACGGTCTCAGTACAACCTTTACCGCCCTGGGAGCTATCTTCATGCTCATGATCCTGGTGGGAGGCATCTGGATGATTTTTCCACCTGAGGGTTGGTTGCCTGCTGGTTACACCTTGCCTGTCGCTTCTGATGGATCTGCCATCGGTGATGAGCATCATTTTAACAGCACTGAAATGCTGAAAACTCCACAGTTCCACTTCATTTCTATGACCTTCGCCTTTGGCGCCAGCGCCGGACTCATGAGTATTGGTCTAATGAAATTATGGCCCATGGTTGCCCTAACGGGTAATGGTATCGATAAAGTAGCTGCCAGCGCCATAGCTGGAACCGCCATGGCTGTATTTTTCTCACTTGCCAATGGTCTGGGACGAATTGCCTGGGGTGCCATTAGTGACAAACTGGGTCGCAAAGAATCCATTGTGATAATGATGGCCACACAAGGTGTATTTGTCATTCTTTTTCAATGGATGGCTGGAACACCTGCCCTCCTTTATCTGGGAGCAACACTCATCGGCTTTAATTTTGGTGGGAATTTTTCACTCTTCCCAACTATTACTGCTGATACCTTTGGCAGTAAGTTTATCGGACAGAATTATGGATGGGTATTTTTGGCCTATGGTTTTGGTGGAATACTGGGTCCTATCATGGGTGGCTGGCTTGGAGACATGGGTAACTTCCCATTGGCCTTCACCATTTGTGGAATTCTCTGTTTAATTGCTGCAGTCATTATGTCACAGATTAAGCCTGCAACAAAAACAGTTTAGATCAAGCTTAAATTACAGAACAACAAAAAGAGGCTGTCCCAGAAGGGGTAGCCTCTTTTTGATTTAAGAATCTGCCTACGCATATCAGCTTCGGTAGGGGAGGCAAGGAATTCTGATTGAAGATTTAAGAAGTGGGCAAATTTCAGTATTCAAAAATCTTTAATCCTTGTTCGATATTCAATGTAGTTTCATAATGATACTGTCCCAACGGGGGTATTCTCCTCTTGATTTAAAAACCTGCATTCGCTTATCAGCTTCGGTAGGGCAGGCAAGGAACATTGATTAAGGATTTAGAGAAATTAGTAAACTTCGGTACTCAACAATCGTTAATCCTTGCCTGTCAGGTCGAAGTTTGAAAAACGAAGACTGAAGCGACATTCAAAGGACACAGCACTTGCAGTCTCTTTTTTGTTGTCAAATCTTTACACAGAGCTTTAAGTAGATATTGAAGCTAATAATTTTGAATTGTGTAAACCTGTAAGCTCAACAGCGACAATGCTATTCAACAATACTTCTGAATGACTGTTAATATGGACTTTCAGGTAATTTTCTGTCATTCCAGTCAGCATCCCCTCATTGGAACTCTCAAGCAAGACCTGCTTTGGCTGATTGAGTTGCCGCATGGCAAAGCTCTGATTCTTTTTCTCTGAAAGCTGTGTCAAGCGCTTGTTTCTAGCTTTTCGATCCCTCAGGCTAACTTTACCTGACAAGTTGATGGCGTCAGTATTAGGTCTCTCTGAATAGGTGAAAACATGAAGATAGGAAATATCTAATGATTTTATGAGATCGTAAGTTTCCTGGAATTCAACTTCACTCTCCCCGGGGAACCCAACGATGACATCCACACCTATTCCAGCATCAGGCATAACAGATCTCACTGCTCTAATTCTGTCTTTGTATAACTCAACACCATATCTCCGTTTCATAAGACTCAAAATTTTATCTGAGCCCGCCTGCAATGGGATATGAAAGTGTGGGAGGACGCTTTTTGATTTCGAAACAAAATCGATGATCTCATCTGTAAGTAAATTAGGCTCAATGGATGAAATCCTGATTCTGTCTATCCCTTCAACAACATCCAGCCTTTTTAGTAGATCGATAAGGGTTAATCCTGAACCAAAGCGGTAGTCACCAACGTTTACACCGGTGAGAACGATCTCCTTGACACCTTTAGCAGCTATTTCATGGGCCTGGGTGATCAGAATCTCAGGATCAATACTGCGACTTTTCCCCCTGGCCAATGGGATAGTGCAATAAGTGCACGGGTAATCACATCCATCTTGTATTTTTAAAAATGATCTGGTTCTATCGCCAACAGAATATGATGGAGTACAGCCATGTAATTCATCAATTGCTGCATCTTGAATAACCAGAGGAGATTCTTCTTCAGAATCAAAATCAAGGTGTTGAAGAAGATTGAATTTCTCCTTCATCCCCAGTACAACATCAACCTTTGAAGTTGCCACAATGTTTTCAGGTCTCAACTGTGCGTAACAGCCTATGACAGCGACTTTTGATTCAGGAGCCTGTCTTTTCGCTTTGTTAACAATTTTGCGGAACTCGCGGTCAGCGTTCTCAGTTACGGTGCAGGTATTGATAACATAAAGATCAGCGGCTTGACTAAAGTCTATTTTTTCATATCCAGCAGCCTCAAATTGTCGCGATATGGTTGAAGTTTCAGCGTAATTCAGTTTACAACCAAGGGTATGAAATGCGACCTTTTTTGTTCTTCTATTCATCGGTATATAATAGTCATGACACCCCGGTTGGAAAGTTCAATCTGAATCTCGATTTTTTCTCAATTGCTTCTGTGGAATAATCAGATAAAACACCGATATATCCGAATATATCACCCGAATTCAGTTTGATTTAATACAGAGCAAATTATTTTGTTTTCTCACATCAAAGGAGTAAACATGAACCTATTTTCACATTCCTGGCTTCCATTCATTTACCTGTATGGTCTTGGAGGAATCCTTTTCATCGCAGGAATAGTCATCACTATGAAAGCCGGTGCATTTGACATGAAACGTCCTAAGCATAAGAAGTGGATGTGGATTTTAATTTTTGGTTTTGTCTGGTACTTTACGATGCACGCCTTAATGACCTGGGCTGCACTTGGAACCATCTCTCCCTATACAGTCCTCTATACCCTGTTAGCTATGGTTGGAGTATTTATTGTTGTAACTCTAAGATTTGGGAAAGGAGCGAGGGCATAATGCAGACCTTTCATAGCATCGGAACGACCACCGATTGGATTGTTATGGTGGTCTATTTTATGGCCATCATGCTTTTTGGTAGCTATTTCGGACGATATACTAAGAACACTTCAGATTTTTTCTTTGGCGGTCGTCGATTTTCCTGGTGGCTGATTACCATGTCTATTGTCGCTACTGGAGTTGGAAGTCATAGTTTTGTAAAATATTCAGCTAAGGGCTTTGAGCATGGGATTTCCTCCTCAATGACTTATCTGAATGACTGGTTTTTTATTGCCTTTTTTATGTTTGGATGGTTGCCAATCATCGTTTATTCTAAAGTGCGATCCATTCCTGAATACTTTGAAAAGAGATTCAGTCCTTCATCACGTTTTATCGCGACTATTCTACTATTACTCTATATGATTGGCTATATCGGCATTGGCTTCCTCACCCTTGGTAAGGCTGTGATTCCCATGTTACCCAGCGCTTTCATGCTCTTTGGAATGACCATACCCATCACACTCATGGGTGCCATCATTGTAATTGCCATCATAACTGGTATCTATATTACGTTTGGTGGGCAAACTGCTGTTATTTTTACTGACCTTTTACAGGGATTTATTCTACTCTTTGCTGGATTATTGTTATTCTTTTTTGGAATTACTTACCTGGGTGGATTTGATATCTTTTGGAATCTTCTGCCGGTGGAGTGGAAGCTTCCCATGGCGGACTTTAACCAACCCTCCAATTTCAATTTTGTGGGAATATTCTGGCAGGATGCCATTGCTGGATCTATCGGATTCCTATTTATGAATCAGGGACTGATCATGCGGTTTATGGCCTGTAAAAATGTTAATGAGGGACGAAAAGCTGCTGGTATTAACATCCTGTTCGTGCTGCCAATTTCAGCAATCGTTGTTGGTAATGCTGGTTGGGTTGGAAAAGCAATATCCATTGCCAGTCCTGATATCGTTAGTCCTTCAGTCTCACCAGATCAAATTTTTGTTGTGGTAGCAAACATTATTGCCAGTCCAGGTATGTTCGGATTTATCATGGCAGCCCTTACTGCTGCTCTCATGAGTACTGTGGATACCCTTATCAATGCTACTGCAGCGATTTACATTAATGATGTTCACCGACCTGTCCGTTTATATTTTAAGAAAAAGTATGGGACCCTTGCAGAAGGTGACCGCAGTGAGCTAACTGCAGCACGCTGGGCATCCGTTGCTGTCACCATCCTGGGTGTATTGGCAGTATTAGCTTTCAAAAACTTCCCAACGGTTTACGAAGCCCATGGATTTTTCCATTCAACCCTTACGCCACCCCTGGTTGTTGGAATATTCCTTGGTGTATTTTGGAAGCGATTTACAGCCTCAGCCGTTATTACTACATTTGTTGGTGGAGTGGCACTCATGATTCTTGGTTCGAGATTTCCTGGGATCCTCATTGCTCCTTTTGATCACGGCATTGAAATGAATGCAGCTCACCCCTATTCTTACATCCGTGCCCTTTACAATACCCTGGTATGTGCCGGCGTTGGACTACTGGTAGCATATACCACTAAATACCAACTCAGCTTCATCTCAAATATTAGAACCAAGGCCAATGATAAGATTCTCATGAATGGATTACTTGGTGTTGCTGTTCTACTGTTTGGAATTGTCTTGTTTGGAATTTCTGGAATGACAATCCAGCTCATCGCTGCATTTGGTGTCATCGCCCTGGTCCCCTTGGCAGTGACTTACTTTGTTCATTATGATGAAGAAGTAAACACCCTGGGCTTAACGGCAAGTTCAATTCAGACTGCCCGCATGCAATTTAAAGGCAGTGCTCCAAATGATGAAGAGGGTGAAAAGGTCCTCGTTCATTGGAAATTGGCTGAAGGTGATGAAAGTCTCATGTGTTTTTCAAAGAATGATATGTCCCTTATGAAAGCCAATCTTGGTGATCTGGTCTATCTTTGCGATAAGCGAGGCTGGTTGGGCGGATTGAAATCTGTTCATGCATCCTTTGCTGAACCTCACGATGAGGATGGTGTGGTTTATCTGACACAAGATTTAGCAGAATCAGGTCTATTTGTTAAAGGTCGTGAGCTCCGCGCCGAAAAAGAAATGTAGAACCTATAATGCGCCTTCTCCTCCTCACACTAATCGTCATCTTAGGATCGAGCGGGCTGTCTGCTCAGAGTCAATTTAAAGCTGCATTCTGGAACGTAGAGAATCTATTCGATACAACGAATGCAGCTCTTATCCGGGATGACGATTTTACCCCCTCCGGTAAATATCAATGGACTGAAGAAAGATTGGTGAAAAAGTTTCAGGATCTTTCCAGGGTTGTCCATGACATTGATAAAGCCAATGATCTTGCCATCCTGGGTCTGGCGGAAATTGAAAACAAGCTGGTTTTAAGTCGTTTAAATGAAGACTTCATAAAACGTGGAATGAAGATGGTTCACAAGGAGTCCCCTGATGAACGGGGCATTGATTGTGCCCTCCTTTATGATTCCAGTCTGGTTAACATCAAAAACTTTCAGTTTCTCCCTATTTTTTTAGCGGGAGATGATAAAACCCGAGATATCGTTGAAGCTGAATTTAGTTTTAACAATACAGATGAGAACAAAACTCTCTACGTTTTTGTTAATCACTGGCCTTCTCGCTGGGGAGGTCAGAAAGAAACCGATCCCCTCCGTCGGACTGCCGCTCGTACATTGCGCACGCGCATAGATCAAATCCTCTTGAAGAATCCACAAGCAGATATATTGATCATGGGTGATTTCAATGATTATCCAGATGATCCTTCATTATATGATATTCTGAGAGCACATGAAGCAGGTCCCCAAGCCTATCCAGGTGACCTGGTCAATACAACCTGGTCCTTAGATAAAAACCCAGATGCTGGAACGGCTATGTACAGAGGTAAATGGACTGTTCTAGATCAAATCATTATTTCGTCTGGTATGCGGGATAAAAAGAATTTTGATTGGGCTTTCCAATCCACTCAGACGTTTATGCCTGCTTATCTCATTGAGAAAGATGGGAAGTACCAGGGTTGGCCCAATCGGATGTATCGCAGTGGCAAATATCATGGCGGATATTCTGATCATCTACCCATCGTATGTGATATTCTAGTAAGTCCTAAATAAGATGAACATCGTTTTTGTTTCAGTCGAAGTAGCACCTTACTCCAAGGCTGGCGGCTTGGCTGATGTAGCTGGAAGTCTGCCTCAGGCACTGGCACCCTATGTAAATGCGGTTCAAGTACTCACACCTCTGTACAGTCAAATCGATAGAATCAAGTATGACATTCAGACTACCGCAATTAAGGGGAAAATCTCACTGGGTAAAAAGATCATTCCCTATGCTCTCCATCAAACCATGGATATTGATGGAAAGACTAAAATCGGATTTATTGAGTGTGATCAGTTCTTTGGTCGAGATGGCATTTACACGGAATCCGATGGTGAAGGGTTTGCAGACAATAACCTCCGCTATTTCTTTTTTCAGATGGTTGTACTGGATCTGATTTCATCAGGAAGTATCCCTGTGGATATCCTGCATTGCAATGATCATCATACTGGACTTCTTCCCCTTATGATGAAGACACTGCAACTAAAAGTTAGAACAATATTTACTATCCATAATTTTCTTTACCACGGTCATTTCTCAGCAGAAGAGCTCAACTTACTGCCTGGATCCACAAAGACTCTTCTAACCAAAACACAATGGGATAATTACAGTGCCTTGCTCGAAGGAATTGATCACAGTGATATTGTGACCACAGTGAGCCCAGGATACGCTCTGGAGCTCTTGGCAGGCTTGAATGTAGATGTGCATAGCCTCAAGAGAATACAGGCTGTAAAAGCCAATTTCTCCGGGATCGTGAATGGTATTGATACTGAGTATTGGTCCCCTGAAAGAGATCAATACATTCCATTTCATTTTTCTAAAGATGATCTTGATGGAAAACGGAAAAATAAAGCAGCATTGCTGGCAAAAGTAGGGCTAGCTCCAGATATGGATGCACCCCTTTTGGGCTCTATCTCGCGACTGGTTGAGAATAAGGGTTTCCCTTTAATAAATAAATTGCTAGACGAATTTGTTGAGTTGGGAGCAAAATTTATATTTCTTGGGTCTGGCAGCCCTGAAATAACTGATCAACTGCGCAAGGCAAGCAAACGTCATCCACAGCATATTGCTTTTGATGATGGCTTTAATGAACCGCTGGCCCATCTGATTGAGGCGGGTTCAGATATGTTTCTCATGCCCAGTAGATTGGAGCCCTGTGGATTAAATCAACTCTACAGTTTACGATATGGTACTATTCCAATCGTCCATCGTACAGGCGGTCTTGGCGATACCGTTGATCCATGGACTGCAGATTCAGGGACAGGATTTGTTTTTGAGCCCTATGATATCAACGAGCTGCGAAAAACCATGGGTCTGGCTCTCAAGGTCTATCATTCAGGGTCAGATTGGGTTAAACTCATGCAGAGAGCCATGTCTATGGATTTTTCATGGGATCAGTCCGCTAAGCAATATTTTCGTTTATATAATCTTTGATGAGGAGGTTCCAGTGAAAAAATCTGAAGTGCGTTTGGGAGCTATTATCCTTGGGGGTGGACGTGGAGAAAGATTAGCTCCTCTGACTTCTTACCGGGCAAAACCTGCAGTACATATTGGTGGTAAATATCGTCTCATCGATGTTCCCATCAGCAATTGCATTAACTCTGGGATTAACCTCATACACGTGTTGACTCAATTCAATACCACATCCCTACATCGACACATCTCCCGTACCTACAAATTTGATATCTATTCAGGCGGTGATATTGAAATATTAGCTGCTCAACAAACAGCTAAGAACAAAGATTGGTTCCAGGGCACAGCCGATGCCGTGAGATCCTATTGGGATAGATTTGAGCAGATGAATGCAACTCATTATATCATTCTGGCAGGTGATCATCTCTATAAAATGGATTATTCTGAATTTTTCGATCATCACCTCGCTACAGGCGCTGATGTTTCCGTGGGAGTGAGACCCATGCCCACCTCCACAGCTTCTGAACTGGGTGTTCTAAAGGCCAATAGTGATGATGAAATAACTAGATTTGTTGAAAAGCCACAGTCCCCTGAACTCATTGACGAATTAGCAGATGTCATTGATGGTGAGAAAATAGTACTGGCGTCCATGGGTATTTATATTTTCAATAAAAAAGTACTTACTGAGGTGTTGAAAATTAAAGGTGATGATTTCGGTAAAAATATTATCCCCCATGCTATTGACACTTTGAAAACCACCGCTTTCAGATTCCAGGGATATTGGGAAGATATTGGAACCATCCGAACCTTCTTTGAGTCCAGCATTGCACTGACAAAGGAGAATCCGGATTTCACTTTTTACAACGAAGAGAACCCCATCTATACCCGCCAACGCTTCTTACCTGGCAGTGAAATTCGAGGAGCCAAAATAGATCACTCTATTATTTCTGAAGGTTGCAAGATTGGCAACGCGCAGCTAAAAGATTCAATTATTGGTATTCGAAGTATTATTGGAGACGGCGTTAAACTTGATCGAACCTATTTTATGGGTGCTGATTTCTATGATAATGAAGATTCAAACACCATCATTCCCATGGGGGTCGGTGCAAATTCAATCCTTTCAAATGTCATCGCCGATAAGAACGTACGCATCGGTAAGAATGTTAAATTGACCAATAAAGACAATCTTAAAGAATTCAGAAGTGACACCATCACCATCAAGGATGGTATTATCATTATTCCGAAAAATGCAACCATTCCCGACAATTATGAGATTTAAACGGAGTTTTCGAACTTTGAGGTAACGCGGAAAACTTTTTCCAGCAGATTGCTGGTTAAGGGTCTGGTTATTTGTCCTTGGTGCTGGAAGTTTTGGTAGTTTTTGCTTCCGAAGATTTTGAAGGCGTTGATTCCTTTGGGGGTGTCACCGTTTCAGTTTTCTTCGTTTTTCCTTTGGCGTAATCGGTAATATAAAATCCCGATCCTTTAAAAATAAGTCCGCTACCCCCACTAACGATTCTCCTCACACTTCCTTTACAACTGATACATTTATCCAGGTGAGATTCGGACATCTTTTGGAATGCTTCGAAATGATTACCACAACTTAGGCATTCATATTCATATGTGGGCATTAGCTAAAACCTTAATCTTTTTTATTTATGTGAAACTTTTTATGAAGAACTTCAGCAACATATGGTGTGACAAAAGAGCTGATATCACCACCAAAACTTGATACTTCCCGGACAATGGTTGAATTCAAATGCGTGTAGGCTTCATGTGGCATGAGGAATACTTGAACCAGATCAGGATGCAGCGTTCTATTCACCAGGGCCATCTGAAACTCAAATTCAAAATCTGACATGGCTCTCAAACCTCTGATCATGGCGACCGCATTCAATTTGCGAGCATAGTCGACGATGAGACCATCAAAATAGGTAACTCTAACATTCTTAAGGTGGGCAGTGGTTTGTTCAATCATATCAATGCGTTCTTCTACAGTGAATAATGGCTTTTTACCAATATTCCGTCCAACGGCTACTACAACTTCATCAAAAATAGAAACGGCTCTTTCGATAATGTCAAGATGACCCAAAGTGATTGGATCAAAAGTACCTGGGTATATGGCTAATCGCTTTTTCATTTCAGTATGCCTTATATATTTGAATTCTTGTTTCTGCAACCACTTTTTCTTTTAGCAATTTAAATACATCTGAGTCGAGAGTCTTTTCATCTCTTCTGGCAGATTCATAAACAAAATAAGCATTCCTGGAGCTATGCGCCTCAATTAGATGCATAATTGTTGAGGAAAGATTTTCTGCATAAGGTGGATCGGCGAGGATCAGATCGAATTTTTGATTCAATTTTGTGAGCACCCCCTGGACATCTCCAACATAGGCTTTGAAGTTTTTTTTGCGATCTCTCATCCAGAGTTTCTGTTCATTGATATATTTGCCGTCTCTGTCGATAGAAACGAGAGATTCAGCACCACGACTCAATGCTTCAAAACCTAAAGCGCCAGTACCGCTATAAAGGTCCAATACTTGCATTTCCCGTACATCCCGTAATGTGTCAAACAATATGGTGCGAGCGCGATCCGTCGTCGGTCTTACCGATCCTGCCTTAAGTTTGGGTAGAGGATGTCCCCTCCACTCCCCGGCTATAATGCTTGTCATGGTGAATAATTGAAAAAGGTGACGCTGAAGGTGAGAATGAGGTCTTCATTTTGAAAATCGATATCAATCGATCCAATGAGGTAATTGCTCCGTGATTCAGACCATGAAGAAAGAATGTACTGAATTTCCTGGGGAGATCCCGAGAATACAATTTCAACAGGATTATCATCGGTCTCACGGACAGGATCAATGACAATTTCTTCCAGATAATCAGTAAATGGATTTGCTAGAATGTCTAGCAACCGCATAGCGTCAAAGGATTGACCTTGAAAATCTTGTTCAGCATTCATGATAATCTCAAATTTGCTGGAAATATTTGCTGTGCCAGTACTATAGTCCTCGTTGAAGGATCCCAGGACGAATTTGTCCAGAGTAGATCTCATCTCTCCAACCCATTCACCACCGCGAGGGGCACTGATTTTAAGTGCGTCTCTCTTCAGAAATAAATGCCCAGAACCGTATTCAACAGGAAAATTACTGATCATTTCTGTTACCATGAGTAGCAGGGAGCGATTGTTAATGATAGAAATATCATCATCAGTAAGTTTAACCACCTCTTCAGGGACCTGTGTGAACTCCTGATAGACAATGACTGTGTCTCTTCCACCCGGCAATTTCACACGCAAAGAATCTGGCTTGGCAGCAGCAATTGAATCTGGCTCGGCAGCAGCAATTGAATCTGCAAGAGCGGCGATATCCTCTGTCATGGGCATGAGTTCATTAAAGACTTCATCTGGAAGCACATCTTCGGGAGCAGTATTGTCAATGACCAGGGAGTCTCCAGAAAAATATTCATCATATTGGTCAAGGTCTGAATCATCCTCGACTGGGAGAACCGGATCAATGCCTAAGAGATCGTATACATATTCCTCAGCCATATCTATGGTGGAAAACAAGATTCCCTTATCATGTAGATAATAGGCAGTGATTGAAACCATGAGGATCAAGAGAACAAACTCACGCAGGGGATTTCTATTGCTGTCTTTTTTCTTTTTCTTGGCTTTTGATTTGGTCGCCAGTGCAGGTGTTCCACTCTCGGGAGTTTCTGCATCATGAGTATCAGGTTTGTGCGCTGAACGACGCCTGCGCATGGTCTCAGCGATGAGTTCATCTTCAGATAATTCAGGGGTAGAAGATTCATCTGCCAGAAACTTCCTGGGCTCAAGAATTCCTCTGTCTTTTCTAAGATCAATCTTCACTGAAGCGCTCCTGTATTTCTACATTCAAAGCACCCAGGACAACTGCATATTCATCAATATTCTCAGTATCAGGATCTCTAAAATTAAAGTGGTTACCGAGTTTAAGTGGTTGGCAACTCACTTCATAATTTTCAAGGTTATTGAGCAGAGATGGATCACCCGTGGAGGAGAAGTAGAATAAATTCGTGATTACATTGTCAGGATCGCGTTTGCCTTTAATCGCTCTCTCAATGGCTTCTTTCACAAGTCGAATAAGATTGGCATCCCCACGAACATGATCTAGTGTGATTTTATAATCCCAATTCAGTGACCCGTGAAATAGCCCTGAAAATTCTTGGTTTTGGAACATATGACAGTTAATCGTGTTTTCCCGATTTTCCAAAACGACCTGAATGCCACCTTCGAAATCAAGGAGCTTGGTTGCTGTCAGGACATTGCCAATGGCTTCCATCTCAGTGATCACCTTCTTTAATTCCAATTCGGAAGGGCCGATAATACGCTCCACCCAGGTGTCAAAAGATTGCGGGATGGCCAAAGAGACGTATTGAGCAGACTTTCCTGATGATCGATTGAGTTCCTGGTGAACCATGGAATATTGAGATACAGAACCTTCCAGCATCTCTTTCATATACCAATTGAGATATTTAGATAGATCATTCCCGGATAAAGCGCCATCAACGGGGTGGATACCCAGTGGGAACCAGCTACTATCTATGACAAGATGTGTAGTTGTATCTGGAAATTCAGCAGAATTTCGAATGGATGAGATTTGCTCAGCCAGGGACATGATGACTTGAGTATTCGTCATGTCTGGATTTTGAAATTCCTCACTCAAACTAACTTTACCCAGACTCTCGATAAATGGTGTACCTTTAAAATTCACCAATTGAGCAAATTTTATGGTACTTCGAGATATGTGAATTGCCAGCATGATGTATTAGCCTATTATTTGGCCCAGCTTTCCTCACCATCAACTAGACTTCCGTGGGTTGAATCAATCTGTGTAAAGAAAACGTATCGGCTGGTTTCGATTGGATGTTCAATAGGTGATTCAATGCCCAGATTTACATTATTTCTCACAGTTATTCGATATGGAAGATCTGTAACTGTACATTTTGTCAGCATAGGATCAAACTGATAGTGAGAGAATAGTTGCTTCTTGACGTATTTTTTGTTGATCGTCGTATCAATCCAACCACCGAAGGAATCTTTCTCCATGAAGAGAGACTTTTCATTGTCACCGGCAACAAATTCATCTGAGACCACACTGAGACTATCAATCTGAATGGAGTCAAATTCTGCATAACTGTCTGCGATCAAGAACAAATTTTCCAACAGGCTATCTCCAGCAAAAATGAGAATGAATTGATCCTGGCCGTAATAAACCTTCTCTACGTAGGCAGTATCACTTTTTTCCAGGATATTCATTGATAGGACACTATCGGTACCATTGAAATCATAGCGATAGTTGGAATTTGCCATTGGAGCCAGGAAGGGCAGTGAATCGAGTGAGAAATCCTGTGACACGCCCACCATGCCTCTATACCAGACACCATTAAAAGTACTATCATCAAGTTGTACGACCGTATCACGGGCAATGGTGAATGTGGTATCATATTCAGATAGATAGGTTGGGAAGACATCAACCAGCAATGTATCAGCAGCAAATTCAATGACCTGTTCGCCACGCCAGTCCAGAGTATCAACACCAGCCATATGCTCTGCAATTCCTACAATCTCACGAGCTCGGTTATGTATATTAATGAACTCACCTGTGAGCTTCTCAGCCAGTGTTAAATTCATATCATCATACTTACGCAAAAATTCGTCGTAAACATTCACATTAAATGTGTCAGACTCGACTTCAACAACCTGCCATTTCAGAAAATCAGATTTTTTGATAAGTCTATCACCTACAAACTCCACCACTTCAACAGCAGCTTTCTCCCAGTCCAGATCGCTTAAATTCACGGCAGATTTATAATAGGCTTGTTCCAGACTCACTGTGCTGAAATACTCTGATATATTTTTGTGAACGTTAATATTAAATACAGCGTCTGTTAAGTCTATATCCAAATGGATTGAATCTAATCCAGCGTTGGGGCTGTCCAGTGAATCCAGAGCAACGGCTATGACCTGTTCAGCAATATAAGGACTAGGTTCAGAATATCCGGTTAAGCGCTTGTATAGATTGTTCCTGCGTTTGGACAGGGCACCTTCCATATCCCTTACTTTAACTTCAACGGGGATTTCAATGTCGATACCACTCGTGTCAAAATACATCAGAGTCATATAATCAGGCATGGTATCCAGAGTATCGTTTATAACCAGGAACTCCGTTAATGCCATATCATAAAGTGTATCACCATAGGTGGCTGAGTCATATGAATCAAATACAAATTGTTTTTTAAGTGTTTCCAGGGTTTTTGCCATGTTTTCTTCAAAATTTGAAGGAATGATAAAATCAACCCTTACGGCACCATCATAGATACCACTAAATTCAATACGACCTGAAAGTTCTTGATTTTTGGCGATGCTATCCATTACTGCATCAACCAGGGGATTTGAGAAGGATGGATATTTTGTGTAACTCGTGGTAAGTGCATTGAACATAGAGGTTTTAATATTCTGATATAAAATATCGAATTTGTCAGAAACAGTAAAGTTCAAACCTACACTATCAATTTCCATACTTTGCTCACCAACATAGTTACCAACGTCGAAAAGAGTTTTAATACTATCAAGCATGAGGTCGATAGTATTTGGATCCATATTGTGGTTGGGCTCCAGCGTCTTAAATAGCTCAAGATGCAACTCATTGTACAATTGTTTGTATTCATCAGAATAGTTTACTGAAATGGACCTGGGAGCCAGTGCTATACTCTGAGAGCCATAATAGCTGTAATTGGTATCCATAGCTGCTGCAAGCAGGCTGTCTTTGACACTATTAACTACGAGTAAAAGTTGCTCTGGGTCAGTGGTGTACTCTTTAACCAATTGATAGTGAAGTTTTTCAGCAAGGCTGACAGCATTCATCCGAAATCTAGCCTCATCGCGGAGTTCTGCCTCATAATCCCAGATAGTTTTTGGAAGATATATCACACTGATAAACAGTGCGATCAGAACAATAATTATGATTGAATTGGTTCTGTGATTAGCGAAAACATCTTTACTCACGAGTCCTCCTCGACTACTCTGTCGTAACTAAACCCTCAAGACGGGTGTATATTTTTTCTCCGATCCCCTTGACGAGGATAATATCTGATTTATTCTTAAATGGACCATTTTGATCCGTATAAGCTTTAATTCTTTTAGCCTTGGCCGGGCCAATACCTGGTAACTTAGCCAGCTCACTGACTCCAGCAGTATTCAAGTTAACAAGTTTGACTTCGCCTGTGCTCACTTCTGAGGATGTAACTATTGCCATTGAGTCAGAAGTTGAAATAGTTATGTCAACAAACTGGAGCGAGTCAGAATTAATCTGCTCTGCAATCTTTTTGAATTGTTGCTCTTCTTCGTAAAAGCGATTCGGAGTCAACTGATTTTCAAGACGCTGATTTCTAACCAGCCTAAGAACCGCGCCTACTCCCAGAGTGACAACTAAAAAGTAAATTACGATTCGTTCCTGGCGGGTAAAATTTAGCAAGTTTCCTGCCTCATCATAGTAAGGATTTTATTTTTCTAAAGATACTACCCTTGCTGCCCTTGCTTTTTTGACTTCCGTAATAGGCGGCGAGCTGTTTGTATAGCTCTTTTTCTTCTTTGCTGGGCTTAACAGGAGTCTCTATCTGAATCTTTACCATTTGATCGCCAACCATATGGCTATTAATACGTGGAATCCCCTTACCCCTTAATCTCAGGAGTTTTCCAGACTGAGAACCTGCCGGGATTTTCAAATTCACTTTTCCGGTTAGCGTTGGGATTTCCAATTCTGTGCCCGTAACAGCCTGGGCGATATTAATGCCCAGTTCAAGATAGATATTGTCTTCATCTCGAATAAATAACTCATGTTCTTTTTCATCAATTAAAACAATCAAGTCACCATGTTGTCCACCGCGCCTGGCTGAATTTCCTTCACCCTTTAAGGTCATGTAATTGCCTGCATGGACACCAGCGGGAATTTTGGCAGATACCACTGATTCTTTCCGCTCTCTCCCATCCCCATTACAGGTCTTACATGGATGAGCAATAACTTCACCAGTACCATCACAGTTTGAGCAAGGTTGAATGTTTACAAATTGACCAAACATGGATCGGGAAACCTGTTGAACTTCTCCTCGACCATGACAGACCGAGCAATTTGTTTTGCTGGCTTTATCCCGAGCGCCTGAACCATCGCAATCCGCACAAGATTCAAATCGTTTGACTTTCATCTTCTTCGTGACACCAGTGGCGATTTCCTCAAGTGTGAGTGGCAGTTTTATTTTTAGATCTGAACCTCTGGCTCTTCCCCGGGAGCGAGATCCACCTCCACCACCAAATAAATCGCCAAAGCCACCGCCTCCGCCACCACCGAATCCATCCATAAAGATGCGTAGCGCGTCAGACAGATCAACACCAAAGCCACCTCCGCCAAAGCCGTCAAATGGACTACCGCCCATGCCACCTTCAGGTGCATGACCGAATTGATCGTAGTGAGCTTTTTTCTGCTCGTCATTTAGGACTGAGTATGCTTCAGCAGCTTCTTTAAATTTCGCTTCAGCTTCTTTGTCGCCTGGATTTTTATCTGGATGGTACTTCATGGCAATCTGGCGATAAGATTTCTTTACATCTGCTTTATTGGCCCCTTTGGATAGACCTAGCACTTCATAGTAATCACGTTTTGCCATAATTATTGACTTACCACTACTTTTGCAGCTCTAAGCACACGATCGCCTGATTTGTAGCCTTTTTCGAAAACCTGCATGATGATACCAGAATCATACTCTTCAGATGGCTGCATAGCCATTGCTTCATGCAGTTCAGGATCGAAAGGCTCTCCGGTTGGATCATAGACCTCAACATTATCAGTATCTTTCAAAAATTTTTGAATCTGATCTAATACCAGTGTAATGCCTTTAGATGAGGATTCTGCATCGCTCTCATCCTTTTCATATTGGGCAGATCTTTCAAGATTATCAATAATCGGGAAAAGACCCATGAGTACGCGATCCTTTGCAAAACTTAAAGAGCGCTCCTTTTCCCTCTCAACTCGTTTTTTTCCGTTCTCGTATTCGGCAACCACACGTAGCATTTTTTCTTCTGCGGCTTGCACACGTAGTTGTTGATCAACCAGTTCATCAGTAAGTTTATCTACCGTCTCTTCGAGTTTATCAACCTTTTTGGTTAGTGCTTTTTCTTTGCTGGTTAGTTTAGGCTTAGCAGCAGCCTTCTTTGGCTTCGTCGTCTTTTTCGTTGTTTTATCAGTCATTTCACTTTGTGTATTTTGTATTAATTAATGTTTCAATTTTATCTGCAGTAAATTCTGCAAGTCCAATGATCCGTTCATATTCCATGCGTGTGGGACCTAAAATATGAATCTCGCCACTACAGTTATTCCCTTTATAGGCAATTGAAATCAGTGACATATTCTGAAAGAATGCCTGTCCTAATTCACCACCAATAAAGACACTGGGTTTGCCATTGTACAATGGAGCGGGTAAGTATCGCTGGAGCGTATCGGTTTCGATAGCTTCCAATAGAAATTCTAATTTTGCAGGAGCTGCAATTTCAGGATAGTGTAATAGCTGGTGGGTGCCATAGGTTCGATAATCGTTGTTTGAATTGGAATCCAGGACCCTGTTAAAACTCTTTAAAATCTGATCGATGATGGGATTTTTGCGTACTGCTTCATCGGCTCCCTGTTCAACCTGTTGTTGAATATCATCAATATCACGACCAGCGAATAAATCATTGAGAATATTTTCAGCTTCCTGCATCATGACTCGGGAGAGCTTGCTTTCCAATTCAAAGGCAACCGTCTTGACCTGCTCAAGTGACATATGAACAATAAGCAGAACAGAATCTTTATCCAGTTCATGCAAGGCAATTGATCGAATCCGTGTGGCACGTTCCTGAGGTCGTGACATAAGCACCAGAGCGTGGGACATATCTCCCAAAAACTGAGCCGTATTCTTGATCAAACGATCAAGATCTCTACTCAAGTTATCCAGACCTGATTCATAATCTCTGGTCACAGCCTGTTCTGGCTGACCAGGCTCCATGAGCCTATCTACAAAGTAACGGTATCCCTTGTCAGTGGGAATGCGTCCAGCAGAGGTGTGAGGCTGTAACAGGTAGCCTCCTACTTCCAGATCACTCAAAACATGACGAAGTGTGGCAGAACCCACTTTAAAATAATCCATGGCAACCAGACGTGAAGAGCCTACTGGATGGCCGTTTACGGCATAATCTCTAACCAACCATTTGAGGACTTTTTCCTCACGTTCTTTGAGTTCCAGAAGCGCTTGTCTAGTCATTCGATTCATAACCGAACATAATAATTTTCGGTCCTATTTAATACAACATTTTAAATGTGTAAAGAGTTGGTATATAAGGCTTGGGAGGATTTGTTTATAAGGGAAGAATTGGTGAATTTAAGCAACAAAGCGAAGCATTTTTCTGACTGCTTTTAAAACCCCCAGTGAGGACAGGCTAACTCCAAATAAAATGAGACCCAAAATCACTTCTGGATGATCGATTATTTTTACAGGTAGATCGAGATGGACGTAATACTTGATGCAATATTCTGCCAGAATGATCAGGAGCACTGAGAGAGATGCACCAAGAAACCCGAGAATTCCTCCTTCAAGGAAGAAAGGTGCTTTCACCAGGAAATCACTGGCACCGAGTAGTCGTACTGTTTCTATAAATTCGTATCTGGCCAGTATCATCAAGCGGAGATTATTGGCTGTGAGAAAGACTGTGGACAGAATGATAAGAAACAAGGTGACCGTTGCCACTGTGTAAACCAACTGCATAACGCCCTGGACCCGGTTGAATAGATCCTTCTTAAAAATGACCTCATCCACCCCATCCAATTCATTCATGTTCTGAATAAATGTTACGATATAGTCGGCAGAACGGTGATCTTCTTCAAAAGTAATACGGAAAGAGCTTGGCAATGGATTATCATCCAGTAAAGAAAGCACGTCTTCCCCGAATTCAGCATTGTAGAGGGCAGCTGCATCTTCCTTTGATAGGTAATCCATCCTGAAAATGCCTGGATAATCCTTCACAATGGCTGCCAATTCAGTCTTTTGAAACGCCGTCGCTTCATTTTCCAGAAATATCTCGAGATCGTAATCTGCCTGAAATTCACCAATAAATTGTAAGCTGTTGTCGACTGCCAATACTCCCAGACCTACAATCAGAAGTGCAATCGTTACTGAGAAGACAGATATCATAAATGGCATGCGGGATCGCTTGATGCCAATAATCCCCTCCCTGATGATATAGCTCAGTTTCATAATTGCCTATCCTTTACCACTTCACCCGATACCAATGTCATAGCCCTGGCTGGATCTTTTTTGAGAAGAGCTTCATTATGTGTGGCATAAACAACGCTGGTTCCGGACTGATGAATTTTCCAGATATACTTCACAACCTCGGCTGCAGCCTTTTCATCGAGATGTGCAATGGGTTCATCTGCCAATAAAATATCTGGAGAATTCACTATGGCGCGTGCCAGTGCAACTCGTTGTTGCTCTCCGGCAGATAATTCGTGGGGATAATGTGACAATCTCGAGCGAATACCAAGCTCGTCAGCCTTTAAGGTCACTTTACTTCGAACCACATCAGCCTTGATTCCTTGAAGTTCAAGAGGAAGTGCAATATTGGAATAGATATCCCTATCTGACAGGAGATGGAAATCCTGGAATACCATACCAATTCTCTGGCGAATCCTGGCAATGTCTCTTCTTTTAATGTTGCTAGAATCAGCACCCAGGACATCAACGGTTCCAGAATTAGGAAACATATCCATGTAAATCATTTTCAGAATGGAGGACTTGCCACTTCCCGAATCTCCATAGAGATATACAAACTCATCCTTTTCGATGGTAAAATTCAGATCCCGTAGTGATATACCCGTATCATATCTCAGGAATACTTTATCGAATCGTATCATGCACTTTTCCTGAGCATGACTATAAATCGCTCTGCCTTAGCAGTGGGCTGCTCCAAAGTTTCATCATCAAGAATCTGCCACCACTCAAAATCAGAAGATTCGCAAAATCCTTCAACATCGACTTGCTCGTATGCTTTTTGAATATGAGATTCAACATCAACCGTATCTGTAATATCAGTTTTCAAAGTGAACACGGACTCCGCTAGTCGAGAATTAGGGTCATAATTTGTGTATCTCTCGTAACCACCCCGTTCATCGCTGAATATCTCACGATATCCACGGAAATGAGTTTGACATAATAAGGGTGTAACCACATCGAAAAGTAAAATACCTCCAGGTTTCAGTAGTGCATAAGTATTTTTAAGGAATAATTCAATATCCGAAACCTCTAGGAGATAGTTCAAACCATCATGGAGATTGATGATAACATCAAATTGTTTTGTTGATGAATAATTGACCATATTTCCTACGTTGAAATCGATATCAAGTTTTTCTGAAAGGGCCTTACCACGTGCAATATCTATCATATGCTCACTGAGGTCAACCGCTGTCATTTCAATACCAAGATATGCAAGTCTAAGTGCCATGGAGCCAGTTCCACAGGAAATATCCAGCCAGGTCTTACCAGGATCATAGGGTGCCACTAAGGCTTCGATATCCTCTACCCAGATATCATAGTTGATATAGTCCATGAGTAGGTCATAATATGCAGCGAGACGCTGGTAAGGCTGAATCTTCTGTATATTTTGCTTGTCAAGCATGGGGCTCAGTTTCCTATCAGGAACGGCCGTAGAAAAGATATACATAGAAACCGATATAACCGGCGACCAGGATGGTGCCAGTAAGACGACCGATTTTATGCCGAAGTCCAAGTGGAATGAGAACCAGCCCAAACATCATCATGATGATGTATTGAGCATGGGGGAATAATTTTACAACCTCACCGGCTATGGTTCGAGTCTCAAGGACATCAAGAGGTTTAATGAATCCCACCCCTCCCATAATAAAGAGGATATTAAAAACATTGCTGCCGATAATATTTCCAACTGAAATTTCACCATGTTTCCTGAAAGCAGCCACCAGAGAGGTAGCCAGTTCAGGTAAACTGGTTCCAACAGCAACAATAGTTAACCCGATGACCATCTTGGGAATATCAAACTCCTCGGCAATCCAGACTGCACTCTTAACAAAGAGCCAGGCACCCATAGAAAGGGCAATACTTCCAGCCAGAACCAGAAGAAGATTTTTTGCTTTGCTCCCAAATTCTCCTTCATACTCCTCGATAGGTACCTCACCGGGATGTCTGTATAAATAGAAGATGTAACCCACCAGAACGAGGACCATCATTAATCCGTCTAACCTAGAAACCGACCCATCCAGCGAAAGCCCATAGAGTAGAAGACTTATAACGAATAAGAAGATTAAACCCTTATAGGTTTGTTTGAAATGAATTGTGATGGGAAATATCAATCCACTTACACCCAGAATCAAACCGATGTTGGTCACATTGCTTCCAATAATATTCCCAATAGCTATAGTGGAAGAATCTTCAAAGACATTGGCAATCAAACTGACCACAAACTCCGGCATGGAAGTACCAAAAGCCACGATGGAAAGCCCAACTATCAGCGGCTTAACACCCATTTGCTTGGCGAATTGGCTCCCCCCTCTTACCAGCCATTCCGCGCCAAAAAAGAGCATAGTCGCACTGATAGCAATGACAATACTATTGCCCCCCATACCGATTGAAGCAATCAAATTACCCATTACTCAGATCCATATAGTTTGTGATTTTGGATGTATTCTGAAACAGCTGTTGGGACATAAAACCGAGTCATCCGGTCTGCATGAAACCGATCTCTGATCTCCGTACTGCTTATTTCCATACGTGGTAAATTTAAAAACTTAACCCTGTCAATGATGTCTGCATCAATATCAGATTTCTCAAACCTGGGTCGTCGAGCCACAATAACCTGACTTTCGTCAAGAATGTCTTCCCAGTCCTTCCAGGATTTAAACTCGGCCAGACTGTCACTTCCAATTAAAAAGTGTAAATCACTTGAGGTAATGTTCTTTTCCTTCTTCATCTCACGGATCGTATCGATGGTATAGGACACGCCCCCTCGTACAATTTCAATATCAGAATACTCGAATTGCGAAATATCATCGATACATAGCTTGAGCATGGCAATTCTATGTTCGACTGGCGTAACTGGTTTGATCTCAAACTTATGAGGAGGTCTGTAGGCTGGAATGAATACAATTTTATTCAAATCCAGGGATTCTCTAATCGCCTCAGCAATGATAAAATGTGCATTGTGCGGTGGATCGAACGTACCGCCAAAGAGACAGACCTTCAAGAGTATCAGCTCACTTCTTTGAGGCTTCGGTTTCTGCGACCACTTGTTCACCCAGCGTGCGCATTTTCAGCTTCTCCTTGGGGGTAAGATCATTTTTACCATTGAGTGCAATGGAGTTCAGCAATTCTCTGGCTTCATCCCAGCGACCGAGAGCGACCATATCACCAGCTTTCCCCAGCCGGGCAGCTGCATATAAACCTGTGTCCCCATAATCATTAATGACATTATCGTAGTAATATATCGCCGACTCAAACTCGCGTAGTGTATCATAGAGTCTGGCACTTTCCAGCAACTTCCTGGCTAATTTTTCGCGCATTTCCATGATGCGGATTTGGGCCTGTTCAGAATACTTACTCTCAGGATAAATATCTACAAAATCATATAGAAACCTTAAGGCTTTATCCGTCATATCTCTCTCCAGACGGTAGTCAGGAGATAACTCACAGTAGGATTCAGTTTTTTTCCAAAAGGCATCCTCTACATAGCTTGAATTTTTCATACGACGAATGAGACGATCATATTCACTGATTGCCAGGAGATACTCTTCCCGCTCAAAATAGGTTTCAGCGAGTTGGAATTGTGCATCGTCAGCATAAGCGCCACCGGGATCATTATAGATGATGAAGGTGAATACTTCTTCGGCCTTGATATAGTTGTCTTTTTCAAAATAATCGAGGCCACGCTGGTAGGTGTCACCAATATTTGAAGCATCCATAGCTTCTTTTTGACTGCCACATTGCTGCAGGGATATTCCCATCACAATAACAGTAGCAATGATGAATCTTTTTCGGGTAGAGCTTTTAATCAAAACGTAACCTCCATCGTGATGCCTTTTGAGACATTCAGCGGATTAATATAGAATTTTCCAGCGAAACTAGTTGATTCAAATGATGTCATATCTGTGCCTAGAGCAGCATCAAAAGCACTGATGAGATGGTTGACCATGATTAGGGTTCCAGCTAGCTGTCCATTACGGTACAATTCATTGGAACGGGTGCGCATATCGATATAATAAGCTTTGTGTGTCTCTTCATCTTCGTCATAATCATAGGTTACACCACCAGCAGTGTAATCATCCCAACCGCATGAGAATTCTGGGTACTTTCCAATATTCTCGTAGAAGTGGTGATCCTTCAAAGGAATGAAATATCCATTCTCATCCAGTAGAAATTCCCCATCCGTATTTTGGAGCAATGGCATGTTGTGTGTGCTTAAATTTGTCCCGCAGGTTCCCACAGGGGCATTATTAGGTGACCAATCTCCAAAGTACCAGTGATTATCTCCATATAACTTAAATTCCTGCTCTAAATCCTCACCTTGAGTGTGATATGATTCATAGCCATAGATTGCTGCGACTTCAGCTACCACGTATCCAACGGCCCGAACCTTATTCCCATTCTCCCATTGTCCCCAACCAGGAATAATCAATGATTTTACAAAGTTTTTCAGCATACGCTTATCTATTTTTAGTTTTGCAGGAGGCTGAGTAGGCTCCTGGGTATAGGCTGTTGAGAGGACCAGCAAACCTAAAAGGGATATCATTAGTGTTTTCTTTAGCTTAATCAAAACCAAACAGAACCTTCCAATAATAGCGCCATTCCTTGCCATATGGAATCATCTCGCCTGAACTGGTTTCTGATTCAACCTCGTCCAGACCATAGTATGCACCAAACTCGAATGCAGTTGGAAAGGCATAGTAAGAGTTGAGAGACAATCTAAGATCGACACCAACATCTCGGACCAATTGGATCTTATCTCTTTCATGGGCCATCCATGCAGAAAAATCATCTGGTGTCACAAATTTAGAATCTGCAGACCATACACTACCCATTTGACCATGGAATCCGATATAAAGGTCACGAATGGTGAGGTGGGCGACTCTACGATAGTTATCACGAAATAGAGGAAATCTCATGGTTGCAGTAGAAATAATTCGGCGACTACCCTTCATTGAATAGTAGGGATAACCCTTTAATCCAGGCATTCCCCCACCAAATTCCCAGAAAAAGTCATCAATGGCATTGTTATCAATGAGACTAATCTCAGTGGAGTTTGACAATACAAAATTACCCGGTATGGGTAAGAGATATCCATAAAATGCTGAAGCATTCATTTTGATGTAATTGTGATCACCGAATTTGCTGGCATCCCGTGCTGTGAGATCCTCTAGAAACTGATGGTGGTTTGTCCTGAGGGAGAGGCTGCTTTTATAACCGGAAGGATTTATACCTCTCTCCTGTCTAATCTTGATTTTGTGAATATCCCATTTTAAACCCCAATCCCAACCTTTGAAGTAATCATAGCTAAAACCACCTGCAGGTAGGCCAATTACAGTGTGGGATGCGATAGCTGTATTGTAATTTGATGCTGAGATATCCAATTTGAGGGAGTGCATGGGAGGAACTCTAATATCCGCGGACAGCACACCCTGGGTGAGACTGAAGGTCACATCAACATCACTATCTGCAGTATAGACTTGATCAAAATACCCTAATTCTTCATCTGTATGCCTGATCATCTGGTAAAATTCAAAAGTAAGGGTTGGCAAGAATCCCTTGTATTGTGCAGAAAGGAATAAATCCAAATCAAGATTGGGAGCCAGACCCAATCCACCTATCATTGAGTAGTTACTGATGATCTCATCCGAGAAAAAATAGATTCCAGGTTTTATTTGAATCTTGTCCTTGGATTGATCCAGTTCAATCTGCAAACGAGGCAATACGAACATTGGACCTTCACGAAATACATAATCCTTCGCAGAAAGGCGTTCCTGGTGTCGAGTCCAAGTCGGTTCAATAATACGTTCTATTGAAGCACTAACCGGACTGGTTTCTACATGTAGCAATTCAGATTCATCCAGGACTGCAATATTGAAACCCAGACTATCATAAAGCGAGTAATAGAGTTCGCTGTCCTGCCATTCAGGCTGAAATGCTGCACCGACCACATTGGTCACACGATGATTTGATGTATCCAACAGGTTGTGTTCGTAAATGTTAAAGATACCTGTTCGGTCATCGCTGTAATAGATGGTTGAATCGCCTCTAAACACAGGGTTGCGCTCATCCCATGGAGCTGTCAGCAAGGGCTTGACTGTCTGGCTCGCCAGATCATATATAGCGATATCACGATTGCTACCTGAGGTATAGTCAAAAATTACACGGTCTCCACGAGGTGACCATCTTGGACCATATACCTGAGTACCCGGTTCAAAGTAGGTGAGTTGCTGAATGCTATCTGGATAGTCCGGGAATGCAAAACAGAGGTTATTGGTACCATCCCGCAGATTTACAAAGGCGATTTTATCTCCGAGGGGTGACCAGGACGGATTCTTGACTCTTTCACCTGAGGTGATCTGGCGTTCTTCCTTAAGACTATCAGGATGAACAATAAACAGATCTGAATAGCGGGAACCACTAATGACCAATTGACATTTTTCACAGGTAGAAACTGAATTGGCGGAGACAAATGGAATTAGACTATGGCTACCGTGATTCATCGTCCGAGCTTCAGGTGTTCCCCCATCATAATATTCTTTCCGAGCATAGACAAGGTGTTCACCGTCTGGACTCCAATCAAAGCCCTCAACTCCGGGAAGAAATTTTTCAGCTTTATCAGAGCTATCTTTAATAAATAGGGCGGTTCTGGAGAGATAGGTTTCTCCAGCGCTGGATATAAAACCCAGCTTATTGCCACTTGAATTGAATCTAGGGTAGTGATTTGCGTCACCCTCACGCTGAACAAAATGAATGGGGCTAATGGATTCACCCTCTTGATATGAAAGGGTATGTCTATCTGCAAGAGCGGTAAGCCAGTTGGACCATAGTCTGTTTGCTGGCAATCCTGTCTCTGCCTCCAGAGCCTTATAAAAACTATAATTCAAAGGTCCACTGATTCGATCAGTAATTCGCTTGATGATATCCTGACCATATTCATGACCGATATAGTTGACCAGTCCAAATCCATGATCATAGACACTCTCATTGCCAATTCCAACTTTACCAAATCCATCCATCTCATTGAGTGTCAGGACTTTATCATAATTTAGACGATCTCGCAGAATCATATCGCGATTACTATCCCACCAATCCCAACGGGTCGTATCATTCTGAAATTGTGCTATACCTTCAGCCCACCACATGGGCACAGCAACTGAAGGGAGCGGATATGAAGCGATACCATTTGGGTAGCCATATAATACGTCTTCACGGCGTTCTGGCTCATAAGAAATAACTTGAAAATAAGCTGCCGGAACATTTCCATGCATCTTTCTTGAAGCCCGTAAACTTATGATATGAACGAATTCGTGAGTGATCACATCCCTAAGCCAATAGTGTGACCCTCTCAAACTATAATCCAAAGGCATGGCCCATATTTCGATCTTGTTGTCAAAATAGTAGGCACCGCCGTTGGCATAGTCATCTGTATCCCGAATAATCAGATGTGTCTTTTCCTCGGGCTTATAATTGTACAGGGAGGTAATGCCATCGTAGATGTCATCAGCGACATGGAGAGCTTCGTTGGCTGTCCACTCAGTCTCCTGATGATAGTGAACGATGAAGTGCTTCCCCTCGATGGTCTTCCATTCCAGTTCAGGATGGTTGAATCCCTGGCCTATGAGAACACTTCCTGTGCTAATTAATAATAATATGGTTTTCAAGGTGTTCATCGAATAACGGCGATCTTGATTATCTCTGATGAATTACCTGCAACGATTTGAGCAAGATAAACACCATTTGAGACATCAGAGGCATCCCAGAGCCATTCATTGTAGCTATGCTGTTGAAGCACATCCTGTTCAATGCGGGCAACCTGCGCCCCACTCATGGAGAATATTTCAATGCTCCAGGTGTCCACATCCCCCAACCAGGCGCGGATAGTGGTGGTGCTCCCCTTGATTGGATTCGGATAATTGTAAGCCGATCGGAATTTAATAGCTGGGGTTGATACTGACGTGACAGCTGGTGTAACGACAACTCGATCTCCTGATTTATTACCCTGCGGATCTGACCAGAAGGCGATCCCTTCAGTTGTCTGATCATATTCAAAATAAAGCAGATCCTGGCCACTGAGAATCAGACTTAGACCATTTGAAGTACTGAGGTAGTTTTCAATGCTTGTGGATTCCTGGGGTAAGATTCCACTATCCAATAAATTTCCTGTGAAATCAAATATAGAATAACCGTTGGTGTGGCGTAAAAAGATACTGGGCTGACCCTCTATAGTTGAACCAACAATGGGATTACCTATATAAGCGTCAATGCTGAAAGGATTGCCATTATAGGCAATTCCAGCTTGATTGATAATCTTAATTGAATTTTTGTAGAAAAGGGCGATCTCATAGTATCCATCCAAATCTGCATCCAATGGAATAATTTGTCGTGGTTTATCAGCACTGATGTATTCCATTTCATCAGAAGGAAGATGAGATATTCTTAAAGCATTTTCACCATTGGACCATGAGATAACATCCACTTCTTCAGGTATGATGGTTAATACGCCAGCAGGATCTCGATATGGTGTTACCCCTACAGGTGTTGGGTCCTCTGTAAAACTTGAGTAGAAAGGTTGAATGCCTGAAGTTGTCTGAAATCTGGCGACAGGTGGTCCAGAAAGTTGTTCACTTATGAATTGTGCCTGTAGTTCCAACCATTTCACCAGATAGAAGTTATCACTTTCCTCAGCAAAAAATGACAGGGTTAGCAGTGGATTGTTTCTGGCAATTATCTCAAAAGGCTTGTGCTTAGTAGGATGAGAATGGAAGATACCCGTCTCCATATCGATAAATCTGGATCCCATATCCATATTTGGAAATACCCAGGGATATCTGAATTGAAAGGTGCTATCGCTATTTACATGAAGGATATCCTGGGGTGTCACAGTTAAATTCGAAGTATGGGATAGACGCCCTTGATCAAAGACGGTTTCAATTACCTCAGATGAATCAGTATTGAAAGCCCAGAGTGAGCTTGACGCTGTACCCCAACCAATAATACTTGAGATGAAATCCGTTACCACCAATCTGTCAGAGGAAATTGAAAAACTCATGGTTGTGCCATTGTTCGAAATGTTCTCGATATTCAGATGAGTAGGAGCACCTGAATTGGAAGTGGTGGCCGGGAAGGTCCCTGAATTGAAGCTGAGCAGACTATCTCCAACCACTTCCTGGTAACGGTTGATATGAAACCAGCCCTCATTGCCAGCAAACCATGGATCAAACCACCAGCCAGTTTCCAGATAGGACGCAAAGAGTAACTGAGTGGTATGTCCCATATCCTGGGCACCATCAGCTTCCACAAAATCCACCATCTGAATGGGTCCACCATTGGGATTGTCTGCCGTGAATCTCGCATTCTCATCAATGTGCCAGATGTTGAGCCCATTACCTGGCAATCCAGCGTTCTGTTCGTCAACATTAAGAACCACTCCCCCGGTGCTTAAAACAACAGATACAGTGTCAAACCCAGCCTCATCGATCCAAAGGGGCATGCTGCTGGGGTGCAGAATGTTTCTCTGGCGATTCTCAATGAGATAATACTCAGAGTCGCTGATGGAAATTTTTACCGGCGGATCATCAACATGAATCGAAACCGAATCCCCTATGTACATCTCATTAGCAGTTGTCCAGCCCTGTTCAATGCGAGTATAGGGATCAGGGTAAGCGGGGACAATGCCATGAAAATTATTTGAGCCCTGGTCCATGAGTGCAAAGCCTCCCACCAGGGACACACCTGTCTCGGTGTTATAGAGGGGTGGTAGATCAAGATGAAAGCCCAGCATTAGCGCCAGGGTTCCGTTAAGCCCAACCTGATAAAAACATGGATCCTCAGCATCCTCAAAAAGGCTACGGGTCTCTTTATACTGAAGAAAATTTTGCGACTCCGGGATAATGATTAAATCAGTAAGATTGCCTTCATCAGTTTCAAGATTGCCATATTCGGTAAAATCTTTTTGGGACAGATATGCTGACGGAATGTTTCCTGGTGTGGGATCAAGTGCGAATGCGAAATCACCACCCATGCCGGCGTGGGCAAGAATTATGGTGGTATATTCATCAAAATTGATGTCAGGATCTGCCAGCAGGATAACATCTTCACTCAACTCAAATAGTTTGTCCGTTTCATCATAGTCTTCTAAATAAGGATGATAATAGAGCATGTCATGAGGCAATTGGTAGACATCATCATCATTTAGTGGATATATATCTGATTCAGCAATGTTCACATGAACCGCGCCATTACTAACCCGCTGCCAGTAGTAGTCCATGGCTGTGAGGTGATCCTGAAAATATGTACGACCATGTGGAGGTGGATCAAGAGACCAATCAGTACAATCCAGATCAACTGTATCCTTCAGAACAAAACTACCATCCCCCGTTGTTGCCGGTGAGGAGTCAGGTTGAAAGGCTACTCGCAGGACAGCTACCTTCAGCTCCTGTCCTGAAAGGGTGAGGACTGACAGAATAATCAGCAATAATCTTACTGTGAATTGATTGATATTGTCCCCGCTAGTCTTTGAGGGTGAAAAATTAAAGATCGACGATCAGATTAATCCGATCGACCTTAAAATTTTAACATCAGCGAGAATCGCATGGTATTGTTCAGAGGGTGTGTTTCCTCTGCCACCGTGTAACCAAAATCAAAACCGTAATTTCCATAACGTAAACCTGCACCGACAGTCGGTGTGGTAATCTTACCTTCAGAATCGTAGTAGTAGCCGCCACGGATGGCAAACATTTCATTGTACCAGTATTCAAGACCAACACTATGGATAAGCGATTTAAACTCATCAGCAGGACTTCTATCATCACTGTTTCCAATTTCCAGGTCACCGTTTTCGTTGTACAGTCCATTATCAGATAGTTGAGTATATGTAGAGTCTTGATCTTCGATTAAATCCCAGCCACCAATAATTCTATCATTATCTATATCACGGTCACCACCGAGATACCAATCATCCAGGAAGGAAGTGAAGATTCCCTGCCACCATGAATCGGTATGGGCAATTTCAATCTGCCCGTCACCATTATAGTCCCCGGACAGTTCTTGGTTGCCATCAGAATCATATCCACCAATTAACATATCCCCATCCCAATCCATTGAGGCGTATGTGCCAACCAGGAGTTTATTAACATCATAAACCATGTTCAGGCGATTGTATTTCGAATCATAAACCCGCAGGTTAAAACCAAGTTTCAGATTGGTAGGCATGGGATCAGCCTGGGCTTCATCATTAAAAATGACCTTGGGACCCAGATTGGCAACCATGGCGCCAATATCTAAGGCACCATTGAAATAACCTTTACTGAGATAGCCCACATCAAAACCAAAATTTGTGGCTGTACCTTTTGTTTTTTCACCTTCAACATCTATATCGGGATCTGTGAGGTGCTGGTATAATATTTTGAAATTAAATCCAACACTTGAGTTTTCGGAAATCATGGTTGCATAGCTGAATGCACCAGATGTGAAGTATGTTAGAAAAGTACCAAGTGAATTCCCATTCGCATCCGTATACTGTTGTTCACCAGCATTCAGGTAGATCAAATGTCCACCAAATACGCCGAGACCTTCTACTGGAGCTCGACCGGCCAAAAAGTCATAGTACATGTCGTCTACAAGCCCCGGGAGCCAATTTACGTGCATTCCTGAGACCTCATAACCAGTTTGAAATCCTAGTCCGGCAGGATTCCAGTAGGTTGCATAGGAGTCATCTGCAAGAGCGACTTGTGCTTCACCCATACCACCAGCCCGTGCACCAGGTGCAATCAGCAGAAATAGGGCACTCTGCGAGAATGCAACTGATAAAAACATCAGACTTCCAATGGTGAGATTAATAATTTTATTCATTTTCATTGTATCTAACTCCTCATTCATAAAAAAACCGAATATTATTAATAACATTCGGTATCAACCTTAAAAAAGATGAACGCCAGGTTCGTATTATTTTTTCGGCGGATTCTCATTAAAAAAATCCCAGTAACGTTTTCTCTCTTAAAGCTCTCCTCTATTAAAGCGGGCGAATATAGGATTACACCTTACGCTAATCAAAGGAATTCCCAGCATTTAAGCCTTCAAGTGATATGGATAACCCTGGAATAATCTGTGGGATACCATGTCGAATATTGTAGGCTATGTCCTGGGTATTATTGACCAACATATTTGCAAATTTCACTTCTTGCAGATCACCATTCCCGTTAAAAACCTGTCCACTTTCAACCCGATTATTTATTGCATCTATAAGGGTATCACTGGCTGGTTTTAGCGCGGTTTTGGAAATGGGACAATACAAGAGGTGTTGCTTCAAATTATCACCTAAATTTTATATCTGTTTCTTCTTTATAGCCACTGATAAAATCCTGCACCGATTTCAACTCTGACTTTCTCATTTCTTCCACGCTACCAACAAAGGAAAAGTTCCCTTGATCCAGCAAAACAATTTTATCAGCAAGAAAAAAGCCGGTTGGTATGTCGTGAGTCACAATGATGCTGGTAACTTTTAGATCATCTTGCATTTCTTTTATCAACATGGCTATCTGCGCACTGGTGACTGGATCGAGACCAGTAGTAGGTTCGTCGTATAAAATATATTTTGGTTCCATGGCTACGACACGAGCCAGACCGACACGTTTACGCATTCCCCCGCTCAATTGTGCTGGGAATTTTTGGCCCACATCCACGAGCCCTACACGTTGGAGGCTTTCCTGGACTTTTGAATCAATCTCTGAATCTGAATATCGGTTTTTCGCCTTCAATCCGATACCCACATTGTCACAGATATTTAGACTATCGAATAAAGCAGCTGACTGGAACAGCATACCGAATTTCAAGCGACATTTAACCAATTGATTTGGGTTAAGACTACCCAGATCCTCCCCATCTATGTAAATATTTCCTGAATCTGGATAAAGAAGGCGGGTAATTAGTTTGAGTAGAACACTTTTTCCCTGGCCACTTTTGCCCATGACGACGAGGCTCTGGCCATCTTCGACGTGTATACTGGCACCGTCGAAAACGACTAGATCGCCGAATGATTTATGAAGGTTTTTAATTTCGATCATATCGATGCATTTCTGAATCAGATCGGTTGCATGAATCTAGATGTCGTCCAGTTCTGCTCTGAACTCTTGAACATCCTCGAATTTTCGATACACACTGGCAAATCTGACATAGGCAATTTCATCAAGATCCTTGAGGTGTTTCATCACCAGTTCGCCAACATCCTTGGCATGCACTTCAGAAGATCCGAAAGTATTTACATCCTGAATCACCAGATCAACAGTCTGACTCATCTGGGCGCTATTCACAGGACGTTTACTGCAGGCAATAGCTATACTTTTGAGAATTTTTTCCCTGTCAAAAGGCTCACGACGTTGATTGCTTTTTATGACCAGGAGTGGTTGGGTCTCTACATACTCATAGGTGGTAAATCGATACGAACAGCTACCACACTCCCTGCGACGCCGAATAGCTCGACCATCCTGGGTATGACGAGAATCAATCACTCGAGTATCACCCTGTTGACATTGGGGGCAATTCATAATGCTTACTCGACATCCTGATAGTGAGGGAAATCTTTGACCAGCTCTCGCACCTTGGATCGGACGGATTGATTGACGCTCTCATTGTCAGGATCAGCAATGACATCATTGATGTATCCTGCAATTAATTTCATCTCATTTTCCTTAAAACCACGAGTGGTTAAGGCAGCGGTACCAATACGAATACCACTTGTTACAAGCGGACTGCGTTGATCAAAGGGTACCATGTTTTTATTAGTGGTCATCCCAGCTTCTTCCAGAAGACGCTCTGCCTTTTTACCACTAATATCCTTCGCAGTTAAATCAATAAGAAGCAAGTGGTTATCAGTACCACCTGAGATAAGCTTAAAGCCGTAATCGTTTAGGGAAGCACCCAGCGTTTTGGCATTAGATATGACCTGCTTGGCATAGGTTTTAAACGAGGGTTCTAAAGCTTCGCCAAATGCCACTGCTTTTGCAGCAATAACATGCATAAGCGGACCACCTTGTATGCCAGGCATCACCGTACTATCCAGAAGCTCACTCATCATTTTAGTTCGGCCGCTTTTTGGGGCAACTATACCAAAAGTATTTTCAAAATCTTTACCCATCATCACCAATCCACCACGTGGTCCACGTAGTGTCTTATGTGTGGTAGATGTTACGACATGGCAATGTGGCATGGGACTGGGGTGTTCTCCGGCGGCAATTAATCCTGCGGGATGGGCAACATCGGCCATGAGAAATGCCCCCACTTCATCAGCGATTTCTCTAAACAGTTTAAAATCATAGTGTCTTGGGTAAGCAGAACCACCTGCTATGATCATTTTAGGTTGATATTTTTTGGCCTGATCTCGTACCATATCATAATCGATATAACCGGTTTCAGGTTTCACACCATAGGCCACTATATTGTAGAATTTACCAGAGAAATTGACATGGGATCCATGGGTTAAATGACCGCCATGGGATAAATCCATACCAAGAACTGTATCGCCAGGTTTCACCAGGGTGAAGTAAACGGACATGTTTGCCTGGCTACCAGAATGCGGTTGGACATTGGCATATTCTGCACCAAAGAGGTGTTTAACACGATCTCTGGCGAGATTCTCTGCCGTATCTACGGCCTCACAGCCACCATAGTATCGTTTTCCGGGATAACCCTCGGCATATTTGTTGGTCATGACACTGCCTGCAGCCTGCAAAACAGCCTTACTCACGAAATTCTCTGAAGCGATTAACTCTAATGTATCGTTTTCGCGATCGCGCTCAGCCATGATTGCTGCATAGATGGCCGGATCAGACGTTTTTAGCTCATTCAGCATCTTGACCTCGAGAATTTAATTCAATTTTATTTAGTCTTCTCGCATGTCTGTCACCCTCCCACTCAGTGGTTAACCAGAGAGAGAGAATGCTTTTCATGGATTCAACAGATTGTGTTCTGGCACCCAGGCATAGGACATTGGCATCATTGTGAAGTCTACTCAGCTCGGCGAGCTCTTCAGTAAAACAAAGCGCTGCGCGGATACCTTTAAAGCGATTGGCAGCCATTGACATACCTAAACCAGTACCGCAGATCAAGATGCCACGCTGGGCATCACCAGATTGGACCTTCTGGCTCACACTGGCAGCATAGTCCGGATAGTCCACAGAGTTCAAGCTGTGAGTACCTTCATCGATTAGGTCATGTCCTAATGACTTGAGAAATTGAACGATCTCAGTCTTTGCATCAAAAGCGGCATGATCACAACCGATGACAAGTTTCATAGTTGGCCTGTTTTAGCTCTTAGGGGCTGTGACGCTACGTTTTAACCAGGCATAACATTCCTTCTTAGGCTTTGCTTTACCTGCTTTAACGTATTCATCTCTATTGAAGAACCAATCCCCACTCTGTGGAATACGGGCTTCTTTTAGAAAATCAATTTTATTGGTCGCGCCGAAATAACCAACTGATTTGGCAGTTATGTAATCTTCATAGGCCATCATGAAAACGAGTTTATCATCAAAATCCGGCACCGAACCAGCACAAGCTATTCCTACAGCTTCATATACTGAGGCGCGATTGGCATAGGTTTGACCATTTTGGGGATCCATATTTATGGCTTTACCAGCCCATGACATTGCGGATTTTAGCTGGCCATCCTCTATGTAGGCCTGGGTCATATCAAAGTAGATACGGACATCTTCAGGATTGGCAGAAGTAAGTTTTTTGAGTATTTCAATTTTGCTTTTGGTTTTACCAATTTCACCATAAGCATCAACGAGTTTTTTCATAACATTGGTTAGTCCTGGAGAAATGGCTAGAACCCCTTCATAGACCGTGATGGCTACATTGGTTTCCCCAACTCCCAATAACTGATCACCATATAACTGTGCGTTGGAAATATCAGCAGGATCTTTTTCATATTTTATTTTCAAAAAACCCAGCATGTCACCACCCATAGCCTCAACGCATTCATAAATAATGTTGGTGAGGTTTGAATTTTCTGGATCTTTTAGCAGCAGAGCTTCAGCCATAGCCTTTGCTTCTTCATACATACCGCTTGCAACATAATCTTCAGCAATTTCTTCACCTAACGCAGCGTCTTCAGGAAACTGGCCATACATATTGACCTTAGCCATTAGCACTGCATCATCATCGCCAATCATTTTCAAGGTAAACAGCTTATTCTCCCATAAATATTTATTGTCAGGAATAACAGCCAGACCTTCATCATAGTAAATTAAAGCTGTATCAAGATGGTCCAGTTCACGGTAGGAGTTACCCATATAGACATAAACATTTTGAGCCATTTGCTCATCGACACACTCATATTCAAACAATTTTTTATAATTGTATAATGCATCTGGATAGGCTTTATTCTTATAGTACTCTGTAGCAAAACTTAAGTGTTTCATGCAGTAGCGTGAATTGGCTTTGCGTACTGAATCTTTGCGTGCTTTTTCCATGGCAGCCAATTCTTCAGCGGTAGCTTGTGGAGGCATGCAGGCGGACAAGACCATAGTGAATAGCATGATGCCCATAGTAATAATTGACACAACTTTTAACTTCATGAGTTAACCCTCATCTTCTTTTAACTTTTTTGAACCACATATCATTAATTTGAATACCCAATTTCATACGGGTAAATAACTCATCCGGCAGACTTTCATCTCCCCCACGAGATCCGAATTCCCCTGAAATCTCAAACAAACTTCTTCCATTTCTCAGATCGAGATTGACACCAGAAATCAATGAATATTCATATATCATATTTTCACTGGCTGGTGACAAGTAATAATTTTTGATGGATACCCCAGTTTGCCAACCCGTTCTCTTGGTCCAGTAACGTGAAGTTCTATCCGTGGGTAATTTTTGCATGGCAAGCTGGAACGATGCGACTGGTACGGTTTTCCAGCCAGCAGGAAGAGCAAAAACTCTTGCTTCATCGAATCCTGACTCAGTAAAGAGTTGCTGTGCAATCCCAGCCGTAAAATTCATAGTTTTTGAGTGATGATAGATGACACCTAATTTAATTGTGCTTGGCCAGGCATCCATTTCTTCTTCTATTTCAGTAAATACAGAAGAACCAGCCAGACTATCGTGACCGGATAATGTAGGTTTGTCGTAAGGAATGTTTACAGTTAGACCGAGGGACACCTTTTCTCTCACATTTGAAATAACGCCTGCTTCAATACTCTTGCCTGAGATGTCACCTTTGATCACATACAATTCTTGAATGTCATCTGATAGAATCATGGTTTCACGTCTCAATTGACCCTGAAAGGTGTGTAGTTTCAATCCCAGCTTAATGACAGGGGAAAGTGAATAACCCATTCCAATATGAAAATCCCAGATACCTCCGCTGGATTGTTCAGAGAAAGCACCCATATCCAGACTTGCCTCATAATCAGATGCAAAATCAGCTACTGCATTGGTTCCAAGACTCATCCCAATTCGCTTCCCAAGTGGCAATGAAACAAAGAGATGTTCAAGTCGGGTAGTATTGGATACAATGTTGTCGATTGATCTAAACTCTGATCCAAGACTTACGCCAAAATGAACGCGGCTGGAACTGGTGAGTGCAGCAGGATTATGTGTGGTGACGCGGTTAGAGTCATCAAGTGCAACGACACCATGACCGAGGCTGCTACCCAGGACGTCTGTGGTTGGAAAAATGTCCCCATACCCCAGTCGATAATAGGCTGATTGTCCCATGAGCGAAATGGCCAGGATGAGTAGAAGTATTAATTTCCTCATGGTCGCACCGCCAGAGATGATTTGACATAAAGCGCTGAGGCAGACACATCTTTTGAAATAGCAATAAATCCAGGATCATAACCGGCAGCAGTAGGGTGTATCATTAACTCTATTTCATTTTTGTCATCATCTATTGCAGATTGGATGATATTATTAATCTGATTTGAGTTATACCCATCACCTCCATATTCAATCGGAGATGATAACCCTGAGCCAGGATCCTCAACGAGCATACTAAACCTGAAAACACTATCTGCAGTGTAAAGAGAGGATGCAAGATCATCAATTGCTGGTAAAAGACTGGCAGAAACGATATGCTGCAGGGTATCTCCAGCTACTGCAAAACCTTGCAGGTCTAGAGTAACCAAAAGTGAATCACTTTTTAATTGGCTGATGTATTCAAATTGAACTCGATCAAAAGCTCCAGATTTCTCAGCAAGATGTAAGAATAAAGTGTCGGACTGGAAATGACGAACTGTGGCGCTATCATTTCCAGCTGTATCAGGTTCATGGAAGAAAAAATTCAATTCAGGTCTTGAAACGGAGCCTCCCCCATAGAATGAGGAAAAGTAATCAGCTTCATGAGGAAATATTCCAAGACTTACAATAGTATCATTTTCTGCAATGAGATCAGATGGTAAAGTAAATTTCCAGGAATTATTACCACCGCCAATATTCATAGAATCACTTCCAAGAATATTGCCGTAGGCAGAATTTTCTATATCAATCGCTTGATCCATGGTTTCGTAAAATCCAAACATGGAATAATTGGAAGCCAGAGTATCAGTCCCATTTTCCGGATAAGTCACAACATGGTTAACCTGAAATTGGATACTGTCCACCTCACTGAGGTTCAATGAGGTATCAGAGAAGACAAACTCAACTGTAAAGCCTGATTTATAATATTGAGTTTCACCAACCCAGGCTCTGAAATGTGATCCCCACTCTAACTCACCAATTCCTGCTTCGATAGCAGTTACATTATTAAGTGTGTCTTCGGTAAATGAGAATGGGTTGTAGGTAAAACTACTATTATCATACGATATTGGATCATCACACGACCACACGAAAAGTGCGGTGAGAACAACTGCAAAAGGAATCCGGATTTTCATAAGCCCCTTTAAAAAAAGAGTTAAGCGATCAAACACTTAACTCTGTTGGTTTAGAGTCAACACTGTCAATATTCAGAGTTTTAATTCTCAACTCCAAAGAATGTTTCCAATTCCAAATTGAGCTGTTGCCATTCCTCTTCACTTTCATCAGAAATCGTAAAGTACTTAACTTTCTTGCCAGTTGCTTTCAATGCTTCCTGAATCTTGTCATGTTTTTCAATTTGCTCTTTATTGCTTTTACCGTTTATAGAAATACTAATGATCTCATCTGCATGCTTTATAGCAAGTCCCAGTAGATTGTCTTCATAACCAGCATAGTCTTCTGGTTCCAGACCTGCCATTTCGTACTGCTTTGCCCCAACCTTGCCCATCTCTTCGATGTTGACCAGGTTCAGAACCGTCTTCATGTCTGTGAAGAACTCTTCTTCAGCGTAAACAGTTTTAAACAGGATGGGGACCATAGCAGTGGTCCAGTCGTTGCAGAGAATAAAATCTGGCTGCCAGTACAAGTAGGTGAGATTTTCAATAGCTATTTTTGAAAAATAGAAATACTTCTCAGCATTCCGCTGATTGTAGCGATTTTCTGCAACCTTGTACAAAGTTTTATTTTTACCGCCAAAGTAGGGCTGGTATTCCATGAAATAGACTTGAACTCGGGTTGAGGGCACAAAGGCTGACTTGGCAGCACCGAATCCCACCTCACCTTTATATTCTACTTCAATTTCCTTCAAGCGAATAACTTCACGAATTACATATCGACGTTCGCTGACAAATCCATATCGGGGTGTAAATATCCTCAAATCCTGCTTTTTTTCTTGAAAATGAGTGGGGACCTTGTTGGAAATTTTAGCAAGGTCAGTTCCCTCAGAAAATGGAGATACTTCTGAGGAGAGATAGTAAATTTTTGTTGGCATAGAATTCTTTTTTATATAACCTATTTATCTGGAGGCGAGGATTTGCTTGACTTTTTCCCGGTAGGAACTCTCAGGGAACATATCCAGAAGCCGTTCTAATTCATCGTAACCGCGGGCTTTATCACCGCTATTGAGGTAGGAGTATCCAATCTTGAATTGTGCAGCATCGGCTTTATTCGTATCTGTAAATTGAATCACTTTTCTAAATGCTTCGATGGCCTTTGAGTACTCATCTAAAGCGTAATAAGACTCTCCAATCCAATACTGAGCGTTGTCAGCATAGTCATTCTGCGAATCATTGAGAATCAACATCTCAAAAGCATCAATGGCTCCCATGAAATCACCATTTTGATATGCACTTAACGCATCAATATAGTGTTGCTTATAAGTCTCATAGTCCATCTTTGCAGCGGAGGGAGACTGCTTCATCGGTGTTTGAGATACTGGGGTTCGAACAATATTTGGAGTTGTCGAAGGCATAGCCATGAGCTCATTGAATGAATTCGTAAGGGAGATTATTTTATTCTCCAGGAATACTAACTGTGATAGAATATCATAATTTGAGCTATCCTGAACCCGTGCATTCATTTCCAGGGTACCCAATTGATCCTCAGAACTCATCATATGATCAGCAACATTCAGCTGAAATTCTGAGAAGGATGAATCCAACATGGAAAACTGACTTACAATGTTCAGCAAGTTTTCCTCAAGGACAGCCATTTTCTCAGGATCCATGGTTGCGTAAATGCTATCTACCTGAAATTGAGTGTTTTGGATAGAGGTTCCGAGACCTGCTATTGACTCTCTTATGCCAACTTGCTCAGCCTGTAATCCTGCTATTTGTTCACCACTTGTTTTAGATGATTCACTGGTAACAGAATCCGTTCTGCTGCGCTCACTTGCAAGCTTACCATCTATTTCTGAGGAGAGCTCATCAATTGAACGTTTAGATTCGGCATTGAGTTTATAAAGATTTTCAAGGCTGATGTGGTTCTCGTTGTATGTTTCACGCATAGCTTTCACTTCTTGGGAAAACTCTTTTAACCGGGCATCAAGAACCACTAGAGTACTATCGGTACCTTGGGTATCCTGTTTCACCTCACTAAGTTCCTGCTGTAGTTCTTTTGAACCACCGCAACCAACGATGAGTACTACTATCAAAATGAGAGCGAACGTTCTTTTGTACATTGCTTAAGCCACTTTCTGCTGGGAGTTAAGACAAGAAATCATACGGGCGTCAATTTAACCTCACCACAGGGACTCGCAACGCTAAATGTAGTGGTTTCAGGGGGCTTGAGACACTACCCAACGGCTCTGCGCAATGAAGACATATTCGCAGAAAGACCGGCTAATATCATCGAAGTAACCATAAATGACCCTCCATAACTGATAAATGGCAATGGAATACCGGTTACTGGCATGATACCAACTATCATCCCAAGGTTGACAAATACATGAAATATATAGATGGATGCAATTCCTATCAAGATGACGCTATCAAACCTGAATTTGCTATTGTAGGCCTGTGTAATCAATCTTGCGATGAGTAAGTAGAAGAGTGTGATCACCACCATCACACCGACAAAACCAAACTCCTCTCCAATCACAGTCATGATAAAATCTGTATGTTGCTCCGGGAGGAACTTCAAATGTGTTTGGGTGCCTTCGCCAAGACCCTTCCCAAAGGGACCACCTGAGCCAAAAGCAGTCAAAGATTGAGAAACCTGATATCCTGCACCCAGTGGATCGGAGTCAGAGTCAATCATTGACAGAATTCGCTGCTGTTGATATGGTTTTAGCAAGGCCCAGAGGAGATTGGTAATTCCACCTAACCCGACGTTAATGGAAAAGTTTAAAATCTTTGTCCAGAATGGCAGGTGGTTAAAATAAAGCACCACAATAATGAGACCCATCCAGATAAAGAAGGATAAAGTCTGAAATGCGGCCAGCATGGAGACAATGGGTGCCAGCAACAGAAAGAAATGGAGTGGCTTTATCCCTGCCCAGAATATTATCACTATCAATATCCCAAAATATACCAGGGCTGTGCCTAGATCTGGTTGGGCAAGAACTAGAATGGTTGGTCCCAGGGCCATGGCCACTGGCGTCATTAATTCTTTAATATTTGAAAGTTTTCGTTTGTGGTCCGCAAAATATTTTGCAAGAGCTAAAAGCAGAAATATTTTCATGAATTCAGATGGTTGAATACCAATACTCCCAAACGTGATCCATCTGCTTACTTCATTTCCGCTTTTTGTCATAATGGGAATGAGCAGGAGAAGAATCCCAGCCCCATAGGCGGGATATGTCAAATTGTGAATGACCTTTCGGGGTATGAAATATGCCGCCAGAAATAGTCCAATACCTACCACTGTCCAGATGCTTTGCCTGAAAAAATATTCAGAGGTTGATTCATGCTGGACTTCAATACTGTAAATGGCCAATAATCCACTTGTTGAGAGCAGCAAGACGAGTATGAGTGTACTCCACTCCAGCTCTTTAAGCCTGATGATTACATAGCTTCTGATATTCATGAGGGTCGTTTCGCAATGCTTCTTAATACTTTGCCAATGAGTGGTGCGGCTTTACCACCACCGCCACCTCCATTTTCCAACAGTACTGCCCAGGAATATGGATAACGTTCGTCCAGGCTAAATCCGATGAACCAGGCATGATCCTCACCATGGGGATTCTGGGCTGTCCCCGTTTTACCATAGATATCCCAATCTTTTTGACGGGCAGCCCTTGCAGTGCCTTTCTTCCCGTTTACAACATCCCACATGGCGAGATGTACAAAATCCCAGGAATCTTTTGAAGCAGTCACCTTATTGTTGGATTGGGAAATATTCTCCACGATGACATCCCCATTTTTGGAAACCACCTTATTCACAAAATGTGGTTGAAATTGAGTTCCTCGTTGAGCCAGCATGCCGGCAAATTGAGCCAGTTGCAGGGGCGTCACCAAAACATCACCCTGGCCCACAACAATATTCAACAAGTTTCCTCTGGTCCATTTATTCTGCCCATACTTGCGATTCATATATTTTGTATCTGGAACCAGACCTTTATTTTCACCAGGAATATCAATATCTGCTCGCGCCCCGAATCCAAATTCACGGGCGATAAGAGCCCAATCCTCAAGCCCAATATCCTGGATGAGATTAAAGAAATACACATTGCAGGATTGTTGAATGGCATCATGGAGATTCATTTTACCATGTCCAACTTTTTTCCAGCACCCAAAGGATCGATTACCCAGACGATAAGATCCACGGCAAAGATATGTTCGCTCTTTGGCATTGGAATGATTTCCCAGGGAGTAGAGTGCTGCCAGGGGTTTGATGGTGGAGCCAGCTGGGTATAGCCCCTGTATTCCCCTATCATACAGAGGTTTACGGGGATCTTGCATGAGTGCATTCCAATCCTTTGAAGAAATCCTTCCCGATAACATTTCAAGATCGTAGCCTGGCCGACTGGCATATGCGAGGATCTCTCCTGTTTTATGATTCAGGATAACCACAGACCCGGAAGAATCAGCAAGTGCTTTTTCTACGGCAAATTGAATATAGGAATCAATGCTTAAAATCAGATCATGTCCGGGGATTGGATTGATGGGAGCGCGATCCTGAACCTCACCAATTTCCTGCCCGAGGGCATTTACTTCAATATATCTGAAACCCCTCTGACCGTGCAATTCTGATTCATAAAATTTTTCCAAACCCTTCCACCCTACCTGATCACCAGGCTGATAATCAGAATCCTTTTTTAAACGATTTAAATCGTCTCTGTTTATTTCCCGGGTATATCCCAGAGCATGTGACAAATCTAAATCTGACACATAATTGCGAATGGGTTCAATACTATAGGTCACACCAATAAGTTCGAGGCGGTGCTCCTGTAGGTGAGATATTTTCTCAAAGGGGACACGACTAAATACCTTGGCCGGTGCAAAGGAACCGCGACGATTTTTTACTATTCGACGATTAATCTCTTCGACAGAAATCTCCATCACACTGGATAGACGTTCCAGTGATTCGGGTTTGTCCTTTACTTCAATAGGTATGACAGAGATGGTGTAACTCGGAGCATTATCCACAATAAGATTACCAGCTCGATCGTAGATTACTCCACGGGATGCCAGAACGGGAACGGCACGAATGTGATTGGCAGTTGCCTTCTCAGCGTATTTCTCATGAAATACGATCATCAGGTAGTAATAACGACCGATGAGAATCAGAAAAAGGAGTGCGAGAAGACCGTGGACCAGGAGTGATCTCCAGCCCTCTACGATATTCCTGCCCTGGAGCATTATTCCGCTCCGACTCGAAGAACGATGAAACTTCCACTCAGAAGCGCAAGGGTGTACAGCGTCTTTGGCAGAAGTATGAGAAAAACAATATTACCTGTGGCAAACTGTGAATCCTGGAGTGAAATCATGACAGTGAGTATAAAAAAGACGAGCAGAAAACCTGTGTACAATAGATATTGAACCAAGACTGGTATTCTGACAATCCTACCATGAAATACTCCTGATAGATATCCTACTGTAGACAGAGCAAGTGCTGTGAGACCCATCATGTCAGTGCCGGTTAAGGCATCGATAATAAATCCCAAAAAGAATCCCAGCCATATGGCGTGTAGCTGGCTATTGGTTAATCCGATGTAGATGATAAAGATGACCAGGAAACTGGGGGTCAGACCATAAATGCTGAATATATCACCTAACATCCACTGGAAAATGAGTACAAGAAGACCCAGGATACTATTTTTGATAATGCCAAACATACTATTTCAGTATAAATACTTCCTCTACCCGATTAAAGTCTGTTGCCAGATCAACTCGAACGGATTTCACATAATCTTCTACAACTGGAGAGATGGTAGAAACCCAGCCTACAAAAATGTGTTCAGGAAAAATGTCACTAAAGCCAGAGGTTACTACAGAGTCACCAGCAATCACCTCAGCATTTTTAGGGACATCCTGAATAACATATCCAGTTTTCAATGTATAGCTCAGTATACCCACATCTCTTGAGCGCATTTCTCTAACCGAAACCCTGAAATTTTTATCGCTCACCAGTTGGACCAGCGCAGTATGGGGTGAAATGGCTACCACCTTCCCCACCAACTGTGCCTCAGCATCAACTACACCGGAGAGCAGCGTAACACCATCTTCAGAGCCTTGATCAACAGTAAGGCTATTCATGGTGTGACTCCCCACATCGGAAAGCACGTTCGCTGGTATCACGTTGAAATTTTTATCACCTTTGAACCCAAGCATGCTCCGCAGTCGCTGATTCTCTTTCACAAGGGTTCTTGTTTTATTCAGTTCGATCTGGGCTTTGATGTGACGCTGCTGGAGCTCACGATAGTCCTTTTCGATAGTAAAGATGGTTTCAACCCATTGTATGGGTACATATAGATATGCTGAGACCTCAAGAACGAAACCACGGGTCCGGTCCATGGCAGGAGTTCCGTTGGATGCTATAATCAGCAGAGACAGAACAATTGCTGCTACCAGGTTTACCAGAGATTTATATCGAGAGATCGATGGTGCTTTAGATGCCAAGATTTAACCTATTTCGCGCAGGTGAAAAGCTTAATAAAGAACATCCTCAAAGCGTTCAATGGAGTCCAGGACTTTACCGGTGCCTTGAACGATGGAAAGCAATGGATATTCAGCCACGTTTACAGGAAGATCAACTTCCAGACGCATTCTTTTGTCAAAACCTTGTAGAAGCGCTCCACCACCTGTGAGTATAATACCACGGTCCAGGAGATCGGAACTCAGTTCTGGAGGTGTCCGTTCCAGGCACATTTTCACTGCATCTACAATAAGATCAATCGTATCGCGTAAAGCATCCCTGATTTCTGATGATGAGACCTCAATGGTTTTGGGAATACCGGCGATCATGTTGCGTCCTTTAACGGACAACTTGTAGTCAGTACCCTGAAGAGCTGAACCAACATTCATTTTTATGCTCTCAGCAGTTCTCTCTCCAATGAGTAAATTGTGATCGCGTTTGAAATGTTGAATAATGGCTTCATCCATCTCATCCCCGGCAACCCGCAGTGATTCTTTGGTCACAATTCCATTTAGAGCAATAATGGCGATTTCTGTGGTTCCACCACCAATATCTACAATCATGTTGCCAACGGGTTCGCTAATATCTATTCCGATACCAATGGCTGCAGCTACAGGTTCTTCAATCAGAAACACTTCACGGGCATTACGTCTTTCTGCAGACTCTTTAACTGCCCTTTTTTCCACTTCAGTAATACCTGAGGGTACACAGATGATCATGCGAGGACGGGCTAATTTTGAAATGGGTAGTTTATTTAGAAAACCTTGCAGCATACTGTCAGCCATTTCAAAGTCTGCAATAACACCATCTCGCAATGGGCGGATTGTCTCAATCTCCTGGTGAACCTTACCAACCATACGCTTGGCTTCGTTCCCTACAGCAATGACTTTTGAGGTGGATTTGGATTTTGCTACGATAGAGGGTTCATTTAAAACGATACCCTGACCACGAACGTAAATTAGTGTATTTGCCGTTCCCAGGTCAACTGCGATGTCTACGCCCATCCAGTTTCGGAAATTTGAAAATTTTGTAGCCATCTACCCTCTCGTGCCTGAAAAGTGCTCTCAGGTCTTTGAAAACAATACTTTATCTACTGCCCAAAAAACACTTTTTTTGGGGCGATGCAAAATCTATAAATTTTTGAGCCAATAGCACCCATTAAATGGCGTTTCAGGTCTTTATTTTAAGGGCTTAGAACGAAGGAGCTAAAGTAAGGCTTCCATGATACAGGACAGAGCTGGTGAGACTATTTTAATATCTGAAACGCCAATCTCCCTGATCCAGATAATTATGATCCAGTCTGAAGTCTCCAAAGCCTGTCTCATCTCTGAAAACAAATTGTTTTCCAATGTGATAATATTCCCAGACTTGATATGGTTTTCGATCAAGCTCAAAGGGACCACGTTGAATTTCATCAGGAGGGCCAAATAAGATATAGATCATACCTCGATCTGTCTTCCACCCTGCCTGCACTACTGTAAAAGCCTCCATGGAAAATGCTACTCGTCGATAATATTCTTCCATCAGCTCATTTTCTACAGTTCCAGGGGTTGGATCCAATTCTGCCCAGAAGTTCTTGAAATTTTCAGTTTTCTCAAGTTCGTTGCCCTTCATCATTTCTTTTATCTGACGATCATTGGCAAGATAAGCCAACTGTTTCATGGCATCGTCCATATTGTCCACCTCAAAGTTGACACCTCTGATGCGTACTCTGAAATTCGATTTGGTCATCACGCGATTCCCCCTAACGTCTTCAGCAATGAGGAAAAGGGAATAATTGGAATAATGCATATCAGTGAGTGGCACAACAAAATTTAGAAGTGAGTCTATGGACCCGGTATGATCGAGTACCATCGTTTTGTTTACTTTGGTTTCATCCTTCACCTTCAATTCATACTTGACCTTGAAGGGATGGTGGTCTCCGAGTAAGCGAACTTTGAACCTCAGGGTGTCAATGATCTCATAAAAAGATTCATTCATAAGGAGCTTAGAAATGCCTTCAGATCCATTATCCATAATGATGATATTGCCCAAGGATAATTCACCAGCATACATTTTTGATTGATCTACCCCATCACTGAGAACGGAAGATTTTTTGGTATATAGATCCGTGACACGAACATTGATGGTTAATTCAGAAGCAGGAACCTTGAAAGCTTTAACTGATATGATAGTATTGGAATTATTGCGGGTATCTTTATACTCTGACAAGCGCAGTGTATCACTCCATATTGTTCCAGCAATACGCTCATTGTCCTTATCGGCAAGATTGACGGCGACTTCATATCTGGCAATATATTTGTCCCCGGTTCGAATAAATTGAAGTTCTGTATACGGAATTTTCACATGAACTGAGACCCGAATATTTTCTTTATCCACAAGTGGCTCAGACAGACCAATGAAGGAGAAATCAGGTAGGGTTAGATCATCTTCCCTGTTCACATTTTGCTCTGCACATCCCTGAAACACAAACAATGATATCAGGGCAACAAACGCTATTCTTAATATAGATTTTTCCACTTTATCCTCGTCAATCCTAAATTGGTGCCAACCCAAATATAGCCTTCTCTCGTGATCAATTCAGTGACAAAATTACTAATCAATCCATCACTGACCGTGTAATGACGCCACGATGATGATTTGGCATTAAAGCTATATAATCCAATATCTGTTCCAATCCACACACTTTTCCCTGTGGATGTCAAACCTCTTGGTTTGAATGGAGTGCTTGGTGATAAATGGAAAGCGCCTTCTCCAGTAAGGAAATCCAAAACCATGAGTCCCCTGTGTGTACTAGCCCAAATTTTGTCACCTACCAGAACACTTTCATAAATCGGATCAATTGCAGCATCACCTGAAATTGGCAGGGTGTTGCCTGATGAATTCACTTTTAAAGTAAATCCAAGTGTTACTTCATCATAGACATACAGACCATAGTAGGTAGAGAGATAGAATTGACCCTCTTCATACTGTACGTCAAAAACTGGCCAGTCCAGACCAATAGGAAATAATGTTCGTAGAATTAATCCGGATTCATGGAAAAGATAAGCATTACGCTCTGTGGCAACCATGAGATTGCCACCACTCCCAGCAGCAATTGAATAAACCCGCTTACTTGTCAAATCTTTGGTCGAGATTACTCGATCCCATCCCCTTTGGGTCAAACTTGCACGAAATACCCCACCTCGTCCTGCAATGAGCAGATGGTTACCTGCTACATCGATATCAGTGATAAATGAGTAGTCAAATGCGATATCACGAATAGCCTCATCATATTCAAAAGCTGTGCTATCCATATATGTCAGACCAGCCCGGCCACCTATGACAAGTTGGTCATTAAAGACATTCATAGCCATGATATCAGGAGATAATAATCCATATGGCAAACTGGTAAAATCACCGCCAATAATATCTTGATGAAAGATGCCCATGCCGTAAGTGCACAGGAATGATTCACCTGCTGCTCTCTCTCCAGTAAGAGACGAAACCTCTCCTAAGGAATTTCTAGGATGACCATCCAGATGCAGTTTGCCTTCTGAATCAAATGATCCTGCCTCTACTGTCTGGACGGGAAGAGACTCATAAATATCATTCAATCCTGGAGAAATGGGATGAATCCAATCCACATTCTCCCACACTATATCCAGATCCTGGTTTGCACCCCACAATTCAAAACTTCCTGCGGTTTTTGAAAAGAGTGCAGAATATTTTCCACCACTGTCTGGAGAGGAAGCTGATACAATGACATATGTGTCAGAAATTCCTACATCGTAGGATCCTGAAAAATTGGGATCAACAGGTAAGGGCACGCGTGACATCCAACCCGCCAGTTCATCATAGACAAAGACATAATCCGGTGTCACCATCCAGACATCCTGTGTAATTGCATTCTGCCATACCAGTAAAACGGGATATTGACTCAATCCGTTACTGGCCGTGATAGGTTCAAGCCACTCACCCTTGTGATGATTGTATACGATGACACCGTCTTCAACGGCAAAATAGACGTTCCAGGTGCTGTAATAACTGTGATTGACGTGCTTGCCAGCAGGAAAGCTTACAAAAGTTCCTCTTTCGTATACATGTTGCCCATTGGCACCAATAGTCAGAAAACACAGTAGCAGGATAAGGAGAATCAGAGAGTATGAGCGAGACATATTTTTTCCAGGGAGGTTAGATATCAGTATGTGAATATCAATAATGCAGGCTAATCTGATTCAGTTAGATAGATGGCAAGTATGGCATAAGCCAGGACACCAAGACCAATAGATCCTAATGTGGCTACTGCCCAGAATATGCGGATGATGTTGGAATCAATATCAAAGTATTGGCCTATTCCCCCGCACACACCTGAAATTTTCCTATCTGATCGCGATTTATAAAGCTTTTTCTCTGGGGGAAATATCTCATCCATTGAAGGTTTGGTTTCATCACCTTCACTATTGAAGTATAGATATAGACCAAGACCAATGATCAGAACTGGCCACAGAACATGTCCCATAGCGAGAGCTATTCCAGCAAATATGCCGGCAATAGGACCAACAATGCCAAACAATAACAGGACACCTGCAATGACCATAATAATGCCCCAAAACCGATTTGAATAGGTCTCGGGAGTAACATCTGGTTCAGGTTGTACTTCTTCATCTCCCAGTTCGGGACTTTTGGGTATAATTAGCATGGCGATGAGATAGGCCACAATTCCAGTGCCCCCAAATACTACAAGAACCACCCACATAAGTCGAATGATAACCGGGTCTACATTGAAATATTCACCTATGCCTCCACAGACACCTTCAAAAACTTTATCTTTGTTGGATTTGTATAGTCTATTCATCTCTCCCTCGTTTCCCTCGTTTCCCTCGTTTTCCTCGTTGTCTCTGCATGTTTCGATCTATTTCCTGAACCGATCCCTGTACCAGAGGTACAAATCTTACAGGATCTTTTCTTTTCTTAATAATGTCGCCATCTTTTTTTGTGCAAATCCACACATATTGATCTGCTTTTCCCTCAGGTGCAACCAGAATACCCCCTTCTTTCAAACTGTCAAAGATATGTTCGGGTATCCTTGGAGGGCTGGCCCATAGAATGATACGATCATAAACTATGCCTTCCTTTAAATGTTCCCAGGCGCTCCCATGCAGCAGATCAAAATTGGATAATGCCAGATCCTTTAGAACCACCCTGGAATCTTCAAGTAGTTCTCCATATACTTCCATGGCAGTCACGTGATGGCATAGTTTGGACATGATTGCCGTGGCATAGCCACTTCCGCTCCCAATTTCAAGGACATGATGATTGTGTTGAAGATCAAGATAGCTCAACATCAGTGCCACCACATATGGTTGGCTAATGGTCTGTCCAGATTTTATGGGAAGTGGTTGATCCTCATAGGCATGGTCTGGTGCAATGTGGGGAACAAACCGATGTCTGGGAATATCGTTGAAAGCATCCAGAATAGCAGGATGAAGAATACCTCTATTCATGAGCTGGTCTGATACCATTTCGTGCCGGAGATCTAGTGTGTCTCCACTCTCTGTGTTTCCCATGGTCCCAATTTAATCGTTTTCCTTAGCCAAGCATTAACTTATCGAAAAACATTAATTTCTGGTCATGGTTCAATTATATTTTGACATATTTCCAACGTCAGGGATAAAGCGGATCAGTACCATTTAATATGGGGAGATTTTACACATGGAGATTGGAAAACAATTACGACTTGTACGCGAGGGGCATCAGATTCTGCAAAAAGATCTCGCTGCGAGTGCTGGTCTAGACAAAAGCTATATCAGCAAACTTGAGCGTGGTTTAGCAGACCCCACCTTTTCGACCCTATCAAAAATTTCAAAGGCCTACAATCTTTCGGTTGCCCACTTGCTCAATTATGGGAGTGAGGAAACATTCAGTCTGGATATAGATGCAGCCCTTGATGCCCTGAAAACGCTCAAATACAACATGGTAAATGTTGAGATAAATATTAAGCCGCTATAAAAAAAAGGTAGGCCAGCAGCCTACCTTTTTGTATGTCTTCAGTACAGGTTTGTCAAATAAAGGCATTGCAGCAAACTATTTGTAACGATACTCAAATGGTAATGCAAAAGTTGATGCTACTGGAAATCCGTTTTGCATAGCAGGTTTCCACTGTGTATTCATCACTGCCCTGACAGCCGAATCGTCAAAAGCGGCTCCACCACTCCTGGCGACCACAATTCTCGAGACATTACCACTCACATCTACGTGAAAATTCAAGATCACATCAGCATTGATCCCTACCATGCGACCAAAACTTGGGTAGATGATATTTCGCTCTAATTCAGACATTCCTCCAGCAGGCATAGGTTGGCAACATTTCGCATCAGATTTTGGCTCGGCCAGTAATTGTGTAGCGCCCAGTAACAGAACCAATGCAGCTAAGGTTAGTTTTGTTTTGCTCATGATATTCTCCCCGTCTATTGTTATTGTGTCATTTACCATAGACTCCTCTATCACAAGGGACATGCCAATTTCGCTAAAGGGATTATATCATACTGTATATATTACATTAAGGGTATTGTCCAGATTACAATTTGAAGAAAAGATCTATAATCATATGATCTGACACCATATCGATATGATATGGTTATTTAAATATTTTAACAACCTGAGGTAGCAAATTATCAGTAAACAACTCTGAGGGAAATATTTAGCCTGAAAAATAGTTTGCCCCGCCATTGACGAGATTTATATTCACGCCGCTTTTAAGCCATCTCTGATGGCAGACAGCTCATGCGAGAGTAGCTCAGTTGGTAGAGCTCCACGTTGCCAACGTGGTTGTCGCCGGTTCGAGTCCGGTCTCTCGCTCACAACCAAAAAGAGGCTGAATATTTCAGCCTCTTTTTTTATCATCAATTTTAAATATTAGTTAATGCCCTTTGTGATTATCCTTTTCGGTGGTCTTTTTTTCCTCAGGCATATAATCCTTTACAATGAGCGCTATCTCGGGAGTATCCTCGATTTTTTCGTTTAGTGGAATCGGTTCAAGATAATAGCTATTCTTCAGTTTCTTGATTAGATCTACATTGGTTTTGCGTTCATCCCGAAGGCGTGTGATTAACTTTAATCTGTTTTCATCATTGGCGAAGTGTTCTTCAAGGGTCTTGCCCTCTTCAATCCCTTTGGCCATTGCATTGAGACGATTATCTGCAAATTTGATGCGCGTGTACTGTGAGCTCACATTCTTCATTTGACTTATAGGGTCAACATTCCTGATCCTCAAAACACCTGCATACTTACCTTGTTTGCCGATACGAATGATGGTGGTACCATCCTGCTGCTTCGGATTTCTTTGAAGGGATCCAGACTTGGACCGGATGAGAAAATCGATTCCTTTAACCTCTGCCATCAAGGCTCTTTCAAATTTGTCATCCCCATTGGCCATTAAAAAAACTAGATCAACTTTGTCCTTGATTTCATCAATAGCTTTTTGAGCGGCTTCAATTGGATCTGAAAAAGCAAAATCCTTTACTCGTTTATCACCTTTCGTGACACCAATAAATCCCAGAATCTGGTCATGGGTTTCAACCAGTGTATAGGGTTCGAATAGAAAATTATCCGTACTGGCATCTTTAGTATTTGCTGATATGAGGGGGAAATTAGCAGTATTCTCCAATTCTACTATAAATTCAAGACCTGCAGCGAGGTCGTTGGTACCCACATTCATAACCTGACATTCCATCACATTGTAGGATGAGATGATTGCCTCGGCCGTTTCTTTTAAACGATCACGTTGATCCTCTGGAATATATGGGTATTTGAACAATGCATCTCCAGCATCAACAAAATAGAGTGCTTCTGTTTCAGCAAGACCCTTCATAATCGTATGCTTCCTGGCAAGACCGCCAAGTGGATTAGATCGTCAGCCGCAGGGACCGACTTCCCCATTGTTACTGGCTGCAACCATGAGCGTGAATTCATTGGCATTATATATGGGATTTGTCGTCTCACTTTTACAGCCCACTGTCACCAGGACAATGAGCAGGAGCATCAACCCTGAACGTTTAAGAAGTACTTTCATTGTTTTTCCTGATTCAACCTTCATTCATAAGTGCTTCAATTTCAGATATCTCTTTAGGAACAGCCGCGGTGAGGTTTTTGTTCCCAGACTCAGTAATCACAATATCGTCCTCGATTCTTATTCCAATACCTCTGAATTTTTCAGGTGCCTTGGATTTTGAATTGACATAAATGCCAGGCTCCACTGTGAAAGCCATGCCGGGTTTAAGCACGATGGACGCACCATCAGCCATGTAGTTACCCATATCGTGTACATCCAGACCCAACCAATGACCGGTTTTATGCATGAAATAGTCTTGATAGCTCTCATTTTGAATAACTTCGTCGGCAGTGCCCTCTAGCAATCCAATCTCTATCATGCCCTCAACAAGGAGCCGCAAATCCATATCATGTAGTTCCTGAAAGGTAACTCCTGGTTTAGAAGATGCGATGACTGCCTTCTGTGCTTTAAGAACCACTCCGTAGATGGCTGCCTGGGCTGCAGAGAATTTGCCATTTGCAGGAAACGTCCTGGTTATGTCTGCAGCATACATGTCATATTCGGCGGCTGCATCTATAAGTATCATGTCACCATCAACAATCTGGTCACGATTTTTTATATAATGTAAAACGGTGGCATTGTCTCCAGCCCCCACGATTGATGTATAAGCGGGTCCAGCACTGCCTTCATGGACAAAATGACTCTCAAGAACAGCCTGGAGCTGATATTCATACATGCCTGGTGAACAGGCCGCCATGGCTTTTGAATGAGCAGTCGCAGAGATATCTGCAGCTTTTTGCATAAGCTCCAACTCATGTTCATCTTTTATGAGTCGCATGCCATGGGTGAGCGAACCCACAGATTCTAAACCTACTGGTCCTCCACCGGTCCTTTGCACTTCTTTGCGCACTTGACCAACATGGTCCAGCATCTTGTACTGGTGAACCTTATCATGGTTTAGATTGGTGTATACTTTTGACGAGGTCTTCATGGCAGCTAATGCATTTGTTTCAAATTCTGCAATATCCAATGCCTGATCAGCTTTATACTTATCAACCGTATCTTCAAAACTGAGTCTCCAACCAGTCCATACTTCCTTTTTTGGATCCTGGGGAAGCACAAATAACGTGAATGGATGGTCCTTATTGTTGGGATCGATAATGCAAGCTGCACCAGGCTCAGTATATCCTGTAAGATAAAAGAAGTCTGAATCCTGTCTATAGGGGTATTCCGTATCATTTGTCCGAATTTGTTCTGGTGCCCCTTTTAGGATAGCAACACCCTTACCCATAAGCTTTATTAAAATTTGTCTGCGTCTATTGTAAATGTCACTGTTAAACATATTATTTCAATGCTCCTTCTATAAGACGACGAAAATAAATTGAGTGACCTCCCTGAACAAGGCACAACTTTATCAATTCCTGATTCACTACTGAGCGTATTTCAGGTGTACAGACAGGCTATTCCAATTGGTTTCGCCCCTGCTCCTCTTTAGATTGAATACTAATGAACGCACCAATCGAAGGAATTTTCATATAAATGAGCACCCATTTCACTGAGTCACTTGAAACCCTAACCCGCTATCATCGCTATCAAAGTCGAGTCGTGAACATTGGCGACATTCCCATGGGTGGCGACAATCCCATCCGTATACAATCTATGACCAACACCAATACCATGGATACTCAGGCCACAGTTGAACAAACGATTCGTCTGGTGGATGCCGGTTGCGAATATGTGAGAATTACTGCCCCCAGCGTTAAAGAAGCCCAAAACCTGGCCGTAATAAAAGCTGAATTAAAGAAACGGGGATATACGGTTCCGCTTATCGCAGATATTCATTTTGTTCCTCGAGCAGCTGAGGAAGCAGCCAAATTGGTAGAGAAAGTACGAGTGAATCCAGGGAATTACGTAGATCGAAAAAGATTTCAAGAGCTGGAATACAATCAGAGTGAGTACCAGGCCGAATTGGATCGCATTGAAAAGAGGTTTACACCGCTGGTGACTCTCTGTCGAGAAGAAGGAACGGCCATGCGCATAGGTTCCAACCATGGATCACTTTCTGACAGAATTCTAAGCCACTATGGTGATACTCCCCAGGGTATGGTGGAATCGGCTATGGAATTTGTGCGAATCTGTGCAGCAAATCAATTCCATGATCTGGTCATCTCCATGAAGGCCAGCAATACCAGGATCATGATACAGGCCTACCGTCTGTTGGTGTATCAGATGGACCAGGAGGGCTTTAACTATCCCCTCCATCTAGGAGTGACTGAAGCTGGTGATGGTGATGATGCACGCATCAAATCATCGCTGGGAATTGGCTCCCTGCTTCGTGATGGGCTGGGTGATACTATCAGAGTTTCACTGACAGAAGCTCCAGAGGCAGAAGTTCCGGTGGCCATTTCAATCGTAAAAGCACTTAAAACGCTTCCGCTGCATCAAGAGATTGAGCCACTATCCAATCTGCCAATCAATTTATTTGAATACCGGCGTAGAGAAACCCAGGCGACAGCATCAATAGGTGCCGATAATGTCCCAGTCGTCATTGCTGACCTGTCCACTATGAAGGAAATCAATGATGATCTACTGATCTCGGCAGGATACTATTTTGATTTGTTAAGCAATACCTGGAAAAGTGGTGATCAGGGTGCAGATATACTCTATTTCGGTGGGAACAATCCAGATATCCAACTTTCAGATAATACGCTAAGACTCTATGACTCAGAGATATGGCCTGAATTTGCGGTCATAGATAATTGCTATCCATTGTACACCCTGGGTTCTTATGTATCTGCTCTGGTAAAGCATGATATTGCTAATTTCATCCACATTAATACAAAAACAAAAATCGATGAATTACCCAGAGAATCGAATATTGTCTGGCTTCTCGATTCAAACAATGAGCATCAAATCGCGGATTTGCGCAGATTTATTCTTGAGTTGATGAACCAGGGAATCCAACAACCCGTTATTCTAATAAATCAATTCACAGATCAGGAGCGCCACGAGTTTTTACTTTCTGCATCTGCTGAAATCGGCTCCATTTTCAATGATGGTCTAGCAGATGGAGTATGGCTTAGGTCAACCCAGATTGAAGCCAAAGAGTTAAATGAAATCGCATTTGGAGTATTACAGGCCAGCAGAAGCCGTATGACCAAAACTGAATACATCGCCTGCCCCTCCTGCGGTAGAACCCTTTTCGATCTGGAGGAAGTGACTGCTCAAATTCGTGAACGAACCAGTCATTTGAAAGGTGTGAAGATTGGGATCATGGGATGCATTGTGAATGGGCCTGGTGAAATGGCAGATGCTGATTTTGGCTATGTCGGGACAGGACCAGGCAAGATTTCGCTCTATCGTGGCCAGATGGTGGTTCGACCTCATGTCCCCCAAACTGAGGCTGTGGACTCTTTGATTGACCTGATAAAAAGTGAAGGCTACTGGGTTGACCCTTAATTCCTTCATTATCAAGCAGAATGGCGTGGGTATTTCCTGATTAAGTTGTCATTCTTCTCGGATATTTTTTTGTATGGTGTATTTGAATCTGCGCTTAGATTTAGGGTATTATTAACAAACCACTAGGAAATTCTATGAGGAACACTCTTTTTTGCGTCGCAGTTTTCACAATATCCCTGTTCCAGCCCTCGTTTGCTCAAGAAGCCAGAAACCTTGACACTGCAGAAGAGCATGTCGCTTTTGCTCAAAGTATTTATTGGTCAGCTCTCACTCCATCTGAGAAACAGACTTTCCTGTTCGCATATATTTCCAGCGCCTATGAAATGCGCAAACTCGTTAATTCAACTATCGCAACCTCTCCACGGAATACACATCAGTTTAATGAGGAAATTGATAATTTATTCATGATCTGGCAAAACCTGTTGGTTATGGAAGACAATGGTGATGCTGCCATGGATGAATTCATGGGCTGGATAGACCTCTATTTTGAGATAGATGCCAACAAATCAACTCCTTTTATAAACGCCATAAAATATGCTCATCAGAAAATCAAATCTGAGGATAAATCTGTCCTGGAATTGTTCTGGGGCAAAAAAACAGCTCCTGACTCCCGACTCCCCAAAGACGAAGTGCTGGAACAAAAGGCGATTGAGCGAAAAATCGCAGCTTCTGAAGCGAGAAAGAGTGTTGACTCTGCGGTGGAAATCGATCCCCCAATGGCATATAAGCCTTTAGGAGCGTCGCCTACCACTGCTTTTGTACTTTCCGATGAAGAGCTGAGAATAATTGCGCTCGCAGTTGAGACTGAATGTCTAAATAAGAACCAGCCTGATGCCTTACAGGATCCTGTCAGACTTGAAACTCTCGCCCGTAAACATGGATTTGAGAGCATGTCCGCGTTCAATTTTAAATTTTCCAACGCTCAGTCTAATAGTGAGCGCTGGAAATACATGAATAAACTCATTATCGAACAGGCATTTGATCAGAACTGTATGTAAGATCCTGTTTCATATCTTGATCTAGAGAATATGTCCAGCTAACCAGGTACATTCTCCACCGCTTCACTCTATAACTGTATCATCATTTGAAGGTCTTCTGACCTTTCAATTTTGTCATTCTTCAAAAAGGAGTTTGCTATGCTGGCACGCGTATTAAGCAGTTCATTAATTGGAATAGATCCCTATCTGGTTGAAGTCGAGGTGAATGTCGAAGGCCACGCCTTTCGTTATTCAACTGTTGGACTGCCGGAGTTGGCAGTGAGAGAAAGTAAGGATAGGGTGATCTCAGCCATTAAGAATAGTGGTTTTAGATTCCCACCTAAGGCATACACCATAAATCTAGCCCCTGCAGATATTAAAAAGGAGGGCTCAGCATTTGATCTTCCCATCGCCATTGGTATTCTGGCTGCTTTGGGGATCGTTATCCATGAAGATCTGGAAGATTATGTGCTTATGGGTGAATTGTCTTTGGATGGCACTCTACGAGGCGTAAAAGGCGCTCTACCATCAGCTGTTGGTGTTCATGAGCATGAGATGAAGGGACTCATTCTTCCTGCTCAGAATGCCCGTGAGGCCGCCGTGACTGGAAATATTGATGTTATACCTGTGAACACCTTGCTGGAAGCCATCCGCTTTCTAAATGGTGAGCAAATAATTGAGCCAGTTGAGGTAAATGCTGATCAATTATTTTCCGAAGCACAGTCTTATCCCGTTGATCTCGCTGATGTGAGAGGACAAGCCCATGTGAAGCGTGCTCTCGAAGTAGCTGCAGCAGGTGGTCACAATGTCCTCATGATAGGTCCACCTGGATCAGGTAAAACCATGCTGGCTAAACGATTTCCAACTATTCTTCCTCAAATGACTCTGGGTGAAGCTTTAGAAACCACCAAGATTCATTCGATTGCAGGAATGGTCAAGACCGAAGGATTGGTTGCCACCCGACCTTTCCGGTCACCTCATCATACCATTTCAGACGCCGCATTAGTAGGTGGTGGTCGAATCCCACGTCCAGGAGAGGTGAGTCTGGCTCATCACGGTGTATTATTCCTGGATGAATTACCAGAGTTTCAGAAAAATGTACTGGAGGTATTGCGTCAGCCTCTTGAAAATACAGAAGTCACTATCAGTCGTGCCAGTATGAGTCTCACCTATCCTGCTAATTTTATCCTTTTGAGTGCCATGAATCCCTGCCCATAGGGGTACCGATTTTATAGCCAGCTATACTAAATGCAGAAAGTGATTTGCCCTTAACGTAGAAAGAAATTCCCAAATTTTGCACAAACGCTCTGATCTCATTTCGTGGCAGAATACATATTTTTGATGTGATCATCCCTGTTTCTGAGATCATCTCAATAAATTTTTCAATCATGCTAACCGATTTGTTGTCAGACATTGATAATTGTGCGTCAATCTGATTCAAATCTTTTGTAAGCTCCAACTCTTTTTTCTTAAGGTGATCAGCGGGAATGTTTCCATCAATATAAAGATCTGCAAGGCGATTGAGTTTATTCTGTATTTTGATCTTTTCCTGGTTGAGTTTTAATCCTTCACCTTGTTTCGTGGACTGGGCTATGTAACTTTTAATACCCTTGATCAATCTTTTTCTAAACTGCTCTGATGACGTAAGTGCCGATAAAAAGTCCATGACCTCATTCTCAAGTTCGATCCGTTTTGGGTTGTCACCTATGCAAATAGGTTTGACCGAAACCGGTTTCCTTCTATGAAGCTTACACTTGTAATAATCATGTAGATATTTCTCCCCAGACCGTCTCCCACATACTGTATACATAGGCACTTGACAATCCTGGCAGTATATGAACCCATGGAATAAGAAGCGAGAGTCCCTCTTTTGATGACCTTGTTCATAGGTAGTGCTTTTGTTTTTGATCCTGAGCTGAACTCGATCAAACAATTCTCGATCAATGGGAGGTTTACCTTCTTTAAACTTAATCTTTACACGAATTATTTCCTCTGGAGTACGTTTTATCTTTTTCCTATCATATTGAGGTGCCCACCGTCGATTATGTTTCTCCAATCCACGCTTCTCTGTGTAATTTCTAATTCCAATATACGTCTCATTGGTAAGAATATTTCTAACACTACGTAGCGTGATACCTGCAGCTCTTGCGTGGTCACTATAGTTCGTATTACCATTATCGAATCCGATAAACATTTTCCTGACAATGTCCATTAGCTCATTAGTTCCATACATCTCCAGCTCTTTATCCCAAATGATACCCATTGTTAGAGCTTTAGGACCACCGACGTGCATACCAAGCTTTCTCTTCCTCTCCTTCCCTGAGAAAAAACGTTTTTGGATATCTTCACGTTCAATACCACCAATTCCGGCATTTAGCAGGACAAGTAATCGTTGCCTTGAATCACCTAAGTCTCTGGGATTACCATCTTGACTAATTAGTTTTATATTTCGTCGTCGTAATTCTTCTAATGCAAATAATAGATAGGTATCCGACCTTATAAGCCTGTCATCCTCCGGCACAATCAATGCATCAATCGTGTTACCATTATCGTGTTCTTGCATAAGACGAATGAACTCAGGCTCTTCATGAACGATAGTCCCTGAAATGCCTTTCAGTTTTATTGAATGCACTATTTCTGCATTCAACCGACGAGCGATATCACTCACGATTGCTTGTTGCCGGGGTAAGTTCTGTTTAGTAGTTGATACACGGATCAATTCCGCACATCGCATTCTTTCGACCTTCATTATGAAGCTTTACTTTCACTATTAATTAATTGATCTATCAGAGCGGACGCATTTTCAAGATCACCCTGATTGATCATGGATGATAAATTTTTGAGTGTTTCGATTCTCTTTTCTGCTATACCAAGCAGAGCTTCGATATTCGTAGTAGTAAAGATATCCTTTGGTAAATAGTCACCTTTAACTAACTCGATTGGTAATAGTGATTCATCCCCAGTGTAGGCATTCTCCTCTTGCATTTGTGCCTTTACAAAGTGTCTCGTTGATTGTTCGTTCTTCATTTGTGTCTCCATATTGAAGAACGATCTGATGTCCTACTCTATCTATCATCATTTGATATGAATGAAACCTTTCACATCTATCATCATTCAGGCGATCTGGTCTGTACCGCCATTTCAGATCATTACAATTAAGGGCAAGTTGGACACAGCCCTTTCTTTCTTTATGCAACAGGGTCATCCTGAACATTAGATTTTTCGGTTCGTTTTGTAAGCGTGTCCAGCATAAAATTCTCTATCTGCTCTTCAGAGATACGGTACTCGCCTCCAATACGATGTGCTTCCAGTGATCCGTTTTCAATAAGGCTAAGTGTCACTCGATAGCCAATACTAAATCTTTCAGAGAATTCGGATACCGTGCTGTAGGTGTTATTGCTGTTGTGTAGTTCTTGTGGTTTTACAGAATTTGTCAGGTCTGCAGGGTTTGGATTAATATCCATGTCTCCCGACCGAGATTTTTGGTTTGAGCGCATGGCTGTTTCCTTCATTCTTTTTCTTGAATCCAGTAAACATCATACGATCAAGCCTTTTCATCCCGATCAATCAAACTATCATCTGATAGATTCGTTGAATTATTAATTGCCAAATGAACACAATTAAGTATAAATAATGTCAAATCTAATGTCAATGTGTTTTTTCATGTGATATACTGTATATCACTGTCTATCAGGTACTTATAATGTACATATTGCATGCATATTCTGTGCATATTCTCAATGTCAACACTTTTGCTTTACCTAAGTACATGCCCACATTGTCTACAATGGTAATACCCTGTGTCCTTGAGGATATATCCGATGATCAGACCCGGGATGATGAAGCAGAGCAGCCCAATAAGGATGAATGTGCCCGATACGTAGCCGTAACGGTGCCTTAAAAGCCCTTCGTTACACTTTGGACAGATCAGTTTCATCATCTACCAGTATGTGATTTTCCTTTTAGACTCTTTAACCGTGACAGCTGTTCGACCGAACGCTTCTTGGACTGATCTGCTCTCTTCATAGACCCAGTTACCAGCATCATCATATCTGTAAGATAATTTCGTACCACCAGCGGGTTTTTCTTCTTCGCCCTCATACGATTGTATCTCGATACATGAACCGTGTTCATCATATTTATTTTCCAGCACCCAACGTTTACCATCTTCCGGGTCATATTTTGTTTCAATAATAATTCTACCTAAAGCATCGTATTTATATGTAGTCCATGAAAATAATTCGGTACCATAGTACACTTCCTTTTTCACTTTCTGACCCAACTCATCATAATGGAATATGAATTTCTGGTATTCGTTACCATCCGATTTATACCTTGACCAGTATCTAATTAATCCATCTGTTGTATAGGTGTAGCTGTCAGACACTCCTTTCAATTCACCGTTTCTGGTATGACGCTTAGCCAAAGTCAAACCTTGGGCGTTTGATTCATGCTCGTAGCTATCTATTTGTGGATTCCCTTTATAATCAGTTCTATGGTGGGTCTCGATAATTAGTCTGTCCCCATCATATTCATTTATAGTCTGAACTGATATACTACCGTCCCATTTGTACTTTACTTCTTCGATCAGATTGCCCTTTTCATTGAAGACTTTTCTTCCGTCCAAGGTCTCCTTCCCCTCATCAACTGAATAAATTTCCGCTGTCTTAATAATTGGATCTGCTCCATTCTCCTGAGAAATTGCTATACCGTGCCATATCATAATGCTTGTACAGGCAAGTATCCTACAAATCAGATTTCTTAGCTTCATTTGCTAACCCTCCATTGTTTATAAACGTTCAACGTGCTGCAATAAAAAAAGGACGCTACCTTCATAACATCCTTCCCTTGGGTATCGCCAGACACCCTCAAATAAAATGCACAAAGGAGCGCCCATTTACTGGACGCCACCTTCTTGCTGATCTTATTTGACTATTCAATTCTGGCGATTTAAAGAGAAAAATCTACAAGAGATTGCGTAACTCTATATTTTTACAGTCGTTTGCTCAGTCGCAAAGCCCCTTTCTACAGTGATTAATAAAATACTGGTGAAAATTTATTCAATGGCCACCCCGATTCCAAACAGGATTGTTGGATTGAAATTGGAACAATGTTGAGCCATCAACTTGCATCTCTACCAATGCCGCCTATATCTGACTCAGGTAATTGCTCAATCCCTGCATCTTCGATCATCCTCTCGTATAAACGCTCAAAATCCTTCTGGACCTTGAGAAGTTTCTCATCTGGCTGGGATTGTGTTGAGATAATCCCTTCTATCTCTCCAAGCTGTCTTGTCACATATAGTAAAGACAGGAGCATGGAGTCACGTTGATTCTGAATTAGCATAGCCTCAGCTTCATCTATGGTCTTCAGCTCTCTATTTTTCATCCTTATGTTGCCTTCCATCACTATTTTGTTGCTCGGCGATTTTGGCTATTGCCTGCTTCCTGAGTATCTCAGCAAGGAGTTCAACGAGCTTATCTTCCCGCTCTTGATCTGAGAGGAAGTCATACAGGCCATATAGCGAGGCATTTATTTTTTGATTGCATTCTGATAACACTAACGACATTAAATAACCCTTTCTTCTATGAAAATGTAATACTCCAATATTTCCCAAAGCAGTATGACTGGGTGATACACGCAAGTGAGTCAGCTCAAGACCTCATTAGGTGCTATTCTTTTCATACCATGCACGATTCCAAACAATTCTTTGACGCTTCTCAGAATCAACAATTCCACCGTTAATATTTATTGTTTTTATTCGTGAAATGTAGTTAGACTGGATAACGCCGATAAGATCCTCCCCAAGGCCAAACCCCCGCAGTCTTCTAATTCTATAGTCATTCTGAAATACGTGAACTCGGGCGTGACCTATTGGTAAATATCTGACAGGATTCAACATAAACAGCTTGTTCCGAGCGTGTTTTAGTGATTTCTTTAATATTCTTCTAACGTTTTTCCGTACAATACTTGGAGAGAGCTCTCCAAAATCATTGGATACGTGCACATACGATTCAAGAACAACCCCCCAGAGATTTCTGTGAACTTGCGCATCTCGAATCTGAATAGATAGAAAATCTAATTGCTCACGTACTTCACGATACACTATTGATTTATTTGCTCGAAAAGCATGCAGCCATGAATTAATTTTACTCAATCTGAGAGGGAGTTTTGGTCTTGGGATATAAAATACGAGGTCGTTTTCAAGAGTTCCTTTATACTCATCAATAGAAGCGCACCCATCTTGACGAAGTTCCCTTAGTCTTTTCCCGTCAAAACCAGCCCAGCCCTGATTTGCCATTTTTGCCTTAATACTGAGGAAGTATCGATCATATCCTGGAATGAAGTATTCAGCAAGTATACCTGTTTGAATTGCCGAGACAAAAACTTTTGAATAATCATGTGTATTGGCTTTTGCATATATCGCTAATTGGTTCAATCCTGCTCTTTCAGAGGGGACGCAAGCCTCTATACTCCACCAAGCGCAGCTAGTTTCTTGATGTAACACATCGATGCTAATCTGGTGAGGAGTAATCCATCCTTTGGGTTGTTTAGTTAAGTAGAATATCCTATAAGCACACGCTATACCATTACATAAGTCGATAAGTTCATCAAAAATATTTATTACTTCTGAATGACTGTATTTTTCCTCGTTCCCCTTTTTATCGTGGTATCGAATCTCCTTATCCAAATAAGATATCCCGCCATGCGCAATCCCATTGCGCAAAACGGACCTATAAATTGAGGATATGTCAGCCAAAGGTGTCCGAGAGATTTCATCCATAATATTATGAATATCCAGACCCTCAACACTTTTATCACGTTGAATCCTGGAAACGTATGCAAATGGTTTCAAAAATGGACGCAGCACGCCTTCCGTCATTCTCAAATATGAAGGATGAATCGATTGATCGATAAAGCGAAGTTCATCCATATCATCCCTTGAATTTTCTTCATGGATCATATCCCGATTTGCTTCATTCAGAAATAAGAAAGCTCGACTAATATCGGTATTGGTTTCTTTAAGAACCTCTCTTAAGGTCTCCTGATCATTTGAATATTCTAACAAGATTTGGAGCACATTTTCAAATACACTGTGCTGATAATATTTTTCTGGGCTGCTATATAGATAAGGTCTAAGAGATAATGTACACTCTGAATAGCTTGGAGAATCGATTATTGGAAACATTTGAGCAATATTTTGCCTATCAAGACCGTTGGTACCGCTCATTACCGGATTCACTAAATATTTATTTATGTTTAGTGGCACATGTACCTAACGTTCTTGACTTGATCTGCTTCCATAGAAGTTTTCGCTTTGCAATCCCTGCTTATTGAAGGGGGTGCTTTGATTTGCCCACCCATGCAGAGGATAACTTTGTGGAATTACCTATAGTGTTGTAGATATGAAACTCTCCATTTGTGCCATCACTCTCAATAATTACATCACCTGTTTTCGTCGTGAACAACCTTATATCCTGCTCGTAAAGTAAGTCTCTGATTGATTGTTTCGGGTGTTCATACTGGCTGTCATAGTTGGATGAGCAAATCGCTGCTCTGGGACTGACGGCTTCGAGGAATTCCTTAGATGTAAATCCATTATCGGCTCCATGGTGTGGTAAGATGAGGATATCTACTTCATCAGTGACAATGCTTCCAGCCGTAATCTGGTCAGCGATGTCGGCCGATTCAATATCTCCCAAACTCAATACTGTGAAATGCCCGGATCGAAAGAATTTTGCTACTGAATTGTCATTATGATTCGTAGCATGAAGTTCCCTTGGCCATAGGAGAATATTAGAAGTTTTAAGCGCTGAAGCGTTTGAGAGACCCCCGATATAATTTGGGCCAATGAATTGAACAGTCCCTCCTGATTTTTTCCGTGCCTGCAACATTTTAACAGCAAGCTTACCTGAATCTGAGGTTGGTGCATACCCGGGGGCTTGAACGACTGGTGGATCTAATACCTTAAGTATTGTACCAAGATCGGTTGGGTCGCAGTGATCCTTGTCCCAACTGGTTATGTGCAAGACATTGAGGGTGCCACCCCCAATATCGTTGATCTCATCATCAATGTTGGCAGCGCTTAGGTCAGTTAGCCTTGCTTCAATAAGAGTAAAATCACCGTTGTGTGAATAGCTAAAGGAACTACCTGCAATTCCTAATTGATATGCTCGAAATCTTGTTAAACTCATTGTCCACCCATGTTCAGCTATTAGTCTTTATTCTGTTCTTGCTGACCTTTTGATTCATCTTCACCGCTTTTGCCAGCTCTTGTCTTTGAGATTCCCCATATCGTTCGAGCGACTTCTTCCAACTTCTTCATAAAGTTGTCGACATTGTATCCTGCTATGAAGGCAAATGCCAAGTAGCCATAGTACGTGTCGCCTTCCATGCCCTTCGCATCCAAGACTAACAACCCTGCTCGTAGAAACACGTAGCTCACATAACCACTAATGGCGCTTGTAAGGGGCCTTAGGTAATACCAAACGTACCAATCCTTTGACCATTTCTTTTTCACAGCACTGTTCAGGTACACACCACGAAGACAATATATAATCCCACCTAACGCACCTATGTACACGGCTTGAAAGGCGACAAGATTGTTGGTATACCAGCATGGTATCTCCCACAAATGATGTGATAGTGACGCTATTACAACTCCAATTAACCATGCAACTTCATAAATAATTATCCAGATCATGATGCTATCCCTCCCTGACGGCTATACACTGGAATTGCGCTTCAGTAGCTGAGCCACATGAGCACTGGTTCCTGAATTTTAATGATCGCTTAATATTGTTCACATGCTCATTCATCTAATCTATCGGTCCCAGTCTACAACTGGTGTTTAATACTGCATCAAGGTGCTAATAGCTTTGGGTCTGGAATGCGTTCTTGGTCAATGCATGATCTAATCAACATCCTGAGCAGCGTGAAGGAGTCCTCCACGATTTTCTGCACGTCCCCCTTCATTTTGCTCCCATGCACCGCCTTTGACCGAAGATCATAAAGTTTCAAGGTTTCTCGATAGCAATCCTTCATTTTATCAGAGGATTCTGGATAAAGGAAACGAGCTGCGTACTGACTCAGCCTGAACCTCAATTCCGCTGAAATATTAAACAAACTTTCAATACCTGCCCAGAGAACTGCAATGCGTATTCTCGGGTGAGAATGCCACCGGAACGTTGCCAGAGAATGAACGGCAGTCATGAATTGTTCAGAGGATAATAGGTTCCTCGCCTTTAGAAATGATTTCTTCAACCACTCAACATCTTCATCAGAGAGACTATAGGGAGGTTGGTTTGTGAAACCATACATCTGGTAGTTCGTAGCTCGAAGGGTAGAATCCTCATTTATCCTCTCCGCACTGACGTTGGATTGAAGGTTAAACCCCACTTCCGTGAGGAATATTGCACTTAAGAGGAGGGCATCCCATTGAGCATTCCAAGCAAGTCCAGCAGTTTCTTTTGCCGTGTCTCCGGTGATGATAAATTGCGATCTAATAAGTGGGATAAAAGCTGTCACAACTGGGATATCATCGGGTGTTGTAACCGTTGACAAAGCTGTCGTCAGATCAAGATGTGATGTGTCGGCAGGTGCAAACGTGATTCCCTCACCCAATTCGAAGCTTATAGGTGTTTCTATCCCATTCAGCAAGAGATAGGTAACGTTATTAGAGGATACTATGCTCATACTCATCTGTCATTATACGCTACAATGGAGCCATGAATTGCCCTCGTTATAATACCATAATGACTGCATTTTCTATAACTATTGGCTCATATTTGAGGTTTATAGTACCATTTTGATATGATAGTGGTAGTATAAATTGTGTCATTGGATAGCCAAATTTGTTGCTTGAATCCGATTTATGAGTCTTTGCCTTAAATCTTCAGCATCCTTCCAAACGATGAAATTGTACTGCCTTGTATCAAAATGTATCAGCTCTATTTCATGCTTGGATCCATCTTCAGTCTCAACCTCTCGATCCTGGATGGTCCAAATGACTGGTATATTTAAACCTTTAGCAAACCCTGCTTCAAAATACACTCCACCTCTCTGGCCAGTCATGTCAGCTATGAGTAATCCGCTTTGACGAATCTGGGCAATAATCTCATCATCGATCTTTTCATTATGCTCCACCATGTCGATTCGGATTGGGGTATATCCTACTTCTTCAAGTGCTGGTTTAATTCCAGCAGTGAATGCTGGACTTACGATGTCGTTAAACCACATTGCCACAAAAGCCTGAGTTCCTCTCATTTTTTTTTCTGACCGTAGTTGCTCGAAATATCTCCATGCCTTGGAGGTTACGAGATAATTGGTGTATCCAGCTTCCTGGCTACCCAGGGTCAGATACCCATACTCGCTGACAAGCATATTCATTAAAAAGATGAACTCTCGTTCGTTCTCTGCAAAAGCCAATGGGTAGTCTATAGAAGGGTTAAACTTTATTAGTTCACCCATGGTGGTTGATCTTCGAGCTATCACATCAATAAAATGTGAGATACGATCATCCAGCTTCCTTGGTATAAAGGCTTGTTGTAGCTGTATAATGAAATTACTACCCAAGAGTGGTGGATCTTCACCTCTATCACTAATCCCTCTTACCCAACCCGCAAACTGTGCTGGAGTGAACAGAATATTACCATGCTCGTCCTGAAGTCTTCTATTTATCCCATTGACGCCCATCGTCGTCAGCGTACCGGTAGCTTGATATGTTCCACAACGCCTACACGTAAACCAAAATGCATCACTATCGCCTGTGGGTCTGGGTCCATCAGTGATCGAGTCAGGTCTTTGGCATATCATGCATTCTGTAATTTTGAACTCTCCCCCCATCCTTACTTCCTCCCCAGTGATATTTTATCCTTCATCACTAACTAAACTATTCCGCTATGTCCAAATAACGTTCCATGAGGAAAGCCACACGTTCAGCCTCGGTCTCAAACTTTGTACCCCGATAGGCTTTGTCTACAGCACGATCCAATGCTTTATGAGCCTTCAACAGCCCTGGTGGCATCGTATGGGGATCATAGAGGTCAGCCAAAGAGGAATCGGGGTGTTTGCCCCGCTCATCCAGTACGGCTTGGGTTGTTGCTTCTATTCGCTGCTGTTGGGTTTTATTTGGCTCCGGCCAGGGGTAGTTATTGTACACTATTGTAATCGAATATTGATATCGGCTCTCTAGCCGTCCAGATACAGCCCGTGTCCAAGCCATGTGCATGGTCGAGGTTAGAACCCCTAATAAGTACAAGTTGTTTTCAGGTAGCACTTTTAATTTATTACTAGCCAAACAATCTGACGAAAGAATTCCCATGGGTATGTAATGTCTGTTTTCTGAAGACACTTCTGGGATGACTATACAATCCTTATTCGGAATATTTTCTACATGAAACCTTGTTGGCGTTTCTGCCAACGCTTGTGTTGGTTTCGACTTACTTTGCTGACGATAAGCTCTTACACTCTTCACTCTCTGTAAGGCATTTGGCATTTGTTTGAGTTGACGGGGTTCACAATCACCCAACCACAAACACCATCTGTCAACACTGTTAATAAATTCACGCCCCCCGATCCACCTCCGCATATATGGTTCAGCTTGAGGCTCAGTTATGAGAAATTCTTCCTTCTCGGAGGGCTTGAAAAGGTATTCACCATTATCAATAGGTTTATTACCAATCTTAGGTACAGGAACATCGCATATCGGAACTGAGCGTCGAGCCATCAGCACATTAGGTCCATTAACCAAGTAGGCATTTATGTAGTCGACTTGTAATTCCTGAGGTTCAGACTTCACAGTTTCATACTCGTAAAGCCATTTCTGTGCTACATCCTCTAAGGAAATGCCGATGATCACGCAATGTACTGTTGCTTTGCCTCGGGCTTCACTGCTCCACTGGAAAGTACGGTGTGCAAAGTTGATGTGCACATTGTGTTCAAAAAGTTCCGGCCAAAGTACACCTACTTGCTCCCCTTGTGTGATGGAGTTGGTAGACACGAAGGCAGTGTGAATTTTCGGGTTAGCCACCATAATTTCTGTGGCTTTCTTGTACCAGCAGGTAACATAATCCAAGAGTCCAGCACTTTTAACTCCCGCAAAAACATCTCTTACTTCTACTCGCTGCTGGGCATTCATTTGTTTGGCACCAACAAAGGGTGGATTGCCCACTATATAGGTTAGGTTTTGAGGAGTCACGACCTCTTCCCATTCGATTTCCAATGCATTCTGATGTATAATGTTCGGTGATTTTCGGATAGGCAAACGAACAAAGTATTGACCGAATTCTTCTGATACCAGATTGTTCATCTGGTGATCCATGAGCCACATTGCAACTTGGGCTATCTGGGCAGGAAACTCCTCGATCTCAATACCGTGAAAATGGTGGACATCCAGTAAAATCTGTTCTGAAATATCTATAACTCTTGATCCGAGTAAGGCTCCAAGGACCTTGACCTCAAGCAACCGCAACTCTCTGTAGGCTATAACCAGAAAATTTCCACAACCGCAAGCTGGGTCTAATATTTGGATGTTCGCAAGCTTCTTTTGGAACTCACGAAGAGCCGCTATCCGTTTTTTCCTCTGCTTCATTGATAGCGTGACATCAAGCTCAGTGCGTAGATCATCAAGGAATAATGGATTGAGAGCTTTAAGGATGTTTGTTTCCGTCGTGTAATGGGCACCAAGATTTCTACGTTTCTTAGTATCCATTATTGATTGAAACAGTGATCCAAATATGGCAGGTGAAATTCTACTCCAATCAAGAGCGCAACTGTCAAGCAAGGTTTCCCGCATTGTACTATTAAACGCTGCGATAGGAATACTCTCTTCAAACAGCCTGCCATTGACATACGGAAATTCATCTAGTTGCTCATCTAGGGCCTTCTGTCGTTTTTCCGGTGGGGTATTTAACACTTGAAAGAACTGTGATAACATGGAACCCAAACCTGAGCCATCTTCCGCTGTGCGTTGTTCCAAGTAATCGATGAACTGTCTTGGTTGAAAAATCCCCGTATCCTCAGCGAAAAGGCAAAACAGCAATCGCACCAGGAGCAATTCAAGTTCATGACCCTCATAACCTGATTCTAGTAGTAAATCATGCAGGTGACCAAGGTGTTCGGCAGCTTTTACATTTACAGGGTCTTCTTCGCCGAATGAGCGAGATTGGTATCCAGCAATGAACCCAAATAGATGTACATGGGTGTGGAGGTCTTTAAGGTGAAATTGTACATGAGTGTCATCATCAAGATCGTATAGCCGGAAATGCTGAAAATCACAGACCAAAACATAGCGTGGCAGATCACGGTCTTTCAAGCCCGGGAAGTATCCAAGAGCTTGCTTATGCGCACGGTCAAGGTCCTTTCCTAGAGATTTCATCTCGATGAGGATTTTACTTCTCCAGAGCAAATCTATGTAGCCATCCTTGCCATCAATCTTTTTAGATTTTGTTTCGAAGGTAGCTACTCGACGCCTATGTACACCGAAGACATGGAAGAAATCATCCAAAAACGATTTTGCTTCTGCAGCTTCAGATGACTCATCTGCCCATTCCTTAGAGAAAGCAAGAGAACGGTCTTTTATCTCATTCCATGAAAGGGGCATAACTATTCTCATTCCTGCTGCAGGAAACAAACAGAGGTCTAATCTCAGTCCCTGATAATTCGCATATCTCAGGGACCATGTCTGATTCCACTTCGCTTTTTGACAACATTTTATTGCAGACAAAGGGATAGACGAAGGTTTTACAGGCGGTTTTCTATCTATCCCCCGCATTAATATAGTTAATGTATATGACAAGTTGCAGTCATTTACTTTGCTTAGCGATCATTTGATGGATGTTATGGTTGAGGTGGATGGTGGATTGGATATTAATCCCAAAGATTTGAAGAAAAGGCTTTATCAAGATCAGAATCGACCACTCCCAGATAGACCTGAGTGGTCTGAAGAGAAGCATGGCCAAGCATCTGTTGGACAAGCTTGAGATTTTTGGTCTTCCTCAGGAGTTGAGTTGCGAATGTATGGCGTGTGCTGTGTATCGTTTTACCGATAATTCCTGCTAACCGGCTATATTTTTTGAACACATTTTCAATCGTTTTAATACTCATCTGATCTCGACGGTCGCTGAAGAACACGTGTTTGCCTGTTTTACCAATCCCATGCTTCCAATGAAGGTATTTTCTGAGGTGGCTTCTCAAGTCAGGGGTGAGTCTGACGTTTCTGGTTTTTCCTCCCTTCCCCTGTACCACCGTTAGCATCGCAGCCTCGCCTCGCAGGAACAAATCTTCCTCTTTTAGTGCAGCCAGCTCACTCACCCTCAATCCAGATTGCAGAGCCAAATCAAGAATCATCCAGTCTCTGATAGCCAGCATGCGACCTCTTCGTTCTGCAACTATAGCTGCATCTTCAGCTACACGGCGTAAACTTCTTACTTCCTCCGGATTCATGAACTTCTTTGGTGTAATCACCCAGTTCGGATTCATTTCTTGTCCTCCTTGATTTTGTTGACATACCACCGTGAGACGCTCTCGATCTGTTGAGACATGGCATGGTATAGCCTCAGGTGTTTCTCACGGTTCTCAATACTGTTTCGCTCGATTACATCAGTAGGTAGAGTAGGATCCCAAAACACTTTGCGCTTATTGACAGAGGAGCGGAGTTCCCAGATAATGTCATTGATTTTATCCTTTACATCCACCCTACCAAATAATCTATAAATCAGATGCTGAAACTCAGTTTTTCTTGCCAAGATGTTGGTAATCGGTGAGCTATGAAAATCAATGGCTTCAAGCAGGATATCCTCTTCTTGCAAGGTCCTGATGGTAACTGGATTAACCGAAATCACATTTGGGAAACGGTCATGGAGAAATTGTCTCCATCGGGATTCATTTTCATTAAACCTCACCGTCCATTGACGAGCATATTTTTCCAACATTTCAACGTCCCAAGCCATCCCGCCAAATTGTGCTCTCAACCTTAGAGAGTTAATGAGCTTGTCTGCTGTTGCTGATAATTGTTCCCTGCCTGTGTACTGATTTAAAAGATCAGTATCCAAGCTGTCCCTCTGAGGACATTTACAGAGATCTACAATTACCTGGAGCATTAACGTCACTTCCTCTTTTGAGATATCTTCCTTCTTGGTGACTCGCTCCATAATTGAGACAAGCCTCGGCATCACAGGATGCAGGATAACATCCTCCATGACGATAATTGGAAGTCGGCGGACAAAAGCCAGCAGGTGGTATTCCATGAGAACCATGGCAGTTCTTATGGCTTTATCTGGGAGAGAGCGTCTAATGCATTTTTGTAAGTTTGAAATCAGGAGCGACTTGTTTGTCAGGTAATGGCCTTTACGGACTTTGAATGGATAAATCTCGCTCAAGTGTCTCCCTGTTCAATGTTTTGGTTTTGGATGTTTTTGGGGCTTGCAGTGTGGTAATATTTTTCATTGTGGTTGGTGGTTTTTGTAGAACTTAAGAAACTGTCAACATACGACAAAGTATTATTACGTAGTGACTTAGAATGATTCCATACTTATATATTTCAAGGTGCACCCGACTACGTGTTGAATCCGTACCACGCACAGGGTAGTGTGAGTTTATGAAATTTATTTCATCTGTGAGGAAGGTTTATTTCGTCAACTGCTTGATGATTGTATCGAGAACATCGCTGCTTGCAGGCAGGATAGATTTCTTATTCACGAAAGCTCGCTTATTAAAAATTCGGATCAGCTTCTTCGCCTTCAGTACAGATATCGCATTCTGCAGGGATTTTCGGCTCACACCTGTAGTTGATTGAAGGCGTTTAATAGATACGCCCCTCCCCTTATCGAGTGTAATAGCGACCATGTATGTATTTCGTACTGTAGGGGTAAGAGACTTATCGACTATGATGCTTGTTTCGTTTAACATGATGTTGGTTCTCCTTTATTTCAGGTATCACAATGGCCTGTACAAAGTCTTCATTTCTTGCATCCGGCTCGATCAGTGCAATCTCACCAACATCATCGATTACTATTAATCTTGCATCTTGTAAACTTCTTATGGCATTCCACGTAGTTCGGCGTGAATGTCCTTGAATATCTGTCAATCTTTGGATCGTAATTCGTTCTACACCAGCCCTGACAAGAGACATTATCAAAGCGTATGTCCATTTCTCGGTCGCATTCAATGTTCCATACCCTGCCAGTACCACGATATCCATATCATTATGCATTGGATCCCATGGGCTGGTGAACTGGGAATCGCCATTTAAGCCTTCTGAGTGCCTTGGTGGAGTATTGATATGGGTGTGGGCTAAATTCATCGTTTACAGCCAAATATAGCCCCTTTTAGTAGCATTTCATAGCTTGAGGTTGAGTGTAGAGACAGGATTGACTTCTCCCGATGTGAGAGATGGTATTTAGCTCATTCTCTTATCTAAGGGGGGTACCTCGGTTTGTGATAACGACAGTTGGTTACGGGTTAGTCTATTGCTAGCTGAATGAGCAGATTCACGATTTGTGGGTGTGCTGATTATGGATAGTGAGATTCAAGAGCATAGAACGGGTATTTTGAGCTATTGTTTGTTAAGATTAAGTGATGTTTCGTGGTTTAACCCAAGTCCTTGCTGTTGACAATGAGTACACGCTGTTTTGCAACCGGGTTGCACTTTAACAATACAATGTATTGTTAAAATATGGATATTGGCTACAATAGCAACATATTTTACAATGAATTATGCGCCGATACTGTATTCTGATTTACCTTCAAGGATATCAAGAAGAGAGAAATACACCTTGTCATAGAAGTTGAGTGGTCCATCATTGTGGTTTCGTATCCACATCAGTGATCTATTTATGTCTTGACTCTTTTTTTTCAAATCCTTCCATTGGTTTGGTGTCAATGGTCTAAGTCTTTCGCCTCTTCTTCTACCGTAATCTCTCAATATGTCCAACCGTTCACAATCAGGATATACTCCTTTACGAATCTTGCTCACCTCTCTAATTGCCTTTTTGTGGCTGTAATGAGTATCCACAATACTATTCTTGAAAATACCGATCCGTTCAAGGTGCCTGTGTGTAGCAGAGAGGGCACAACGGTTAAACCAGTCAGTGTATAAAGAATTTAGTGGTATCACCTTACTACCAAATGTTGTAATCATGGAACTGTCACCATTGATCCTAAGGCCAAGTCTCATAACGTCTTCTGCCATTGCTATAGTTTCTGCGTCACATCCCTTCAACCTGCACCTTAACTCCTTATCATAGATCATGTACCCTGTTTTTGAATGGCAACTACGATTACTCACACCATTGCCATCATTACCATCATACCGTCTCTTCTTGTATACTTTATCTCCCACTGGCAACTCCTTAGCAGCAAGCATATAGGCGTCAAATTGGTATCCAAGCCAGACATTAGTATCAATATCTATACCTCTCACCCAAAGCCCTTCATTTGACACAAAAATACCAACATCAGCCATCGCTTCATGCACTCGTTCAACACAGACATTGAACGCAGCAGGCGTAGGAAAATACAGATTATCTACACCCAGTAGCATAGAAGGCGATGATATAGTCATTCTGTACTCAGCATGTCGATCTGCTTCATAAGAAACATATAGATAATGATGAAGACCGTAAATCTTATCAATCCGACGATATTTTATAGCATAAGGCCAATCAGCACAATGGCCCTTAGTAGAGAATGGTTTGGCATCTGGTTGGTTACAAAACTTTTCAATGAGTAATTGATCGTGTATGTTCGTAATTGTCTTGATGTTATCCATTGGTCAACAACTATGAACATCATATTTATATTCGTTAATAATAAGATGTGATATGTCTATGTAGACTTCGTAAGGATCAGGTTTTGGTGGTGCGTCGACAAAATGTCTACCCGTAGCCCTGTGGCTATAGCAGCGATCCCCGGCATGAGTGCACCTGCAGTAGTATTGGGATTCAAAAATACATGGCTAAAATTTCTGGACCACTTCTAGATCGGATTGATCTGCATATAGAGGTCCCTGCCATTCCCTTTGAAGAGTTATCCAGTAAACAAGACGGAGAAACTTCATATGAGGTTAGAAAGCGGGTTCAATTAGCCAGAGATACTCAAATCAAACGCTTTGTCAATGAGCCCCATATCCATTCAAATGCTGATATGCCGCCTAAAATGATTCGAGGGCTCTGCAAGGTTGATGGTGATTCCGCTGCCCTCCTCAAGACTGCTATCACCAACCTGGGATTGAGTGCTCGAGCCTACGATCGTATCCTCAAGGTCTCCCGAACCATTGCTGATCTATCAGAGTGTTCTGAAATTCGAGCGGAACATATATCAGAAGCTATTCAGTACCGTACTCTGGATAGACAGTTGTGGATGGCGTAGGTGAGTTATTGAGTCCAATGGGTTCAATGGATTTAAGGATTCACGAGTTTGGTGGTGGTAGAGTTCTTTGGTTTCCTTTTGGTAGCATTTTCGCTTGAGGACGACCGATTTGAGGGGACACTTTCACTTTATCAAGGAACTCTATATGTCTGACTGTCAGTGAGATGGCGCCGAAGTCTTCCTCTACGAGTCCACGCAAAAGATAGGGCCGGGCATTGCTGAGCATGCGGCAAAACTTGCGATAGACTTTTGGAAAGAAGACGGTTTCATATATGGCTGTAGTGTCTTCAAAGCTGATAAACTCCATGGGTTCATCATTTTTTGTATGAACAACTTTCCCAGTGATGAGCCACCCAATAACGGGAATCTCCTTCCCAACATGCCTCCGCAGATCGCAGGCCCGCACATAGGTCAAATGCTGCAGTAACTTCGCATATAGACTCAAGGGGTGGCGAGAGATAAGGAAACCCAATACATCAGCTTCATGGATGAGCATTGTCTTTTCAGAATATGCCCCTGTATCTGGAATGTAGTAGCTGTCCCGTTCATTCAGATCCAGCAGAGATACTGGTTTATCCCGTCGTTGTTGATTTGCTCTGGACTGATACAGCTGCCACATGAGGCTGGGACGCGCTTCTATTCCCTCTACACCATCAAAGGAGCCTGCTTTTATAAGGATGCGAACATCTGACTGATCCAACTCAGGCATACGTCTCAAGAAACTCTCAAATGACAGAAAGCGGCCATTGGATTCCCGCTCAGCAACGATGTACTCCAGCGCGGTCCGTTTAATTCCCTTCAGTTGCATAAATCCAATCTGCACCCAATCATTCAGGCCAGTATGTCGAATCTCTGAGTTATTGATGCTGGGGAGCAAGACTTTCAGTCCAAGACGACGCGCCTCAGAGTAATAGCCAAAGGTAGAGTAGTAACCACCCAGGTTGGTCATGACGGATGCGATAAACTCCGCAGGATAGTGGGCTTTCAAATAGGCTGATTTAAATGAAACCAAAGCATATGAGGCAGAATGGGGCTTACAAAAGGAATATCCTGAAAAGGACATGATCATTTCCCAAAGGGTCTCGATGATGCTGTCTTCTACGCCATTTTTACGCGCTCCGCTAACAAATTTTTCACAATAATCACGGAGTTTGGCCTCTTTGTGTTTCTTGGACATGACCTTACGCAATTCGTTGCCCTCATCGGCATCAAAACCGGCAAGACGCATAGCAACCCTGGTGACATCTTCCTGGTAAACCATTATGCCATAGGTCTCTTTGAGAGTTTCATCAAGTAAGGGGTGAAGCGGATCGTAATCACCACCATGGAGACGACGGACGAATTCTCTGATCCATTTATTGGCTGCTGGCCGGATGATACTGGAGGCAATGACCAGATTTTCATAGTCACCGGTTTGCATCTTGCTCAGCAGCTGCCGAGTCGCCGGCGACTCCACATAAAAGCAGCCCATGGTGCGGGCAGTACGGATCAGCTCCTGGGTTCGCAGATCCTCAAGGGGGTTTAGTTTCCAATACGGGATGTCCACACCATAATGCTCGTGAACATCGGCCAGAATATCCCGAATGACAGCGAGCGAGCGATTTCCCAGGAGGTCAATCTTGATCAGCCCAAAGTCCTCTGCCTGATCTTTCTCCCACTGGATGATCTGAACTCCCTTAGGTGCACGCTGGATGGGTACATAGTTGCGGATTTCCTGGGGTGTCAGAACAACTCCCCCGGGATGTACACTCAGGTGCCGAGGAAATCCGGCAAGATAGAAGCCATTGCGAATTATCTCTGGCCAGGGATCCTTAAGGTCGAGATCGCTAAGCAAGGGATTGTTGGCTAACTCCTCAAATGGGTCACTGACATACCAGAGATGGGACAGACGCTTGGTTACAATACCAATCTCACTCTCGGTCAACCCAAAGACCTTGGCCACTTCACGAATTGCTGCACGCGCCTTGAAGGTGACATGGTTACAGATCATGGCTGAATGGGAGTCACCATAGGTGTCAAAGGTATACTGGAGAATTTCGTCACGGGTATCCCAGGGGAAATCCACATCAATATCTGGCGGATCCTTGCGTCCGGGAGACAAGAAACGTTCAAAGAAGAGATTGTGGCGGATGGGATCAACATGGGTGATTTTTAATGTATAGGCAACAATGCTGGCTGCCGCACTCCCCCGTCCACAGGTGATGGGTGATTGTTTGACGATATCCTGAACCGTGAGGAAGTAATTAGAAAAGCGTTTCTCTTTGACTGTCTTTAACTCATGCTCAATACGGTCTCTAATGCGATCGGTCATATTGCCATAACGCTCCTGAGCACCCAGGTAGACACGATTCTTTAATTCCTGGTAGTCCCTGTTATCATTGGAGTCAGGAAAAATGAAGCTGTCTAATGGAGGTCGCCACTGGCATTTCGCAGCAATCTCCATGGTACGTTCCAGGGCTTCTTCAGCAAAAGGCAGGACATCAAGGGTTTCTGCGCGACTATGGAGATAATTGTCAATGGGGATCAGTTCTTCTTCAGGCAGGCGTGACAGTTTGGTATTCAAATTGATGGCGCGCATGATGCGATGGAGCTGATGTCCCTTTGGTGAGCCCATGTATGCGGGGATATTGGCCACAGATGGGAAGTCCTTCTCACGAGCCCAATGGTACAAGCTGTAGCTGCCTGATTGCAGGGATACATATACGTCTTCGGACTGGTAAGCCTCCAGTAAATCACGGTCCTGGGTCAGCATGACCAATCCCTCCAACCGTCCTGTGAGATGTTTGAGCAAATCGAAGCTTTCTCCAGCATGACGCTGGCTGATCAGGCGACAAAGGTTGGAGTAACCTGTGTTGTCTTTGACCAGCAGAACAGCCTTGCGCTTCTGGGCATCATCCAATGTTGCCCCAATGATCATATCCAGACCACGCTCCAGAGCTGTCTGATAGAGGAAGATCATACCGTAGAGATTGTTGGTATCAGCGATGGCAAATTGGGTATAGCCCTTCTTGATCATGAAATCACACAGATGCTTTGGAGAAAGGGTTCCCCTGAGTAGAGAGTAGTGGCTGTGGACTTCGAGGGGGATCATTGAGTAGGCGTTAGAAGTCAGGCGTTAGGGGTTAGGACGGGCTTGGATGGATCTTTGGTAAGCAATTAACTTCGGACGTAATGTGTTATAGCCCTTCTCAAAACGCTTAACTTCTGATTTGGGCAAGTACTCCAATACTTCTGCGACAAGAAACTGAGCGTAGACCTCATTCAATGACCCCAAAGCAATATCGACAAAATGCTGTCGATCTTTGATTGTTCGTCGAGAGACGCCTTCTGCAATGTTTGATGGAATACTAATGGCAGCACGTCTCAGTTGAGATACAATCCCAAATCTTTCTTCCTCTGGGAATGCCTTGGTAACGCTATAGATATATTTCACCATAAGCACTGAACGTTGAAAAACGTCTAATTCCTTGAAAGAGGCCATAACTTATCCTTTCTTTGCATATTTCCTCCCAACCCCTAACTCCCAACCCCTAACATGACTGGACCAGTGAGTCCAAACCGTATGACAGGGTAACCATGTCGGGCACGCAATTTGTCCATGGCCTGGTGCAAATCGCCATGTTTGGCCGCATCAGGATCAATCACCTTGGAAAAAAGACTGATCTGTTGGGCGGCCTGTATGAGATTCTCAAAACCGATGGATAGATAGCGAACTCGAGTGCGTCGTTCAAAGAGTAGCTCAAAGATTTTCTGGGTATAATAGAACATGAGGTATTCTTTGTTGGTTGCTTCAGGTAGTCGAACGGTACGTGTGGCAATTTTGCTGTCGGAATAGCGGCAAAAGATACGAAAGCTGTTGACCTTCATATTCTTCTGACGCAAACGGGTGCAGCCGCTCTCAATGAGATAATAGACAACCCCCATAATCAAATTATCATCGTTGCTATCCTCACTGAAGGTATACTCCTCTTTTATCTCTAGACGCTGCTCAGGGGGCATTACAGGACTCAGGTCAATGCCCAGAGCCTTCTGATGCAAGGTCAGAGCATTCTTGCCAATGACCAGAATCAACTTATTGATGGGAACTGCTGCCAGCATACCGATACTGGTGAGGTTCAACTCTTCCAGAAGTACCTGATCGGTGCTGTGACCAATACCTGGCAGCATCTTGAGTTCCAGGGGATCCAGAAAAGTGCGTTCGTTGCCAGGCAAAACATCAAAGAGTTCGGCATATTGGCGGATGTAGCGTGCCGCCACCGATGAAACCAGCTTATTTACAGAAATACCAATACTTGAAGTCAGCCGAAATGATTCACGAATGTCCTTATGAATGCGATAGGCACTGTCCTTGATGCGTCCCAACAGCCGTGTGGTACCCGTCATATCAATGGCAACCTGTCCATAGCGGATGGGCTCAACATAGGGTGAATAACGAGAAACCTGATCGGTAATGGCGTTCATTGCGCGCTGGTATAGCTCAGGGTTGGAATCCACCACGATAAGACGATGCTCCAGTTTGAGTGCCTGTCCAAGAAGCATACCCCGGTGGATGCCTTCCTGACGGGCTTCTCCAGAAGCCGACAATATGATTGCCCGTCCCCCAGATCCAGATGCCACCACTACAGGTCGATCACGATAACTACTGTGAACAGCCTGCTCTACTGTGGCCGGAAATGATGGAACTTCTATGTGTAGAACATCTTTCATGGTCAAAAGTCCCAAAGTTGAAGGTCAAAGGATAAACAGCAGGAATCAGGGATCAGAAAACAGGAAGCGAATAACACTTCCTTGTAGCAAATCTAACCGGCGAGGCGGCTGGTAGTGGCGATCTCATAGTGAATCACAGGAGCTGCTGGACGAACAGGCCTGGTTTTTTTCTTCGGTGCAGGGACAGTGGCCGAAAGTCCAGCTACTCCATGGGATACTGAAGACAATACAGCTCTGGTTCTTCCCCGGGGACCACGAAAGAGGCTGGAGACGGGCTGAGCTATTGAATTGTATCGCATATGTGATCCTTCTCGTTGGGGCTAAAGCCCCTTTTCATTTATGTTTTTTTAAACCCCCGGCATAAATGCCGGGGTAATTGATTTCAGCCTTAAGAGGCCGGGTAATTGTGCAATAAATACTTACCCCGTCCTTTAGGGCGGGGGTATGAATACAGGCCAGAAACCTGGGCTTTAGCCCAAACCTCATGCCTGATACTGCCGGAGCAGGCCGACGACAACACCCTTGAGGGCAAAGTCATCATCTTCTTCCACCTGGATGGGCTGATACTGGCCGGAACTGTTGCAGGGACGTAGTGTGACTCCACCAGGATGCAGGTCCAGCTTTTTGACTGTGGCCTCTCCATTGATGGTGGCGACTACAATCTGACCGCTTTCAGCTTTGGGTTGGGGTTTTACAATGATGACATCACCATCTTCAATATTGGCATCCATCATGGAATCTCCACGAACCCGCAATGCAAAATTATTGGTTCCCTTGAGAAGGTAGCGTGGCACTTCCACAGGTTCAGGAATTTCAATGGCCTCAATGGGGATACCAGCAGTGACCTGTCCCAGGATATCCAGAACAACCGTCTCTCCTACCAGACCAGTCAGCCGAATATTGCGGGCAGCATTGCTCTTATCAAAAGAGATGTAACCCCTTTCACGTAGAATATTCAGTTTCTTCTGGATGGAGAAATTGGAATTCAAACCAAAGAACTCCCGTATCTCGGCGATAGTTGGCGCCATCTGATGGCTCTGAATGAACCGTGAGATATATTCGTAAAGTTCGCGTTGTTTTTTGGTTAGCATGCTCTCGCCCCATGGGTGACATCGACATATAGGCCAGTGCTTTGTGTCTCACTATATCGTGCAGCAGTAGCCAAAGCATCAGATTGGAGAAATCTATGATTGATAGCTTTCTCTTCCGTTGTCGCAGGAGTTATGTCCTCAAGATCAAAAACTTCTATGGCATGCTGGATCAATCGTTCCGCATGTTTAGATTTTCCATAACCTCGATTCATATATCCTCCACTTCTTGATTCACTATTCTTCATGGTTTTAATATAGGTGTACAAAAGGTGTATATCAAGTAAATGATATAATTATATCACAAATAATTCGTTCATCGGGCATCAGATTAGGTTTCAGGAGGAGGGAATGATCTTATACGGCTTCACCTCACCCACCGTAGGGGGCGGGTTCGTAGTTTCGCCGTGATTATTATCGGATTTTTTCAGATAATAAAAACCCTGCAAAGGGTGCAGGGTTTAAGTAAATCAAGTTAAGGGTTCCATAGGGTCACCGCATATAATGTATTAATCATATCTCTCGACTCCGCTCAAGATGACGAGCCAAGACCCCTTTATAGAATAAAGGCTTATTGAAATTCGATAGAAACAATCCGTCCATTCATATCAAATACAGCAACACCATTGTCATAGAGCCATACCTGGTTGGTTTCATCCACAATATATCTCTCAATGGGATCACCATACTGGCGATAGATACGTTCCTGATCAGAGCCTTTGATCAAAATGGGTGGCGCAGTGTCGTTGCTACCATTGTTATCATTGTCACCATTAGTCGCAAGCCCATATTCTTTCACCATAGCCAGTTCCTGTTCCATAGCTTCCAGATTGAGGACAATAGAGTCCAGTTGAGCTATCATACCGGGCGGCATACCTTTTCCACTGGAATCAACGGCTTTTTTCAGGATCTTGATCTGTTTCACGATGACAGGAATCTGCTTACCCAGCTTACCCTGATTTTTCTTGAGGGTGGCAACATCCTTTTCAAGCGCTTTAATCTTTGAGATGGCCATCTTCTGGAATTTTTCATTCTTATCAAATAGCGTTTTAAGCTTTTGATCCACTTCTGTGTTGGCGGCATTGGATGAACAATTCCATACAAACATCGAAACCATAGTAAGTGTTAATAATATTTTCAGTGACTTCATCATTTTTCCCATCTTAATGAATGCATTAACTCTGGCTGGCTAAACCAAAATAGCTATAAATCCTGTAATGCCTCGATTTTTTTAATGAGTTCTGCCCGCCCCTCATTGGTAGAGACATCAACAATAAAGTCCTCATCCAGATTCTGGACCCATTCCAGAGCAGCAGCAAAATCTCCGGCTGCAAAATTGGCAGCAGCCAGCATGATAGTGATTTCAGCATAATCAATGCGCCAGTTGTGGGTGAATTCAAATACAGGTCGAAACTCGATGAGCTCTTCTCCCCTTGAAATAGCCCTGACATAGTCACCAGTTACATGATAACTCAAAGCAATACCAGCTAACATTTCAAAGCGGACCTGACTGCTATCTATGGTGATTAGATCAAGACCACTATTAAAGAAGATAATGGCCGTATCTGGGCTGTTAAATTCGATATAGCACCATCCAGCACCATTATAGCCATCGATGTACTGAGTGTCCATATCCAGGCCTTCCTGGAAATGAGCCAGCGCGCTCACGAACTCGCGTTCTGCATATAAGGTCCAGCCATATTCCACAAAATCGTCAACTTCAGGTTCAATTTTCTCACGGCATCCAAACAGGCCTATGAGTAGGATCAGCGCAAACAACCATTTCATTTTATTCATCTTCACACCTCCTACCTTAGAACCAGCATTTTGACAGTTTTCGCATAACCCTTACCCGTCATGAGTCGAGCAAAGTAAATACCACTACTTACCTGTTTGCCCTGATCATCCAGGCCATTCCAGATAATGGAGTAACTGCCAGGCTGCATTTGTGTTTCCATGAGATTCTGTACTTCCTGACCCCTGATATTGTAGACACTAAATCTAATATCCTGATTTAAACCATCCAGGAAACCAATATCAAAATCAATTGTAGTCGTGGGATTAAACGGATTTGGGTAGTTCTGCGATAATTGGCTCTTCTCAGGAACAATAATGGTCCTTGGTCCTAATTTGAAAGCACCCATTGTGGCAGCCCAGGCTCTGACCCGTTCACCATCTGATACAGACGCCAATTCAACATAGTCACCAGCTGTATCCTGGATGTATATGGCTTGATCATTCGTCAGTGCAGGCATACTCACTAAAACCGGCTCAGCGAGAACCACACCATCTGTGAGCACTTTGTAGCTCGCATCATCGATAGCACTTAGCATTGAGTCCAAAACTGCAATTCGGGTTGATTTAGCGGCACTGTTTGAGCTACCCTTTATCTCGAATTGTTCATCGGGACTGCGAGCCAACCATGGGGCTCCGCGTTTAATCAGGCTTACTGTGACGTTAACAGTAATGGTTGTGTCTCCAACCCAGTTCGAAGCATATACCTCAAAAGCGTTGAGACCTTCTGCAGAAACTTCTACTACAGCGACAAAGCTGAAAGTGTCAACAGTAGTAAGCTCAATTTCCAGTCCTGAATGAGTCACAGAAAGCGAATCAATCATACCCAAGCTATCCACAATCATCATTTCGTAATACGAGGGGTATGCCCTGTTTTTATAGAATGCAATGACGGGTGTGGGAACATCAAATATATCCATACTCACCTTGACAGTAATCGTATCCTGCAATGGATCGTTGGTCAGAATACGGAACTGACCACCATAACCACCAACTGTGAATGCAGATGGATTGATATTGAAAGCGATGACAGCACTGGTGTCATATTCTATAGTCCCTGTTTCAGCAGGTAAACTTATCCAGGCTGGTGCATCTAACAGTGACCATCGTAAATCAGTCAAACCAAGATTACCCATAGTGAAAGACGTGTCAATATTTGTCATCCGCTCGATATCCACTGCGATGCTATCTGAATTAAGCGATGCAAAGGCAGAGGATGTCGTCACATGGAAGGTATCTACAATTGCAGAAGTATCTGCCTGATCCAAAGCTCGTACAAACCATTCGATGGTACTTGACGGGAAGTCCATGACAGACACATCCAAAGAGATGGTCGTATCTGCAGTAGGCAGCAGAGTCGTATCATAATCCGTTCCCTCAAAGCTGACTATATAGGTAAGCGAGTCATCCTCGATATCAAACGCCGAGGTCCACTTAAATACTAAATCGAGTCCATCAGTAGGAACTAATTGAGTGGAATCAGCCGGTAATAGCAGGGTCACAGGTTCAGGAGCATCATTTGTTTCAAGAACTCGATGCGAGATGAGAATGGAGTCGATCTCATCATAGTAATCCTGAACATATGCAGTAAATGAATGATCGCCAACTGCAGAATCAACAGGTAACCAGGTTAACTCTCCTGTAAGTGAATCAATGGATACACCTGCGGGAACATTTTCTGACAAACTCCAATAAAGCGTGTCTGCACTAATAGAACCTACATCAGGATCGTCTACCAGGAAGAATCTAGAATATTCTGAATCCTCGGCAGATGAATCTGCATAGGTGGAATCATCCACAAATACAGGTGCTGTATTGATAACAAATTGAAATGTATCCAGGCTTGCGGTAAACAATGGATTTTCGTATGGCCATTGATAATTACCTGCAACATCATAACCCAAGAGGGTGATGATGTAATTTTCCCTATTTCCGAGAGAATCTGATGATAAGTCAAATTCCCATGTACCAGGACCAAGCACCAGATCAAAACGAGTCGTGTCTACGCTATTCCATTCAGTTCCATCCCAATAGAAACTATCAGAATCACGTTGGAGCATGAGTTCAATAGAGTGCATGCCAGATAAATCATCGCTGAAGGTTCCACTCAAAGCACCGGGCCAGGCATCAATGAAATAGTAGGGATCCATGGCACTTGTTGTTGTTGGCAGAACGAGATCAGCTATTATGACTGAATTGCTGAGAATATCAGACATGTTTCCGGCGACATCCATGGCACGGACGTTCAGATAGTATTCATCCTCATGGGTGTAGGTCATCAATGTGTCTACAGACGTCGTAAGCAGTGTATCCCAGGCCAGAAAATCATCAGCTCCTGCGGTATGTCCAATAGAATAGTCATAATAGGCAACATCAGAGACATCATCGGTAAAAACCTGCCAATCCGCTTTTAATGTGTCAATCGCGGCTATGTAGGCATCCATGGTTGTACCATCAGGATTGAAAGCACTCAGCGCAGGTGCTATTTGATCCATGATCAGAATGTCTTCCATCCAGGCACCTGTGGTATCATTCCCCCGCCCATCAACCAAGGTTACCCTTAAATCGATTGGCTGACCCTCAGAACTAATTGAGAGTGCCTCCAGATCGACGGAATCTATACTGACAACGATTTCCGTGATATTGATTGATTCAATGCGAATAGTATCCACAAGTGTACCGACTGGATCACCACCAATACGTCCTTCCACTTGGATGTACCCACCCAGAAGAGATGGGTCAGCAACAACAGGAGTAAGGATGGTCAGATCAATGCCTTCATTTGTGGAGTTCCAGTAATCCTCAACAACAGTCCCTCCCACTACGGTCGTATCAGTTACCACAGGAAGTTCGGGACCTACAAAATCAATTGTCAGTGTGTCCGGACTGGCTGCACCCACAACCTGGTTTCCTGAATTGTCCAGTAAATCTGCAGTCACCATGATACGATTATCCTGAATAAAACCAGTTATCGTACTCAGAGTTGCATGATCAATGGTCATTGTGAGAGAATCACCTGTACCATCAATGCCTAGGGTATCAATATTCTCAAATACAGGTATGGGTGGGACGGTAATGGGGTCGATCATGCTCACACGTAGAATTGCGCTACCGTTCAGTAGGCTGGTATCATTAACAATGGGAATTTTGACTGAGATCCCAGTATTGGAATTATTGTAGGCATCATCAGCGAAAACACCACCTGTTGCAATCAATGGACCGCAGGTGAAAGGTGCCGGACCTTCTGTATCTATGACAATAACTTCTGTTTCAGTTGCGCCAACAGTTTCATTCCCAGCGCGATCCTGGATGAGAATCCTTGTGAATAGATTTTCGTCTTCATAACCTGGGAGTGCTTCAATATCATCAAGTCCAATGCGAATCGTATCATCAAATGTGGGAATAGAAAATGAATCGATAAGGACCGCAGAATATGGATTAGCTCCTACAGACATTTGAACCTGGAAAAAACCACCTACCAACGTAGGGTCAGCATCTGTATTGACAGGAATAGTCAATAAAAGGCTATCAGATGTGGCATTCCATTTGAGAGGGGTAATATTCTCACCCTTTATGGTGAATTCAGTAATATCTGGTGCTGCGGGCAAGGTTTGATCTATGATAAAAGTGGTAACACTTGTATTTGAAACTGTTTCGTTTCCGGCAATATCTGAAATTATGTATCGGAATTCCATGGTCAAACCATCGGTAAAGCCTGTCACGGTTTCCAGTTCCGCATTTAGGAGTGTAAAAGTCTGGGTAGCCACAAGAGATCCAATGGCCAACTCTGATGGATATATTTCAAAGAGTCCATCTCCTGGAGCAATATTTCCAGCCATCTTTATGTGTCCATCGATGAGGGACGGATCGTCTGTGTCAATGGGAATGGTTATTTCGAGGGCTGAATTATCTGCATTCCAATATCCTGCATTTGAATAGTCTCCCAGTGGAATCAATTCTGTAAAGTCACTTGCCACAGGGACAACCTCATCAACTTCTAATTGATCTGTGCTATAATTGAATTGAGTGGCATTCCCGGCAACATCAGTTACGATGGCATCAAATGTGATCACTCTTCCTTCACCGTAAAATCCCAGAGTTATAAGATCTGCTCTATCAATTGTTATCGTGACATCATCCAGATCAACGATGTCATGAGGAGGTGGTACTAATATGTTCTCAGGATCAAAAGTATCTACTGTTGCCCTGAGTTGTATTTGACCACCAACAAGCGTTCCATCTGCATCTTCAAGAGGGATGGTAACTTCTGCGCCACTATTGCTTAAATTGAAATATCCATCAACAACAGAATTGTCAACTGCAGTGACTGTCCCCACTGTTAATACTGTTGGATAAGTGTAATCCACTGTAATCGTATTGAGTCCTATGGTTCCAGTCGCTTCATTCCCAGCTTTGTCCGTAACTATCGCCCTGAATGTCATGACGTCACCATCGTCGGCACCATAGGCAGCAATGTCTGCGGCACTCATTGTCATGACATGTATGCCATCATCAGAAATAATGGTTGAATCAGCACCAATCACTGCAAAACTACTGGCACTATTTAAATCTGACTCCAGCTGGATCCTACCTCCGACGAGGGTAAGATCTTCATCAAGGGGAATGGACACTTCAAGTTCTAAATTCGTATCATTCCAGTAATCCTCGTAAGTATTACCACCTGTCACAGTAAGCGTGCCAGTTACAGGAGCAGTTGGAAGGTTTTGATCCATAATGAGTTCTTCATTGCTGGTATTAAGATTCGTCGAGTTGCCAGCACGGTCAGTCAGGACACCGCGGATTTGAATCGTTCCACCTGAGCCATATCCAGCAATACCCTCTAAGTCAGATCGCGTGAGGCTTAGCGTTACTGGATCAGTTGCCAAAGCTTCAGATGTGCCAATAGTGACGAACTCATTTAGGTTTAACCTGGCTTCCAGGTGAGCCCTTCCACCATTCAGGGATGGATCGCTACCATCATTGGGCAGGATAACCTGTACACCAGTATTGTCTAAGTTCCAATAACCCGTTACAACGGGCGCTCCAACTGTGAGAATATCTCCTGTGTCATCTACTAATGGAACAATGCCATCAACCAGAATTTCATTATTGTTACCAAGGTTTTGACCAAGGGGAAGAGCCGTATCTAATCCGTTTCCAGCAATATCCTCAAGTGTACCTGCTGATAAAGTGATAGATTGAACCGTCAGATCTGTGCTTTCTTCCCCAACACCAACCGTATAAGTAGCTACGGCAGTGCTAGAGGCTGAGATTGAGGTAATTGAAACGGTTTGTCCAGTGTCAAAAAGAACATCTAATGAGCCTAATGCTGAAAGTGTTAGTGCCTCATTGAATTCAATCTCAACATCAACTGCCTCCCCGAGACCCAGTGTATCTGTTACAATGGTTGCGCTAATACCAACGATTGTGGGAAACTCGCCATCAATCACGATACTACCATTGTCTGCGAGATTCTCACCAAAAGGTAGAGAAAAATCGACTTCATTACCTGCAGCATCCACCAGCTGACCGGATGTTGCTGTTACAGAAACAACGGTCAGGGGATTGGCAGTTACGCCCTCAGTGATACTCAATGTAAATGGCAGGACCTGCTCATCTGTAATTGTATTATCAGTTAATATTTCTTCAGCAACTGTGTTCAGCGTAACGGACATCACACCGCTTTCTAAGCTTACTTCTTCAGACAAATTGATAGTTACGTTGACATTCTGACCCACACTATATGAACCATCATTGGTTGTGGAAGTAATCTCCGTAATGGTTGGATCAACCTCATCGATGACAAAATCAAGATATGGCAGCGTGGCTAAAGTAGTGTTGCCGGCTCGATCAGTAATAAGGGCGGTAATTGAAAAAGTCTGATCGTCATCATATCCTGTCATACCCTCAATATCGGTATCATCTATGAGGATAGGTTTGGGGGTATTTCTTGCATCTATGTCTGAAGCAGCGCCTAGATTTACCAGGTCATTTGAGGCGACTCTACCCTGGATTTGAAGTGTCCCACCCTCTGTGAGACTGGCATCATCGGGGATATTCACAATAACAGTCATCCCCTCGTTGTCTTCATTCCAATATCCAGCAACAACGTTTCCACTTGTTGTGGTTGGGGTGGCAGAAGCCATGGTAAAGGCTAGCGGATCAATTCCATCAATTACAAAAGCATAGTCATCAGCAAGATTGGTCATTCCAGCCATTGTAGCCAGGTTGGATACATCATTTCCAGCCGCATCCTGGAGTGATCCAGCCCCCAATAAGGAGATGGCAGTTATACTCAAGTCAGATGCCTCATCACCTGCTAAAACGGTATAATCCAAAGTTGCAGTACGCGAGTTGGAAATACTGGTGATATTTAAATCAGTTGGGCTGGAGTTGATATCCAGAACGAGGGTCTCTCCTACTGAGAGAGTGACTTCCTCACTAAAGGTCACGATGAGACCAACGGTGCCATCCTTGCCAATTGGAGATGAATCCGGGGTACCAGAAGTTATACTTTCAATGGTGGGGATGATGCCATCGACCACGATAGTGCTATTATCATCTAAATTTGAATTTGACGGTATCGTACGATCCACATCATTTCCAGCAGCATCACTAAGACTACCACCCAGAAGCGTTACACCAATCACTGACAGATCATCGCTCTCATTATCCTCCTGAACCGTGTATGTCCCATTGGCTGTCGTGTTATAGTCGAAAGCACTGATAACAAGGGTTTCATCTGTTGTACCTGTCTCGAACTCAATTTGCAGGTTATCTCCAATTAATTTTACTGCTTCAGAAAAGGTAGCAATCACATTGATATCATCTGCCGGAATGAAAGGTCCATTTCCTGAGTCCGAAGTAAAGCTCAGAATGGTAGGTACAGCTGTATCTATGGTGATCTCATTGGAACTTGCAGTCCCAACGATACTGGTATTGCCGGCCTTGTCTGTGACAACGGCGACAACCTTTAATACTGCACCCTCTGTGTATCCTGGAAGAGCTTCCAGAATTGCTTCTGGCACTGCCAAAGTGTGATTTCCAGAGGAGAGGATAGATTGTGCAGTCCACAGGTCTACGGCATCATTTACATTTGCAGACCAATACCCTTTTAATTGGATGGTTCCTCCACCATTGATCAAACTGGCATCGGCCGGGATGGGGACAATCACATCCAAAAAGTCATTGGTACTATTCCAATAATCTGTAACAACATTTTCAACTCGAGCTACAACAGTTCCAACATCAACTGATGCTGGAATATTTCCATCTACTACGATGGTTCTATCACTATTAATATTGGTGGGAATGGTAACCAGATTGACACTATTGCCAGCAGCGTCTTGAATGGTGCCTGTAGTCGTGAGTGGACTTTCAGCCAATAACGCAGAGCTGGCATCCCCGGAACCAACTGTATAGCCTGCAGTAGCTGTGGTCGAGCTTGAAAAAGCACTAATATTTGCGGTTCCACCTCCATCCAGAGCAACAACCAGGTCAGCACCTGCCAGGGTTACAGCTTCGCTGAACTCAACTGTCACGTTTATGACATCATCTATGGCGTAATCACCTGCCGCTGTGGTGGAAGTAATGCTTACTATAGTGGGCACGATACCATCGACTACGATATTGCTATTGTCATCTAGATTTGAAGTTGAAGGAAGAGTCCGGTCTACATCGTTTCCTGCAGCATCACGGAGGCTACCGCCCAGGAGTGATACGCTTATCACTTCCAGATCATCACTATCATTGTCTGTCTGAACCGTATATGTCCCACTGGCAGTCGTATTGTAATCAAAGGCGCTGATTATAAAGGTTTCATCTGTAGTACCAGTCTCTAACTCCAGCTGAAGATTGTCTCCAATTAATTTTACAGCCTCAGAGAATGTTGTAATCACGTTAATATCATCAGCAGGGATGAAAGGACCATTTCCTGAATCTGAAGTAAAACTTAGAATCGTAGGAACCGTGGTATCAATGGTGATCTCATTGGCACTGGCTGTTCCGACTGCGCTCGTATTTCCAGCCTTATCCGTAACAACAGCCACGACCTTTAATACTGCACCTTCTGTGTATCCTGGAAAAGTTTCAAGCGTTGTTTCTGGTACAGCCAGGGTCATGTTACCCGAGGAACTGATTGCCTGTGCCTCCCATAAGTCCGCAGCATCATTTACATCCGCTGACCAATAGCCCTTTAGCTGCACCGTTCCCCCGCCACCCGTTAAGCTGGCATCTGCTGGAATGGGAACAATCACATCTAAATATTCGTTGGTATCATTCCAAAAATCTGTAACAACATTTTCAACGCGGGCAACAACAGTTCCCACATTTACTGCTGACGGGATAATCCCATCAACTACGATGGTTCTATCACTATTGATATTGGTGGGAATGGTTACCAGATTTACCGCATTACCTGCTGCATCAACAATGGTCCCACCTGTTGTCAGGGGGCTATTTGCAGACAAACTTGAACTTGCATCCCCTGAACCAACGGTATAGTTAGCTGTAGCAGTGGTTGAGCTACTGAAGACACCAATATTGGCTGTTCCGCCTGCATCAAGTGTAACCACCAGATCGGCACCGGTGAGGGTTACTGCTTCGCTGAATTCTACTGTCACATTAATGACATCATCAACGGCATAATCGCCAGCTGATGTAGTTGAAGTGATACTAACAATAGTTGGAACGACACCATCAACCACAATATTGGAATTATCATCTAAATTTGAATCAGAAGGAACCGTTCGATCTACATCATTTCCTGCAGCATCCCTAAGACTACCTCCTAGAAGAGCTATGCTGTTTACTGTGAGATCAGCACTTTCATTATCCTCCTGAACAGTATAGGTCCCACTGGCTGTTGTGTTGTAATCAAAGGCACTAATGATGAAAGTTTCATCCGGTGTACCTGTCTCCACCTCAAGCTGTAGATTATCACCAATTAATTTTACGGCCTCAGAAAATGTTGCAATTATAACAATATTATCAGCTGGCTTGAAGGGACCGTTCCCTGAGCTTGATGTCAAACTTTGAATGGTAGGCACCACAGTATCGACAGTGATCTCATTGGCACTGGCGGTTCCGGCTGTACTGGTATTACCAGCCTTGTCAGTGACGAGAGCCACGATTTTTAATACGCCACCTTCTGTGTACCCAGGAAAAGTTTCTAGAGTTGCTTCTGGTACAGCCAGTGTGTGATTTCCGGAGGAGCTGATAGTTTGAGCAGTCCACAGGTCGACAGCATCATTTACATTTTCAGACCAGTACCCCTTCAATTGAATGGTTCCACCCCCATTAATCAGGCTGGCGTCAGCTGGGATGGGGACAATCACATCTAAAAAATCATTGGTACTATTCCAATAATCCGTAACAACATTTTCAACACGGGCTACAATAGTGCCTACGTTTACCGCAGCTGGTATATTTCCATCAATAACCAGAGCGCTATTGTCACCAAGATTTTCACCACCTGGTAAAGCTTCATTCAGACTGTTGCCCGCCCCATCTGAGAGAGTTCCACCTGTTACATTCACTTCTGAAACCGTCAGGTCTGAGCTGGCATCACCATCTGCAACAGTATAAGTACCAATGGCTGAGGTTCCGCTAACACTTGAAATTTGCACTGTAGTGCCAACATCTAAAACCAGATCAAGAGTACCAGCACTTAAGGTGAGTGACTCATCGAAATTTATGGTTATATCAACTTCTTCACCGATAGCGAGATCACCCGTAGATGGCGAGGATGTAATTGAAGTGATAGTAGGATAGACCCCATCAATAATGATGGCTTTATTGTCTCCTAAATTTGAATTTGAGGGTAATCCATATGTAGCATCGTTCCCAGCGGCATCACGCAAGGTTCCACCTAAGGGACTGAGACTCTTGACAGTTAAATCACCGCTCACGTTGCCTTCAGCTACGGTATAATTCGCCGAGGCTGTGGAACTATTCGAGAATGCTGACACCACAAATGTCTCATCCGTGGCATCTGTCTCCAACTCAATCTGAAGATTATCGCCAACCAATGTGACCAATTCTGAAAAAGTCAGGTCCACGTCTATCACATCAGATATGCCATAGGTCCCATTGGCAACATCCGACGATATGTTTGTGACGATTGGTGCTGTCTGATCAATGGTGATCTGATTGCTACTCTCAGTGCCGACGGGACTCGTATTCCCAGCTTTATCAGTGACAATAGCTACGACTTTCAATACACCTGCTTCAGTGTATCCTCCAAACGCTTCTAATATCGCTTTGAGAATCTGAACTTCCATATTGCCTGTAGCACCAATGGTCTCAGAACCACCTAAAGGTTGCGCAGTACCCCCATCTGCACCCCAATAACCCTTTAGTTGTAATGAACCATCCACCAGACTGGCATCGCTTGGAATGGGGACGGTCACGCTTAAGGCTGTGTTTGAACTATTCCAGTAGTCGGTTGCCACTGGTGCACCAACAGCAACAACAGTACCCACATTGACTGCTGCAGGAATATTACCGTCTACTACAATGGCTTCATTGTCATCCAGGTTTTCCCCTCCAGGAATGGTTAGATCCGCATCGTTTCCGGCTGCATCTCTCAGGTCACCAGATGATTTGGTTAGGCTATTCACACTTAAGTCTGAGCTTTCATCCCCCTCCACTACTGTATACGAGGTAGTGGCAGTCGAGCTGGTGGTAAAACTGGATATAGTTACAGTTTGATCTGGAGTACCTGTTTCGACGACGATTTGAATATTTCCAGTTGAACTCACCGGTTCTGAAAAGGTGGTTATAATATCAACGCTCTCGCCGATGGAATAATCGCCGGCTGCGGCATCTGAAGAAAGGCTAAGGACTGTGGGAGCTGTTTGATCCACTGTAATAGCGGTTGAAGTACAGGTAACTGTGTCGACGGGTACGTTTGAGCCATTTCTGAATTCAACATAGATTTGAAAGGTTTCATTATCTGAAAGTGGATCGGTGGTCTCAATATCAGTTGCAGTAAGCGAAAAGCTTAGTTGTTGGCCGGTACTGGCGCCACCCTGTGCTGAAACAGATCCAAATTGAACATAGCCAGCACCATCAACACTGATGTATGTTTTAAAACTAACAATACCGACTTCCCATGATTGTGCCTGGACTGTAGCACCAGTATTTGAAGCATTCCAGTACCCTGAGACAACTGGATCACCTGCTCCGGTAAATGAATTTGTAGCAAAGGCGGAGGACATAGATACCAATGCGAGTACTACTGTAACAAATGATTTATGGAATCGCATAAATACTCCAATTTTTCCCAATATATTTTGGAAATAGCTATTGTCAGTTTGGCTTAACATCATAATTCAAACCCCATAGAAAGTCTTAATTCAGCCCACCAGGCGGAGCCAATTAATTCAATATCTGTTATTAGTACACCACGTGTTCCCACGCGTAAAAAAGTATTTTTGGTCGGTCGGAAACGATATCCAAGTTCAAGCATGCTACCGATTTCTGAGTCCCAGAAACCAAATCCCAGCGCTGCACTGGATTGGTCACCTATGGCAGAGGCTTGAAGGATATAGGCAAGGCCGGCAAATGTACCACCTTGAGGATATGTATTCTCGAAACTGAAGGTTGAAACCTCAAATAAAAAATAGAGTGGAATGCTTTCCACGTAAACTTCGTAGGGCAACTTTACGGCCATGCCAGCATCAATATATGAGTACCAGGATTCCAGTTGACCAGCAACAGTGTACGGAGAGGCCATGTTGAATGAGAGATAAGCCCCGTTCAGTCTGCTATTTTTAAACATCCCTGGTGCAGGTCCTCTTACCTCATTACGATTTCTGGCTTTTTCGACTTCTGCTGGAATTTCATCAGCCACTATTTCAGTTGTATCTTCACTTCCATACAGTTCTTTAACCAGAGCTTCATAATCATAGTCAGTATTACCAGAACCATCTTGACCATCACCAAAAACCATTGATGAGTCCTGTGCCCCTTCTTCACTCTGGTCAGCTGCATCTTGAGCCAAAACAGGAGGTGTTATTATCATCAGGATACCAAGCGCCAGGAGGATCCCTATTTTAAGCCAATTCACCATAACAAATATTATCTAGCTCAGTCTACCTGGTTACCAAAACTTTATACCAGCAGTGAACCTTGGTTCCAGCCACCAGCTAGATCCGATGGGATCAATATCATAAGCCCAGTTCCAGCGATATCCGGCAGAGAAAAATAATGAATGGAATTGATATGAATATCCGATCCCGGCCATGGCTCCAAAGGTGGGCGTGTACATACCAAGTCCTAGCTCGAGTTCAGCACCATAAATTTCAACTCTGGCCAAGGGCATAATCGAAAACCCCTTGAATTCACCCCCTACTGGGAATGAATTAACAAAGTTGAAGCTGGAAATATCCACTGAGAAGGAAAGTTCTACTGGCTCAAATGTGAAGTGCCAGGGTAATTCTGTTGTCAGCGAAACATCCATGTATGAGAACCAGGTATTCAATTCTTCTGGGACAACTTGTGGTGAATAAAAGGATAGGGTGAAGCCCGTGTCCTCTAGAAAAGTCCCCTTTACATACTTACCGAGCTCCAGGGGGTGATCTGGAACCTCTTCTAAAATGTCACCATCGGCTGTTCGAGTAATGAGACTCTCATAATCCTCATCAGTATCCATACCCCACTCGTCCGCTTCGGCTGAATCTGGTTCAGCTTCCACTTCAGTTTCTCCTTCATCCTCAAAATCACCAAAAAAGTCATCTTCCCCACCAGTTTCAGTTTCATCGCTGGTCTCTTCATCTGTTTCAAATGAGAAGTCATCGCCACCAAGATCAAATTCATCACCAAATAAGAGGCTATCACCTTCAGAATCACCAAAGAGGTCTTCTTCCTGTGCATAGAGATTCGGTGATAAGACAGTGAGGACCAGTAGCCCCAATATGATCATCAGAAATCTTGGAGCCTGACATCTAAAATTGTTGAAATACAAAAGCATAATACTCTGTACCCTTTTGATTGGTCTGCAGACCATTTTTATTAATCATGAAATTTATGATAACTCATGTTTGAAACAAGTCTTTACGTGGAGGTGTGATCTAGCAAACACCTTGGGTTTCAAGCGATAATATGGGGTTGGTTCAAGGAGAATTTTACGAATGGACGTTCTAATAATTTGATAAACATTCAATGGGCTTGATTTAAGCTTTTGTGAATGGAAAGTACGGAAATATATTGCCTGCTGCTTGGGAAATCAGGCATTTGATAATTGGAGAGGTGGCCGAGTGGCTTAAGGCGCACGCTTGGAAAGCGTGTGTGCGGCAACGTACCGTGAGTTCGAATCTCACTCTCTCCGCACTATTTTAAACACCCGACTTAAGTCGGGTGTTTAGTAAGAAGATGCTACAGGCTTTAACCAACTCTCCAAAATCTTCCCATCCCCAGCAATATTAATCAACTGTTGTTGGAGAATCTCCAGGGGTGCCAATGGATTGGCAAATATTTTTCCAAGGAACAAAGGTTTGCTATCATGGAGATAAACACCGAGACGAGGAATGAAGCTCCCCCCCCATTTGGGTAATCCATTAAGCGGATAGGAAATAGCTACTTCGGTATAGCCAGCTTCTTCAATCTGAATCAAGAGATCTGAATTCCAGGCATTAAAGGGTGGGCAAAACGTTGTCACTTCAGTACCTAGCTGATCTTCAATGTGTTTCTTCGAACTCACCAATTCATCCTGAATTTTCTTATGATCCATGGCGATGAGACGTCTATGGGTTTTGCCATGAGAGCCAATCTCCCACCCTTTCTCATGGAGGCTTCGAAGTTCAGACCAGCTCATATGACTGACCTGTTTACTTTCAGGAAAATAATCCCAACTGTTCTTCTTACCCACGTAGTCTGTAATGGCAAATACGGTAGCACGGCCACCAACCTCATCCAGAATGGGTGCAGCATATTCATTTATGCAGGAATACCCGTCATCGAAGGTGATCAATATCTGATTCAGTGATGGATCGTAATCCTTTATGCGGGCAAATGAAAAACCCAGACGCCGGAGTTCCAGCATCTGGGTTCTAAATTGTTGCGGTGTAGTTGTTGTTACTCCCCACTCAAATTGTTCAGAGACCTTGTGATACACCAGGCCCCTGTTATAAATAGGGAATGACAAAATTTAGCTCAAGACCTGATCTAAAGGAGTATACTCCAGACCAAAAGCTTCGGCAACGGCTTCACAGGTAACCTTGCCATCAATCATATTCAGACCTAAGGCAAAACCATCATCAACCTTAAGGGCAGCTTCCACACCATTATTGGCCAATTTGATAACATATGGCAGGGTTGCATTTGTTAATGCAATTGTTGAAGTATATGGAACGGCCCCAGGCATATTGGCAACACAATAGTGAACCACACCATCTACAACGAAAGTTGGATCTTCGTGTGTTGTTGGTTTGCAGGTTTCAACACACCCACCCTGGTCAACTGCAACATCAACGATAACCGAGCCTTTTTTCATGAGACTGAGCATATCGCGAGTGATGAGCCTTGGAGCTTTTGCTCCAGGCAGAAGCACTGCACCGACAACCAGATCAACAGTTGGCAATAATTCACGAATATTTGCAGGTGTGCTATAAAGCGTGGTAACATTCTTTGGCATAAAATCATCAAGATCTCTAAGTCGATCCAGATTGATATCCATGATATAAACATTGGCGCCCATACCGGCAGCTATTTTAGTGGCGTGGGTTCCAACAGTGCCACCACCAAGAACCAGAACTGTACCTGGTTTAACACCGGGTACACCACCTAAGAGGACGCCCCTGCCGCCACTCCTATGCTCTAAAAAACGTGCCCCTTCTTGAGTGGCCATACGACCAGCTACTTCACTCATGGGCTCCAGAAGCGGAAGTGTTTTGGTCTTGTTCTCAACTGTTTCGTAAGCGACAGCCCAGGCATTGGTGGCAAGAAAACCTCTTGTGAGTGCCTCATCTGCAGCAAAGTGAAAGTAAGTGAAGACGATCTGACCAGGTCTGGTTCGAGCGATTTCCACTGCCTGTGGCTCCTTGACCTTCACAATCATGTCAGCATCAGCCCAGATTTTATCAACATCAGGCTCGATAGTAGCACCAGCTGCTAAATACATCTCATTAGTGAATCCACTGTTGATACCACCATGGTCCTCAACGATGACTTTGTGACCATTGGCGACCAACGATTCAACGCCACCTGGAGTCATTGCAATTCGATTCTCATTTGTTTTAATTTCTGCGGGTACTCCGACGATCATATTCGCCTCCTATGATAATACTTGGACGGTAGTGCATGTCCACGCTCGAAAACCTCGAACTCGAACTCCCCTGGGGACGGTCCTCTAGACTGCGTTAGCCGGTTCCAAAATGCTAGTAAAAAACTTATCAGGATTGAACAATTCTCGTGCCAAGACTTGAATTCTTTCCACATCAATCGCTTCAATCTTTTTAAGAAATTTATCTAGACCGATATTCTCACCATAATATATCTGCTGGCGACCCAGACGCATCATACGTCTCTCCATGGATTCATCACCCATGACAATGCCCGATTTGTACTGTGCTTTTACCATTTCAAGTTCAGCAGCACTCACAGGGTCTTTGACCATCTTTTCAAGCTCAGTAAGGGTTAGCTCAACAGCAAGATCCCGCTTTGTTGGGTCCGTAGCTAGATATACACCAAAAGAACCTGTATCACGGTACAGGTTAACAAAAGAAAATATTTGATAGGCAACACCATGGGCCTCTCTAATATTTTGAAATAATCTGGAGCTCATTCCACCACTGAGGATGGAATTAAGTACTGCAATATCATAACGCCGTTCATCAAATACTGAAAATATAGGTAAGCCAGTGATGAGATGACTTTGTTGAATATCCTTGGTTCTAATTTCCTTACCAGGGACATAACTTGATGCTTCAATAGCCTCAAAATCATTGGCACCTGATCCAGGACGATCATACCTCTCTTCGATCAGCTTTACCAGTGCTTCGTGGTCCACAAAACCTGCTGCAACGATAATTGTATTTTCCGGACTATAGTTCTTGTCCAGATATGCAGTCAAGGCTTCAGGCGTGAAACCATTGATGGACGTCTCATTTCCCAGAATGGGTTTCCCAATAGAATTATCAGGATAGAGGAATTGTTCAAAGGTATCAAAGGCCAATTCTTCTGGAACATCTTTGCTATCCCGCAATTCATCCAGAACCACGGATTTTTCACGTTCTATTTCGGCTGAAGGGAAAGTAGGATGAAGTAATAAATCTGAGAGCACATCGACTGCCTCTTCCAGATACTCACTGAGAAATCTGGCATGATAACAGGTATACTCTTTGGTGGTAAAGGCATTGAGGTGGCCCCCCACACTCTCAAGAGAAGAAGCAATTTCGAAGGTAGACCGATTTTTGGTACCTTTAAAAACCGTATGCTCGAGAAAATGTGAGATGCCAGCCAGGGGTTCAGGTTCATACCGACTCCCTGCCCGCACCCAGATGCCTAAAGCCACCGAACGGACTGTGTCCACCGTTTCAGTAACGATGGTCAGTCCGTTCGATAGTGTCGTTTGCTTACGAAGTGAGGTCACTTCAGTAATTTACCGACGATTGTTATCCCGACGAGGTCCGCGATCTCTACCGCCACGATCTCTTCCACCACCGCGATTGTTATCACGCTGTGGACGAGGTCTTTTTGGTGGTTCTACGTAACCTTCTGGCATTTCGAGAAGTGCTTTGCGACTCAAGTTGTAGCGTCCACTGTCGTCAACTTCCATCAATTTTACTCTGACAGTATCACCAACATTGAGAACATCTTCAACCTTTTCCACGCGGGCATATTCGAGATCACTGATATGAACCAGTCCCTGTTTGCCAGGTAGAAATTCACAAAAAGCACCAAATGACATTAAGCGTACAACTTTGGCATCAAACTCTTCACCAGCTACAGGCACACGGACAATTCCATTGATGCGCTCAGCAGCGGCTTCGGCGCCTTCAGCAGTTTCTGCAAAGACAAACACAATACCTTCCTGGTCGATCTCGACAGTTGCGCCGGTATCAGCCTGGATGGCTTTGATGATTTTACCCTGTGGCCCAATGACATCACCAATCTGATCAGGTTTGATTCTGATGGTAATGAATCTGGGAGCATGTGGGGAAAGTTCTTCACGTGCAGTTGGCATGGCAGCTTCCATGATGTCAATGATGTGCTCGCGACCTTCTTTTGCCTGAATCAAGGCTTCGGTCATGAGTTTAGCACTGATACCCTCGATCTTGAGGTCCATCTGGATAGCATTGATACCATCTTTTGTTCCCGTGACCTTGAAATCCATATCACCATAGTGATCTTCATCTCCAAGGATATCAGAAAGGACAGAAAAGCGTTTTCCGTCACTGATGAGTCCCATGGCGATTCCTGCAACTGTTTTATTGATGGGAACACCAGCATCCATAAGAGCTAATGAGCCACCGCAAACACTTGCCATTGAAGATGAACCGTTAGACTCAAGAATCTCAGATACGAGACGCACTGTATAAGGGAAATCTTCCTTACCAGGCAGGAAAGGTTTGAGACTTCGCTCTGCCAGGTTTCCGTGACCAATTTCACGACGACCGGTAAAACCAACACGGCCGGTCTCACCCACACAATAGGGTGGGAAGTTATAATGGAGATAGAATGACTTTTTATAGTCCTGATCCACATTGTCAATGATTTGCTCATCTAACTTGGTACCCAAGGTTGTGACTACCAATGCCTGGGTTTCACCCCTGGTAAAGAGAGCTGATCCATGGACACGAGGCAAGACACCAACTTCGGCGGTGATTTGACGGATTTCTTTCAATCCACGACCATCCACACGGCTGCCTTTGGCCATAATTCTTTCACGAATATTGGCTTTGAGACGGTTGTCAAAAACTTCTCCAACCACTTTGAGGTGATCAGGATATGTTTCTTCGTACTTGGCAACGAATTCGTCTTTGGCAACACCACGGGCATCTTGTCGTTCTGACTTCAATACAATTGAGTTCAATTCAGTAAGGACGACCTCATCAATTGATGCGTCCACATCAGCAACGATGGCTGCTTTGGTCTCATCTACTTTGATCTCACGTTTTACGGGTTTGATCTCATCAATGATACTCTGTTGGAAAGCTACGACTTCTGAAATGGCTTTCTGGGCAAAGACCAGGGCTTCAACCATGACCTCTTCAGAAACTTCATTTGCTGAACCTTCAACCATAACCACATCAGTTGCAGTGCCAGTAATGGTAACATCCATTTCTGATTCTTCAGCCTGGGCATAGGTTGGGTTAAGAATGAGTTCGCCATCGATACGACCTACATGAACTGAGGCAACTGGGCCATTCCAAGGGATATCTGAGATCGACAGGGCAAATGAGGCACCAATAGTACCCAATGAGTCAGCTGTATTCTCACCATCACTTGAAACCACAGTTATCATAACCTGAGTTTCATTATTAAAACTATCTGGGAAAAGTGGACGAATAGGTCTATCCGTCATGCGAGAACTGAGAATCTCTTTCTCAGAAGGTCTTGCTTCCCTTTTGAAAAAGCCACCGGGAATTTTTCCACCAGCATAAGCTTTTTCTCTATATTCGACTTGCAGTGGGAAATAATCCCTGCTATTGTCTTCGTGTTTTGATGCAGTAGCTGCCACCAGGACAGCAGTCTCACCATACATGGCGAGCACGGAGCCACCAGCTTGTCTGGCCATGCGACCTGTTTCTAGACTAAGCGTACGTCCGCCCAGCATCATTTCTTTTTTAATCAAAATATCTCCAATTCCTATTTACGTATACCAAGCTTCGTAATTAAAGCTTTGTATTCAGCTGCATCACTTTTCTGGATGTAGCGTAGCAGGCGGCGACGTTGCCCAACCATTTTGAGCAAGCCGCGGCGGCTGTGGTGGTCTTTCTTGTAGGCTTTCAAGTGCTCGGTCAGATTTCTAATCTGAGTCGTGAGAATGGCAACCTGAACACTTGTTGATCCAGTATCCTTCTCATTTTCGCCATATTCTTTGACGAGAGCAGCCTTTTCTTCTTTTGTTATTGACATGTGTCCTCCTTCAGACATCCCGATAATTTTCGATTATCGCTATACACGTTTTTTTATCATTTTCTAATTGTTTTATTAAATCATCCACACTGGAAAATTTCTTTTCATCTCTTAATTTTTGTAAAAACTCAAGAATCACATCTTGATCATACAAATTTTCTTTCCCCTCTGGAATAGTAAAGAGATTCACTTCAATGGTGATCTCCTTGCCATTCTTGAAGGTGGGGCGAACCCCAACATTACACATTCCAAAACTGGAAAATTCATCCGTCTGGACCCGAGCAAGATACACGCCCTTGTTTGGTATCAACTTATTTTCCGCATGGGGATCAATGTTCGCCGTGGGGAAATTAAGACTCTGTCCCCTCTCATCTCCATGCACAACAGTGCCAAATATTGTGTAGGCGTGCCCTAACATGGCATTGGCGAGATCCAATCGATCAGATTGGATGTGATCCCTGATGAGTGTACTGCTTACAGGCAGATTCTCATTGTTGATGGGACCAACTACGCTGACGTTGTATCCTTTGTCCTCACCTCGTTGCCCAAGCCATTGAGCATCTCCTGCGCGGTTATGACCAAAGCGATGATCATAGCCAACTACTACATGCTTGACCCCAAGGGTATCTTCGAGGACAGTCTTGGCGAACTCATCAGCAATCATGCTTGAAAATCCTCGATTGAAATCAAGTACGAGGAGAAAATCAACTGGAGCATAACGCTCAATGAGAGATGCTCTTTCCTCAATACCTGTCAATAAGCGAATAGGTCGAAGATCACTATCCCTCAACAATTCCTGTGGATGAGGATGAAAAGTGATAACTACTGAGGGTAATCCGCGTTCCTGTGCTTCAGAAATGCATCTTTCAATCAAGGACTGATGACCACGGTGAATACCATCAAAACTTCCGATGGTAGCCACGCAACCATTCAGCTCAGGAAAGTCTTCTAAGCAGCGGACGATTTCCATTTTTCAATAAACTCTGGTATGCTCAAGGCATCCTCTACGCGATAGTCACCTAT
>JACKQG010000110.1_pt1 | contig 111015 bp, 113 predicted proteins | sample 8237621 | NCBI WGS metagenome assembly JACKQG01 (sample SAMN15677084, study PRJNA649215) | marine metagenome | biome: marine; feature: Black Sea; material: saline water; isolation source: suspended particulate matter (SPM) from the Black Sea western gyre | collected 2013-06-09/2013-06-10... | reverse complement strand
GTGTTAAAATTTATTCAACAGCAACCATTATATAGAACCTAAATTAAGAGAATTTATGACTCAACCAACAACCGACAAGCTACAGAATATTGTGATTAATGCGATGGAAGATCTGAAAGCAGAGAAAATCCGGCATATCAATTTGCAGGGTATCAGCGGTTTTACCGATCGCATGATCTTTGCCAGTGGTAACTCAAATCGGCATGTGAAGTCGATTGCCCAGGCCGTTGTGGAAAAAATGAAACAGCTGAATTTACCCGTCATCGGGATGGAAGGTGAAGATGTGGGTGACTGGGTGCTGGTTGATCTGGGTGAAATTGTGGTGCATGTGATGCTCCCTGCCACGCGCGAATTTTATGATATCGAGCGTCTGTGGTCGGATCAGGCCGGGCGTGAAGTAGAATCGGTATAAATTAAACAAAGGCGATGGCGATTACGATCATAGCGGTTGGACAGAAAATGCCCGGCTGGGTCGATAGTGCTTATGACGATTACGCCCGGCGTATCCCGAGACAGCAGAATGTTAGCCTGGAGTTGATTGCAACCGCAGCCAGAAAATCCGGTCAAACCCGTGAACGAATTCAGCAACAGGAAGCGGAAAAAATTCGCCAACGCATCAAGCCGGGAAGTTTCAGCATAGCGCTGGATGAAAAGGGGCGGCAATGGTCCACCGCCGAATGGGTTAATCAGTACCGGCACTGGCTGCTCCATTTTCCACAGGTCAACCTGATCATCGGCGGGCCCGATGGGCTCGAGCCGGAATTGCTGAAACAGGCCGATCAGACCATAGCGCTGGGTCCAATGACGATGCCGCATGGACTGGTTCGAGTGGTGCTGATCGAACAGCTGTATCGGATCTGGTCGGTGGTCGAAGGCCATCCCTACCACCGAGACTAGTCAATGTTATACCTGGCTTCTTCATCACCACGCAGGGCAGAGCTGTTAACCCAGATTGGTGTTGAATTTACTACACTTAAGGTAGATGTCGATGAAACTCCGCTGCCAGGTGAACAGATCGCTGATCTGGTTATCCGTCTGAGTCGGCAAAAAGCGTTGACAGGACGGCAGCAACTGAGCGGTCTGCAGGCGGATGATCTGATTCTGGCCGCCGATACGCTGATTCATCTGGATGGCCGGATGCTGGGTAAACCGGATTCATATTCAGACTGCTGCAGTATGTTGCAGCAGTTATCGGGACGCCGGCATCAAGTGTTAACGGCGATAGCCCTGATCGATGCAGCGGGTAAAGTGCGCGATCGCTGTAGTCATAATGAGATTACATTCAAGCCATTGAGTGCACAGGAGATTGAACGCTACTGCCACTCAGGCGAGCCGATGGATAAAGCCGGGGCTTATGCGATACAGGGAAAGGCTGCCATTTTTATCCGGCAGCTGGAAGGCAGCTACTCTTCAGTGATGGGCTTGCCATTATTTGACACGGCCGAGCTGTTGCAGCAGGCTGGATATAAATTAAGCCAGGTTTAACCAGACATAAATCTATGATGAACAGCGAAGAGATTCTGATCAATGTAACGCCCCAGGAAACGCGTGTGGCGATTGTAGAAAACGGCTCGTTACAGGAAGTCTGGATCGAACGCCGTAGAAATCGAGGCATCGTCGGTAATATCTATAAGGGCAAGGTGAATCGCGTATTGCCCGGCATGGAGGCCGCCTTTGTCGATATCGGGCTGGAGCGCTCCGGCTTTCTGCATGTGTCTGATTTTGATAAAGATTTGCAGACTAATGGCAATACGGCGGATGCGACGCCGCCCTCGATCAATAAACTGTTACACGAAGGGCAGAGTATTATGGTGCAGGTGGTGAAAGATCCACTCGGTACCAAGGGTGCCCGGCTGACCACCTGCATCTCGGTGCCTTCTCGCTATCTGGTGTATATGCCTAACTCATCCCTGATCGGAATCTCTGTCAAGATCGAGGATGAAGAGGAGCGTGAGCGCTTACGCAATCTATTATCTCTTTGTATGACGGATAACCGCACTGGCGGCTGCATCGTCAGAACCGCCGCCGAAGGCGTGGAAGATGCCGAGTTAAACCGTGACATCAAGTTTCTTTGCACCCTGTGGGACAGCCTGCAGGAACAGGCAAAAACGGCGCGTCCGGGCACGGTAATTCATGAAGACCTTCCACTCGCGGTACGTACGCTGAGAGATATGGTGAGTAATGATACTACCGTGGTAAAGGTCGATTCGCGTGAAACCTTTAAGAAAATGAATTCGTTTGCGCGTAAATATATTCCGGACCTGCCGTGTGATCTGGAGCATTATCCGGGCGACCGTCCACTGTTCGATCTGTACAACATCGACGATGAAATCGAACGTGCTCTGGGACGCAAGGTTGAACTGAAATCAGGCGGTTATCTGATCATTGATCAGACTGAGGCTATGACCACTATCGATATCAATACCGGTGCCTTCGTCGGTCATCACAATCTGGAAGAAACCATCTTTAAAACCAATATGGAGGCCTCTCAGGCGATTGCGCGCCAGCTGCGTCTGCGTAATCTGGGCGGTATTATTATCATCGATTTCATCGACATGGTGATCGAGGATCATAAGCGTCAGGTGCTCAAATCGCTGGAAAAATATCTCAGCAAGGATCATGCGAAAACTCAGGTCTGTGATATGTCGCCCCTGGGCCTGGTTGAGATGACGCGTAAAAGAACGCGCGAAAGTCTGGAGCATATTCTGTGTGAATCCTGCGCCACCTGCGGAGGACGGGGTACCCATAAAACGGTAGAAACCGTGTGCTATGAGATATTCCGCGAGATATTAAGAGAAGCGCGCGTGTATGACGAAGCGCAGCTGTTACTGGTGATGGCCAATCAGGAAGTCATCGATATGCTGCTGGACGAAGAAGCGACCAGTCTGGCTGAGCTTGAAACCTTTGTTAAGTTGCCGGTCAAGCTGCAGGTGGAAAGTTACTATTCTCAGGAAAATTATGACGTAGTGCCGGTTTAGGTACTCACTATTCAGCTCGATTTAATGAGACTTCCCGACTAAGCAATGAAAGCTGCCGGCATTAAAATATATCATCTCAGCAAATGGATGCTGTTTGCTTTACTGATCAGCCTGGCATTGCTGTCGATTGCGGGCCGGGTATTGCTGGACAATGTGATGCATTTCAAGAGTGACATTGTGGCGGAGCTTGCCGGTTTTGGCATCAAGGGCGTCGAACTGGAGAATATCGAGGGACACTGGCAGGGATTACATCCGGTATTAAAAATAAAAGGGGCTTCACTCAGCCTGCCGGGCGAGTCGCACGCGCTGTATATCAGTGAACTGTCTTTACGCGTTAAGCTGGTGCCGAGCCTGCTAAGCGGCAATCTGCTCCTGCACTCACTGCATTCGACGATTCAGAAAATTATTCTGGTGCGGGATCACGAAGGGTTGTGGTGGCTGAATGATATTCCCTTCACTGCGCAAACTAAAACGGAAGCCCGACTCGATCTACATGCCTTTTTTCAACGCCTGCCAGCCTTTAGCGATATAGAGATTGGGCAGATTCAACTGCGTGATCAGCGCACCGGCAGTGACTATCTGATTCAACATACCAGCCTGCGTAATAGCCGCAAAAATGAACAGCTTGCGATGCAGTTATCGGCACAGCTCCCGGCCAGCCTGGGGAGTCAGCTTGAGCTATCTCTGCAGGGTGATGCGAGCAGGCAGCAGGTGTATGTGCAGGCAAAGACGCTGAATCTGGCCGCGCTAATCGGCCTGTTGAGTATGCAGTCTCCAGCGCTTGAAAAAGCCCATTTAAGTGTGCAGAGCTGGCTCAGCCTTGAGCGGTTTCAGCTCAAAAAAGTTGTCACTCAAGCGAATCTTTCCAGCCTGGTACTGAACCGGGCACAGGCCAGTGGGCCGGCCATCTCGGCACAGATTCATGCGAGTGCCGAAAGCCAAAGTGCAGGCTGGCGCATCAACAGCCGGCTGCAGAATATTCAGCAGGGTGCTCAGCATTATAGCGATGTCCATACCCAGCTACTGATCGGTCATGCGGATGAAAAGCCGGTGTTATGGATTGATCAACTGGAGCTATCGTTGATCAGTGAGATCGTCAGCGGACTGTTGCAGGATGAACAGGCCCTGCAATGGCTATCAGGCTTGCAGGCGCAGGGTCAGTTAAGCGATATCGTGGCTCAGCTGGAATCCGCTGCACCGAAACAGTCGCTGCTTGAATTCGATTTTAAGCGGCTGCAGAGCACGCCGTACCGTTCCATTCCAGGGCTGTCTGGTGTGGATGGCCATGTGTTATTTGCGCAGGGTCGTGCGCAGCTGGAGTTAGAGGCAAAACAGCTGACAGTCGATTTTGCGGATCTATTCAGGGCGCCGCTGCAACTCGATGTACTGCGTAGCAGTGCTTTTATCGAGATGCACGAATCTGCGATTAATGTCGCCTCGGATCATTTCGAGTTGGCCAATTCTGACCTTAAGCTGGCAGGGCGATTATGGCTGGAAATACCCGCCAGCGGGCGTGCTTTTATGTCACTGCGCGCACACTACCAGGATGGAGATATAGGCGCTGTTTCGCGTTATCTGCCGGTTAAAATCATGCCGCAAAAAGTGGTGCAGTGGCTGGATGAATCGATCCAGGGCGGTCGCCTGACGGAAGGTGATTTTCTGTTTCATGGGCGTCTGGTAAACCCTTCCGTGTTACACAAAAACAGCTCGGGTATTATGCATGCCTCCCTACAGATCCAACGTCCGCAGCTAACATTTCTTAAAGACTGGCCGGCGGTGACGCGGGGTGAAGGACGGCTTGATTTTATCAATGCCAGTCTGCAGGGAGATCTGAAGCAGGTCCACTTTGCTGCCAGTCAGGTCGATCGGGTTCAGCTCGAAATAGCCGATTTTCTAAACAGCAGGCTTTCTATCCAGGTCGATACTAAAAGCACAGCGCAGAGCTTGCTCGATACACTGAGCCGCCTGCCGATACTGCAAGTATTCAAAGAGGTCAAAGCAAAAACCAGTACGCTTTCAGGTCAGGTGCAAACACAGCTAAAGCTGGATATTCCACTATCCCCCGCGCTTAAACACAAATTGAGTGTACAGGCCACAGCCCGCTTGCAGGATGTGGCACTCAACATCCCGTCATGGATGGTTGATTTCAGCCAGATGAGCGGGGTGGTCAACATCGAGAATGAGGCGGTTAGTGCGAATGCTTTGACTGGCCGATACTATGGAGATCCTGTTCGGCTGTCGGTTGTGCCGGACCCAAAACACGGTCGCACCGGGTTTCAGATGAGCGGCAAGCTGCAGTCACAGCATTTACTGCAACTGGTGCCTGAGTATCTACGGCAACCGGTGTCCGGTGTCAGTTCCTGGAATATTGCAGCCTCTGTGGCGCATCAGGCGGATCAACAACAGCCCTTACTGAAGCTAAGTGCCAGGTCAGATCTGGCGGGTACGCGGCTGGAGTTTCCTGAGCCGGCGCGAATACTCGCCGAGCAGCCGCAGAATCTGCTATTTGATGCAGAGTTATCCACTCAGGGTGAGTTTATGTTCGATCTGGATCTGTCTGCTCAGCTGAAAGCACATGGCAAGCTTGACCTTTCCGATAAAGCCCGATCGCGCATGCAGTACCTAACGGTAGGACTGGGTGGCAACGGTGATAGCCATGAACACAAAGGCATCAGCATCACCGGCAATGTCAAACAGCTGAATGTGAGTAACTGGATCGATTACATCGGCCGCTATTTCAATACTAAAAGTGATGATCCTGGTTATTTTCTGCGCCAGATAAACTTTATGGATCTGACTATCGATCAGTTGCTGGTGCGCGGTCAGCAGGCGATGGACAGCAGGTTCCAGTTAACCAATAACGGCACTCTGTTGCAGGGCATACTGGACTCGACGCTGGTGAAAGGCACATTTGAACTGCCTTTTAGCATGGATCAGCAGCACCCGTTGGTAGCAGATCTGGAGTACATCAATCTGGTACGCTCAAAATCCCCCGATAAAATTCAGTTAAAGGTGAGTGATATGCCGGATCTGCTGATTACCAGCAAGACCATCGCCTATGAAGACATGATCTTTAGTGATCTGATTCTCAGTACGCGCGCACAGGGCAATAGTTTCCTGATCGATCAGCTCGATTTTTCACGCGATCAGGTTCAGCTTAAGTCTTCCGGGAAATGGCAGTTTGATCCGCTGCACAAGGATCATGTCAGTGTTTTTAATATCGACGTCAAGGGCAAAAACTTTGGTCAGACGGTACAGAATCTTGGGTTGGGGGAGAGCATCAAGGATGGAGAGGTTGATTTCAACGGGCAGATCGGCTGGGGCGGTGACCTGTTTAATATCAACTGGCCATCCTTACTCGGTGAAGTCAGCCTGCAGCTGGAGGATGGTTACCTGAAGAATGTCGAGCCAGGGGCCGGGCGCTTTGTCGGTCTGCTGAGCTTTAATGCTTTACCTAAACGGTTATTTCTGGATTTTGGCGATGTGGTTAAAGAAGGGATGCAATTTAATCAGATCAAGGGTGAATTTAGCATCAAGGGCGAGCAGCTGCATACTGAAAACGCCTCGCTGGATAGTATAGCGGCCAAAGTTGATATCAGCGGGAGTACCAACCTGCGCGATCAAACCTACGATCAAAACATGACGATTACCCCCAAGATTGGTGATACCTTACCCCTGATAGGCACCATTGCGGCTGGCAATGCGGTAGGGTGGGGATTGTTACTGCTACAGAAAATTTTTAAGAAACCAATCGAAAAAAGTGTTGAAATAGAATATAAAGTGACCGGTAGCTGGGAGCAGCCACAGGTAGACCTGATTGAAAAACCTAAAGTATCATCCGAGAGTAACCGTTTTAATGAAGCAGGTTTTTAGAGCCTTATTGAGCCCGATGTGTTTAGCGATAGTGTTGATGATAACTTCAGTATCGTTCGTTAAACCGGCTTTGGCCAACAGCATACGCAATTTCAATTTGAGTGCAGAGCTATGGGCGCGCCCCAGATCGGGGGCCGTGATTCCACAGATGGAACCGCTTAAACTGGCCATCAGCTACTGGGAAACGGGTACGGATGCTCTGATCATTCTGAGCTACCCGGGTGAAGATAGTGGTGAAATCTGGGCCGCAGAACTGAAAGACTGGTTGATTTCGCTCGGAGTACCATCCCAGAATATTCTGCTGTCCCCCGGATTTCAGGTCGAAGATGAAATCAGAATTTTAGTTGGCAGTCGCCAGGAGTTGTTAAAATAATGAGAGTTGCCGCAATCCAGATGGCTTCAGGTTCCAACATCAGCGGGAATCTGCTTGAGGCTGAAAAGCTGATCTCCAGAGCCGTTGCCGATGGAGCTGAAATGGTCGTCCTGCCTGAGAACTTCGGCATGATCGGGGTAAAACCAAATGATGTAGTGGCCTGCCGCGAAAAGCCAGGAGCAGGGCCGTTACAGGATTTTCTGGCAGAGCAATCGGCTGATCACGCTATCATCATTGCCGGCGGAACTATTCCGCTGGAATCGGATGATGCCAGTCATTACCGTAACACTATGTTGATTTACAATCAGCAGGGTGTCTGCATTGCGCGCTACGACAAGATTCATTTATTCGACGTGGCTTTACCCGATGAGGGTGAGAGCTACCATGAGTCCGCCGTAATCCAGTCAGGGGTTCATCCCGTTGTAGTGGATCTGGGTTCGCTGAAGCTGGGTCTGGCCATCTGTTATGATCTCCGCTTTCCAGAACTGTTCCGCCTGTTAATAGACAAAGGTGCCGACGTCATTCTGCTACCGGCCGCTTTTACTGCGGTGACGGGAAAGGCGCACTGGCATGCCTTATTGAAAGCACGTGCGATCGAAAATTTAAGTTTTGTGGTGGCTTCGGCTCAGGGCGGCTATCACGTCAATGGGCGGGAAACCTACGGACATAGTCTGATCCTCGACCCCTGGGGTAATGTACTGGATGAAATTAAGTCCGGATCCGGATATGCCATCGCCGACCTGAACCTTTCACAGCAGAAGCAGTTACGTAAACGGTTTCCTGTATTGTCACATCGCAAATTTTTTGTGCATGAATAACCCTGTGCTCATCCGACCGGATGGCCTGAACAACGAGAGTACTCAATGACATCAATTTTAACGACGGTTGATCGGGTGGTTTTACAGCCAGCAGAATTAACCCTGGATCAGATCAATCAGACCCTGGATCGTCTGCAGCAGCATAAGATCGATGCGGGGGATATTTATTTTCAGGTTTCCCAGCAGGAATCCTGGCTGATGGATGACGGCATCATTCGTGAAGGCTCATTTAATATCGATAACGGGGTCGGGATACGCGCCATCAGTGGAGAAAAAACCGGTTTCGCCTACAGTGATGATCTGCAGTTTTCAGCACTCACGGCAGCGGCAAAAAATGCCAGCGCGATCGCCAGACTGGGACAGGATAAAATCGCCCCTACCCGTCTCAAGGGTAATTCATCGCCTAGCCTGTATCAGTCAGAAAATCCGATTGATCAGCATACTGCGGCGCAAAAAGTGGATCTGTTAAAGCGACTGGATAGCTTCACCCGAGCACTCGACCCGCGCATCGAGCAGGTGATTATTTCACTCGCTGGCAGTATCGAACACATTCTGATAGCGGCAACCGATAACACCCTGGCGGCCGATATCCGTCCTCTGGTGCGGATCAATGTGACGGTGCTAATGCACGACAAGGGACGCCGTGAACAGGGTACGGCCGGTGGTGGTGGACGGCATAACTATGACCTGTTTTTCAATACTGAAATCGCTTTTGATTACGCCCGGGAAGCGGTCAGACAGGCATCGGTCAATCTGCAATCGATTCCGACACCGGCGGGTAGCATGCCAGTCGTGCTGGGGCCGGGCTGGCCGGGCGTGCTATTGCACGAAGCGGTCGGGCATGGGCTGGAAGGCGACTTTAACCGCAAGGGGACCTCGGCGTTCAGTAACAGTATGGGGCAACAGGTGGCATCACCCTTATGTACGATTGTGGATGATGGCACGCTGGAAAACCGGCGCGGTTCGTTGAGCGTAGATGATGAAGGGGTGGCGGCCGAATCCACCACCCTGATTGAAAACGGCATTCTTAAAGGCTATATGCAGGATAAGATGAATGCGCGCCTGATGGGAACCCGCTCAACATCCAACGGGCGGCGGGAGTCTTATGCACATCTGCCGATGCCCCGTATGACCAATACCTATATGCTGCCCGGTGAGTCAGACCCGGAAGAAATCATTGCCTCGGTAGAGAAAGGCATTTATGCGGTCAACTTTGGCGGTGGTCAGGTCGATATTACCTCGGGGCGCTTTGTGTTTTCACTGTCCGAAGCCTATGAAATTCATAACGGGAAGCTGGGTCGGCCGTTAAAAGGAGCAACACTGATCGGTTCCGGTCCAGAAGTGATGAACCGGATATCGATGGTGGGCAATAATCTGTCGCTGGATAGTGGTGTCGGCGTGTGTGGCAAGGAAGGCCAGTCAGTACCGGTCGGAGTAGGTCAGCCGACCCTGAAAATCGATCAGATTACCGTGGGTGGTACCGATAGCTAAAGTTACCCGATGTCAGCTCTGTGCAGGTACTTGATCACTCCTGCAGCAGACTGTTCTGCACCTCTTTAAAAATCTGACGCGCAAAACGGATTTTTTTGTCGTCACTTCCAGCCTGTTTAAGATTGCGTGCTAACTGACGTAACTTTTGCCGGTCAGCCTGCGGGTTTTTATCGCAGTAGGCATTCGCCGCGGCTTCTCCTTCGTTCACGATCCGGTCGCGCCAGTATTCGATCTTTTTGAAGTGGAGTTTGCTGTGGTTATCACTATCCTCGATATCTTCCACCGCCGTGATAATCGCTTCAACATCGATCGAGCGTAGTATCTTGCCGATGTACTGAAAATGTCTTTTCAGTGCGATACGCTTATTCCCAATTTTATGCGCCAGAGCGATCGCATCGCGTAATTTTTCATCCAGTGGGACGCGCGCCAGCTGTTCCGGGTTTAATGCGGTCAGCTTTTTCCCGAGTAGCTGTAAATCCTTGCTGTCACGTTTGAGCTGGGATTTACTGATCTGGTCATCATCATATTCAAGGTTGTCTTCTTCAGGCGAAAACTGTGCTTCTGTTTGGTGCTTCATGTGAGCTAAAATAAGGCTATGAAAAATACCGATAATAACAGTTTTAATACGGGCAGTTTTACTGATTCTGGGGATTCCCTGAAAAATATCATTGCAGATTCCCTTCAACTGGCAAAACAGCTAGGCGCAAGCCAGGCTGAGGCAGGTTTATCCGTTTCGGAAGGCATGACGGTGACTGCACGCATGCGTTCGGTGGAAACCGTTGAGTACGAAAAAGACAATGGTCTTGGGATCAGTGTTTATTTTGGTCAGCATAAGGGGACCGCCAGCACTTCCAGCCTGGATCCCGCCGCTATCCGCAAAACGGTGGAGGCGGCCTGCAATATCGCACGCTATACCTCCGAAGATCCCTGTACCGGTCTGGCCGATGCCGATTTGATGGCACAGCAATTCGCTGAGCTGGATCTGTATCATGAGTGGGGCATAGATTCTGAACAGGCGATTCAGCTGGCACTGCAATGTGAAGCGGCAGCACTCGACTTTGATACGCGTATCTCGAATTCTGAAGGTGCCACCGTCGAAACCGGCAAAGGGCTTTCCGTGTATGGTAATTCCCATGGCTTTCTACAGCTGGAAGCTAAAACCCGGCATACCGTCAGTTGTTCGGTGGTAGCACAGAATGAAGCCGGGATGCAGCGGGATTACTGGTACAGCGTGAGTCGCTCTGCTGATTATCTACAGCCGGTGACAGAGATTGGCGGCAGGGCCGCGCAACGTGCGCTCGAACGACTGGGCTCCAGAAAACTCAAAACAGGCAGTCACCCGGTACTTTTTGCACCCGAGATGGCACGTGGATTGATCAGTCACTTCAACGCGGCGATTTCGGGCAATGCGCAATACCGTAAAGCCAGCTTTTTACTCGATGCCCTCGGCACTCAGGTGTTTCCAGAGTTTGTACAGTTGATTGAGTATCCGTTTAAAAAGATGGCGCTGGGCTCTGCCAACTATGACGCTGAAGGGGTTGCAACGCATCAGAACCAGCTGGTGAAAGATGGTCTGGTCGAGAGTTACCTGCTGGATTCTTATGCGGCGCGCAAGCTCGGACGGCGCTCTACCGGTCATGCCAGCGGGGTCCATAATCTGACCCTGCAGGATACGGGCAAGGATTTTGCTGGCTGCTTACAGGCGATGGGACGAGGATTACTGGTGACCGAATTGATGGGGCAGGGCGTGAGTACTGTGACCGGTGATTATTCGCGTGGTGCGGCCGGGTTCTGGGTTGAAAACGGTGAGATTCAATATCCGGTCGAAGAGATTACCATTGCCAGTAATCTCAAACAGATGTTTGCCGGCATTATTGAGATAGGTTCGGATGTTGATCTGCGCGGTAATACCCAATGCGGCTCGATCCTGATCGATAAGATGACCATTGCGGGTGGTGGCTAGATGCTACGCCTGCTGGCGGTAGTGCTTGTGCTGAGCTTGCCGTCAGCAATCGCAGTTGCCGAGCCGGCTCGGATCCGTCTCATGATCGATAAACTGGATAACTCCAGTTCGGCAACCAATCCAGCTGGCTACGTGTTTGATATTACAGTGCAGAATATTCAGCAGCTGGATGCGATCCTGAATCGCGCTGACCAGCTAAGAGGCCAGTTCAGTCCTCATCAGCATGGAAAAATTGCACTGGTTTTACATGGCGAAGAGCTGAATCTGTTCCGTAAGAAAAACTATCAGCAGTTCATGCAGATAGTGGACAGAGCACGCTTACTCGATCAACAGGACTTAGTCGATATCAAGGCCTGTCAGACTGTGATGCGAAGTCTGCATATTGAACAGTCGGAACTGCCCGATTTTATCGAACAGGTACCGTTTGCCCCGCTTGAGATTGAACGTCTGGAACTACAGAAAGGCTATACCCGACTGTAATACTCTACAGTTGTCGGTTATTTTATTTTAAATCGACGCGCCACATTACGCTGCTATCCTTACCGCGCTTGATCTGTTCAATTTTTAACGGTGCGATGGAGTTTCCCTGGTAATAGTAAATCATCTGCTTATCCGATTGATCAAAGGTCTGGGTGACTTTATCCACCTTGATGGTGGAGGATTTATCAGGAATCGAAAAATCTCTTTCCAGTGTCAGGGTCGATTTTGAGACTTCACCGTTACGGTAAAAATTGATCGTGGCCTGAGTTTTATTCTGCGTCAGCATAACCGGGTAAAACGTGTGAATGCTCTGATAGTTATACACGTCATCCGGAAGTTTGAGCTGGCTGATGGCGCCATCTTTCATGTGGTAAATGACTCGGTTGATATAGTCAAACCAGTTACTCTGGCTGGGTGGTTTTTGCGCGTAATCGCCCGAACTTTCGAGTAGCAATTGTAGCCCGTCAGTGGTGCTTTGCATGCGCGTTTCGGTGAAAGGCTGCTTTTTGGTTAGCCAGCTATAAACCCCCCTGGCTTCGGTACTCATATACCAGACCCATTCACCATTTTGCTTTTGCAGGCTCAGCGTGCTATTGGCTACGTGGGTATCTCCACGGTAAACGTGGTAACGCGCCTCGAAAGGTTCAACGCTCTGAGCCTGAACATTAAAGGCGCTTAACAGCGCTACCATAAAAAAACTCAGCGCCGACTTAACTGGCATCAATGAGCGTGTTAAACAATAAAGGCTGTGTAATAATTTCATTATCAAATACCGTTGATTCCTGGGTTATCCTTAAGCGCTGCTGACTGATCCATTGGAGTACCAATGGGTACATCTGATGCTCCAGTTGGTGTGCTTTTTGCTGAAGACTGTCACTGTCATCGGCTTCTTCGACCGGAAATTTGCCCTGAATAATAACCGGCCCGGCATCCAGTTCCGGGGTCACCACGTGGATACTTACCCCATGTTCACGATCTTTATTATCCAGCGCCCGTTGATGGGTATGCAATCCCTGATACTTGGGCAGCAGGGAAGGATGAATGTTCAATATACGTGGAAAAAAATGATCAATGAAATCACTGGTCAGGATGCGCATGTACCCGGCCAGTACGATGATATCCGGCTGTAAGCGCTTGATCTGCTGTTGCAGTTGCTGGTCAAACTGCTCTCTAGTGTCGAATGCTTTATGATCCAGGCTGATGGCGCTAACCCCATGCTGGCGCGCGCGGGTCAGTCCATAGGCATCCGGTCGATTCGAGATGACCGCCTGTATTTTAGCATCCAGCTGGCCATTTTCGATCGCATCGATGATCGCCTGCAAATTGCTTCCACTTCCGGAGATGAGTACGACCAGTGACAGCGTAGGCATACGGTTAACTTATGATCTGAAGGTTACAGACTGGCTGCCCGTTTTGTCGATGATCTGACCCAGCTTCCAGGCTTTTTCACCGAGTTGATTTAACAGCGTAATGCAGCTATCGACGACGGACTCATCCACCACCAGTACCATCCCGATACCGCAGTTAAAGGTGCGGTACATTTCCTGTTGCTGGATATTGCCGGCCTGTTGCAGCCATTCGAAAACAGCCGGAAATTGCCAGCTTGATGAGTCGATTTCGGCACAGCAGTGATCGGGTAAAACGCGCGGGATATTATCCAGCAGGCCGCCGCCGGTTATATGTGCCATCGCCAATACCGGCAGTTGCTGGGTGAGCGATAACAGATTTTTGGTGTAGATGCGAGTGGGTTCGAGTAATGCCTTGCCCAGGGTTACGCCGGCGCAGTCCTGCTCAAGATCAACCTGGCTGACTTCGATGACTTTGCGTACCAGTGAATAACCATTGGAGTGAGGGCCGGACGAGGCCAGAGCGATCATTTGATTGCCGGGTTTGACATCGCGCCCATCGATGACGCGATCCTTGTCGACGATGCCGACGCAAAACCCGGCCAGATCAAAATCATCCTGCTGGTACATGCCGGGCATTTCAGCGGTTTCGCCGCCAATCAGGGCGCAGCCAGCCAGTACACAGCCTTCAGCAATGCCTGAGATGACCTTTTCTGCGACGTCAACGCTCAGTTTTCCGGTCGCATAGTAATCCAGGAAAAACAGCGCTTCGGCGCCTAACACGGCGATGTCATTCGCACACATGGCCACCAGGTCGATGCCAATGGTATCGTATTGCTGCATTTCAATCGCCAGCTTGACCTTGGTGCCGACGCCATCGGTGCCGGAGACCAGCAGCGGGTTTTTGTAACGATCCAGCGGCAACTCAAACAGGCCGCCAAATCCACCAATACTGCCGACACAGCCCTGCCGATGGGTGCGTTTAATTGCAGGTTTGATGCGTTCAACCAGCGCATCGCCGGCATCTATATCCACCCCGGAGTCACGGTAGCTTAAAGTGGTGGTGGAAGTATTTTGAGAAGTTTGGCCAGTTTTCATTGTCCGCTAGTTCAGGAATAATTTAGGGTGTGCTATTTTACACAGCCTGAAAAAATATTTCCCAGTGAATCACCTGTTTATGAAGACTAATCGGTGTTTTCACTATTAATTATGATGTCAGTTGCCACAGGGCCTCTGGGTCTAACTTGAAAGTGATGGATTTTCGCAAACAATGAAACGAAGTTTAATAGGTACTGTGCTTGTTTTTTTAATGCTGCAATCGGCTGGAGTACGGGCTGCACTGGTCGAAGATCTGTTTACGGTCGAGCTGGCGGTGGCTGATCAAAGCACCAGTCTGCGGCTTGAAGTGTTTAATCAGGCGCTGCGGGATGTGATCATTAAGGTCAGTGGTACCGCGCAATCGATCGAACATCCCGGATTGAGTCAGCCATTGAGATCGAGTTCCCGCTATGTTCATCAGTTCCGCTATCTGACCCGCAAAAAAGCAGCAGAAAACAGTTTTGATAGTGGTCAGCTTTATTTACGTGTCGCCTTCAATCAGGAAGCGATTGAAAACCTGTTGCGCGAAAATGATATACCGGTGTGGGGTAAGGAGCGACCGGGTACCTTGTTTCTGCTCAGCTACGAGCTTGAGGGCCGTGCCAGTGTGGTATCCAGTGATACTACACCTGAGTTGCTGGAAGAAATTGAAGGGCTGGCACTGCATCAGGGATTACCGGTACTTTTCCCATTGCTCGATCTGGAGGATCGAACCCGGTTTTCGGTGCAGGACATCACCGGCTTTAATGAGCAAAATCTAACGCTGGCTGCGGCACGCTATGCACCGGATGCATTGCTGGCAGGACAGATCTATCAGCGTGGCGGTGAGGGATGGACCGGGCAGTGGCAAGTCTATTACTCTAACCAGGTCTTCAAGTGGACTTTCCGCGGCGAGTCCCATCTGGAAGTATTGAGTCAGGCCATTGCGCAACTGGCGCAGGCTCTGGCTAAAGAGTATGCACTGGCTTCGTTTGCGACTTCAAATGAAGAGATACTGTTTAATGTGGATAAAATTAACCAGTTAAAACAGCATGTCAAAGTGCTGGCTTACCTGCAGTCGCTGGACCCTGTTGAAACGGTGCGACTGGTGTTGATCGATCAGGACCGGGCAACCTACCGGGTTAAGCTGCGGAACTCCACCGCTGATCTGTCTCGTCTTATTGCGTTAAGTACGGTTCTGGAGCAGCTCGAATTGCCGCAGATCGATGCCGCCACTGAAAATCAGGCGGTGATCATGAATTATCGCTTTATCCAGTAATGGTAATAGCCTGACCGTTAAAGATCATCGTGGCACAGCTTCCGTTACCGCTTTCCTTCGATAAGCGTTTCAGTTTTCAGAATTATGTTTCAGAGCAGTCTGCATTTGTAAGTCAGAGCCTGATTGCATTATTCGATGAAACCGGCGAACCCCTCGTAGGGCTGTGGGGCGGTGCCGATTGCGGAAAAACGCATCTGATGAATGCCTGTGCCCATTATGCGCGTCATTGCCATGTCCCTTTTCATCTGTTTGATGCGCTACAACTGGTAGATGCTGATGCGAACAGTTTTTCCGGCTTTCCCGATGGTAGTGTGATTGGAGTCGATAATATTGATCTACTGGCCGGGAATCGATCCTGGGAAGAACGCTTTTATCAACTGATTAACCGGGTCAAAGCGGGTGAGCTGCGGTTCGTGTTCAGTCTCTCCAGGAATCCGCGCGATATTGGATTTCGCTTGCCGGACCTGAAGTCACGTCTGATGTGGGGATTGTTAATCGCTCTTCCATCAACCGATGACGGTCAGCTGGTAAAGGTTTTAAAGACTCGCGCTCAATTGCTTGGGTTGAAGTTATCGGATGAAGTGATTGCTTATCTGCTCAGCCATTATTCGAGAAAACTGTCCGAGCAGATGAGCCTGCTGTATCTGCTGGATCAGGCATCCCTGTCCAAAAAAAGAAAAATCACCATACCCCTGATCAGGGAAACCTGTGCCCCTTCGCTGTAGTCAGTAAGAGGTTTCAGCTGGGTTTTAAACTCTCCATCTGTTTCAGGTAGCGGCTGTAATAAATACTGCTTAAGAATAACAGGCAGCTGAAACTGATGGTCAGCGTGCTATACACGCGCAAATCCGGGTTGGCAAAGGCTTCGCTAACACCCACGATAAAATACAGGAAGGTTAAAAAACCCACCCACTTAAAAGTATAGCGCCGATCTGTAATCAGTCCCCGCAGCGGTATAAGCAAAGGCAGGGTAAGGATAGAGGCAATGTAAAAGCGTAAATCATTGCTTAGCCACCAGCTCAGGCTCGCCTGGCAAATGATGAGCGACAGTATAGAGATTAAACTGATCAGTTTAAGAGGATGTTGTTTCATCGGATCTATGCAAGGGTTGGTTTAGCCGGAAAGTTTAGCAGCCAGCAGGGCGACCTGTCTGCCCTGAAACTTACACAGAGCAACCTCGTCGTTGCTCAGGGTCTGCCCCTGAGCGCCTGATACATGGCTTGCACCGTATGGCGTACCGCCTGAGCGAGTTTGCTGTAGAGCCGATTCGGAATAAGGTATCCCGCTCACCAGCATGCCATGATGAAACAGCGGTAGCATCATATTCAGTAACACGCTTTCCTGGCCGCCGTGCTGAGTCGATGAGGCGGTAAAGACGGCAGCGGGCTTTCCAATGAGTGCTCCAGAAAGCCATAGCGAACTGCTCTGATCTAGAAAGTGTTTCAGCGCAGATGCCATATTGCCGAAATAAGCCGGGCTACCCATGATCAGTCCATCACAATGCTTCAGGTCGTCCAGTGTCGCGTAGGGTGGTCCGCTAACAGGGATAGCGGGTTGCGCCTGCTCCGTCACGCTGGAAACTTCGGCAACACAGCGGATCTCGGCATGACAGTTAGCGACCGATTCGACCCCCAGCGCAATTTGCTGGGCCATTCTAGCGACAGAGCCATGCCGGCTGTAGTAGACGATCAGAATATTTGTCACTTATAGTATTCCAAGGATGCTTTCCGGCGGGCGACCTATGGCTGCTTTTTTGTTATCAACAATGACAATCGGGCGTTGCAACAGACTGGGGCACTGACTCAGTGCTTCCAGAAGATCTTCATCGCTGAGGCTGTCGTCATCAAGTCCGGCATCTTTATAGACCTGCTCAGTGGTACGTAATAGAGCACGAATCGATACCCCCAGTAACTGGGTGATTTTAATCAATGTCTGGCGGTCAGGCGGTTCATTCATGTACTCAATAATGGTAGGGGAGATATTATTGTCTTCCAGTAATTGCAGGGTCTGGCGTGACTTGCTGCAACGCGGATTATGGTAAATGGTAACAATGGACTCTGTCATATTGATCTCACTAATAAGGATGTCACTAAAGTCGAATAATTTTATTATTTAATAGGCGACCATTCAACTTCTCTACCTCCAGACCCGTTGAAGAGAGATTTCATAATCTGGGGGGTGAAAGATATTGAAGGATTGCAAAGCTTATGGCAATAATTTAACAGAATTGTCCGGCTGACCTTGACAGTTGGGTAAGCATTCTGTAATTTGCATGCGCTAAACCATATTAAAAATTGTTTTTTATAAAGCGTCTGATTCGGCGTAATTTTTAAACGTATTGGTCTTGCCCTGAACACCTTAAAAAGGTAAAGTTTAATTACGGATTGTATGTAAATTTAAGGATTTACAGCTATAATCTGATGTAAACTATAACCGTTCCTGGAGAACGAAAATATGAATAAAACAGAATTCCTAAAATTAGCTGCAGTTGCTCTCTTAACAACAGGTCTGGTTGCAGGTTGTGCGAGCGATACTCAAGAGGAGCCCGCTCCAGCAGTTGAGCCTGCAGTACAGGCACCAGCTGGTCCAAGTCCTGCGGCTAAAAATGCTATTTATTCTGCCAAAATTAAACTGGCCAGAGCTGAAAAGCTGGGTTATGCATGGCGTGACACCTCCAAAATGATTGAAGATGCCGAAAAGGCAGCTGCAGCAGGTGACAACGATCAGGCTATTGAACTGGCTAATGCTGCCAGTGAACAGGCTGAAGATGCCATTGCACAGTATCATTCGGAAACAAAGCGTTTTAACGAGCAGCATGGTGCCGTTGAAAGTTCGATGGATAGCTCGAATATGTCTAATGCAATGGCCGGATCTGAATACACAGTGGTTTCTGGCGATAACCTGTGGAATATCTCTGCTAAGGACTCAACCTATGGTAATCCTTATCAGTGGCCATTAATTTATAAAGCGAACTCGAATCAAATTAAAGATGCCGATCTGATCTATGCCGGACAGGTGTTCAGTATTCCATCTGCTTCTTCATCCGAAGTTGATGCGGCGATTCAGCATGCAAAAACTCGTGGTGCATGGTCAATTGGTGAAGTTGAAGCGACCGACAAAGATTTTCTGGCTCGGTAACTTTGACCGAAAGTATTATTAAAGGCTCGCAATTGCGGGCCTTTTTTATGCTTGTGTGAAACCATATGCTTTCAAAGTGCTCTAATGGAGCAAGGTTTGTTCTGCTTATTGCCTGTTTTATACTGACAGGCCTGTTTTTTAAATTAAATAAAAATCGAAGTTACTTATGAAAACTATACTTGTATCAATAATGCTCGCATTCAGTTCCATTTCCATGGCTGCAGTCGAAATGGACATTATAGAGCTGGATGGAAAGGAAACTAAGCTGTCGGATTACCTGGGGAAGTGGGTTGTGGTAAATTACTGGGCGACCTGGTGCCCACCCTGTCGGGAGGAAATGCCGGAGCTACAGGCCTTCCATGACAGGCATTTCGAGAGCGATGGTGTCGTCATCGGATTAAATACCGAAGTGATCAGTGAAAAACAAATTGAAGAGTTTTTAAGTGATTATTTCGTGACTTATCCCAACTCCCGTGTCGGTCCGGTGAGTAATACCGAGTTTGGACAGGTACCTGGATTACCCACCACTTTTCTGGTTTCTCCAGAAGGGACTGTTGAAGCCCGTCAGGTCGGCGGTGTAAGCGCTAAAATGATTGAAAACTTCATTCAGAAATGGGAAGCTAACAAGCAAAAATAATCTGGCTTTTTATGTCAGGTATGAAAATTTCCAAAGGAAATTTACCGGTTTCACTCTGGTAGGAGGAGCTTCATGAATACAAAATTTCGAATATTTTTTTTGTTGGCGCTGGTTTTTTTTATTAATAGCCTGTCGGCTTCGACTCCCAGAGACCCTTACCAGTATTTTTTTGAGCAAAGTCTGGGCGACCTCAAGGAAGAGCTGGAAATTGCAAAAAGTGAAGGCAAGAAAGGCCTGTTTGTCTTTTTTGAAATGGATGAATGTCCATTCTGCCATCGGATGAAAAAAACGGTATTAAACCAGTCCGAAATCCAGGATTTTTTCAAACAGAACTTCCATTCAATCGCAATCGATATTGAGGGCGACCTTGAGGTTGTTGATTTCGAAGGTAAACATACTACACAGAAAGCCTTTGCTAGTGAAAACAGGGTGCGTGCAACACCGGTAATGGCTTTCTATGATCTGGAAGGAACCCCGGTGGTTCGTTTTACCGGGGCTGCTTCAGGGGCTGAAGAGTTTATGTGGCTAGCGGAATATTATCTGGATGGGGTTTATAAGACGAAAGATGAATCAGGTCGTGAAGTCAGCTTCGGCAAGTATAAGCGATTCAAAAAACAACAAAAATCCGTTAATTAGAAAGTTTTCTGTGCCTTTATGAGTGCTGTGTTTAAGTCAGCTTGCCGGCAGATGCTGGCAATCCTGTTTTTGTTTTATCCCGCCTTTATGCTGGCTGCTGAACAGATGTCATTACCGCAACCTCTAACGCTTGAAATAGCGTTACAGTTTGTCGATGATGCCGGACATTTTCAGGTTCAATCGGCTAATGAAGATTTGCAACAGGCCCTGGCTGAGATTGATCAGTCGCAGTCGAATAATGACTTCAGGGTTAACCTGTCGGGTCGCTTGAGTAAGGTTGGAGTTTCTGCAGCAGGCGATCCGGCAGAAGACAACGACAGTGTGGTGAGTCTGTTTGTGCGTAAACCGTTGTATGATTTCGGTAAAACTTCGGCCCGAGATCAGCTTGCACTCATGAATGTGGAGTTGAAGCGACTGGAAAAAGAATATTTGCTGCAGCAGCGTCACCTTTCCATCACACAAAAGTTTTTAGATGTGTTGCATGCCGATAATGAGTATCTTCGGCATAACGAAGATCTGGCTATAGGTTATATCCGCTATGACCGTGCGCGCGAAAACAGGGAGCTGGGCTTGAGTTCAGAGCTGGAAGTGATGGAAAGTCAGGCGGCGTATGAAGTTATCCGCCAGAACCGGGCCAATAGTGAAAATTTGCAGCGCTATACTCGCTTCCTTCTGGCCGAAGAACTGGGGTTTCCCGATTCTCCGCCGAGTGAGCTCTCTCTGCCTGAGCTGGAGACGGGCAGAAAGATTGGTGATGACATAAATAGCCTGGCGGAACAGGCCTTCAAGCACAGTCTGCTAGTCAGGATTCAACAAAAAAAAGTAGAAATAGCGCAGCAACAGATTGAGATGGCTCGTCATCTGACGGGGCCAACACTGGATGCCGAGCTTGAGGTTTCAGAATATGCACGCGAAGGATCAACGCGCGATGACTGGCGCGCCAGTATTTTTTTCGATATGCCGCTGTATGCAGGTTCGGCTGAAAAATCCGCGCGGAGTATCGCCAGCGCAAAGCATCGCCGCGAGTTAGCGGATTTTAATCGGGTTCGATCGGAGCTCCGTCTGACTGTTTTAAAGCTATGGCAATCGATTCGGCAAAATGAGTTGCGCCTGAGCGGGAATCTGGTTAATCAGGAATTTCGGGACATGACGCTGGACCGTAGTCGTGCTGAATACGAGCTGGAGTTCAAGACCGACCTGGGTGATTCTATGGTGCAATTTTCTGAAAGCCGCATGAAAACGTTTCAGGCCCGGTTTGATCTGGAAATGTCCTGGCGTAAGCTTGAAGCTCTGGTCGGTGCTGCCTATCTGGATACTCAAAAAACTTCTAATTAATGGTCAAGGTTAAAAAAGTAATGAGAGTCAAACTGTTAATACCCCTGCTTAGCCTGCTGTATTTCCCCTCCAGTCATGGATTGACTCTTAGTGGCTTTACTGCCTTTGATGGGGTTGTTGAGCTGAATGCACGCTCAAGTGGCGTGATTAAGACGGTATCGGTTTTGCCGGGTCAGCGCGTAAAACAGGGTGATCTATTACTGGAACTGGACGCTACCCCTCATAAGGCTCGTCTTGAGCGTGCTCAGGCGATAGAAAAATCTCTGGCACCGGTGTATGAAACCGCGCAACTGGAATTAACGCGTGCTCAGGAACTGTACGATCGTGACTCTCTGTCTCAGATAGAGTTGAAAAATACGCAATACCGAATGGCAGTGGCCGAGGGTAATTTGCAGGCAGCTAAGGCTGATGTTCTGCTGGCACAATACGATCTGGAGAATACCCAGATCCGTTCTCCGGTCGACGGGCGGGTAGAGCAATTGAATACGAATGTCGCAAGGTATGTGGATCCATCGGTTGATCTGAGTCCACTGCTGAGTGTGGTAAAAAGTCACCAGATGAAAGTTATTGCTCTGCTTAACTCCGATCAATGGAGCCCCAGTCTGCTCAATAAGCCTGCGCTGATCAAGTATCGAGAGCACAAGTTCAAGGGAGTCGTTAGCTTCCTGGGCTACAAACGAATCAAGCAGGCCAGTGGACTGCCGGCCTATGAAGTGTTTGTTAGCTTTGAAACCGAGTTAGCGCTACCCACTGAAATGCCCGTTACTGTAGAAATCAAGGATTAAAGCCGATGCAAAAATCCTGCTCTCTCGACAGTATTATGCAACAACTGGTAGAGCAGGGCATGGTCGAGGCGGAAAAGGCCAGGATGGTTTCATCGCTGTCATCGGCACAGGATCGTAAAAACCAGCATGCTCTGGAAAGTATCGCCAACCGGCAATGGGTCAACCAGACCAATCCCGCGCAAAAATTAACCCTCGATGTACTGACCGACTGGCTGGCCAGAGAATCCGGTTTGGCGCGTTATTATTTTGATCCGTTAAAGATGGATGTGGCGTCCTGTACCAGCCTAATTTCCTACGCCTATGCTTCTCGTTTTAATATCTTGCCGGTTAAGGTAACTGCTAGCGAAGTTGTGATTGCGGTTACCGATCCCTACAACACTGAGTGGCTGGAAGAGATAAGGCGTATTGTCAAACAGCCGATTAGTCTGGTGCTGGCCAATCCGAGTCAGTTGAGAGCCTATGCACTGGAGTTTTATAGTGTCAGCAGGGCGATGGATCACGCTGGCCTGAATCAGGCCGAGCAGGTCGGTAATATTCAGAATATTGAGCAGCTGATCGAGCTCGGTAAAACCGGCATGGTGGAGGCCGATGATCAGCATATTGTCAGCATCGTTGACTGGCTGTTGCAATATGCGTTCACTCAGCGTGCCAGTGATATCCATATTGAGCCGCGGCGGAATCAGGGCAATGTACGCTTTCGTATCGATGGTGTGATGCATCAGGTATATGAGATTCCTGCCAATATCACCGCGGCCGTGACCAGTCGAATCAAGATAATGGGGCGGCTGGATGTGGCAGAAAAAAGAAAGCCGCAGGATGGTCGCATCAAGACGGTCACTCCGGATGGTCAGGAGATTGAGTTACGCTTATCCAGTATGCCCACGGCTTTCGGCGAAAAGCTGGTCATGAGGATTTTTGATCCTGAAGTGCTGGCCAGAAATTTTGCTGATCTCGGTTTTGAAAAGAAGGAGTCGGACAGCTGGAATCATATGATTCAGCAACCTTACGGAATCATTCTGGTAACCGGTCCTACCGGCTCCGGTAAAACCACTACCCTGTACACCAGTCTGAAACACCTTGCGGTACCGGAAGTGAATGTGTGTACGATAGAAGACCCGATCGAGCAGGTAGAACCGCTGTTTAATCAGATGCAGGTGCAACATAACATCGGGGTGGATTTTGCACGCGGGGTCAAGACGCTGTTGCGCCAGGATCCGGATATTATCATGATCGGTGAGATTCGAGATCGGGAAACCGCTGAAATGGCGGTACAGGCCGCGCTGACCGGGCATCTGGTGCTCTCTACTTTGCATACCAACGATGCGCCTTCCGCAGTAGCTCGTCTTACCGAAATCGGTATTCCGCCCTATCTGATCAGCGCGACCCTGCTCGGTGTTGTCGCGCAACGGCTGATACGCACTCTATGCCCGCACTGTAAAAAGCCGGTCGATGTCGATGCCGATCAATGGGACTCGCTGATCCGACCCTGGAGCACGAAGCCGCCCGAAAAAATATATCTGGCAGAGGGTTGTCTCGAATGTCGTCAAACCGGTTTTCTGGGGCGCAAGGGTATCTATGAAATGATGCCATTGTCAGAAAACTTGAAACAGCATATCACCAGCAATTTTGATCTTGCCAAATTCCGCAAACTGGCGATAAAAAACGGCATGCGCCCGCTCAATCTGGCTGGTGCGCAAAAGGTCGCGAAAGGCCTGACCACGATCCAGGAAGTACTTAAAGTGGCTCCGCCGCGCTACGAAGGTTAGCCCGGGATTTATTGTTTAAACCAGTTCCTGTTCAGCGCCTGGATGACTTTTTCCGGGTAGACCGTTCTTCCGTAGCTGCCATTATAGCGCGCCAGTGCTGGCCCCAGATTACCGTTTTCCCGATCTAGATAATAACGCAGGATAGTGCAGCCCATGCGTAGATTGGTACGGATTTTAAATAGATTCTGGTCGGAAAGATTGATCTCATTCAGCCAGAATGGCATGACCTGCATCAATCCTCTGGCTCCAGCTACCGATATCGCAAAACGGTCAAAGTGACTCTCTACTTCGATCACGGCGAGTACCAGTTCAGGCTCAAGATTAGCTCGGCCGGCCTCGTAATGCAGTGTCCTTAACAGAGTAAGTCGTTCAATAGGATCGTCCATAAAGTCTGCCAGGCGATTATTCATATCCTGTAACCAGACCTGAGCATCAAACTCATCCTGAAAATTATTGGGCTCGTTGATCGCCTGCTGCAACAGGGCTCTAAGCGCAGGATCAACCGCAGAGTCGGCGTGGCAGTGCAGCGATGTGAGCATCAGTAGCAGGGCGCAAACAGCATACAACTGTTTTGCGGCCCTGTGCCAAAGCATCAATCTGCTAGCCCTGCAGCTGTTGCTGGATAAAAGCCGGCAGCTGTGCAAGATCCAGATCCTGAGACTGTTCATCGCAGCGTCCCTTGTATTCACATTGGCCAGCTTTCAGGCCGCGCTCACTGAACACGATGCGATGTGGAATGCCAATCAATTCCATATCGGAAAACATCGCGCCCGGTCGAAGCGGTCTGTCATCCAGTAGCACATCGATGCCCTGCTGCTGACACTGCAGATAAAAGTCATTGGCGGCCTGCTGCACCGGTTCCGATTTATGATAGTTAATCGGGCAGATGACCAGCTGGAAAGGTGCCAGTGAGGCGGGCCAGATAATACCGGCGTCATCGTTATTCTGTTCGATTGCTGCAGCGACTACGCGGGAAATACCAATCCCATAGCAACCCATGGTGGCGATGATCGATTTTCCGTTTTCATCCAGCACGCTGGCGTTGAGTGCAGCCGAGTATTTTTCACCCAGTTGAAAGATATGACCGACCTCGATACCGCGCACGATCTGTAAGGTTCCGCTGCCATCCGGACTCGGGTCTCCATCCACCACATTGCGGATATCAACCACTTCTGGCTCTGCCAGATCGCGTCCCCAGTTAACCCCGGTCAGGTGTTTGCCATTCTGGTTTGCACCACATACAAAATCGCTGAGTACTGCAGCGCTGCGATCAACAAACAGTGGAATGGTTAAACCGACAGGGCCGAGTGAACCGATATCACAGTTTAGTTGCTGTTTGATTTTTTCAGCATCGGCCATTTCAAACGGTGAAGCCATGCCGGTAATTTTCGCGGCCTTGATCGCATTCAGTTCGTGATCACCGCGTAGCACGAGAGCGATCAGGGTGTCATTTTCACCCTTCACGATCAAAGTTTTTACAGTCTGGGAAGGTGCCACGGAGAGAAACTCGGAGACCTGTTCGATGCTGTGCTGATCGGGGGTATCCATAGTATTCAGCGCTTGCCCGGGTGCTGAACGGGTTTGATCGGTCTTCGCCTCGGCCAGTTCTACGTTAGCGGCATATTCGCCCTGAGCGGAAAACGCAATGCCATCCTCACCGGAGTCGGCCAGCACATGAAACTCATGCGAGGCATTGCCACCGATCGAGCCCGAGTCTGCACTGACCGGGCGGTATTTTAAACCGAAGCGGTCAAAAATACGGCTGTAGGTTTCAAACATCAGCTGGTAAGTCTGTTGCAGGGATGCCTGATCGCTGTGAAACGAATAGGCATCTTTCATAATGAATTCGCGTGAGCGCATGACGCCGAAGCGCGGGCGGATTTCATCACGGAATTTAGTCTGAATCTGGTACAGGTTAATTGGCAACTGTTTATAGCTTTTCACTTCACGCCGGAACAGGTCGGTGATGACTTCTTCATGGGTGGGCCCTATGCAGTATTCACGCTGATGGCGATCCTTCAGGCGTAGCAGTTCCGGGCCGTACTGTTCCCAGCGTCCTGACTCCTGCCATAGTTCAGCTGGTTGCACGGCAGGCATCAGTAGTTCGAGGGCACCTGCATTATCCATTTCTTCGCGCACGATAGTTTCCACTCGGCGTAATACACGTAGGCCGAGTGGCAGCCAGGTGTAAAGACCGGACGCGAGTCTGCGAATCAGGCCTGCCCGCAGCATCAGTTGATGGCTGACGATTTCCGCGTCTGCTGGAGTTTCTTTCAAGGTGGACAGATGAAAACGACTGGTTTTCATAAATTAAATCTCAGGGTAAGGGGGTAAGAATTAAAACGTATTACTGTTCCAGCCCCACATGGAGCGGGACGGTGCAGAAAACTCAATATAGATGCGTTCAGGGCTGATGCCATACAGCTTGCTCATGCATGAGCACAGGCTTCTGGACAGCTCTTTTGTCTGTGAGGGTTGTATCCCCAGGCTCTTCAGTTCACAGTAGGCCAACGGATTGTTGTTGCCTGCGAATAGCATATTCGGATTGTATTGAATGGCGACCATGACATACGATTCAGGTTTTTTCAGTCCATCGGCTACGGTTTTACTGAGTAGTTCGAGCTGGTTTGAGTCGGTATCGAGAGGTTGATTGCTGGTAATAGTTAAGTAAGGCATAGGTATTTTATTTACAGTATTGTTTTAAGTCATTTTCGAGTTTTTTACGTCGGCTATTAATCTCTTCATCGGTCAACGCTCGTTCCGTGCCATCGCTCAGGCGGAGCCGAATGACGTCGCTCTGATCCAGTACATTAAGATCGTTTTTAGCCTGCTGGCAAACATTCATGTTCGCGTCTTCAGTAGTTTTATTGCGCACTTCTTTTTCGGCCTCTGGAGCGGCTTTTTTGTCGGCTGATTCGGTTGCTTTAGGATCGTTAAGTCGTGGTAAAGGTTTGCCCGGATTGCTGGGTGGACGTGACACGCTGATCGCATGTGTTTCTATGCGGGTAGGCGGCCGGTCTCCGTAATGAGTCTGACCTTCTTCGTCGACCCATTTCTGGATTCCTGCAGCAAAACTATTGCTGCTAATAAGAATGATGAGAATGAGCAAGTGCTTCATGCAGATACCTTTAAATGTTAATGGATGTTAAACGAGCGAGTGGTAAAATCCGTTATTATTATGGGTAGTTTACGAATGATTCTAAAGCCTGTCAGCAATAACTTGATAAATAAGGTCATTATTGGTTTCAATGGTTTCAAACAGGGAGTGTAATGCAAGATGCTCAACTTAATTTCAGGAGATTCATGATGAAAAAGGTCAGCTGGATACTTGGTACCATTAGCGGGTTGTTTTTCACGGCGACGGCCTTTGCTCTGAATGGACTGGAATCAGAGCTGGTTCGCTCCAAGCCGGTTTCAACCACCTATCTGCTGGAAGGTGTGGTAGAGGCTGAATTAAGAACCACAATCTCGTCGCAGACCTCCGGTGTGGTAGAAAAAATCCTGTTCGATGTGAATGACTTTGTGCGTAAGGACGAAGTAGTGGTGGTGATTGATAACAAACAGCAGACGGCCGGGTTAAAACAGGCTCAGGCGGCCGAGCGTGAAGCCCGAGCGCTGTTGCAGGAGGCTCAGGGTGAGTTCAACCGGATTCAGGAGGTTTATCAGAAAAACGTGGTATCGAAAGCCGAGTTTGATCGTGCCAATGCGGCCCTGAAAACAGCCAGAGCCCGCAACGAGTCCGCTCAGGCGGCAGTCAGTAAGGTCCAGCAGCAACTTGACTTTACCATTGTGCGAGCTCCCTTTAGTGGAATCCTGACGGCCCGAATGATTGAGCCGGGCGAATCGGTGAATGTCGGTACGACGCTGATGTCGGGTGTTTCACTGGAGCGTTTACGCATCAATACCCAGGTTCCACAGAGTATCTTTAAGGCGGTACGCAATCATCGTTATGCCATTATCGTGACCGAGGATAGTGAAATCGTTAGTACAGCAATGACTTTTTTTCCGTTTGCCGATCCTCTTAGTCATAGCTTTCAGTTACGTATCCAGCTACCGCCTTCGGAGAGTGACCTGATTCCGGGCATGTTCGTCAAGGTGGCGCTTGAAGTCAGTCGTGAAAACAAAATGGTGATTCCGTTTAACTCGGTCGCTTTCCGCGGTGAAGTCACCGGGGTATATGTTAGCGAAGGCGAAGCGCTGCATTTTCGTCATGTGCGACTGGGACGACGTCTGGCAGAGAATGAGGTGGTGATTCTGTCCGGCATCATCCCGGGGGATTCGATTGTGAGTGATCCGGTCGCCGCTGCGATAGCGATTAAAAGCACTCGAACCAGGTAAGGGAGGCGTAATGTCTAATCAGGATGAAAAGCCCGTCACTGAAAACAAGCTTGGCTTTTCCGGAGCACTGGCGAAGAAGTTTTTAGTCTCCGAGATCACCCCGTTGCTGGCGCTGGTAGGGATTTTACTGGGTGTGTTTGCGGTACTGGTAACGCCGAAGGAAGAAGAGCCGCAGATCAACGTCACCTTTGCGAATATCTTTATTCCATTTCCCGGCGCTTCGGTATCCGAAGTTGAGCATCTGGTGAGTTCACCCGCCGAACAGGTGATTTCCGAGATTTCGGGCATCAAGCATGTGTATTCCATTTCGCGTCAGGGACTGTCGATACTGACCGTGCAGTTTAAAGTCGGTGAAGACAGTACTGCGGCGATTGTGCGCCTGTATAGCAAGATTTTTTCCAATCAGGACTGGTTGCCGCCAAATCTGGGAGTGGGGCAACCTATCATCAAGCCGAAAGGCATCGATGATGTGCCGATCCTCACTGCGACCTTGTGGTCTGATGAAGACAATATGGGCGCACATGAGCTGCTGAAGGTCGCACATGCGATCGAGGCAGAATTAAAACGGGTGCCCGGTACGCGCGATATCTACACCATCGGTGGTGCGCAACGCGTGGTTAAGGTGCAACTGGATCCACAGAAAATAGCCGGTTTTAATCTGGATCTGGATGCCATCAGAATGGCGCTGATGGTGAGTAACCGCTCACAGGCGGCGGGTTCGCTGGTGAAGGACAATCTGGAAATTCCGGTGCAGGCTGGCGTGTTCATGACGAATAGTGAAGAGGTCGGGTCGCTGGTGGTGGGGCTGCATCAGAATAAACCAGTGTATCTGAACGATATTGCCACGGTTATCGACGGTCCGGCTGATCCTGAACTGTATGTCTGGTATGGCACCGGACCTGCGGCGCAACAGGTCGGGCTGAAGGATCTGCAGTCGATCAAACCGGCCGTGACTATCGCGGTTGCGAAGAAGCCCTCCACCAATGCGGTTGATATTGCAGCGCGCGTGATTCAGCGTTTTGAGCAGTTGCAGGGTACCTTTATTCCAGAAGGTGTGAATATCACAATTACGCGTAATTATGGTGAAACCGCAGACATCAAGGCCAATACGCTGATCCTGAAGCTGATCTTTGCAACCGCAGTAGTTATCCTGCTGGTCGCTATAGCGATTGGTCTGAAGGAAGCCTTTATCGTCGGGCTGGCGATAGCGATCACCCTGTTGATCACGCTGTTTGCTTCCTGGGCCTGGGGCTTTACGCTCAACCGGGTATCGCTGTTTGCCCTCATCTTTTCTATCGGCATCCTGGTGGATGATGCGATCGTGGTGGTTGAAAACATCCACCGCCATATGTCGCTGGGGACGAAATCCCTGCGCGAATCGATCCCGCTGGCGGTGGATGAAGTTGGCGGGCCGACCATCCTGGCGACCTTTACCGTCATCGCGGCATTGCTGCCGATGGCTTTTGTGAGCGGCTTGATGGGTCCCTATATGAGTCCGATCCCGATCAATGCCAGCATGGGGATGGTGATTTCGCTGCTGATTGCCTTTATCGTGACGCCGTGGCTGAGTTACAAGGTGTTGTCTTCGAAGCAAAGCGAGGCTCATCATGCACCGGCTGATATTCAGCAAAGCCGGATGTTTCGTCTGTTTCAACGCGTGATGAGTCCTTTTGTACGTGGAGATCACCAGCTGCGTAATTTCATTCTGCTGAACCTGCTGATCATGCTGCTGATCGTGCTTTCAGTCGCGCTGGTGCCGTTAAACCGGGTGGTATTAAAGATGTTGCCGTTCGATAATAAATCGGAGTTTCAGGTGATTGTCGATATGCCCGAAGGCACGGCGCTGGAATACACCGCGATGGTGATCAATAAGCTCGGGAATTATCTGTCGACCGTTCCGGAGGTGAGTGATTATCAGGCCTATGTCGGCACGGCAGCGCCGATTAACTTTAATGGACTGGTACGCCAGTATTATCTGCGTGAAGGTGGGCATCTGGGTGATATTCAGGTTAACCTGATCGATAAGTCAAGACGTGAGCGTAATAGCCATCAGATTGTGTTATCGGTGCGGAATGAATTGCAGCGTATTGGAAAGCTGTATAACGCCAATGTAAAGATGGCCGAAGTGCCGCCTGGGCCGCCAGTGATGTCTTCGCTGGTGGCCGAAGTGTATGGCCTCGATTATCAGGGGCAGATACAGGTTGCCCGCAGCATCCGCCAAACCTTTGAAGCGACCCCGGATATCGTCGATATCGACGACAGTATCGAGTTTTCGGCAGCCCGTTATATCGTCAATATTGATCGTCAGAAAGCGGCCAGTTTCGGTATCAGTCAGGAGACTCTGGTGTCGACCCTGACCACGGCGTTGGAGGGTGAGGATATTGGCTTTATTCATGGTAATAATGTCAAATTTGCCACTCCGATCAGGCTTGAGCTACCCGCTGCCAGTAAGGAAAATCTGTACGATGCGCTGTCGATTAGGCTACGTACGCATACCGGTACGCTGGTGGCTCTGTCCGAGCTGGTTAAGGTTCAGCAAAGTACACTGGAAAAAGTGGTTTATCACAAAGATTTGTTACCCGTTGTATTTGTGACGGCGGATATGGCTGGAACGCTGGATAGCCCTTTGTATGGCATGTTTGAGATTGAGCAAAAGCTGAAGCAGAGTCAGCCGCTACTGCAACAGTACTATATCACCCCACCGGACAACCCTTATCAGTTCAGTATTAAATGGGATGGTGAATGGCAGGTGACCTATGAAACCTTCCGCGATATGGGAATTGCCTATTCGATTGGGCTGTTATTGATCTACCTGCTGGTAGTGGCGCAGTTCAAATCCTATATGGTACCGCTGGTGATCATGGCGCCTATTCCTTTGACCATTATCGGTGTGTTACCGGGGCACGCTCTGCTGGACGCTCAGTTTACCGCGACCTCGATGATTGGAATGATTGCACTGGCGGGTATTATCGTCAGAAATTCGATACTGCTGGTTGATTTTATGAATGAGCTGGTGGCTCAGGGTATGCCGTTTGAGCAGGCCGTGATGACGTCTGCAGCGGTGCGCGCGAAGCCCATCGTGCTGACCGGGCTGGCCGCCATGCTGGGTGCGTTTTTTATCGTCGATGATCCCATATTCAAGGGCCTGGCCATCTCGCTGATTTTTGGAATATTTGTTTCAACTATCCTGACTCTGGTTATAATTCCGGTGCTGTATTTCCGGGTTAAGCGCAAACAGTTTAGCGCTGGATAGAAAGCCTGTAGTCATTCATAAATATAATATATAATGGCGCACCTTTTTTTATAGGGCTCAGTAGATGAGTGATCGACGTTTAAAAGTTTTCCATGCAGTGGCCAAGCTTCTGAGCTTTACCAAAGCCGCTGAGGCTTTGCACATGACCCAGCCAGCGGTCACCTTTCAGGTGCGACAGCTGGAAGAGTACTTCAATACCCGCCTGTTTGACCGAACCCACAACAAAGTCAATTTAACCTCTGCAGGGATTAAGGTGTATGAATTTGCTGACCGCATTTTTGATCTGTATGACGAAATGGAGAATTCCGTTCGTGAACTAACCGGCGAAATCTCCGGCGCGTTAACGATTGGTGCCAGTACCACCATTGCGGAGTATATGCTGCCGCGTCTGCTCGGTCAGTTCAAGGCCAAATACCCTGAAATTAATATCCGTCTCAAGGTCTCAAACTCGGAAGGCATCGTTTCGATGGTTGAGCACAATGTGATTGACCTAGGCGTTGTTGAAGCCTCCGTCGCCAATAAAAATCTGATTGTCGAAGTCTGTCATGAGGATCAACTGGTTGTGGTGGCTCCTCCGGGTCATGAATTGTCCAGACGTCAGGGTGGCGTGATCAAGGTGCAGGAGCTGAAAGCCTATCCGTTTATCTGCCGGGAAGAAGGCTCCGGCACGCGTGAAGTCATCATGCAGTATCTGCTGGATAGCAATATTCAGGAGTCGGATATGAACTTCTGTCTGGAGCTGGGAAGCCCTGAAGCCCTGAAGGGGGCCGTCGAAGCCGGCATGGGCATTTCGATCCTGTCGCGCTCCACCATCGCCAAGGAATTGAAACTGAATACACTGTGCGTATTACAGCTCGACCCGCCGTTGGTCAGGCCTTTTTCGTTCGTGCGTCAGCGTCAGAAATTCCGCGTCAGAGTCATGGAGGAGTTGCTTGAGTTTGCCAAAGCCTATTGTGAATCTGATTCCTGAATGGGTAAAAACGATAAACAACAGTTGCTTAAGCTGTGGGAGACCTTGAGTCCAGAGGCTAGAAGCAGTCTGCTTGATTTTACTGAATACCTTGCGCATAAGTCCGTTATGAAGCCTGTTGAAGGCGGCTCATTAACACTGGAAAAGAAGCAGCCCGTCAATATTCCCAGACCTGAAGCTGAAAATGTAATCAATGCGCTTAAGCGTCTGCGTACCAGTTATTTTATGCTGAATGCGGATGGCCTGCTGAATGAGGCATCTTCCCTGTTGACGCAGTTCATGGTGCATGGGCGTGATTCAGTTTCGGTGATTGATGATCTTGAAACCCTGTTCGAACTCCATTTTCAGAAATATCTAGATCATGATTGATGTTTTTAAACGCTGGTATCTGCGTAATTTTGCGAATCCTCAGACCGTAATCCTGGCGCTGATACTGGTTGTCGGCATTGCACTGGTGATCGTGATGAGTAAGCACCTGATGCCGATACTGGTGAGTATTGTGATCGCCTATCTGTTTGAGGGTACGGTACAGAAACTCGGCAAGATTGGTATCAACCGGACCATTGCCGCAAGCCTGATGACCGCGATGTTCCTGACCATGATTCTATTGCTGTTTCTGGTGTTATTACCGCTATTGTCAGCCCAGATCAGTGACCTGTTCCGTGAGTTGCCGGGGATGCTGGGTAAAGGGCAGAATATGCTGGCTCAGCTGCCACAGCGTTACCCTGATTATGTCTCGGAACAGCAGGTCAATGAGTTGCTGAGTATTATTCGAAGTGAGATCACCAGTCTTGGGCAGCAGATCGTAACGACCTCGCTGTCTTCCGTGGTCAGTGTGATTACTTTTTTTGTGTATCTGATTCTATTGCCGCTGATGCTATTTTTCTTTCTCAAGGATAAGGGCAAGATACTGTACTGGTTAAGCCGTTTTTTACCGAATGATATGGAGCTGGTTAGAGATGTCTGGGCCGAGCTGAATATTAAAATTGCGAGTTATGTGCGCGGCAAGTTTATGGAAATCGCGATTGTCTGGGTTTCTACCTACATCGGTTTTGCGCTGATGGGATTGAATTATGCAATGCTGCTGAGCCTGCTGGTCGGCCTGTCCGTGATTATTCCGTACGTGGGTGCGACGGTGGTCACGATCCCGGTTATGCTGATCGCTTTCTTCCAGTTTGGTAGTGAATCGATGTTCGGTTATGTGATGCTGATCTACGCCATTATCCAGTTTCTGGATGGTAATCTACTGGTGCCACTGCTTTTTTCCGAAGTGGTGAATCTGCATCCGGTGGCGATCATCGTCGCTGTGGTTTTTTTCGGTAGCCTATGGGGTGTCTGGGGCGTCTTTTTTGCCATCCCATTGGCAACGCTGGTGCAGGCTGTACTCAATGTGTGGCCGTCGCAGAAACAGACGGCCGCGCAGTAACTCGACGGGCTGTGTATTAGTGTGGCAATTGCTGCACTGCGGCCAGCACTGCCTGCACATGTCCTTTAACCCTGACTGAGCGCCATTCCTGCACCAGCAAGCCCTCTGTGTTGATCAGGAAGGTGCTACGATCTATACCCATATATTCCTTGCCGTAGAGCTTCTTTAGTTTAATCACGTCAAACTGCCGGCACAGGCTTTCATCCTCATCCGACAGTAGCTCAAACGGGAAAGATTGTTTGGCCTTGAAATTTTCATGTTTTCGAAGGCTGTCACGCGATACTCCCAGTATCACCGTATTGGCGTTTGCAAACTGCTGGATATGGTCGCGGAACTCCTGTCCCTCCGTGGTACAGCCAGGTGTACTGTCTTTGGGGTAAAAATACAGCACCAGATTTTTGCCCTGTAAGTCTGACAGGCTTAGCGTTTGATTGCCGGTCGCCGGGCGGGTGAAGTTTTTAATTTTTTTTCCGATCGCTGGTGCGCTCATGCTGTTTTCCTGTTGCAGTTAATTAGTCTGTTTTTAAACTGTTTGCTTGTTTAATAGCGGTAGTCTTTATACCATAGCCGGCTTGAAATTTAACACACAGTCGTGGGGTGCTTGCATGCTTAAAGGTAGTTTAGTGGCGTTAGTCACACCGATGTCTAACGGTGGATGTATCGATTATTCTAACCTTGAAAAGCTGATTGATTTTCATGTGGAACAGGGCAGCCATGGACTGGTGATCGCCGGTACCACCGGTGAGTCAGCGACACTGGATTTCGATGAACATTGTGAGTTGCTTAATCGTGCCCGAGAAATCATTAATCGGCGTGTTCCGATGATTGCCGGTACCGGCGCCAATTCAACCTCTGAGGCCATTCTGCTAACCCGATGTGCAAAAAAAGCACAGGCGGATGCTGCACTGCTGGTTACGCCCTATTACAACAAGCCTACCCAGGAAGGGCTGTATCAGCACCATAAGGCGATTGCCGAAGCGGTCGAGATCGATCAGATTTTGTATAACGTACCCGGGCGTACCGCCTGCGATATGCAGCCGGATACGGTACAACGCCTGGCGCTGGTGAAAAATATCATTGGCATCAAGGAAGCGACTGGCGACCTCGAACGGTTGCGCCAGATTCAGCAACGCGTCAGCAAGGATTTTTTACTGCTGAGTGGTGATGATGCGACCACCCGTCAGTTCATTCTACAGGGTGGACATGGCTCAATATCGGTGACCGCCAATGTGGCACCGGCGCAGATGGCGCAGATGTGTCTGGCTGCTCTGGCCGGGAATGCCGAGGAAGCGTTAAGGATTGACCAGCAGATCGCTGAATTGCATCGTGTGCTGTTTATTGAATCCAACCCGATTCCGGTCAAATGGGCGGTGAGCCAGATGGGGCTGTGTGAGAATATTTTTCGCCTGCCGCTTACACCGCTATCTGAGAAATATCATGCAACATTACGCAATGCACTGGTTGCGGCAGGCGTATTATGAAGTCACTTAAGCTGTGGGCACTACTTTCTGCTGCGGGATTTATGCTGTCTGGCTGTGCCTCGACCCAGACCGATGAAAAAATGAACTACCGCGGCAGTGTGGTTACCCCTACGCTGGAAATTCCTCCTGATTTGCTAAGTCGCAGTAGCGCAAAGAATCTGGCCCTGCCCGGTTCAAAAGTTGGCACAGCGCAGAATACAGGGCGCTATATCGAAACGGGTGACATCAAGAATGAAGTCAGCGTACTGCCGCTATTAAACGATTTTCAGATAGCCGGGAATGCTAACGCCTACTGGCTGGAAGTCGCCATTCCGGCTGAACGGCTGTACCCGTTAATCAAGGCATTCTGGCGCGAGCAGGGGTTTGAGCTGATTAAGGATGAACCGCTGATCGGTATCATGGAGACCGAGTGGTTAAGTTTTAAATCCGGCAAGAAATCCTTCTTCGCTTCCATTATTGCCAGTTTACGTGCATCTGAGAGTAGTGATCAGTATCGTACCCGGATTGAACGCGATGGTGATAGCTCCAGAATCTTTCTGACTCACCGGGGACAGGAGCTGGTTATCGATGAAAACACGGATGAGTTGAAACCGTTGAACAAAAAACAGGGCTGGCAGTTTGTACCGTCAGACCGGTTTAAGGAAGTTGAGATGCTTTCGCGTCTGATGATTGCTCTGGGCCTGGAGGATGAACGGGCCAGGCAGCAACTGGAGAATGTTGGCGAGTTTGAGCCACGGGCTTCTCTGGATGTGATCAAAAATGACGAAGAGGAGCAGACCCTGTTAATGGTTAAGCAGGGTTTTCAGCAAACCTGGAATCGATTGATATACCGTATGGATCAGTTGGGCATTACGGTCACAGTGAGAGAAAAATTTGACGATTCTGCTTCTATCTATCTTGATTTTCAGGGCATGCTGAATAGTAGTGGTTACAAGCTGGATCAGGTAAATACGGCCGGATCTCAAACCATTAGTCTGGAAGCTGTCAGTAATACCAATGCAACCCGAATTGAAGTTCTGGAACCGGGTTTTAGCAATGATAATTCGCCTGCAGCAAGACAGTTGCTGAATTTTCTGTTTGAGCAATTACGCTAATTTATTCGGATGTTTTTAGCGTCATTGGGGAGTGGCAGTAAGGGTAATGCAACCCTGATACGCTGTCACGATACCTGCGTCCTGATTGATTGCGGATACTCACTCAGGCAGTTTGAGCAGCGTATGGAGAAATTTGCAATTCGTGCAGAAGAGCTGGATGCTATTCTGGTGACCCATGAACATTCTGATCATGGGGCAGGCATCTCACGCCTGGCTGCGAAATACTCGATTCCAGTGTGGACCACGGTGGGTACTGCACGCGCGCTTAAGATTGAAAAATACCATCCGATTAGCGGCGGTCAGGAGTTTCAGGCCGGTGATGACCTGATGGTACAGGCGGTGACGGTTCCACATGATGCGGCCGAGCCGGTGCAGTTTGTTTTTACTCAGCTTTCGACCCAGCGCAAGCTTGGGGTTTTGACCGATAGTGGTCATATCACCTCTCATATGAAGCAACTCTACTCCGGTTTACATGCGCTTTTGCTGGAATTTAACTACGATCCGTTGATGCTGGAAAACGGTCCTTACCCGTACAGTCTGAAGCAGCGCATCTCCGGTCAGCTGGGACACCTTTCTAACGCCCAGTCTCTCGAAATGCTGCAGCAGATTGATATCAGTCGCCTGGACTGTCTTATTGCGGCCCATATTTCAGAAAAAAACAATTCAGTTGAGATCGTACAGGAACTGCTAAAAACACTGGAAGGTGATCATCTCTCGGTTTTAGCCAGTCAGCAGCAGGGGTTTGAATGGGTGCAGGTTTGATGGGCATACACGGATTGCCCAGGCTGCAATCAATCGTGCTATTGCTGCTGGCATTAGTCGTTGCTCCCTTACTCGCGGCGGCAGAGCCTGATAGCAAAGAAAAAGAGGCTGATTTACTTAAGTCCTGGGGGTTTAATACCAGTCCACAGGGCCAGCTTAAGTTTGATGATGACGCTGAGGCTCTGGATGAATATCAGCCCTGGAGTCCGGAAATTAGTGATTTTCAGATTCCTGAAGTAGTGAAAGCGCCTCCTCATGTTCTGCAACCCCTGGTGATCAGCTCCAAACAAAAGCACGCAGATTAGTGGGTGTGATGGTGCTCAATAAAATTAAAGAGTCTATCTATAGTCTGTTGTTCATACTGCTGAGTATGATCTATCTGGTCATAGAGCTGTCCTTCAATGCCCGTATTCTGGATGCATCAGCATCACTTTCTACAACCATTGATTTTGGCCAGCTTGAAATATATGGGCGCACTATTTCAGCGGCAGGTGCGACCCTGTTTGCCTGGCGACTGTTACTACCGGTCTGGTCAACATCCGGCCTGTTACGTTTAAGCTTGAAGTTTTTATTGATCGCCATGCTGGTCTTTCCACTGGTATTTGTCGGGCAGAAAAAGCTGGTCGATAATCTGGTCGACTACTCATCCAGTGAAACCCGTCGATCGGCAGAGATCCTGAGTCTGCTCAAATTTGGCGTGGCGAATGGTTTCGTTGAGATTGAAGAGCTGGCGGTCGATGAACTGCTGCTACAGACAGCCGAAGGCAAGATGTTTATCACCCTGTCAGGCCTGCTCGCGTATAACTCGAAAAACATGCGGATTGTACTTGAACGCGAACTGGAGAAGATAGCGGGCTATGCCATCTCCACGCAGCAGTCTGCCACCAGCAAGGCGTTGTTTAAAAACTATCTGTATGTGAGCCGGAAAATTCTGACGCGTTATCAGGAATATCAGCAACTGGTCGTTGAGCTAGAGCGCCAGCAGTCTATGGCCAGGGCTGACGCGATTGGTCTGTACGAAGAGGCGATGAATCAGGCAGTTCCGGCGTGGCAGCTGTATCAGGAGCTACTGGAGCAGAACAGTGGTTTAACCTGGATTGTGCCTGAACTGTCGAATGCGCTGCAATACCTGTTGATGACAGGGCAGCAAAGAATCAATAACTGTGCTGTCGAAGAGTGCTTTGATGCCGCTTATCAGCAGTTACAGATGCGTCTTGAGCAACAACTGGAGTTTTATAGCCCGGTGAGTGACTGGTGTGAAGAAAGTACCGGACAGGTGCCTAAACTCAGTTGCGTTAAGGATGTCTCTGATATTAATCAGAAAATTATTAATGCCAGAAAACTGAAGCTGGCGCTGTTGGCGGGCTTGACCCGGGTGTACGCATCCCGCCTCGAATTTCTCGAAAGTAATGATTTGACCAGTGCCGTGTATGCCTCGCTGCAACGACAGGGGTTGCTGGTCAGTCCGGCATGGAGTTTTCAGCGCCACCAGGAAATGCTGGAAGATATCCGTCTGCAGCTGGAAGACAGGCAACTTCAGGATTATCGATATGCGGTATTAAAACAATTTCAGGTTGAGTTAAAGCCGCGCACGGAGCTGGCTGATTTCAGCCAGATCGCAGCGATACAGAATTATTTTGCACAGGCCTTTGGTGAGCATTATGTGCAGCCGATTGTGCTGGATTTATCGCAGGCTGAGTTTAATCAGCGCTATATTGAGCCATTATTTGTGGCCCGATTTGACGCATTGCTGAATAAGCTGAAGGCGGATGAAAAATGGTATGAAGGCGATGCGCCCTATGAGCAGTCGGGTAAGAGCAGTCTGCGTAATCTGGTGGTGCCAGCGGTTGCGATCATGTTTTCATTGATTTTCGGCCTGTTAAATCTGATCAACCTGATATTGAATCTGATCTTTCTGCTGATTCAGGAGCAGCGCTGGTTACGCCTGCTCGGTGTGACTGTCTTGAGCGTGATGATTCTGCTGATGCCTTTGCGTCATGAGTATCAAATTTACAGTCAGCCGGCTTATCTGGACCTGCTGTCTGAGACTGAAAAAAATTATGGCCTGTGGGCGCAGGCCCTGGATTGGGTTGCTAAAACCGAGCCATTGATTTATCCGCTCGGTAACATCCTGCGTTACAATCTGCTGGATGGCTTCAGTTTCGATTGAGAGAGCGTTTATATGGATGGTCTGCTATATCTGAGTGGTTTTCTGGCGCTACTGATCTGCCTGATCGGCTGGCGCTTCATACATCAGTTGAAGCGCAAGCATATCGCTTCCGGAGTGATCTGGAGTGTACAGGGTTTAGTGGTATTTTTGGCCTTTATGCTGGTGTTACTGGTGTATTCAAACCTGCATACCTATCAGCGTTTAACCTATGAAGCGCCGATTGCGGATGTATATCTGCGTCAGCTAGGGACGCAAAAATTTCAGTTATCGCTGTCTTTTTCCGAGCAGGATAAGGATCAGCGTTATTTTGTGCTGCACGGCGATCAGTGGCAACTGGATGCAAAGATTTTAAAATGGAAAGGCTGGGCTAATCTGTTAGGGCTGGATAGTTTTTACCAGATGGATCGGGTGAGTGGGCGTTATGCCGATATCAGTCAGGGGAGTCAGCGCTTACCCAGTCTGTATGACCTGTCAGGCGGAGAAACACGCGGACTGGATATCTGGAGAATGAAGCAGCTATTTAAGTCGAGACTAGGCTTTGTGGATACTTTATTTGGTCAGGGCGTGTACATGCCGATGAAAGATGGTGCACACTTCAAAGTTTCTATCGGTCAATCGGGTCTGCTGGTGAGGCCTGAAAATGCAATCGCAAAAGCTGCAGTCTTTTAGACTGCAGCACTTTTTTGATCGGTCGGGGATTTATTGCGGGTCGGCGTCTTTATCGTGTTCAATCAGTGCATACGCGGAATGATTATGGATGGATTCAAAATTTTCAGATTCCAGCACATAACTGCGAATACGCTTATCTTCGTTCAGCTTCCTGGCGACATCGCGCACCATGTCTTCAACAAACTTTGGATTGTCGTATGCACGTTCGGTGACATACTTTTCATCCGGACGCTTGAGTAAACCATAAAGTTCGCAGGAAGCCTGTTTCTCGACCAGTTCAATCAATTCTTCGATCCAGATAAAGCCATCTGTTTTTACATTAACGGTCACGTGCGAACGCTGATTATGCGCACCATAATCTGAGATCGACTTGGAACAGGGGCACAGACTGGTCACCGGTACCTGAATCTTGACTCTGGTCTGGGTCTTACCGTTATTGATTTCGCCAATCAGGCTGACATCATAATCCATCAGCGATTCAACCCCTGAAATCGGTGCCTTCTTATTCACAAAGAACGGGAAGTTCATTTCGATATAACCGGAGTCTGCTTCCAGCATCTCGGACATTTCGGTTAGCATTTCCTTGAATGACTTGGTAGAGATTTCTTTTTCGTGATCATTCAAAATTTTCACGAAACGGGACATGTGGGTGCCCTTGAAATGATGCGGCAGAAAGACATACATATTAAAAGTTGCAACGGTATGCTGCTGTCCATCTGAGCGATCTTTAACAATAACCGGATGACGGATATCTTTTATACCAACCTTATTGATAGCGATTTTGCGTTTGTCAGCTCTTCCCTGTACGTCCGGGATTTCAGCGTCGGCAGGTTGATTCATATTAATTCCTCAATAAAGTGCAATTAGCGGGGCTAATGATCATGGTTGGGAAAGCAACTGGCGTGATTATGATGGCCAATAAAAACAGGCGACAATAAATTTGTCGCCCTGTCTATCAACTAAATGCGGATTTCGGTTAGCTGCAGCCTTTCGGTCTTGGCAGGCCGGCTATCTTATTGGCGCATTTGATGAGCCCGGTTGGAAATAACGAGTAGATATACTTTTGATCACTACGATCCTTGCCGTACTTGCTCTTCATTAATTTGGAGAAAGCACGCGGTTCGCAGACGACACCATTATCCTTAAAGTATTCACGGGCCATGTTAATGATGTCCCAGTGTTCTTCAGTAAGTGCACCAACCCTTTCGCTAATGGCAATTTCATGTGCCAGTTCCGGACTCCATTCGTCCAGATTTTCTAACCAGCCAGCTTCGCTTAACTGAATAGTCTTACCATTTACAATGGCTTCCATAGTAACCTCTCTTAAAATACCTGAGTTAAAGACTCAGGTATTTTATTATGGCTGGAGCTAAATATTACGCACCAATCATAAGGTTATGATTTGCGCCGATTGATTAATTATAATGGTGTAACGTTTTCTGCCTGTAAACCTTTGGCTCCGTCAGTCACTTTCATGGTGACTTTCTGGCCTTCTTTGAGGGTTTTATGACCATCGGAATTGATAACGCTGAAATGTACAAACACATCTTGACCACCATCCTGCGAAATAAATCCAAAACCTTTGGAGTCGTTAAACCACTTCACAGTACCAGAAACTAATTCAGACATAATTTTCTCTTTTATAATGTAATAAAAAACGATGAAACGCCGTCAAAATAGCGAGTCATTTACATTGTATGCGAGAAATATTAACGATGGCAATGGGAAATTGCCTCGCCAGCGGAATTTTGCGTTAAAAACAAGATGTCGCTCTAGGTGTCCGCCAGGATGGCCTCAATTTTAGAGGCCAGCTGGTCAAAGTCCAGTTGGTTATCCTGCAGCACCTGAGGTCGGGTTCCCTGAATGGGGAAGCGATCTTTTAGCCCATTAATGATGCACTTGGTGCTCAATCCATGCTGGGCGATAAACTCGTTTACCGCACTGCCGGCTCCCCCCAGTTCAGCGTTATCTTCAATACAGAAAAAGTGGCTATGGGTTTTACTCAGTTCCAGTAAACGATCCTGATCGAGTGGTTTGACAAAGCGCATGTTAACCAGCGTGCAGTTAAATTGTGTGCTGAGTTTAGTACCTGTTTCGAGGAACGGGCCGAACACCAGAATGGCAATCTTTTGACCGCTACGGACCAGTTCTGACTGGCCGAGCGGTATGCCTGTGGTCGTGTTAATGAGTTCGGTAGTGGCGCAATTATCACGCGGGTAACGCACCATGGCCGGGCCATTATAGTCAAACCCGGTATTCAGCAGGGCGTGCAGGTCTTCAGTGTTTGACGGCGTCATGATGACGATTCCGGGTATACAGCGGCAATAGCTGATATCAAAATTTCCGGTATGGGTGGCACCATCGGCACCCACTATGCCAGCACGATCAACCGCAAACAGCAGGTTCAGGTTCTGGATCGCGACATCGTGAATCAGCTGATCATAGGCACGCTGAAGAAATGTCGAATAGATTGCTACGATCGGTTTCAGGCCATCTATTGCCATACCGGCGGCCAGCGTTACCGCATGCTGCTCGGCAATGGCAACATCGTGAAATCGATCCGCAAATTGCTGAGAGAATTTTACCAGACCAGAGCCTTCGCGCATGGCGGGTGTGATTACGTGCAAATCAGGTTGTTCCGCACCTTTCTGTACGAGCCATGCAGAAAAAGCCTGGGTGTAGGACTGGATAGTTGGTTTGCCTGAACTGGCGGTAGATGCACCGGTGGATATATCAAACGGACCTGTGCCATGAAAACCGCAGGAATCGAGCTCGGCGGGTTTATAGCCTTTGCCTTTTTTGGTGACGATATGTAATAAGCGCGGGCCTTCAATCTTTTGCAGGTTGGATAACAGTTGCATCAGATTGGGCAGATCATGCCCATCGATAGGGCCGTAATAGTTGAACCCCATCTCTTCGAAGATGGTGCCGGGTACGACCATGCCTTTCAGGTGTTCTTCTGCACGTTTGGCGATTTCCCAGGCGCTAGGAATCTGGGATAAGACTTTTTTACTGCCAGCGCGCATGTGTGAATAAAAACTGCCGGACCAGATACGTGATAGATATTTGGACATGGCACCGACATTCGGCGAAATCGACATTCTATTGTCATTCAATATCACCAGCAGGTTGGTGTCGAGGCTGCCGGCATGATTGAGTGCTTCAAACGCCATTCCGGCTGACATCCCTCCATCACCGATGATGGCGACTATCTGGCGTGAAATACCCCTGGCTTTAGCGGCGATTGCCATTCCCAGAGCGGCTCCGATCGAGGTGCTGGAGTGGCCAACGCCGAAATGATCGTACTCGGATTCAGAGGGTTTTGGAAAGCCGGAAATGCCATCTTTCTGGCGTAATCCAGCCATCTCTTTTTTGCGCCCGGTGAGGATTTTATGGGGGTAGCACTGGTGTCCGACATCCCATACCAGTCGGTCATCCGGGGTGTTATACAGGTAGTGCAGAGCAATCGTGAGTTCGATCGAGCCCAGACCTGAGGCCAGGTGACCGCCGGTACTGGAAACAGACTCTAGAATAAACTGTCGCAATTCGCTGGCCAGTTTAGGTAACTGGTCGGGGCGTAGCAGGCGGAGATCGTCCGGATCATTGATCGTGTTCAGCAATGGCAAATGAGAAGTCGGCATGGGTAATACTCGTCTAATGGCTGCGTTCTACAAACCAGTGCGAAATAGTGCGTAAAATATCGGCTTCTGCGCCAAAGCAGTCAAGTGAAGCCTGAGCCTGCCGATGCAGTTCCTGGGCCTTATCACGTGCAGCCTGTAAGCCGATGATGGATGGGAATGTGGGTTTATCCAGTTCGGCATCCGAGCCCTGTGGTTTGCCAAGCGTATGAGTGTCGCTGATCACATCCAGAATGTCATCCTGCACCTGGAACGATAGCCCGATTTTTTTGGCGTAGCGATCCAGCGCCTCGAACTGAATGTCGGTGGTGCTATCGCTGGACAGGGCTGCCATCTGAATACAGGTGCGAATCAACGCGCCGGTTTTATGGATATGCATCGTTTCCAGCTGTGCGATGTTGATTTTTTTACCGACGGAGTCCAGATCAAGGGCCTGGCCGCCAGCCATACCTCTGGAGCCGGAAAAGAGCGCCAGTTTCTCGATCATGCTGAGTCTTTTAGAAGCGTCAACGGTCATCTGCGGGTCATGTGCAAGAATGTAGAAAGCGAGTGCCTGCAGGGCATCTCCAGCCAGTATCGCGGTCGCTTCATCAAATTGCCTGTGGCAGGTGGGCCGGCCACGGCGTAGATCATCGTCATCCATCGAAGGCAGGTCATCGTGGATCAATGAGTAGGCGTGAATGATCTCGATAGCAGCGGCTATACCATCCACTTTGTCGAGCGGGATGTTGAGCGTGTGTGCGGTTGCATACACCAGAACCGGTCGCACCCGTTTCCCACTGCCCAGTACCGAATAGCGCATCGCCTGATGCAGCTTGACAGGGTTCAGTGTTTCCGGCGGCAGCCATTGTTCGAGTGCCAGGTCGACCCGTTGCTTGTATGTCAACAGCAGGCTGTTGAAACTGTTCTGATCAAGCATTATTTTTCTTCAAATGGAATGGTTTGCTGTAGCCCATTCTTTTCTATCAGCTGTTTGACCATGAGTTCGGCGGAAGTCAGGGCGTCCTGGCAGCTTTTTGCGAGCTGGATACCTTTTTCAAATTGTTTCAGTGAATCTTCCAGCCCAAGATCGCCATTCTCCATTTTGCTGACAATCTGTTCCAGGCTTTGCAGTGATTTTTCGAAATCTTTAATGGTTTTATCGGAGGCAGGCATGCGAATGATCAGGTTATGCTAAAGCCTGTATTATAAAGCATTCAGCGCGTCAGCCAAGTGATTGACGGGGATCAGTTTCATGTTGGGGCAGATATTTTTACGTGGTTTGTTGGCTGCAGGGATGATTGCGGTTTCAAAACCATGTTTACTGCCTTCTTTCAGGCGCTCTTCGCCATTAGGCACCGGGCGGATCTCTCCGGACAGTCCTACTTCGCCAAACACCAGAAGACGATTACTGACCGGTTTATCGCGGTAACTGGAAAGGATCGCAAGAATCACGGCTAAATCCGCTCCAGTCTCGCTGATGCGTACGCCGCCCACCGCATTGATGAAAACATCCTGATCATACAGTGGAATACCGCCATGTCGTTGCAGAACGGCCAGTAACATGGCGAGTCTGTTGGATTCCAGTCCGACGCTGATGCGACGCGGGTTACCGAGGTGGCTTGCGGTCACCAGCGACTGAATCTCTACCAGAATAGGGCGGGTGCCTTCACGTGAAACCATAATGATGCTACCGGCAACCGGTTTTTCATGATTCGACAGGAAAATGGCAGAGGGATTGGTGACGGTTTTCAGGCCCTGATCGGTCATCGCAAAAATCCCGAGTTCATTGACTGCTCCAAAACGATTTTTAACGGCCCGGATAACGCGGTAACGGGTGGAGCTGTCGCCTTCAAAATAGAGCACCGTATCCACCATATGTTCCAGCACGCGAGGGCCTGCTAGTTGCCCATCCTTGGTGACATGGCCGACCAGAAAAATCGCAATATTGTGCTGTTTGGCCAGGCGAACCAGTAGCGCTGTGCTTTCCCTGATCTGGCTGATCGAGCCAGGAGCGGACTGCAGTCCATCGGTATAAATGGTCTGGATGGAGTCAATCACGATTACACCTGGTTTGAGGGTGATCGCATGAGCAATGATTTCTTCGACGCAGGTGGAGCTGAGCAACTTCAGTTTGTCGCGTGGCAGTTCCAGCCGCTTTGCCCTGAGATTAACCTGCTGCAGGGACTCTTCACCGGTGACATACAGGGTGCTCAATTGCTGGCTGACCTGAGTCAGGCACTGCAGCAGGATAGTAGATTTTCCGATACCAGGGTCTCCGCCGAGGAGTATCACGGAGCCGTGCACAATACCCCCACCCAGTACTCGATCCAGCTCATCGATCTGGCTGCTGAAACGCTCGGCTGTGTGATCGGGTATGGAGCTTAGCGTGACCAGTTCGGTAGTGGTTTTGTGTTCCGTCCAGTTTCCACGGTTTCGGTTGGGCGACGAGCTGAGCGGCTGAATCTGCTGGATACAGTTCCAGGCTTTACAGTCTGGGCATTGGCCCGACCATTTATTCAAGATGCTGGCGCACTCCAGACACTGGTACTGTGATGTTGGCTTAGCCATCGATACGTGGAGTTTTAACGAGTTTTAGGCGCACGGTTTTCACCATGTTATTTTTTATATGCATGATCTCAACCGGGTAACCACTAATTTTCAGGCTGGTTCCCGCCGCTGGTATCATCTCGAGGTGTTCCAGGATCAATCCATTGATGGTACGCGGGCCCTTGGTCGGTAAATGTACTTTTAACTGGTGGTTGATATCACGTACATGGGTACTGCCCTCAATCAGGTAGCTGCCATCGGCATCCTTAAAGAACGGGCTGCCTCGTGTACTGGGGTCGGTGGTGAATTCGCCCACGATTTCTTCCAGTATATCTTCCAGGGCTACCAGTCCCTGAATATCTCCGTATTCATCGACCACAAATCCCATGCGCCGTTTATTGCGCTGAAAATTGATCAGTTGGGTCGTGAGCGCGGTACCCTCAGGGATAAAATAAGGTTTACGGATGATGTCTTTCAGCGACTCGCGGTTAAACGAGTTGGTCATCAGCAAGGGTAGAACCTTGCGCATCAACGCAATGCCGATGATGTTATCAATCGACTCTGAGTAGACCGGGATTCGGGTATAGGGCAGGCGAATAATCTGGCTAAGGGTTTCGTCCCAGTTGGCCGCCAGGTCGATGCCGGCAATATCATTGCGCGGAATCATGATATCTTCGATTTTGACTTTTTCCAGATCCAGAATGCTGAGCAGCATATCGCGATGTGAGTCAGGTATCAGCCCCGCCGTTTCGGTGACCGCAATGCGTAATTCTTCAGAGGTCAGTGCGTCTCCTGAAGAGTGCTTGCGATGCTTAACATTGGCCAGCTTCAATACCTGCTTGACCAGCCAGTTAATCAGGATAATGAGCGGATATAGCAGTTTCAGTAAGGGTACGTATATATAGGACGCGATAAACGCAATTTTTTCAGGGCGCCTGGCCGCCAGTGTTTTGGGGGTGACCTCGGCGAATAGCAGTAATACAACGGTTAGTACGCCAGTGGCAATGGCAATACCGGTGTCACCATATAGCCGAAATCCGATATAGGTTGCCAGCTGCGTGATCAGGATGTTGATAAAATTGTTACCGAGCAGGATCAGGCTGATGAGTTGATCGGGATTCTGTAACAGTTCATGGGCCTTACGTGCCCCGACATGATTTTTTTCGGCCTGGTGCTTCAGTTTGTAACGGTTCAGGCTCATCAGGCCTGTTTCTGAGCCGGAAAAAAATGCCGACATCAGAATGAGTACAGCCAGCGATGTAAATAACAGGCTTACAGGAATTTCGTTCATGGATCGAAGTGTTGTCGGTGGGGGGAGGTGATTCCTTCAGCCATTCGCTGAGAGGATAAATTCCAGCACCAGTTTACTACCGAAGTAAGCCAGCATAATGAAAACAAATGCAGTCAGGGTCCAGCGGATCGCTATTTTTCCACGCCAGCCAAATTTCAGACGACCAAATAATAGAATCGCGAGAATGATCCAGCTGATGATGGAGAGCACGGTTTTATGAACCAGATGCTGAGCAAATAAATCATCGACAAAGAAAAAGCCGCTGATCAGGGCGGTGCTTAAGAAGATAAAACCGAATCCGAGCATCTGGAACAGTAGCGTCTCCATATCGTGCAGCGGAGGCAGGTAGCGGATAAATCCGCCCGGGTGGTGAGAGCGAATAGAGTGATCCTGATAGGCCAGTGCAATCGCCTGTAAAGCGCTTAACATAATCAGGCTGTAGGCGATAACGGAAACCATAATGTGGCCGTGGATAAACTGATCACTCACCGTGCTGATGGATTGAGAGGACGGGATCGTTGTGGCCACGACGGAGGTTAGACCGCTAAAAGGAAACATGATGATGCCGAGGCTTTCCATCGGCCGGTACAGGCTGCTGATCAGGATTTGCACGCTGACTAACCAGCTGATCAGGCATAGTGCGCTGAAAAAGCCAAGATTGATGAGACCTTTTTCCGGGTAGATCAGGTTGCTCAGAAGCAATGCCTGAAATACGACTCCGAGTAGTGCAGGGGATAAATAAAGCCAGCGTAAAACATTGCCGGCTTTGCCTATATTTTTAAAAATAAGCAGTGCGGAAAGGCTGTAGCAAAAAAGGATCAGGATACTGGTTACAAACACTATCGGGGCAATGGGTCAGGTTTTACAATTGAGCAAACATTCTAGCCCATATAAGCACTAAGTAGAAGCTTGTCCTGACTAAAAATAGCATCGAGTTGAGAGTGAGACAGGTTGTTCAGGTGAGTATTAAATATTTGAACTGAGTCACAATTTTAAATATTCCGAATATGCATTATTAAAATACACTAGGTCTACAAATTAAGCGTTGAGCTTAATATGCCGGTTAGAGAACGATGGAGCATCCTCTGTTTTTGCTATATTGTTTGGCCAGTCAGGGTTTTGTTGGTCCTAAGTTTTGAGACTCGGAAATAAAGCCGTCTATGCAGTGGTTTTTTTACTATACTTGAGCCCCACAGAACGGTTTGCAAGTTTTGAGTTGACACAGGAATGTCGTGGAGTGGTTGGAGAGCCTTCCCTGTTGGAAATAAAAAATAAGATAATAATATGCAAATAAAAATTTTAGGATGGTCAGGCGGGATAGGCGGTAGTCTTCGTACCACGTCTTTTCTAATGGATGACGATATCCTGATTGATGCAGGCACTGGGCTCGGTGATTTGCCGCTTAATCAGATGACTGGCATACGTCATATCTTTCTGACGCATTCCCATATGGATCATATTACCGGGTTGCCACTACTGGCCGACAGTATGTTTGGTGTGCATAGTGAGCCGATTGTGGTGCATGCGCATGAAAAAACCATCAAGGCCCTGAAGGCGCATATTTTTAACTGGGTTATCTGGCCTGATTTTTCCGAATTACCGAACCGGGAAAATCCCTGTATCCGTTTTGACGTAATGCAGCCGGGGGAGAAAATAACCATCCGCCAGCGTGTTATTGAAATGATCCCGGTGAATCATACGGTGCCGGGTGTTGCCTATTGTGTCTCGGATCAAAAGGGCACGGTTGTTTTCAGCGGTGATACAACGACCAATGACACGCTCTGGACTCGTCTCAATCAGCTGGAAAAAGTGGATCTGTTGTTCGTAGAGTCCGCCTTTTCCAATCATGATATGGAGATCAGTAAGGTATCGAAACACTATTGTCCGCAGCTACTGTCTGATGATCTGAAGAAATTAGAGCATCGTCCGGAAATCTGGTTGACTCATTTTAAGCCGGGAGATGAAGACCTTATTTACCGGGAATGTAAGGAAATGATTTCTGATTTTACGGTTAATCGTTTGACTGGCGGTGAAGTTTTTAAGCTTTAAACCCCTGTTTCTAGCCAGACCAGCAGCTTTCAAAATATAAAGTGGTCTGGTTTGAGTCTTAAATACAGCTGATGTATCCGTTTATTTGGGTATAATCCCTCCTTCTTGAATTAACGCTCTATCCAATACTATGTTTGAAAATCTATCAGAACGCCTCAGTCGTACGGTAAAAAATCTTCGTGGTCAGGGACGTCTGACCGAAGAAAATATTAAAGACACCCTGCGTGAAATCCGTATGGCGTTGCTGGAAGCTGATGTGGCCCTGCCGGTAATCAGAAGCTTTATAGACCAGGTGCGTGAGAAGGCTCTGGGACAGGAAGTGCTTAGCAGTCTGTCGCCCGGACAGGCGTTGGTTAAGGTCGTCAATGACGAACTGGTCTCGGTGATGGGGGATACTTCAACCGCACTGAACCTGAATAGCAAGCCACCGGTAGTGATTTTATTGGCAGGACTGCAGGGTGCAGGTAAAACCACAACCGTAGCAAAGTTGGCCAGAAGGCTGATAGAGCAGGATAAAAAGCACGTCATGGTGGTGAGTGCAGACGTCTACAGGCCCGCTGCCATCGAGCAGCTTAAGACGCTGGCTGCTGAAGTCAATGCAGTGTTTTTCCCGAGTGATATATCGCAGAAGCCGGTAAAGATTACGGCTGATGCGGTACTGGCGGCGCGCAAGCAGAGTGCTGATGTGTTGCTGGTGGATACGGCTGGTCGTCTGCATATTAATGAAGAGATGATGGCTGAAATAAAGGCGATTCATCAGGCAGCCAACCCTCAGGAAACGCTGTTTGTGGTCGATAGTATGACCGGACAGGATGCCGCTAACACGGCTAAAGCGTTCGGTGATGCGCTGCCGCTAACCGGTGTCATACTGACCAAGACAGATGGCGATGCGCGTGGCGGTGCCGCCTTATCGGTGCGTCAGATTACCGGCAAACCGATTAAGTTTATCGGTTCCGGCGAAAAAACAGATGCTCTGGAAGTGTTTCATCCTGAGCGGATTGCATCGCGCATCCTCGGAATGGGCGACATTCTTTCACTGGTTGAAGCGGCACACCAGAAAGTCGACCAGGATAAGGCCAGAAAACTGGTACAGAAAGTACGCAAGGGCAAGGGTTTCGACCTCGAAGACCTGCGTGACCAGTTTACCCAGATGGAAAATATGGGAGGGCTCTCCAGTCTGATCGATAAATTGCCGGGTGTCGGGGGTAATGTCAGTCAGCAACTACAAAACCCTGAGCACAAAAAGCAGATGAAGCGAATGGTTGCCATTATTGACTCGATGACGCCGATTGAACGGCGTAAACCGGAGTTAATCAATGGTTCGCGTAAACGCCGGGTCGCTATCGGTTCCGGTACCCAGATTCAGGACGTGAATCGACTGCTAAAACAGCATAAGCAAATGCAGAAGATGATGAAGAAAATAGGCAATAAGGGGGCTATGCGCGGTATGATGCAGGCGATGAAAGGAAAAATGCCACCTGGAATGCCATTTTAGCGGAAAGTAGCTGTTCGGGGCAGGGAGATTCCGGGTGCCAGCGTTTGCTCTGCAATAGTCAGAGGGTAACTGTTGCCATGTTGCGCAGGGCCTGTGCTGTGGTGGTTTAACCACCGGTTTTCCGATTTGACCTGGCAAGGAAAGCATTAAAAAGTAATTCAGATGAAAATAACATTCTTTAGCGCTTCACAAATGAATCGATATGGGTACAATACCCCGTTTCCTGACCAGCCGGTGAGGTGGTCAGCTATTGTCTTGATGACAGCTTAGAGGTTTTTTAAATTATGGTATCTATTCGTTTGTCTCGTGGCGGCTCAAAGAGACGTCCGTTTTATCACGTTGTGGTGAGTGACAGTCGTCGTGCACGCGATGGTCGTTATATTGAGCGTGTTGGTTTTTTCAACCCTAAGGCAACTGGCGCTGCAGAAGAGTTTCGCCTGGATAGTGATCGAATTGATTACTGGCTGTCTCAGGGTGCGCAACCTTCTGACCGAGTTTCAACGCTGATTAAGTGCTCTAAAAAGGCAGCTTAAGGGTTCGTAGTAACTGACTGGCTGTGCCGCTTTCAGAGTAATGATGTCACAGGATGGCACTGATTTGATTGAGATCGGACATGTTCTTGGTGTGCATGGCGTGCATGGACTGGTTAAGGTATTTTCCAATACCAGTCCGCGCGAGAATATCGTTAAGTACTCGCCCTGGCTGATTGAGCAGGACGGGGTAACCCGCAGTGTGGACGTCTCAGGACATGCTCAGGGCAAGAATGTTATTGCCAGAATTGAAGGCGTAACAGAGCGGGAACAGGCCGCTGATATCATTGGGGCCAAAATTATGATCCGCAGAAATCAGTTACCGGATTTACAGGAAGGTGATTATTACTGGAGTCAGCTAGAAGGCTTAAGGGTCACCTCAACCTCTGGTATCGAGCTGGGTTATATCGATCATATGCTGGAAACCGGTGCCAACGATGTAATGGTGGTACAGGGAGACAGGGAACGACTGATACCCTACGTGATGGATGAAGTGGTGATCAATATTAATCTTGAGACTCAACAGCTTATTGTTGACTGGGATGCGGATTTTTAACTGGTGTAGTGACAATGCGCATTGATGTTATTACGCTGTTTCCTGAACTGGTAACAGGCGTGATTCAGCACGGTGTGGTCAGTCGAGCGGCTGATAAAGGATTAGTTGAGCTCAAACTGTGGAATCCACGAGATTTCACCCAGGATAGACATAGAACGGTGGATGATCGTCCTTATGGTGGCGGTCCGGGTATGTTAATGAAGGTGGAGCCGTTGCTGGCCTGCATTCAGGCCGTAAAGCAGGAAAACCCGCTGGCCAGGCTGATCTATCTCAGTCCACAGGGGGTATTGCTTAAGCAGAATCTGATTAACCAGAGCGTTGAGCAGGGTAATCTGATTCTGTTGTGTGGTCGTTACGAAGGTATAGATGAAAGACTCATCGAACTGGAAGTCGATGAAGAGTGGTCTATCGGCGATTACGTGATCAGTGGCGGAGAACTGGCCGCGATGGTCTGTATCGATGCGATAACCCGTCAGATTCCCGGCGCACTGGGGCATCAGGATTCAGCGCAACAGGATTCATTCAGTGGTGGTTTGCTGGATTGTCCGCATTACACCAGACCAGAGCTGATTAATGGTCTGAAAGTACCGGAAGTACTTTTGAATGGTCATCATCAGTTGATACAGGACTGGCGGGATAAACAGGCAATTGGACGAACCTGGATGAGACGCCCCGATTTACTGGGGGAAATGGAATTAAATGAACGGCAGCAAGGGTTGCTGAAAGAATTTATCGCTGAGTCAAAGTTGACTTAGTCAGAATTGAATTGAGATTACGAGGAAATATCATGAGTAAAATTATCGCCGCACTGGAAGCTGAACAGTTAAAGTCAGACATCCCTGCATTTGGTCCTGGAGATACGGTTTCTGTACAGGTGAGAGTTAAAGAAGCGGATCGTGAGCGTCTACAGGCGTTTGAAGGCGTTGTTATCGCCAAGCGTAATCGCGGTATTAACTCGGCTTTTACGGTACGTAAAATTTCCAATGGTGAAGGCGTAGAACGCGTATTTCAGACCCACAGTCCATTGATCGCTGAAATTAACGTAAAGCGTCGTGGTAGCGTCCGTCGTGCCAAACTGTATTATCTGCGTGGATTGACTGGTAAGGCAGCACGTATCAAAGAAAAGTTATAAGTAGATCTGATATTTCAGATTTTCTCAAAGGTGTGTATGCTTTGCCTACACACCTTTTTTTTGCCCAGAATTTATGATTAAACCTCGTTTCCCGGCCTTGTTGCTGGCGCTATGGCTGTATCTGCCCGGCGCGCAAGTCGCTGCGGATCAACAACTGGATTCGCTGAAGTATATCTCTGCTGCAGGCGCACCTTTTCTGACCCTGAAAATGCTCGATCAGGCTCAACCTGCGATGCAAAAGGATCTCTACGAATGGATCTTATGGGAGCAGGAGCGCTATCAGATTCTGGCGCGCTGGAAACAATGGAATGATCTGCTGGTGCGAATTGAAGGTTTACCCCTGACCCTGCCCGAGCAATTTTTACAGCAGGCGGCTTCCTACCGGATTCGCGCCTATATAGCCCTTGGTCAGAACCAGACTGCCCGGCAGTTATTACGCGAACAGCTGTGGCAGGCCAATGCTGCCAGTTCCAGCGAGTACCGGGAATGGCGCAAGCTGGTGGTAGAAACCTATCTGAACGAACAGAAAGTCGATGATGCCAGGGTCTCGATGCTCAGATTGCAGCAGGATTTCGAGCAAACCGATAAAGACTGGATACTGTTACGTGCCAGAGTACTGATGGAGTCGGGTCGATTCGATGAAACGATCGCACTGCTTTCATCCCGCCTCGACTGGCAATCGTTATCGATGCGCTTACTGGCTGAGTATCGTAACAAGATGCACTCCGCAAAAGATCTTTGGGAACTGTCGCAAAAACGCATAGCAGTGATCCGCGATGACCCGGAGCAGCTGGCGACCTACTGGTCGATCTCAGCCATCGCTGCCCAGCAAATCAGTCCGGAGTTCGAAGTGCAGGCACTGGAAGCTCGTCTCAGTCTGGCTGTCGCGGACAATATCAATCTGTATGCGGTGGACGCCGACCAGTTATGGCAGGCCTATTTTCACTATGCCCAGCTGATCGGAAATCGCAGTGAGCTATTGATCGGTGATGATCAGAACTGGCTGCAGCTGGCGCAAAATATAAAACAGGAGTCTGCGGTCAGGGCGCGTTCCTTACTCGCTTATCTGATGACCGCAAGCCCGAATCAGGAGGTAAAGCATCAGGCCGCTGAGTTATTCCTAAAGACGCTAAATCTGGAAAATGATCAGCAAAAACAACTGATTGACCAGCTGTTCAATCAAAGTAAGCAGTTTTCCAATGCGGCAGAAATTCCTGTCCAGATCCGTTTTCAACTGGTTGATCTTGCATTGAAGCAGGCGAATATCCTGGAGGCTACCCGCCTGATGTCCGGGCTGGACTCGGTTCCTGAAAAAATCCGCGAGTTTGACTGGGTGTTACGTCAGGCACGCGTGCTGTTGCTCGGCGGCAAGCTGAAACAGGGCGATGACAAACTGAATGAACTGATCAGCCGTTACGCCGAACCAAATAAAGAAGATACCGATCGCCTGTTACAGATTTTATTTGATCTGCAGACGTTACAGGCTAATGAGCAGGCTATTACACATTTTCGCCAGCTCATCAATCTGCCGATTGAACCGTCACAAAGACGTGAAATCATGTTCTGGATGGCGGACTCGTTCAAAGCCTTAAAGCAATATGAAAAAGCAGCACTGCTTTACTTGCAGTCGGCCATGTATCCAGGCCCCGAGACGATGGATCCATGGGCGCAAACGGCCCGTTTTAGTGCGGCAGAAAGCTTGCAGAAGGCCGGGCTGGTGGATGATGCGAGAAGGGTGTTCCAGTCACTGCTGGAGATTACCAGAGAGCCTGCACGACGCTCTGTGCTGAGGCATAACATCCAGCAATTATGGTTAACCCAGGGTGCCGGCTGAGACACAATACAATTACTACGATTCGGCGCTGGATCGGCTTTTTTTAAGCGTTCTCGATCAGCGCGTAGTCGCGCTGGAATATGAGCCGCCCGAACCGCAAAAATTTACCACTGCGCTGCCATCGGGTGCGATAAAACACTGGCTGGATCAATATTTCCTCGGCCGACCCATGCCTGAAGATCTGACATTGATGGATCATGGAACGGCGTTTCAGCAAAAAGTCTGGCGCATCATGTTGCAGATTCCTTATGGGGAAACCCTGAGCTATGGCGCGGTGAGTGACCTGCTGGGCTCGGCTCCACGTGCGGTTGGGCAAGCCTGTAAACGCAATCCAGTCCCGCTCCTCATTCCCTGTCATCGTATCGTCGGCAAGCACTCCATCGGTGGTTATGAAGGTGCCGTTAGCGGGCATAAACTGACCCGTAAACAGTGGCTGCTGGCGCATGAGCGGGCCGTCCATGCCTGAAATCAACTGTTTTATTCGGTAACACAATTGATGGCTTGAATTGTCGGCTTTTATCCTCATATAGCTTTTTATCGTTTAACCGGCAAACTGCCGCTAATCCCTGTAAATAATTGAAGGAGAACATGATGAGTGTAGAAGCAAAAACTGAAACCCGTGGGTTCGAAACAGAAGTCAATCAGCTACTGGATCTGATGATTCATAGCCTGTATTCGAATAAAGAAATTTTTTTGCGGGAATTAATCTCTAATGCTTCTGATGCCTGCGACAAGCTGCGATTTCTCGGTGTTTCTGATGATAGCCTGTATGAAAAAGATATCGATCTGAAAATCAGGGTGGCGTATGACCAGGATGCGCGCACCATCACCATTACCGATAACGGCATCGGGATGAATCGTGAAGAAGTCATCGAACATATCGGGACCATTGCCAAATCGGGCACCCGTTCCTTCTTCGATTCGCTGACCGGTGATGAGTCGTCCGATGCCAAGCTGATTGGTCAGTTCGGTGTGGGTTTCTATTCTTCCTTCATCGTCGCCGATGAAGTCACCCTGAATACACGCAAAGCCGGCGATCCGGCAGAGCAGGGTGTCAGTTGGGTGTCCAAAGGTAAGGGGGAGTATGAAATTAAAACCACCGATAAGCCTGCGCGTGGTACCGAAGTCATTCTGCATCTACGCGAAGAAGAGTCGGAGTTCCTGAATGACTGGAAACTGCGCTCTATCATCACTCAGTACAGCGATCATATCTCCTTTCCGGTGGTCATGGATAAGGTCGTCGAAGCGGAAGAAGAAGGTGGTGCGAGCACGATCGAAGAAGAAACCGTGAATCAGGCTTCCGCCCTGTGGACGTTGCCTAAAAGTGAAATCACGGATGAAGAGTACAAAGAATTTTACAAGCATGTAGCACATGATTTTGACGAGCCGCTGGACTGGATTCATAACCGGGTAGAAGGCACCAACGAATATACCTCATTGCTGTATCTTCCCAAGCGTGCGCCGTTTGACCTGTATGACCGTGAATCCAAGCATGGTATCAAGCTGTATGTACAGCGAGTGTTTATTCTGGAAGATTCCGAACAGTTGATGCCCAAGTATCTGCGTTTTGTGCGTGGTCTGGTCGACTCGAATGCGCTGTCATTGAATGTTTCGCGTGAAATCCTGCAAAGCAATAAGGTGATCGATAGCATCCGTAACGGATCGGTTAAAAAGGTTCTTTCCCTGCTCGAAAAGATGGCCAAAAACGAGCCGGAAAAATACCAGACCTTCTGGAAAGAGTTTGGCAAGGTGCTGAAAGAAGGACCGGGTGAAGACTTTGCCAATAAGGAAAAAATCGGCAAGTTATTACGTTTTGCCTCGACCCACAGCAATAGTGCTGAGCAGAATGTTTCACTGGATGATTATATTGCGCGTATGGCGGAGACCCAGGACAAGATTTACTACATTGCGGCAGACAGTCATGCCGCGGCAAAGAATAGCCCGCATCTCGAAATCTTCCGTAAAAAAGGCATCGAAGTGCTGTTGCTGTCTGATCGGGTCGATGAATGGCTGACCTCCAACTTTACCGAGTACGAAGGCAAAACCCTGCAATCGGTGGCCAAGGGTGAGCTTGATCTGGATAAGGATAACGAAGAAAGCAAAAAGGAGCAGGAGCAAAAAGCGAAGGCATCGGAAGATCTGCTAAAACGTATGAAAGAAGCGCTGGGCGAAAAGGTTGAAGACGTGCGCATATCCAGCCGTCTGACCGATTCTCCTGCCTGTATCGTACTGAATCAGCATGATATGGCGATGCATATGCAGCGTCTCATGAAAGAAGCCGGGCATGCGATGCCGGGTAGCAAGCCGATCCTGGAGATTAATCCAGACCATCCAATCGTTAAAAGACTGGATCAGGAAGCGTCTGCCGAGCGCTTCAATGACTGGTCGGACATTCTGTTTGATCAGGCGATTCTGGCGGAAGGTGGGCATCTGGATGACCCCGCCAGTTTTGTCCATAAATTAAATCAGATGCTGGTCTCATTGGCGCAGTAACCCTTAAACAAGTAGCCCGGAGATGATCCGGCCCGATACACCTGTTCAGGTATCATTGGGCCGGATTACGCTATATGCTGTGGGCTTTTTATCCGTCGCTATATGAACCGATCCTCCACTCATTCACCACGTATTGCGATTATAGGTTCCGGGCTCGCCGGGTTAACCTGCGCCACCGCGTTGAAGGGATTTGCCGATGTACAGGTCTTTGAAAAATCGGTATTTGTCGGTGGTCGGCTGTGTCGTTATCAGTTTGGCGAATATCGCTTTAACTATGGTGAACAGTATTTCACTGTATCCAATCCACTGTTTTTGAACCTGGTCAGCGCCTGGCAATCTGCCGGTATCGTGCGCCCGTGGGATGGCTGGATTGTGGAGCTGGAAAAAGGGCAGTTGCTGAATCTGGATGATAAAACCCCTCGCTATACGGGTTACCCCCATATGCAGGTCATTACCGATAGTCTGGCCAGTAATTGCAAGGTCAAACTGTCCACCTCAATCGTTGAAATCGAAAAAATGGATAATGGGCAGTGGCGCCTGTTCGATGACCGAGGTGGATATCAGGGTCTGTATGATATGGTCATCGTGGCTACGTCGGCACATCAGGTTGGCGCTATTGCGGGCGTTCTGCCATCTATAAGCAGTGCCGCAAAAAGCATTGATATGACCATTTGCTGGGGCGGTATGTTCGCTTTTGAGCGTCCACTGGAGCTGCCTTTCGATGCCGCTTTCGTGCTCAATTCACCCATTTCCTGGCTCTCACGTTTTCGTAATGCAAGTGCTGAAGAGGATGCGGTAGAAAGCTGGGTGGTGCAATCTTCGCCCGAATGGTCGTTTAAATATGCGGCCAGTTTCAGAGGCCGTGTGATGCACGCCCTGCTCGATGCCCTGTTCGAAGCCTGTGATGTTGAGCCGGTTAAAACACTATCCGCCAATGTACACTGCTGGAAACATGCGTTGCCGATAAATACCCTTGACCAGGACTGTCTGTTTGATGAAACTGCAGCATTGGGTGCCTGTGGAGACTGGTGTACTTCACCACGAATCGAAGGCGCTGTGCTCAGCGGTTTTTCGATGGCAGACCGTATCATGAAATTTATCAAGTAACCTTATTATGAGTATTGTAAGCGGACACTTCACGCAACGACAGCGCCTTAAGCCCCTCAATGCGCTGGATAAGAATGACCTGGAGTATCTTTATTCACAGTCTGAAATGCAGCAGTTGAATCCGCGCTCTCTGCTAACGGCTGAGCAGGAAAAACTGGTGTACCTGCTGGAAGGCGAAGTCTCCCTGTTATCCGGGGGCTTTGTGACCGAAAAATTTAATCATCTTGATCAGCGTGCACTGTCACCGCTATTTAATGAATCTCTGGACCAGGATTCTGCGTTATTTACCAGGCATGGCACCATCATCCTGGTTAATCGTAGTTTGTTCGAAGGGCTTTATTCACAGGCACAGGCGGTGTCGCTTAAATCTATAGAGGCTGGATTAACCCGTTCTGAAAATGAACTGTTCGATAGCCTGCTGAATGCGTTTATCCAGAAAAAAATGGATTTGCCGGTATTGCCGGAGGCCGCGCTTAAGGTGCGTCAGGCGATCAGTAGTCCGGAAGTGGGCAGCGACGAAATCATTCAGATCGTTCAGTCCGATCCGGTATTAAGTGCCAGACTGGTGAGGGTGGCGAACAGTTCCTTATACGGGACCTGGCGAGAAATAAAAACCGTGCGCGATGCGGTCAGACGACTGGGTATAGAAACGACTAAAAACCTCAGTTTCAGTCTGTCGGTTAAACAGTTATTTACGGCCAATACCTCGCTGATTAAAAAAACCATACAGAAAGTTTATAACGAAAGTACCTCGGTGGGCGCGATTGCCTATGTCATTACCTTGACTCAGGCCAGGCATCTGGACCCGGAGCAAGCTTTACTAAGCGGCCTGATACAGAATCTGGGTGTGATACCGATATTGAAATATATCGATGCGCACCCATCTATGATGCAATCAGCGCACATGTTAGGTAAAAGCATCGAACATTTACAGCTGCCAGTGAGTAACCTGATGTTCAATGAGTGGAATTTCGATCCTGAGTTTATCGAGATTGTAAAAAATGTGAATAACTGGCAGCGTGATAGCGGTGAACAGGCCGATTATTGCGATATTGTTATCGCCGCGCGCCTGTTGTATCTGGACAGTATCGGTGAGCTGCCGGTTGAGCAACTCAGTGAAGTGCCGGTCATCCGCAAGCTGCGTTTAACCGAACATGATGCAGATGGCCATTATTTTATGGACAGAGCGGAACAGAAAATCGCTGAAATGAATAAGCTTTTACAGACGGTTTAATCAATTTTTTCGAAGGAGGCTGTGATGAGCGATAAACATCATGTGATCTGTGCCAGTTGTGGCTCTATCAATAATGTCCCACAGTCCCGGATGGCGGATGATCCAAAATGCGGGAAGTGTAAACAGGCGGTCATGAGTGGCAAACCGCTGGAACTTAATGAAGCCGGTTTTCAGCGTTATCTGGAAAAAAGTGATCAGCCCCTGCTGGTCGATTTCTGGGCGCCCTGGTGCGGACCCTGTAAAATGATGGCACCGATTTTCACCCAGGCCGCCACGCAGCTTGAGCCCCAGTTCAGGCTGATAAAAATAAATACCGAAGTCGAGCAAATCCTGGCCGGAAAGATGCGTATACAATCCATACCGACCCTGGCAATCTTCAAAAATGGTAAAGAAATGATCCGTCAGCCGGGTGCGATGGGCCTGAACGATTTGCTGAGATGGGCCCGAACGCATGCTGGATGAAAAAGTCCGCATCGATAAGTGGTTATGGGCTGCGCGTTTTTTTAAGACCCGTGCCCTTGCCACTACCGCGGTGAATGGCGGTAAGGTGCATCTTGCCGGGCAGCGTATCAAGGCTTCCAGAGCGGTCAAACTGCATGATCTTTATGAAATCCATCGTGGCTTTGAGCGTCTGCAGGTAAGCGTTGAAGCTCTCGCCGACCGACGTGGTTCCGCCGCAATTGCGCAAACCCTTTATCGTGAAACCGAGCAAAGCATCGCGCGTCGTGAAAAGGAGGCCGAGCAGCGTAAACTGTCACGCCTGCAGCACCCGGTGATCGATCACCGCCCGACTAAACAGGAACGCCGCAAGATTCGTATTATCAGTGGCAAGGCCTGATCAGTTGGCCTCAGAATCCGTCGGCTGGAGTGGCTGATGGCTGCGCAATATCTGTAAAATCGTACTACGTACCTCGATACTCAGCAGGGCGCGAATATCGATATTGATCTGATCGAAAGTCTCCTGAAACACCAGCTTCCCGGTGCTATTTTTTTCAATAAAATCCAGCTCAAACAGGGTATCAATAAAATGCCCGAATAATTTACGGTCAAAAAAATCGGGTGAGTTTATACCATGAATAATGGAGACTTTCTGCGCCACCAGATGACAGCGCTGCTCCAGTTCACTCTCCGTCATCGGATTATTTCCGCTTTCCCATAGCACGATGAAAGTCATGTAATAACGCTCCAGAATAGGCTGAGCGATATGTGCCAGTCGGGTCAACGTCAGATAATGTGTATCGTTTCTATCCGGTCTTTTCCAGCCATTGTCAGTTTTTAACAGGACTTCCTGGGCGACCAGAAAATCGACCGTCTGCGGGATAAATTCCAGCAGTTGCTGGTCATTCCAGGGCAGGTGCAGTTCGGTAAAGATAAACGGGTAAACGTAGGCGATGATCAGCGTCAGCTGATGCTCTGAAAGGGTACGTTTATTCAGAAAGCAGCACGCGATCAGGGATGGAATAATCAGGCTGTGCAGACTGTTATTGCGGTAGTAACTCATCAGAACCGTCTGCTCAGGATTCAGAAAGATGATGTTGCCGAGTGGATGCGGATTGATCTGCAGCAGTTTCTGTGCGGCGATACGTTCGACTTCGGCATGGTCGATGCTGTCCTGCAGTTTCATAGTCTGCAACAGTGGTAGTGTGGTGATCAGTTTCTGATAGAAGAGACACTGCTGGATCAGGTCCGCTTCATCAATACTCTGGCGTGGCATGGCGAGCAGGGTTGATGCAATCAGATTGACCGGATAGATCACTACCGCCCGGTTTATTTCCTGCATGATCTGTTGTGATAGATCCTGCACTGCAGCGCGGAACCATGGCTGCTGAGTTATATGGCAGGTACTTTCGTCGCCCCAGTCGGTCGCATGCCGGGACAGCAGTTTATGCAGCACGATAGGGTTGCCAAAGCGTGCTGTGACTTTGCCGAACTGACCTTTCAGTGTCAAAATAGAACGCATCGATGTGAGCAGGGATTCTTTCTGCTTTTTATGGCCGTAAAGCTCACCGATATAGGAGCGGCCTTCGATCAGTTTTTCATAGCCGATATACACCGGGATAAAGGCCAGCGGTTTATTCTGGGTTTGTAGCCAGGCCTCCATGGTCATCGACAGCATTCCCAGTTTGGGTTTGAGTAAGCGTCCAGTTCGGCTGCGTCCACCTTCGATGAAGTATTCGAGCGGGACGCCGTTGTCGATCAGTTCGTGTACATACTGTTTCATCACGCTGGCATACAGTGGATTTTCCCTGAAGCTACGGCGGATAAAAAATGCGCCACCACCGCGCAGCAGACGACCAATGACCGGCATATCCAGATTATTGCCGGCCGCAATGTAAGGCAGTGCCAGCCTTTCATGGAAAATAACATACGACAGCAGCAGATAGTCCACATGGCTGCGATGACAGGGTACATACACTAGCTGGTGAGTCAGGGCGATTTTTTTGACTGGATCGATGTCGAAAATCCTGATCCCCGAGTAATACCGGTTCCAGAAGGTATTCAGCAGACGTTTCATGATTTCCTGAGAAATCTGGGTGCAGTCGGAAAAAATTTCCCGGCAGTAGCGGATAGCCCGTTTCTGAATTTTGGCTTTGGACTTGCCACTGAATTCATGCTCCCGCTGAATTACTTTCTGCGTATTCTCGGCGTTAACCACCCTGTTGATGACTTGATTCAGGTGATTGGTTTCGGGGCCGAAGGTCGCTTCACGCTGCTGATGCAACTGTTTTTTAAGTTGCTGGTTCAGGTTTTCGGGGATCCCATGGGCTTTTATGGATAGTTCACGCAGGCTTTGCGGGGCAGAAAATATGAGCGTGGTACTTCTGCCATGCAGCAGGATGGTTAGAAATTTGCGCAGGCGACTGGCGACTTCCCAGGAGTCTGCAAACAGCACCATCAGCCAGTGGCGCTGTTTGGCGATGGGTCTTCCCCAGAATACGGATACCGGGACCACGGTGATATCTTCAAGCTCGTCTTTCTGGATACACGCGAGTAACTCCTGCAGCATCAGGCTGTGTTTTTGCTGTTTCAGAATCCAGTCACTGAGTGGATTTCTGGAGGCCACGCTATAGATGCTGTGATGCTTAAAAGCACTGATTGGCAGGGTTGCAAAAGGGCTGGGTAGCTGGAGTTGGTGGGTGACATGGTCCAGTACCAGCATGTCGGAAAGCCCGCGTGCGACCAGTACGTATAAGACTGGATGCTTGCCCCAGTCATCAGCGTTGATTGCGCGTGGCAGAACCTCGACTCTGACCCAGATAAACAGAATTTTCTGGAGCAGTACGCTGAGCTTGTTTTTGAGTGACATGCGGTATCTCTTTTTTAAATCATGCTAACCAATAAGCCGGCATAACTCAATTGTTCGCTGAGCTGGAAAACCTGAGCCCGAAGGTGATATCCGGGGCATGTCCCGGCAGGATATCCTCTGAAAAAAACAGTTCCAGTGTACTGTTTTCAACCAGCCGCGGCAGGCGTAATACGAATTGTGCCTGAAGCGAGTGGTCGAAGGTTTTTAACGCCGAGTCACGCACAATCGGGCTATGGTAGTCGGTCTGGAGTTGAAACTGGACATCCGCATTATAGGGCATCAACAACCCCAGTTGTGCAAAGCCGAACTGTTGCTCGATTAAACCTTTAAACAGTCCTGTGTTGGCCGGGAAGGCGACACCAGCTGAGTAGTAGGCGGTTGAGGCGCTAAAGGTACTCAGGCTCCCGGAGATCCAGAGTGCGCCATCGATTGCATCATTGGAGATCAGCAGAGAGCTATCCGCCAGCGCTATTTCGAGCGCGATCCAGAGCTGGGTAGACGGCGTTAGCTGTCGCCCCAGCGCGAATTGAATATCGCCTAGCCCGCTATCAGACTGCTCCAGATCCAGCACTGAAATGCCATTTTTCTGATACAGCAACTTCAACTGATTATTGATACGTTGATCGCGCCCGCCCTGTGGCAGCTGAAAAAAATCGTGCCAGTTTCGGATGGTTTGATCCAGGTAACCGCTACGATTAGTAATATAAGGAAGGTTGATATTGAAATACCAGGGGTCGAACCGATAGGTGGCCTGTAGATCGACGCGTGTATTTTCGACATCTATCAGTGCCGTTTCAGTGCTACTGTCTTCCTGCTGATAGGTGTTGGTAATGTACAGCGACTGGGAAAATGTCCAGTCCTGCGCCGAGGTCAGCGGGGCGGCAGGAATGAAATAACTCTGTAGTAATGGATCCTGACTACGTGTGGGCAGACCCGGATAATACGCAATGCTGGCCGCATAGCCTGTGGTCGTGATGCAAAGGCAAAGTGCCGTGGCAGCAGCCTTGATGGAGAGCAGATTAGCCATGCTTAACCAGAGCAATCCACCGCAGGCCCTGAGCTGTCAGCATGCGGGGGCTGAAGAAGCGCTGGTTATGCGTAAATACCATGTTCACGGGTAGCCAGAAATTTTATATCTGGCCAGCGCTCCTGGGTCATCTGTAGATTGACCCGTGACGGTGCAATGTAAGCGAGGTCTCCCGCATGATCGAGGGCCAGATTTGATTTAGCCTTGATTTTAAACTCTTCCAGTTTGACCGGTTTGGCGCATTCCACCCAACGAGCGGTCGTCACATTAACCGCTTCAAACAGGCATTCCACGTTGTATTCATCGCGCAGGCGCTGGGCCACGACTTCAAACTGCAGTATGCCCACGGCACCCAGTATCAGATCGTTGTTGGTCAGCGGCTTGTAGAGTTGGGTGGCGCCTTCTTCACATAACTGGGTAAGCCCTTTTTGCAGGGCTTTCATCTTGAGTGGATCCTTCAGGCGCGCTCTGCGGAACAGTTCAGGTGCGAAGTTAGGGATGCCGGTAAAGGCAAGATCCTCACCCTCGGTGAAGGTATCACCAATGCGTATGGTACCGTGATTGTGAACCCCGATAATGTCACCGGTGAAGGCTTCTTCGACATGCTCCCGGTCGTCTGCCATGAAGGTCAGCGCATCGGGGATTTTGATATCCCTGTTGAGCCGGACATGACGGACTTTCATACCCTTTTCATATTTGCCCGAACAGATGCGCATGAAGGCAATCCGGTCGCGGTGATTCTTGTCCATATTAGCCTGAATCTTAAACACGAAGCCGGTCATTTTATCCTCACCCGGCTGAACCTTACGGGTCTGGGTGGGGCGGGCCAACGGAGACGGCGCGAACTCCACAAAGGTATCGAGCAGTTCAGCCATGCCGAAGTTATTGATCGCGGAGCCAAAAAATACCGGGGTCAGCTCGCCTTTCAGGTAGGCGTCAATATCGAAGGCATGTGATGCGCCACGAACCAGTTCGATCTCTTCTCTGAACTCATCCGCCATGGAACCTAAAACTGCATCCAGACGAGGGTTGTCCAGCCCCTGGATGATTTCACCGGAGGATATCTTGTCGGCATCGCTGGCAGAAAAAAGGTGAACCGAATCATTCTTTAAATGAAAAACCCCTTTCAGGCTTTTACCCATACCAATCGGCCAGGTGATGGGTGCACACTGGATATTCAGGATGTCTTCGACTTCATCCATCAGTTCGATAGGATCGCGACCTTCGCGATCGAGCTTGTTGATAAAGGTCATGATCGGGGTATCGCGCAGACGGCAAACTTCCATCAGTTTGATGGTACGTTCTTCCACGCCCTTGGCGCAGTCAATCACCATCAGGGCCGAGTCTACAGCGGTCAGGGTACGATAGGTGTCTTCGGAAAAGTCTTCGTGCCCGGGGGTGTCGAGCAGGTTCACGATCCGATCTTTATAGGGGAACTGCATGACCGAGGAAGTGATCGAGATACCACGCTGCTTTTCCATCTCCATCCAGTCCGAAGTGGCGTGGCGCGCCGCTTTCCGGCCCTTTACGGTACCCGCTAACTGGATTGCCTTACCGAATAACAGCAGTTTTTCGGTGACTGTGGTTTTTCCGGCATCCGGATGGGAAATAATCGCAAAGGTTCTTCTGCGCTTCAGTTCTTTGGAATTCAGCATGTCTTCAGGGTATGTCGATTGAGAGTAACGATCTGTGGGTTTGATTAAAGCTGGCAGGCGAAGAGTAAGGCATCTTCTCTACCTTCAGGCGCAGGATAATAAGCCTTTCTGCAACCGATTTCATTAAAACCTATCGATTCATAGATATGAATCGCGGCTTTATTGCTTGGTCTGACCTCGAGTAACATCATATCGGCGGATTTTATGCGTGCAGTATTCATTAGATGGGTGAGTAACTGACGGCCTATGCCCTGTCCCTGGTGCCCGGGTGCAATCGCAATATTGAGTACATGGCTTTCACCGGCACCGATTGAAATCACACCATGACCGATGATCTGTTCGTCACTGGTTGCCACCCAGCAGTCGTAACCAACCCGCAGGCAATCGGCAAATATGGCCTTGGTCCAGGGGAAGGGGTAAACACTGATTTCGATCTGCATCACGGTGTTCACATCGGCTGTGGTCATCGGACGTAACTTAATGCTTTGCATGTTGTAATAAGCGTTGTAAGGCCTTCAGGTCTTCCCATACCTTGGCTTTTTCAGGCGGGTTTCTCAACAGATACGCTGGGTGGTAGGTCACCAGCAGTGGAATCTCGCTATCGGGCAGATGAAACTGCCGGCCGCGTAGCTGTCCCACCGGGCTATTATCCTGTAACAGGTTTTGTGCAGAAATTCTGCCCACAGAGAGCAACACGTCGGGTTTCACCAGTGCAATCTGTGCGCGCAAATAGGCTGAGCAGGCACGCACTTCTTCAACCTTCGGGTCACGATTATTGGGCGGACGGCATTTCAGAATATTGGTGATGTAAACCGATTCGGATTCGATATTGATCGCGCTTAACATTTTATTCAGCAACTGACCGGCGCGACCGACAAAGGGTAGGCCCTGCTGGTCTTCATCATGCCCCGGCGCTTCGCCGATTATCATCAACGAGGCCTGTTGTGAACCCTTGCCGGGCACTTTGCGGGTGCAGGATTGTGCCAGTTCGCAGGCGTTGCAGGCCTGTATTGCCTGAAGCGTATGCTCCCAGTCGGAGAGGTTTTCGATCTGAACGGTTGGTATAGCTGGCGCTTTGTGCGGTTTAGCTAGCTGGGGCGCGGGTGCCTTGCTTTCCGGCACTGCTAGAGGAGGGGGTAACTCCTCGGACGCACGGGCATCAACGCCCGACTCAAATACTTGAGTCGGGCGAGTGGACCATTGGGTAATGCCAATATGGGTCAGGCAATGCTGTTGGCGTGTAGATAACACCTTCGATTACAGGCCGCCCATCTGCGGATGCGTACGCTTCTGATTGGCGATAATCTTGTTGAGTCCATTGACATAGGCCTTGGTGGAGGCGATGACGATATCGGTATCGGCACCATGACCGTTAAAGATGCTGCCATTCAGTTGCAGACGGACCGTCACTTCACCCTGAGAGTCGGTCCCGGTGGTGATGTTGTTGACCGAGTAAAGTTGCAGCTCGACGCCGGAATTGGTAATTTTTTCAATCGCCTGAAACGATGCATCGACCGGGCCGCTGCCCTTTGCCTGCGCCTGCTTTTCTTCACCGTCTACGTTTAAGGTGATCCTCGCGTTTGGGGTTTCACCGGTTTCACTGCAAACCGAAAGGCTGACCAGTTTGATCGACTCATTCATCTGAACGGTGTTGGTCTCGGTGACCAGTGCCTGCAGATCTTCATCAAAGATTTCGTGCTTTTTATCGGCCAGCGTCTTGAAATTGGCAAACACTTCATTCAATTCCTTTTCAGAATCAAACGCGATATTCAGTTCCGCCATACGGGTTTTAAACGCATTTCGGCCAGAATGCTTACCCAGTACGATCTTGTTGGTGGATAGTCCCACATCCTGGGCACGCATAATTTCATAGGTTTCACGTGATTTTAATACGCCATCCTGATGAATGCCTGACTCATGTGCGAAGGCATTGGCACCGACGATGGCCTTGTTGGGTTGCACCGCAAATCCGGTAATGCCGGATACCAGGCGTGAACAGTTCATGATCTGAGTAGTATCCAGATTAGTGTCGCAGTTAAACACATCCTGACGGGTACGCACGGCCATCACGATCTCTTCCAGTGCGGCGTTTCCTGCTCGCTCACCAAGGCCGTTGATGGTGCACTCTACCTGTCGCGCGCCATTCAGCACAGCCGACAGTGAGTTGGCTACCGCCAGCCCCAGATCATTGTGACAATGAACCGAGAAGATCGCCTTTTCGGCGTTCGGTACACGTTCGAGCAGGTCTTTAATCAGCGCTCCAAACTGGTATGGAATATTGTAGCCAACCGTATCCGGGATATTGATGGTGGTGGCACCTTCTCTGATCACTGCTTCGATCACCCGGCATAAAAAATCGGGATCTGAGCGGCCCGCATCTTCGGGTGAAAACTCGATATCCGTGGTGTATTTTTTAGCCATCCGCACAGCGGCCACAGCCTGTTCCAGGACCTGGTCCGGCGACAGGCGTAACTTCTGCGACATATGGATCGGTGAGGTCGCAATAAAGGTATGGATACGTCCAGAGTTGGCCGGCTTTATGGCTTCGCCTGCACGGTCGATATCGATCTGTTTGGCGCGTGCCAGCGCGCAAACGGTACTATCCTTGATTACTTTGGCAACGGCTTTGACGGCTTCAAAATCACCATTACTGGCGATTGGAAAACCGGCTTCAATGACATCGACGCGCATCTGCTCGAGGGCTTTGGCGATGCGTACTTTTTCATCGGCGGTCATGGAGGCACCGGGACTCTGCTCTCCATCACGTAAGGTGGTATCAAATATAATTAATTTATCTTTACTCATGATTAGTCTTCTGCGTTGTTTTATTCAATGGGTTTTGTCTACGTATGGACCTCGCCAGGTTTTATGATATCTGCCTTACGGCAGCAGGCTAAGCAGAGAGTATAGACGTGCACGTACTGCGGCCTGCTGAAGAGACCGGCTGGTAAAATAACATGACGTGTGAAAAATATTCATGACTGGCAATATAACGAACAATATTCATATTGCCAAGTAAAAAATCTTAAACCGGGTGAATGCTAGGTTTCGGTTTTGGCCAGGGCGTTTTTACGCCGTTTTCTGATCCAGCGAAACAGGGCGATAATAGGTGCCGAGATCATGTACAGAAAGAACATGATGAATAATACGGTCGAGGTTTCGATAGAGACCAGGACGAATGCCATTAATACGATAAGTACCGCGACAAAAGGTACGCGTTTTTTTAAATCCAGATCCTTGAAACTGTAATAAGAGAAGCGCGAAACCATCAGCAGACCTGCGGTTACGGTTAGCAGGGTGGCCGGGGTCATGACGTCGGAGCCTTCTATCCCGTAGTGCTCGCAAAACCAGACTGCACCGACGGTCACAGCGGCAGCGGCCGGACTGGGCATACCCTGAAAATAGCGTTTGTCGGCGATCCCTATCTGGGTGTTAAAACGCGCGAGTCGGAGTGCTGCAGAGGCGGTATAGATGAACGCGGCGAGCCAGCCAATTTTACCCCAGGCGGCACCTGCTGTTGCGAGATGGGCCAGCGACCATTGGTAAACTACCAGTGCAGGCGCGAGACCAAACGAAACCATATCCGAAAGGCTGTCGTACTCGGCGCCAAAAGCGGATTGAGTATTCGTCAGCCGTGCAACTCTGCCATCCAGTCCATCCAGCAGCATAGCCAGCAATACCGCAATAGCAGCGACGTCATAGTTCCCTTTGATGGCTGCAATGATGGCATAAAAGCCCGCAAACAAGGCCCCTGTGGTGAATAGATTAGGCAGTAAAAATATACCTTTTCTCAGGTTAGGTTTGGTGGGGTTTTGAGCTGGTTCTGAGGTGTCTGACATAGGATGGTAGTCTGGCACAGGATTGACACCTGTGCCAGAGCTGTCTCCAGATAAATTAGTTTTTATCTTTATTGACCAGAGCGTTTGCGGTGATCCATGGCATCATGGAACGTAACTGGGCACCCACCTGTTCGATCTGATGGGCTGCATTGTTTCTACGGCAAGCGGTCATTTCAGGATAATTGGATTGCCCTTCCTGAATGAATTTCTTGGCGTAATTGCCATTCTGGATATTTTCCAGTGCTTCACGCATGGCGTAGCGGCTTTCCTCATTAATGATCTGAGGGCCGGTCACATATTCACCATATTCCGCATTGTTGGAGATGGAATAGTTCATGTTGGCAATACCGCCTTCATACATCAGGTCGACGATCAGCTTGAGCTCGTGCAGACACTCGAAATATGCCATTTCAGGTGCATAACCGGCTTCTACCAGGGTCTCAAAACCTGCTTTGACCAGTTCCACGGTGCCACCGCAAAGCACGGCCTGTTCGCCGAACAGATCGGTTTCTGTTTCATCTTTAAATGAGGTTTCAATAATCCCGGTGCGTCCACCACCAACGCCTGAGGCGTAGGATAGAGCAACATCTCTGGCAGTGCCGGTCGCATCCTGGTAGATCGCAATCAGATCTGGGATACCGCCGCCTCTGACAAACTCTGATCTTACTGTATGGCCGGGGGCTTTGGGTGCGATCATGATGACATCCAGATCGCTGCGTGGAACGACCTGATTATAGTGAATCGCAAAACCATGCGCGAAAGCGAGCGTAGCGCCCTGCTTGATGTTGGGTTCGATTTCGGTTTTATAGAGCTGCGATTGAAACTCATCGGGAGTTAAAACCATGACCAGGTCAGCCTGCTTAACGGCATCCGCTGTATTCATGACCTTTAAGCCGGCTGCAGTCGCCTTTCTGGCAGAGCCGGAGCCTTCACGCAAGGCGACCGTGACGTCGACGCCGGAATCTTTTAAATTATTTGCATGTGCATGGCCCTGAGAGCCATATCCGATAATGGTGACTTTTTTGCCCTGAATAATGGACAGGTCGCAATCTTTATCGTAATAGATTTTCATGTATTTCCTCTTGATGATTACTGAGTTGATTTAAAGTGTAAGTGCTTTTTCGCCGCGTGTAATGCCCATTGAACCGGAGCGTACAATCTCGATGACATCGCTGTCCTGCAGGGTTTTGATATAGGCGTTCAATTTGTCCCCCGATCCGGTCAGTTCTACACAAAAGGTAGAGTCGGTGACATCGATAATTCTGGCGCGAAAGATGTTCGACAGACGCTGGATTTCAGAACGCTTGGTTTCTCCTTCCGCACGGATCTTTACAAACATCATTTCGCGTTCGATAAAGTTGCCTTCGGTCAGATCCTGTAACTTGACCACATCGATCAGTTTGTGCAGCTGTTTGGTAATCTGTTCAATGATCTTATCGGAGCCTGCGGTGACGATGGTCATGCGCGACAGGGTCGGGTCCTGTGTTGTGGCAACCGTTAGCGACTCAATATTATAGCCGCGAGCGGAAAATAAGCCGGCAATTCGGGACAAGGCACCAGATTCATTCTCTACCAGTAATGAAATGATATGTCTCATCAGGAAAGTTCTCCTTCAGGGTTAATCGATCCCAGACGTTTTTTGTGCACAGGAGATATTTCCATCTGGTTATGTGCCGCACCAGCCTGAATCATCGGGTATACATTTTCGGTCTGATCGGTGATGACGTCGAGGAAGACGACACGGTCTTTGTGCGAAAAGGCTTCCTGCATGGCGGCTTTCAGGTCAGCCGGATCTTCTACACGGATACCGATATGGCCATAGCTTTCGGCCAGTTTGACGAAGTCAGGCAGGGCATCCATGTAGGAGTGCGAATAGCGCTTTTCGTAGAAAAACTCCTGCCATTGACGAACCATGCCTAGATAACGGTTATTCAGGTTAATGATTTTAACCGGCAAATCGTATTGCAGGCAGGTCGAAAGCTCCTGGATGCACATCTGGATACTGCCTTCACCGGTGACACAGGCTACTTCGGCCTGAGGGAACGCCATTTTAACGCCCATCGCTGCCGGTAAACCGAATCCCATGGTACCGAGTCCACCCGAATTGATCCAGCGCCGTGGCTCGTCAAACGGATAAAACTGAGCTGCAAACATCTGGTGCTGGCCCACATCGGAGGTGACATAAGCATTTCCACCGGTCACTTCGTAGAGTGCTTCTATAACACTCTGCGGCTTGATGTGTTTACTGGTATGATCATACGCCAGACAATCCTGCTGTTGCCAGGAGTTGATCCTGGTCCACCAGTTCTTCAGCGCCTTCTGGTCGGGTTTCTCCGCTGACTGTTCCAGTATCTGATACAGGTCGGTTAACACCTGCTTGACTTCACCAACGATAGGAATGTCGACATTGATCGTTTTCGAAATGGATGCGGGATCGATATCAATATGAATAATTTTTGCCTTGGGGCAGAATTTACTGGTGTCGCCCGTGATGCGGTCATCAAAGCGTGCACCGATCGCGAATAAAACGTCGCATTCGTGCATCGCCATATTCGCTTCATAGGTGCCATGCATGCCCAGCATACCGATATTTTGCTTGTCGGTACCGGGATAGGCGCCCAGTCCCATCAAGGTTTGAGTGATGGGAAAGCCTAGCAGGCGTGTGACCTTGCGTAACTCTTCCGAGGCATTGCCCAGTATCACTCCGCCACCGCTGTAAATCATCGGGCGTTTGGCTGATAGCAACAGCTCTGCCGCCCTTTTAATCTGCTTGGGGTGGCCTTTTACCGTGGGATTGTAAGAGCGCAGGCTGACCTGCTTTGGGTATTCATAACTGATCTTGATATGCGGTGCGGTGATATCCTTGGGGATATCGATCAAGACCGGACCAGGGCGGCCTGTGGTCGCAACATAAAACGCTTTTTTCAGGGTTATAGCCAGCTTGTTAATATCGTTGACCAGAAAATTATGCTTTACACAGGGGCGCGATACGCCGATCGCATCGACTTCCTGAAAGGCATCACTACCGATCATACCGCTTGGAACCTGTCCTGAGATAACTACCATCGGGATAGAGTCCATATAAGCCGTGGCTATACCGGTAATGGCGTTGGTTGCACCGGGGCCCGAGGTGACTAAAACCACTCCTGGTTTACCGGTTGCACGGGCATAGCCATCGGCGGCATGTGTTGCCCCCTGTTCATGCCTTACCAAAATGTGTTTCACGTCATCCTGTCTGTGAATGGCGTCATAGATATGCAGTACAGCTCCGCCGGGGTAGCCAAAAATATGCTCCACACCCTCGTCTTTCAAAAACTGTACAATGATTTCAGAACCGGATAATTCCACCGTTTTTCCTCGAAAATAAATGTAAATACCAAACCGGAAAGTTTATTACGGTTGCTTTGCGAATGCACTCTTAATTTAACTATGTAACGCTATTACAGAGGAATATATCGTGAATTTTTCCTGCTCACCGAGCTTGTGGTGACGATCGATATGAGTGGCGGCTGAAATGACAGTGCCTGTTGAATGGGTATAGTTGCAGGAATAAAAAAAGCCGCTAAAGTAGCGGCTTTTTGTGAACTCAAGAGTCCGGGTGTTAACCTGTGATATTAGCTAGATGTACATGCAGATATCAGACTGACCGGCAAATTCAAAGAAAGTTGCGGCGCCGCCGTATTCGATGCCGTCGATAAAGTCCTTGGTGTCGAACTCAAACAGATCGACTGTCATCTGACAGGCTACCAGTCTTACTTCTGCTTCTACACAGAGTTCGCGTAACTCTTCTACGCTGGCAACACCTTTTGACTTCATTTTCTGCTTCATCATCATGGTCATCATGCTTTGCATGCCGGGTAATGCCTGCAGTATAACGGGTACCGGCATTGGCATAGGCATTCCTGGGTTGCCTAAAGAACTAACCTGAAGGTTTAGGTCTTTCTTGAGTAATTGCAGTCCATAGAAGGTAAAGAAAATTTCGGTCTCGTAACCTAATGCAGAGGCAGTCGACGCCAGAATGAACGGCGGGTATGCCCAGTCAAGAGTTCCTTTTGTGGCAATGATTGCCAATTTTTTTTCAGTCATACAAATACCTCTGTCAGTTTAGAGTTTAAAGGGAATGACTTATGATTTTTTCATCATGAATGAGAATTTCCCACCTTCTTCACCAGAAGACAGCAACTCATTGCCTGTTTGTTTGGCAAAAGCTTCAAAGTCTTTTACAGAACCGGGGTCTGTGGCGATGATGTGTAAAATTTGTCCAGATTCCATGTCCGCCAGGGTTTTCTTGGCACGTAGGATTGGCAGTGGACAATTCAGTCCTGATGCGTCAAGTTCACGATCGAAATCAGCCATTTATATGTCTCCTCAAATAATGTTTATAGGTTAATAACGCAGGACTTTAATCCCGCATAAAAAATTGACGCGTCTTTATAAGTCAATGCTAATAAAAAGGCAAGAAAACTTGTCATCTCGATTGTTAAACCAGTGAATCCTGAGGTTTTAGATCGATATTTAATCCCTGCTGGGCCCAGCTCATAATGCCGCCGCGGAGATTTGAAACGTTTTTAATGCCCTGCTGATTTAAGAACATGCAGGCTTGTGCTGAGCGACTTCCGGTGCGGCAATAAATCACAAACTCCTTGTCGGTGCCTGAAAAATAATCAAGCTTTAAAGGAATTAAGTGCATCGGTAAGGTTTTTGCGTTTGGAATAACGCCACGTGCAACTTCTGCAGGAGTACGGATGTCAATCAATTCGATATTCGTATCATTCTGCTCAAATGAGTTGGATAAATCGATAACATTTATTTCTTTGATTGGTAACATGAGTACTTACGATCTGGCTCAAAAAACAGGCTTATTAGAATACGCTAATATTTGGTTTTCTTCAAGGTCTTATGGTTACAAGCTACACGGGGAAAGTGATATTTTTATGAAGAAAAAGCCGGTCGTTGTAATTCTGTGGCTAATTTTAGGGTTGTCAGGACTATTTTCAGGCGTGCTACTGGCAGACCGTGAATTGCCTTTACTGGGAGCCAATGCCAGCATTAATTTAAAGAAAGAAGTTGAGCTTGGAGAAGGGCTATACAATAAATTAAAGGAAAAGGGTTATGTTATCGAAGATCCCCTGCTATCCCGCTATCTGCAGGATATTGGGGAGTCACTGCTGTCGGCTCTGGAAATTCGATTTCGTGATTACCACTTTTTTCTGGTAAAAGATTCCACTATTAATGCGTTTGCCGCCCCTGGTGGTTATATAGGTGTAAACGCAGGTCTGATTGCGGTTAGTGATACAGAGGATGAGCTGGCCTCCGTGCTTGCCCATGAGATAGCGCATGTCGAATTGATGCATAGTATGCAGATGCTGGAAAAGGCCAGCGAAATCAACATGGCTAGTCTGATTTCAGTGTTGGCCGCTATCCTGGTCGGCAGTCAGAATCCTGATATGGCTGGAGCTATTCTGTATGGTGGGATAGCCGGTAGCTCACAAGCGATGATAAATTTCACCCGTGCCAACGAGTATGAAGCGGATCGGGTTGGTGTGGAGCTGTTAAAGCAATCAAAATATGATCCGGACGCAATGGCTGACTTTATGGGTGTACTGCAGAAACGGGAACAAAATGGTGAGATAGCCAACATTGAATACTTCCGGACGCATCCGGTGAGCTCGAATCGTATCGCAGAGATACGCGCAAGACTGGACAACCGCAAACAAAAACAACCGCAGCTATCACGTTATCAACAGTTCCGGGATTACCTGTTCTATCTATATCCGTTTGATGGCATACACAGTAACAATAAGTCTCGATTTTCTCAGGCTCTGGTACATACCAGAAATGGACGTTTTGAGCTGGCGGATCAGCTTTATCAGGGATTGACGGTAAGTGACCCCGATAGTCTCTGGTATAAGTATGCTTTAGCTGAAAATATGGAGTTTCAGGGTCGTATTAGTGATGCCGCTGAGATTTATCAGACGGCACTATTACTGTACCCGGATGAGCTTTCTATCGGTGTTCGACTGGTTGCTATCCTGCTAACTCAAAAACAAAATCAGAAAGCCCTGAACAGGGCAATGAAGTTACTCCGGCGAAATCCAGGTGCCCCACAGATTTATCAGTCACTGGTAAAGATATATGGTGCTATGAATGATGATGTCATGCGCCAGTTTTTTGAGGCCCATTATCACTGGTATAGCGGAAACAGAGAGCTGGCAAGAACCCAGTTTAAAGCACTGTTATCTCAAGGTGGACTGGATGCCTCCAATGAACTCAGAGTCAAGGAAAAGCTGGATGCTAAATAGTTTGGGTGATTGATTTCAGGGGCCGTGAAGAGGGTGCTTTTTTTTATGTAAATAATGCGGTTGTGTGAGAACTGATCTTAATAAAATCTTGATATTGCTATATTTATCGGTATTCTATTTTGCATGTGATGATCTCGATCACTATTATAACTATATTTTATTAACTGATTAACCGTTCCTGGTTAATTTTCTTGAGGAGGAATTTGCGGATGAAGATTCGCTTGCTATCGTCTGCGGCATCCGTCGTAGCTCTTCTAAGTGTAATTACAAGCCCTGTGGCGTTTTCAGCTGCTCATGGCGATATGATTGCAGAAGGTAAGAGAATTGCATTTGACCGTAAACTGGGCAATTGTTTAACCTGCCATGTAATTGCAGGTGGACAGGCTGCCGGTAATCTGGGGCCACCATTAATTGCAATGAAAGCCCGTTTCCCGGACAAAAATGTACTGAGATCTCAGATTTGGGACTCTACAGTCAAAAACCCTGCTACTCCGATGCCTCCATTTGGACGGCATAATATATTAACTGAGAAGCAGATTGACCTGGTTACTGAATATATACTTACTCTGTGAGGAACTGACATAAATGAATCGTAGAACGTTATTAAAAAGAACTTTAGCGCTAAGTGCGGTGAGTGTTGCAGCCTCTGCCGGACTTTTAACTCCGGGCCAGGTGCTGGCAGCCTACCCAAAAGCTGCTTTTGAAGCTAAAGATACTGCGGCTGCGTTAACCGCCGCTTTAGGCACCGGGGGCTTTGAGCACTCTGATGGTATTGAAATTAAGGCGCCTGATATCGCTGAAAATGGTTCAGTAGTTCCTGTAACTGTTGAAGTTTCCAGTGCATTATCAAATGTTGAGTCTATTTCAATTTTGGCTGAATCGAATGGTACTCCTCTGGTAGCAACCTTTAATCTGAGTGGATCCGAGGCTTTTATCTCTACCCGTATTAAAATGGGTAAAACAGGTGATGTAGTGGCTGTTGTGAAATCCGGCGGCAAGCTATATGGCAATAAAAAAGAAGTCAAAGTCACTATCGGTGGCTGCGGCGGGTAACCCTGGATTAGATAAAGAGGAAAAAATACTATGGCAAACTCAATAAAATTACGCGCTAAAGCCAGTAAGGGCGTAGTGACGGTAAAAGCATTAATCAATCACCCGATGGAAACAGGTCTGCGTAAGGACCAGAAAACCGGTAAATTAATTCCTGCGCATCATATTCAGGAAGTAATGGCAAAATCTGGTGATAAAACAGTACTAGATGCTGTCTGGGGTGGAGCGATTTCTACCAATCCTTATCTGTCATTTATGTACAGTGGTGCGAAAGGTGATTCACTGACGCTATCCTGGGTCGATAATCAGGGTAACTCAGATTCAGAAACTGCATCAGTCGCGTAAGAAATTCTTACAGGACATACAAACAACTAATTTACAAAGGCAAAAACTATGCGTAAGTTAATATTTGCAGTAACAACTGCTTTGGCTGTTGGTCTGATAACTCCGGTTACCGCGACGGCTACAACCCCGCAGGATGATGTAAAGGCATTCCAGCAATACTTTTATGACAAGTTCCCAAATGTCAAAAAAGGTGATTTCAAGGATGGTGTATATGCTATAAACGAAGATTTTCGTGCCCAATGGTTGAACTCAGAAGAGTTTCCCCCCTACGAAGAATCTATAACGAAAGGTGAAAAGATGTTTAATACACCTTTCGCCAATGGTAAGACCTATGCGGATTGCCTGCCTAATGGCGGTAAAGCTATTCGTCAGATGTATCCTTATTTTGATACCGCAGCGGGTGAAATCAAGACTCTCGAAGGGGAGATCAACGCCTGTCGTAAAGCCAATAACGAGGACCCTCTGAAGTACAAAAAGGGCCCGATAACAGACCTGACCGCGTATATTGCGTATAACTCTCGCGGTAAAGTCTTTAACGTCGGTGTACCCAATGATGAGCGGGCACTCGCCGCCTATGAGCAGGGGAAGAAACAGTTCTACATGAAAAGAGGGCAGCTAAATCTGGCCTGTGCTGATTGTCATGTTACTAACGCTGGTGGTTATGCGCGTTCAGACCTGTTAAGTCCTGCGTTAGGTAATCTGTCTCACTTCCCTGTGTATCGCTTAAAGTGGCAGGAGCTGGGAACAGCGCATCGTCGATTTGGTGGCTGTAATGAAAATATTCGTGCTAAGGCTTTTCCTCCACAAAGCGATGAATACAAGTCACTCGAGTATTTCTTAACGGTTATGTCCAAAGGCATCGAAGCTAATGGTCCAGCGACTCGTAAATAGATACTAATAATAAAGTATGATGAAATTTAAACCCGGTTTAAGCCGGGTTTTTTTATGGATAAAATTCCTCTGTGCAACAGGTTTTGATACCATGATGCGCCATTTGTATAAGTGATAGATGAAGTGAAAGTGAATTTTCAGGCACTGGGCTGTCGATTAAATGAAGCTGAGCTGGAAAGCTGGTCGAATCAGTTTATTGAAAGCGGTTTCCAATTAACCACGGACAGTAGTGAGGCTGATCTGGTGGTTTTTAATTCCTGTTCGGTTACCGCTGAAGCGGATCGTAAATCACGAAAATTTATTAACCGGATACATAAATCGAATCCTCAGTCACGCCTGGTGGTTACCGGTTGTTATGCGAGCCTACAGACAGAACAGGTTGAAAAGCAACTGGGTGTGGATCTGGTAGTGTCCAATCAGCAGAAAGATGATCTGTTGCAATTGGTGCAGGCAAAATTTGACCTTCCTGAGTACACCGTTCAGACAGGGGATAACTCCAGTATCTTTGCCAGAGGACGCCATCGAGCGTTTATCAAGATACAGGATGGTTGTCGCTACCGCTGTACTTTCTGTATCGTGACGGTTGCGCGTGGCGCAGAAAGAAGCCGTACTCAGCAGGAGATTATCGAAGAAATTAAGCGCCATCATCAGCATGGGGTACAGGAGATAGTCATCACCGGTGTGCATGTGGGTGGTTATGGCAGCGATACGGGTACCAACTTATACGAGTTGTTAAGTGCGATTCTCGATCAGACCGCTATTCCACGAATTCGACTGGCCTCTGTGGAGCCATGGGATCTGCCTGATAATTTTTTTGAGTTATTCAAGGACAGCAGGCTGATGCCGCATATGCATCTGCCCCTGCAAAGTGGCTCGGACAGTGTTCTACGACGCATGGCCAGGCGCTGTAAAACTGCGGAGTTCGCTAGGCTGGTGGATAAAGCGCGTTCCTCCATTTCGTTTTTTAATATTACGACCGATCTGATTGTCGGGTTTCCGGGTGAAACTGAACAGGAGTGGGCGGCTACCATGAAATTTGTTGAAAACATCGGTTTTGGACATATGCATATCTTCAGCTATTCAAAGCGGGAAGGAACCAGGGCGGCCGGTCTTTCTGATCAGATTCCGGATAGCGTTAAAAAGCAACGTAGTCAGCAGATGCATGAGCTGGCAACTAGCCTCAAGTCAAAAGCTATGCAGGAATTGATCGGTCAGCAGTGTGAAGTTCTGTGGGAAAACTCCCTGGGCCAGGCGTCAGCTGAGTGGGCAGGTTATACACCGCATTATCATAAGCTGGTGATGAATTCACCAGAGATAAAAAATGCGCAAATTTCCATAGCCAGAATTAGTGGTTATTCACCGAAGAATATGCGCCTTGTTGGTGATAGTCCTTTCCCATTACCGCAAAAGCAGATTGAAATCGCTTTTCCCTGAAGTCTGTGCCAGTGAGTTTTAAATGAAGGCTGATAAAACAAGTGTAACCCCCCTGGTTTATTTTATTATCGCTTCAGCATTGGTCGCCTTTCCATCGGCAATTCTGGTAACAGACGTTGTTAGCGGCTTAATTGGTCTTGTGGTGCTGGTTTTAGCGATGTATACGGCGGTCACACAGTCTGCACAGTTAATCCCGCTGATGAGGCAGGAAAAGCTGTTTTACATAGCGGTTTCACTATTGTTTTTAACGGCTATATTGACGTCTGTAGTGCAGCAGGTCGAGTTATCCCGCGCTGACCGATTTATTAATTTGATTCTCGCCATACCCGTCTATCTGTTGTTTAAGTCTGCTCGTATCAATGAGAAATATATCTGGTTAGGTCTGCTAGCCGGTACCCTGATTGCTTTTTGCGTTGGTCTATATCAGGTGTTTGGTGCCAGCCAGCAAGCAAGAGCGACAGGAACTGTTCATCCTATAATTTTCGGGGATCTGTCATTGATGATGGGGGTGTTGTCGCTAGCCGGACTGGACTGGTTCAGGCGTCACCATAAAGTACTTATTTTCATTCCTGTGCTTGCGTTTGTGGCTGGTTTAGCGGCAAGTGTATTGTCCCTGTCCAGAGGCGGATGGGTAGCTCTCCCCTTTTTGAGTGTGGTTTTAATCGTCTATTTAATGCGCTACCTGTCGCTGAAAAAGGTCATTCTGGTTTGTATGTTGGCAGTGCTTGGCGTTGGCACCGTTTATCTGATGCCTCAATCGGGTGTACAGCAACGTGTCCAGGTGACGGTTACAAACATTAACGGCTATTTATCCAGTGAATCAATAAAAGATCCTGCCCGTGCTACGTCGATAGGGGCCAGATTTGAGATGTTGCAGGCTGCAATCGATATCTTCAAGCAGCACCCTGTTTTAGGCAGCGGCTGGGGAGAGTACAACGACATGGCGCAAGATCTGGTTGAGCAGGGCTTGTATAATGAAACGATTGCTCTTTTTTCGCACCCGCATAATCAGTTTTTGTCGGCATTGGCGAAAGGTGGACTGTTTGCGTTTATTGCACTGATACTGCTGTTTTTTTGGCCTGCGCTTATTTTTTTCCACTACCTGAAACAGCCGCATGAGCCGGAAAAAGAACGCGCTGCGCTGGCGGGTATGTTGTTACTGGTCGGTTTTATCGGCTTCAGTTTATCCGAAGCTATACTGGAGCGATCCCGATCCGTGATTTTTTTCTCCTTTTATCTGGCCGTTTTTATGTCGGTCGTGTTGCGTGAAAAGCAGGCTACCGGTTCTTCAATCACAGAAAGTTCCAGTAGTGTAAACGCTGTCTAAACTTCAGGTTTCTGAAAAAGTTAAGAGGTCTGGATTTTTTCAGCGGATGTTTTCCTGCCAGCACTTCATCGATCGCGGTGACCACGCGTTGAGCCGATTTTCCATCCTGATAGGGATGCGTTTGCGCAGTTTTTTGCTGTAGCTGCTGCATCAGTTCGGGAGGATGGCTGAGTGCTCTGGTAATCGACTGTTCCAGCAGCGCGGGGTTGTCTATATCCAGCAGATAAGGGCCAGGGTCGATATTCTTGAAAGTCACCACCGGCTTGTTCTGAATCAGGAACATCAGAATCACGGAAGACGTGTCACATACCATTACATCGGCCTGCTGCAGTAGCGGTATCACATTATCGGTTTCGATATAGTGTAAGTGCTTGCTCTGAATGGACTGGTACTGTGCGATCACTGCAGCCTCCATTTTGGGATGAAACTGTATCAGCCATTGCCATTTTCCAGAGCGGGATAGTTCCGCAACGACCGGGAGCAGCTGTTTTGCGCAGCTTAGCTTGTGGGTGAATGTAGAACAAAGCAGCACCACAGGCTTCTCATGTGGGAGCGGAGATTCAGGTTGTTCAAATAAGGGATCGAGTGCAGACCAGCCCGTTTGAATCACATTAAAATAGCCGTATTTTTTTTTCAGCGTGTTAAATTCTCGGGTCGTATCCGGTCCCTGGGTACAATAAAGATCGAAACAGCCGCGAATTTTGAAGTGATCGTTACGCCCCTGACGATCCAGTTTTCCAGCATCGAAGCCGTGAAAAACAGCAACCTTTAAGCCGGGAATAAAGCTGGGGATGCTGTTGGCGGGCGCGAGCACCGCATCCGGATGATACGTTTTAATCAGATCGATGGAGTCCAGCCTGGTTTCTTCGGGCATTAAATAGGCCGGATTGACTGCATCACCTTCAAAAAACCAGCGCACCTGATCACCCCGTTGCTGGAGTATTTTTTGAATCGGTCTGAGAATCGCAAAGCTGTAATTCTGCGAGATATAAAATAAATATTTTTTCATGGTCCACGACATGCACGTTTAAAGCCCCTGCATCATAGCTTATGTTGAGGTTCTGCTGTCACCGGAGATTAGAGTGCATTATAATTTCAGCCTTTTAATTGATCAGACGTGATGCCATTGACTGCCGGCTTTAAAACCCCATGAACCTTGATTTTTCAACTGCAAACATTCTTGTTGTGGGTGACGTTATGCTGGATAGCTACTGGCAGGGCGTTACCGAAAGGATTTCCCCGGAAGCGCCTGTTCCGGTAGTTCTGGTGAATGACCTGTCGTGGCGTGTCGGTGGCTCTGGAAACGTCGCGATGAATGTCACCGCGCTCGGTGCGAGTGCCAGTTTACTGGCGCTGATTGGCGATGATGAGGATGGTAAAAGACTTTCATCCCTGATCGATCTGACCACGATTCAAAATCATTGTCGGATTGAGCCCCTGCACACCACCACCAATAAACTCAGGGTACTGTCGCAGCATCAGCAATTGATCCGGCTCGATTTTGAAAAGGTGATGCAGGATGTGAATCTGCAGCCACTATTACAACGCTACGAGTCGCTGTTACCGAGTTCGAATGTTGTGGTGTTGTCGGATTACGGCAAGGGCTTACTCAAAAATCCGCGTGCTTTTATCGATCAGGCGCGTGCGCGCCAGATTCCAGTTCTGATCGATCCCAAGAAGCAGAGTTTTAGTGAGTATTCCGGTGCCTATCTACTCACCCCTAACAAAAAAGAGTTTGAGGCCGTGGTTGGTAAATGGAACAGCCCGTCAGAACTGATCGCTAAGGCTGGACGCATTATCGATGAGTGCCAGTTAGGCGGCCTGCTGATCACCCAGGGTGGGGACGGCATGACACTGGTGATGCAGGATCAGACTTCGGATCATTTTCCGGCACATGCGCAGGAAGTTTATGATGTGACCGGTGCGGGCGATACCGTGATTGCCTCGCTGGCAACCGGTCTGGGCAGCGGAATGGAGATTCAGGATGCGGTATTCCTTTCCTGTAAGGCCGCCGGTATCGTGGTGGGCCGGATGGGTACGGCTTCGGTGTCGGTTGATGACCTGTATCGTCTCGAAATGTCGAGCTCCAATAAACTATCGCCGATACAGAAAAAAATTATCGCGCGTGAACATGCCCCACAAATTATTGCCCAGTATAAAAAACAGGGTAAGAAGATTGTATTTACCAACGGCTGCTTTGATCTGTTGCATGCCGGTCATGTGCGCTATCTGGAGCAGGCTTCGGCGCTGGGTGATGTGTTGATCGTTGCGGTTAATAGCGATCTCTCTGTGACCCGACTGAAAGGCGAGAGCCGTCCGATTAATCCGCTAACGGACCGGATGGAGTTACTGGCCGGGCTGGCATCGGTCGATCTGGTGGTTGAATTTACTGAAGATACACCGGAACAGCTGATCTGTGCGATCCACCCGGACATTCTGGTCAAAGGTGGCGATTATCAGATCGAACAGATTGCCGGTCGGCAGTGCGCGGCAGAAGTCGTGTTGATCGACTTTGTGGAAGGTAAATCCAGTACCCTGCTGATCAATAAAATCAATGCCAGCCGCTAAAGGCCTCAGGCCCATTGCTTCATGGTTTGATTATGAGGTACGGACAGCCTATATACCTGTGCGATAGCGCGGGATAAAATGACACATTTGAATTCAGATTAAACTTGCAGGATACGCACAATGAAGAATGGCAATACGAAGGCCCCACAACCCCTGAAACTGGACTCTAGCCTGCAACACCGAGGCGAGTTACTGGCGACGGTGTCGGATAAAATCGGCTGCGGAACCTATCGCTTTGAAGTGACCGGGCGAACTCAGCTGGAGTCTCAGATCAGGAATGGACTGAATCCCTGGGACAAGTTTCTGGATATTGGTTGCGGTGCCTTCTGTGGCGGCTACTGGACCATGCATTTCCTGAATGCGGGTTGTTATCATGGCCTGGAGCCGAATGTCGACATGTTTAAGGGTGGTCTGAACTATATTCTGGAGCCTGATCTGCTGGAACTAAAACAACCGAAATTTGATCATAACGATCAATATGATTTTTCTGTGTTTAATACCCGATTTGATTTTATGTTTGCCCAATCGATCTGGACCCATGCGGGCAAGAAAGACATCGAAAAAATGCTGGATGGCTTTGTTAAGTTCTCCAATGACAAGGCTCGATTTCTGACTACGGTCAAATTGCCGGATATGTTCCATAAGGATTACAAAGGCGATGAGTGGGTCGGTGGTTCGCACCAGTCGGATGTGAAAGGTACGGTCAGACATAGTTTCAAATGGATCAAGGAGGCCTGTGCCAAAAGAGGCCTGAGCGTAAAGCGTCTGCCGGGAGAGAAAATTAATACACAGCACCTGATCCTGATCCAGAAGCCATAGCACTTTAACTCAACGTATCGGTATCGGTTTTGGCTGCGCACTAGCCTGAACCGATGCTGACGCGAGCCATCTACCCTGTCACTATGAAATATTCTGTACGCCACTGGCCGTTATACCCTTTTATCAGCTATGGCCTGCTGTTACTGACGTTGCTGTCATTCTCCCGCTTGTTACTCACAGGCTGGCAATTCGAGCGTGTGGGCAGTCTCGAACACGCGCTTAAAATCATGGCTTATGGATTGCGTTTTGATCTGATCGTGATCTGTATGCTGTGGTTTGTGCCCGCTATCCTGCTACTTTTTACGCCACGCAACCGACTGTTATTCAGCCTGCAAACTGGCGTTAGCAAGCTCTGGTTGATGCTGACAACCATGCTGTTTGTGTTTCTGGAAATCAGTACGCCGGCATTTATCGATCAATACGACACGCGACCCAATCGTATCTTCTTTGAGTACCTGGAAACCCCTGTTGAAGTCCTTAAGACTTCACTCTACGAGTATCCATTCCACTTTGTGGTAGCCATCGTTTTACTGGTGCTATTGTGGCGTTTTCTATCCGGATTTAATTGCCGGGTGTTTCAGTCGCTACAGCCCTGGCCGTTGTGGGTGCGTATTTTAGTATTGCCAGTGTTGCTGCTGGTACTGGCACTCGGTGCTCGCTCAAGTTTAGATCATCGGCCGGCGAATGCCAGCACCGCGGCATTCTCGAATGATCAACTGGTCAACAAGCTGGGCCTGAGCTCGATCTACACCGTACTAACTGCAGTGTATAACTTAAAAAATGAAGATAGTGCAGGTACCATGTATGGCGAAATGCCGGCACAGGATATTGTCCGTATAGTCCGCCAGAACATGCAGCAACCGGTTGCTTCCTTTAGCACCGACCTGACTTCTACCTGGCACAGGCAAAGCGCCGCGCCCGGTGCAAAACCGTTTAATCTGGTGATCCTGCTGGAAGAGAGTCTGGGGGCTGGCTTTGTCGGCAAACTGGGTGGCGTAGGGGTAACCCCTGAGCTAGATAAATTAGCCGATGAGGGTTTGTGGTTTAGCGATCTGTATGCGACCGGTACCCGCTCGGCCAGAGGTATCGAAGCGGTGATTACCGGATTTCCACCGAGTCCATCGCGCAGCGTGCTTAAGCTGGGGCTGGCACAACAGCATTTCGCTACCCTGGCGAGTCTATTGAAACAGCAGCAGTACGATACCCAGTTTATCTATGGCGGAGAAAGCCACTTCGACAATATGGCCGGATTTTTTCTGGCCAATGGCTTTGACCGGGTGACCGATCAGAACGACTATACCAACCCGAAGTTTCGTGCCACCTGGGGCGTGTCGGACGAAGACCTGTTTCAGCGCGTGGACGATGAGCTGATGGGCGCATCGGCCAGGCCGCAATTTATTCTGGCCTTTACCTCAAGCAATCATTCGCCGTTCGAGTTCCCGGATAATACCATCAGCCTGCATGATGCCGATAAACATACGGTCAATAACGCGGTTAAATATGCCGATTATGCGCTGGGTGAATTTTTTAAAAAGGCGCGCAACCAGCCCTATTGGGATAACACCATTTTTCTGATCGTGGCCGATCATGATACGCGCGTGTTTGGGGCTTCACTGGTACCGATTGATCGTTTTCATATTCCTGGACTGATCATTGGACCGGGTATTAAGCCCACTGTGTATAGCAAGGTTGCCAGCCAGATCGATCTGGCACCGACGTTGCTGCACTTTATGGGCATCAGCGTTGATCATCCGATGCCGGGACACGTGTTGACCGAGCTGCCAGTCGATTACCGCGGCCGGGCTCTGATGCAGTACGGCAATAATCATGCTTACATGGAAGGATCCGAGGTTGTTATACATGTGCCGGAAAAACCGGCAAAGCAGTTCCAGTATAAAAACAAGGTTCTGATCGAACAGCCCTCTAATGCCGAATTTATTCAGAAAGCCCAGGCACATGCACTGTGGCCGATGTATGCCTACCAGAATCGAAAGTATCTGCATCAATGATGTTTTCAGTACTGTCCCTTCTACCTTAGTATGGAAAAAACATGTTACGAATAGTTCGTGTGTTTGTTTATTTGATCGTAGCTTTTCTGCTGAGTATCTATGCGCTTGAATTTTATGTGGATCGACAGCTCAGCTCCAAAGACTTCAGTGAAGCCTATGATGACTGCCGTAAGGTGTGGACCGCGCGCGGTCTGTACGGTGAAGGAATCGATCAAAACTCAATTCAAAGTATAGGCCGTGCGTTTGCACAGGGCGCGCAGGGAGTGGAAGTTGACGTACGTTACGATGTTGCCCAGAAGGATTATATTGTTTCGCATGATTACCCATATCGAACCAAGAATGGAAAAATTTTGCCACTCAGCGAACTCTTCGATGCGGTGGGCGACGGCCATTATTTCTGGCTTGATTTTAAGGCCCTGCGTCACCTTAATGAAGAGCAGGCAATGCAGGCCATACAGCGCTTGAAGGATATTTCATCACGCAATGGTCTGTCTGAAAGAATTTATGTGGAAGGGGAGAATCCGACCAACCTGGCACGCTTTAGAAAGGCCGGTTTCCATACCATCTTTGATACCCACCCGGAGCCTGAAAGTGTATTCATCTCCGGGCTGATGATTGCAGTGTATAAAATATTTTATTACTTCGGTGTTCATACGGTGATGGGGATGGAATACGGTGAGCTGAATGATCCGGTGTATGGTGAAAAAACACGCCGGCAGCTTGGCAATATTCCAGTGTTTCTGTATCACCTGCCTGCCGATGAAGCACTGGTTGATTCGCTGCTACCGATCCCTCAGGTACGGGCGTTTATAGTGGGCAATAACCTGAGCGTAGATTTTCACCATAAAAACAACTGTAGTACAGACGGATCCCGGGCGAATTCTGCGCTGTAATTGATGAATCCCGCAATCAGAAATTCCTTCAATCAGGTAATTGTTTTTACACTGCTACTGCTGGCTGCACTGATGCTGGCCAGAGTCAGTAGTCTGGCATTTTTCGGCAGCTGGCAGGATTTAGCGCAGAGCAGTCAATTTATCGATGAGCTGTTAATCAAGGGCTTGCGCTTCGATCTCAAGTTACTCAGCAGCATGCTGTTGCTGTTGGTCTGGATTCCATTTGTTTTTAGCGGATGGCTGATTCCGCAAAACCTTTTTGCCACTTATCTGAAGATTGTTTTTAGTCTCAGTCTGGTGCTGGTTGTTTTTATTATTTTTGTCGATATTGGTCACCTTTATTACTTCCAGAAACCTATCGATGTACTGATTTTTGGACTGCTCGAGGATGATACCGAGGCGATCTTCAGTACCATTCTGGATAACTATAAAATTCTGCTTTTCTTCGCAGCATTTTTACTCACGGCGGTTATCAGTCTGCGTTTTTATCTACGCCAAAGCACCCAGCTGAAAGTGAATGCTCCAGTGATGAGCAGTTTTTTTGGCAAATTCCTGCTCTGGTGCCTTTCTTGTGTCGTGCTGGTTGTACTGGCACGCGGCTCTCTGGATACCTTTCCATTGCAGCGTAAACAGGCGGCGGTGAGTGATAACACCTTCATCAATTCAATGGTGATGAATAGTGTATTCAATCTGTATTATGCCTACCGCGATAAAAGCGTGAATAATCAGGCCATCTTTAAACAGAATATACTGCAGTTTAATCAGTTGCCGAGTTTGCAGGTTTTGATGCAGAAAGCGGGTTACAGTGAGGCTCAAGCGCTGATTCGAACGACACCAGAAAATCAGCAGCTGGCAGCCGTCAGGCCGCATGTGATCTTTGTATTGATGGAGGGCTGGTCGAGTGATATCGCCAGAGCGCATTCCGCCGGCAATAATGTGCTGGGTGAGTTCGCTGGGCACGCTGCACAGGATCATTTTTTTACCCGCTTTCTGGCCAATCAATACGCCACCAATCCTTCTATCGAAACCTTGCTGCTAAATTCACCGGTGACTCCGCTTTCGCAGTCGATTGCGAACAAGACCCGTTTCAGACTTTCCAGTACCTTGCCTTATAAACAGAATAACTACGCGACCCAGTTTTTAAGTGGTGGTTATAGTAGCTGGCGTAACCATAATAATTTCTGGCTGCTGCAGGGCTTCGATCAGTATATCGGCCGTTCCCAGATCGAAAGTCATTTTAAGGTGGATGCGAGTGATAATCCCTGGGGCGTATATGATCAGTATGTATTCGATTATCTGAAAAAATCCCTGCTGGAAGCAGAAGCTGGCGGAAAATCCCTGTTCAGCTTTGTACTGACGACCAATAATCATCCGCCGATCCGGCTGCCAAAAAGCTATCGTAGACCGGCTCTCGATCTGACTCAGTATGGCCTGCCGCCGGGTCAGGAAGATAAGCTGGCGTTGCTGTCAGGGTTTCATTATCAGACCGATCAGCTGGGGCGCTTTTTGAGCTGGCTTAAAAGCAGTGCGCTTAAGGATAAGGTCATCGTTGTTGCGAGCGGAGATCATCCGCAGCGAACCTTTATCGATAATAGCGCGAATAAGGATAAATATATCCGCTATGCGGTGCCGGCTTATTTTTATGTGCCACAGTCATTAGGCTCGTTAGATGGCATAGATCCCCTGACGCCTGGCTCACATACCGATCTTTTTCCGACCCTGTATGAACTGTCGCTGTCGCAAACGAGTTACTATAATTTTGGCCAACCCTTTCAGCAAAAAAAGCTGGAGAGTGCCTACGGGCTGACCGCGAGTGGAGAGTTTTTGTTTGCCGATGGTATTGCCGATAGCCGCAATGACCGGTTTTATCCCTGGCTGGATCAGCAGCAACTGACCTTGAGTAGTGAAACCTCTGCGCTTTCGGCACATAAAAAGAGCCTGATCGAACAGGAGTATTACCGCGATTTACTAAAAAAATATCTGCTGGTGGAGGATTATCAGCAGCAACGTAAGCAGGTTAAGTAATCACGCAGTACTGAATCAGTTTTTATAAAATCTGGAAATCTGCTCGATCACGTCTGCCATGGTAGTGTTTGGGACGGTGTCAGATTCTATTTTCTGGTAGCTTGCATAGTCGAGCGTTTCAGTCGGTCCTATCTTCGGAAATACACGTATCGACTGCTTGCTGACGACGGCCTGATTATTCCAGTTTTTCACCAGCACAAAATCTCTTTCCTGTTGATCAAATAGAGAGCGGCCGTTGCTGTAATCGGCAACCTTATTGTTACAGGAAAAAACCTCCTGCATCAGGGTCGGGACTATATCTACATGCGAGGTCAGGTGCGAGTAACGCGCAGCCTGTTTGCCGGGCCAGTAAATTACCATCGGTACCTGGGTTTGATAGCGCGAAAAATTACTGTTATGCCCCCAGCTATTGGTTCCGGTTTCATTCGCTTCCTGGCCGTGATCTCCAGTCATGATAATAATGGTGTTATCCAGTATTGCCTGTTGTTTAAGCTGTTGAATGATTTCGCCGCTCAGGCGGTCGGTAAAATAGACCGAGTTTTTATAGCGGTTTAAAAACGGCAAGGGATCGGTATCGTTATTGATACTCAGATAGTTAATGCTTTTCAGCGCAGGGGTAAATTTTTCATCCTGTGCTGGGTATACATAGGCATGTGGCGCATCGAAAAAAACCAGCCCAAAAAAGGGTTTATCTTTATTTTGTTGAATAAACGCCTTGCTCTGTCGGGTGATTTCATACTCTCGTTCGATCACATCCCGACCGGCGGTTTTTAACGGGATGTGTTCACTCACCGTTGAAAAAACGGCCTTATCAAACTCCGGGCTGGTCAGTCTTGCATTGGTGAAAAATCCAAACTGATAGTCCTGCTGTTTAAGCTGGTCGATGAATACCGAGCTGGTCTGCGTGTTTAATGAATCAAACCAGTAGTGACTGAATAGTCCGGTAAACAGCCCGTATACACCAAATCGGGTGGCGTTACCGGTACTTAGATGGTGTTCGAAGACCTGACTCTGCTGAGCCAGATCGCTCCATACCGGCATCACCTCAGGGTTCAGCATGTCGAAACGCAGGCCGTCAGAGATGATGAAAAGGATATTCGGTTTGCGCGCAGGGGTATCACACTGCAACGGCTGTAACGGATAATTAAATTGACCGTTAGAACTCAGGCTGAGCTTCTGATCTTCAGCAATATCCGGCAGCCAGCCCCTGTCGGCCAGAAAGCGTTTGATGGTGATCACCTGAGGCAGCGGAATAAAACGTACCTGAGTCAGCACATCGGTTTTGTACCAGGCATCCGACCAGGCATACAACGACTGTCCTGACAGCTGGATCAGGATCACGATCGTGGCGACCCATCCACCCGATATCCAGCGGGTTCTATTCTGGCGGGTATGGATAAAATACTGTATGCCCGCCTGTACTAGAAAAATGATCGCTATAAACAGCGCTGCACTGGCGATATTGGCGGCATCGAATACAAAAATCTCTTCGATTGCGCCGCCGGTCAGCATATTCCACACCATACCATTGAGATGGAAGCGATACAGGGTAAATACCGAGTAATCAATAAAAATCAGTAAGCTAAAAGCGCTGAACAGCAGCATCAGCAATGGCGTGATCAGTCTCGGCAGGGGCAACAGCAAGCTAAGCAGGAGTAGTGGTAAGCCGGTTACCAGGGCGAGGAACTGGAAGTGCCCGAGTTGCTGCAGTAGCAGGTAACTGCGGGCCAGACTTGATTCGGGCAGGCCGCTGGCAACAATCGACTGCAGGGAGATAAGACTGGCGATCAGACCATTAAAGAAAATAGTCCACAGTACAAGCTGAAACAGCCGGGTTCGGTTACTACGCATGTTGATTAGTTATTGAATGGTAAACACTGTTTAAGTCGAGTAATGACATCTGCGACGCTAATCAGCTCCATCACATCCGGCGCTCGAACGCGTTCTCCCCAGCGCGCAGCGTCGACGGTTTTATGGCTGTACTTTTTCAGCGCCTGCGGATAGGCATTGATCAGACTAGACTGGCTATTATAGGGGCCAGTGCGCAGTGGGTTGCTGCTGGCATACAGCCCGATCACTGGAATGCCGGCGACTGTACCCATGTGCGCCGGTCCGGTGTCTGGTGCGATCAGACAGCTGGCCTGTTCGAGTAATGCAAGCAATTGCCCGAGGCTGGTTTTAGCCACCAGGTTGAGTGGTTGTAGATGACACATATCGAGTATGCGCTGACTGAACTGCTGTTCCTGCTCGGCCGGGCCACCGGTCAGAATGACCTGGATTTTATTCTGTATCAGGTAATCGATGACTTCGGCGTAGTTCGATTCCGGCCAGTTACGCCAGTTATTGTTACGTGCACTGCTGCAGGGGTTGATGATGACACAGGGTTGCTGGCCGATGAGGCTTTGTGCGTAGTCCTGCTCGGCTAAACTCGACTTGAGTAGCCAGTTCATGCTGCGTTGGGTGATCCCCAGTTTTTCCAGGAACTGAAAAAAAGTATCGAGTACATGCACGCGCTGAGCGCCTTCGATCTGCTCATCACAGAACAGCCCGTGGAAATCTCTGGCGCGTGCTTTATCGAAGCCGATTTTGATATCCGCCTTGATCAGCAGGCTGAGCAGATTGGCGCGCATTGCGACCTGCATCATCAGCAATACATCGAAGCGTCGCCCCGACAGTTTTTTGCGCAGCGCGCGATACTCGGACAAACCTTTGTTTTTATTGAATACAATAAATTCGATACCCGGCAGCGACTTGACCAGCTGATATTCTACCGTGCCGATGATCCAGCTTATTCTGGTATCAGGCCATTGTGACTGCAACGTGGCAATCACTGGCAGCATGTGGGTGACATCACCAATAGCGGATAAGCGTAGTATGCAAAGCGACTGTGGAGGCAGATTAAACGATAATGGGGCCATAGAAACGGATTAGAGGCGGGCAAACAGATTGTTTTCTACGATTTCACACAGTATGTGGCCAATCAGAATATGGCACTCCTGAATCCTGGGTGTGGACCTGGAAGGGACGTTCAGGCAGATATCGGCGCAGGACTGGATTTTGCCCGCTTCACCGGCCAGACCGACGGTGTAGATGCCTTTTAGTTTGGCCGCTTCGATCGCATTCAGAATATTGGTGGAATTGCCGGAAGTCGAGATGCCTATAAACACATCACCCTCGCGCCCGTTGGCTTCAACTTCACGCGCAAAGACTTCATCGAAACTGTAGTCATTACCGGCGGCGGTAATCACCGAGTAATTGGTTGCCAGAGCCATTGCGGGTAGTCCCGGTCTTTCAAAGTTGAAGCGGCACACAAACTCTGCTGCAATGTGCTGGGCATCGGCTGCACTGCCGCCATTGCCTGCCAGTAACAGACGGTTTCCACTTTTGAAGGTCTGGATACAGCGATTACTGACTTCATTGATTTTCTGCAGTAATTCGTCCTGCTGTAGCAGGGACTTTTTTAGATCGATCGACTGTTGTATGGTTTTTCTGATAAAAGAACTGTGATTGGGGTTTTCCACGTTTTATCCTGATGCGCTGAAAGAGGGATCTAAAGTCAGGGATACTTTACCTATGAGTAGGCTACAATATCACCTGAATATCACAATGTGAAGGCATGTCATTTAATCAGCTCATCATTCAGCAAAGTCCATCGATCCAGCGCAAATTAAGCGCGCTGGATTTCGATCTGAGCAGCTGGCGTAAACGTACCGACTCAGAAACGCTAGCGGGTGGTCGTGGTGCCAGCCAGAAGGTTAAAATGGATGACGACTGGTATGTGTTGCGCGAATATCTGCGTGGCGGGCTGGTGGCACGCCTGTTAAAGGATCAGTATGTATGGACCGGTCTCACTCGCAGCCGGCCTTATCGGGAAGATCAGGTGGTTCAGCTTGCACAGCGTCATGCGCTGCCGGTACCTGCGGTTGCCGGTTACCGGATTCAAACCAGCGGCCTGTTTTACCGTGCCGCTATTCTGACTCGCTATGTTGACAATCAGGGGACGCTGGCGAGCTTTATCTCTGACCGGGATCTTGCTGAAGAAAACTGGTTTGCATTAGGTGCTTTGATCCGGCGCCTGCACTGGAGCGGTATTTGTCATGTAGATTTGAATGCGAATAATATCCTGCTGACTGCGAATCTGGATTTTTATCTGATCGATTTCGATAAGGCGAAAATAATGTCACAGCAGGGCTCCTGGACAACCCATAACCTGCAACGATTATTGCGCTCCCTGCATAAGATTCAGCAATCTAGACGACAGCAAAACCAGCCGTTTCATTTTAACTCCGGACACTGGAAGCGCCTGCTGGATGGCTATAAATAGCGTTGGATGGCCTGTAGATAGTTTTCCAGTACGTGGCTCTGCGTCTGCATCACCGAATATGCATTGCGGGCCAGTTGTTCACGCTGCTGTGGGTGTTGCAGCAGCTGGCTAATGGTTTGAGCCAGTTGCTCGATCGACTTCACCTGGATGATGCCATCCTGCTGTGTTAGCAGGGCGATATCCTGGCGGATATTGTCATCACTGGGGCCGCTGATAATCGGCCTGCCAAGTGCGGCAGGTTCCAGCACATTATGCCCACCTACTGTGCCGAAAGAGCCGCCCATCACCACCAGTGTGGCATACGCCATCAGTGACTTTAATTCACCCAGCGTATCGGCTAGATACAGCTGTGTTTCTGGCCTGATTTCCGGAGCGCGACTGCGTTGCTGTATGTTCAGGCCAAGCGGCCTTAAGGCTTTCATAATCTGCTCAGCACGTTGCGGGTGTCTGGGCGCTATCACCACCAGATATCCACTTTCCAACTGTTTCATCAGGCTGGCAAACTGTAGCTCTTCCGGCTCATGGGTGGATGCGAACAGGATGTAATCGCGCTCGATCAGGCGCTGACAGGCGCTAGCGCTCGGCAGATTGGCATATTTCAGGTTTCCAGCGGTAATGATTTTATCCGCATCAGCACCCAGCGTTTTCAGGCGTTCGACATCCTGCTTCGTTCTGGTCAGGTATTGATCAAAATAGCCCAGCGTAAGGCGCAGAATTTTGCGCCTCCATCCGGTTGTTTTTAGCGATTTCTCTGACAGGCGTGCATTGATTTGAAGCAGTGGAATAGCCTGTGCTTTAAGCTGATAAAGCGTCTCCGGCCATAGTTCGGTTTCGGCAATCAGGGCGAGTTTGATGTTTGCTCTGCGGATGAAACGGCGGCTCACCGGTTGCAGGTCGATCGGTAACGCCCGGATCTGGATGTTTTTCGAGAATACCCGTTGCGCATGCAGGAATCCGGTCGGGGTAAACGTGGTTACCAGTAGCGCATGTGTTTTTTGCAGTTGCTCAACCAGCGCTTTAAGCATTTCGACTTCGCCTACGGAAGCCGCATGCAGCCAGATACAGGGTTGTGTTGACCGGGTTTGAAACAGTCCCAGTCGATGCCACAGGTAGGTCGGGTTTCGATATTTAATGGCTTGCCAGCAGGCGTGCAATAACCAGACAGGAAAAACAGCCACTGAAAGCAGTCGGTAACTAAAAGGAGGGTTGACCGCTGTCATTAATAAATTTTGGGTGCTCCGGGAGGGCGCGTTTTAAAGCGTTGATGAACCCACATGTACTGGTCAGGGTGCTGCTCAACAAACTGCTGGATGGAGGCATTTATCGCCGTTGCATCGGCGATCTCATCGCCACTCGGGAAGTTTTCCAGAGGCGGCTTTATCCACAGGATATAGCCGCTGCCATCGGCTTTTCGTTGTGGAAAAAAAGGCAGCATAGCGGCATTGCCTGATTCAGCCAGACGTGTACTGGCGGTAATGGTAGCGGTTGCTACGCCAAAAAAAGGCACAAACACATTACGCTCGTGGCGAAAATCCTGATCCGGTGCATACCAGGTAGGTACCAGTGATCGTATGCCTTTAATCATGCGCCGGGTGTTTTTACGTGAGATCACCGCTTCATAAAGCTGACTACGTTTGGTAAATAACAGGCTGTCGAAAAGAGGGTTTTTCTGGGTCCGGTACATGACCTGAAACGGTTTATACAGGGCCAGCAGTCGGCCGCCTAATTCCAGGCTGGTATAATGTCCGGTTAATAGAATGACGCCCCGATGATTCGCCAGGCATTGATCGATATGTTCCAGCCCGCGAACCTCCACCAGCGGTTTCAGTTGTTCTGGTTTCCACCACCAGCACATGGCCATTTCATACAGTGACATCCCCAGATTCTGATAGGTCTGGCGTTTGATCTGCTCACGTTGAAGAGGCGTTTTGTCGGGAAAGCAGAGCTTCAGGTTGATGTCGACGATACGCTGCCTTTTACCGGACAGGTGTCGAATAATTTTTCCAGTTGCATGCCCCAGCTTTAACAGCGCGGGGTAGGGCAACAGGGCTGCCAATCTTAAAAAACCAATGGTTAACCACATCAACCAGTATTTTGGATGAAGGTAATCCTTTGCCCTAAAAAGGGTTGATTTATGCTCGGCCATACGCGTTGAATGCTTTTAGGTTGCGCCGATTAATGACTTAACCACTGATTAATGCCAGTGATATCGTCATCGTTTAACAAACCCGCAGCCTGTTTCAGTTTCAGCGTATTGATCAGGTAGTTATAGCGGGCGGAGGCATAATCACGCTGGGAGCGATAGGTTTCGCGTAGGGAGTTCAGCACGTCGACAGAAGTCCGGGTGCCGACATCAAATCCGGCTTCGGTGGCTTCCAGTGCGGCTCTGGTGGAGATCAGTGCCTGTTCCAGTGCGTTAACCTGGCCGATGCCTGAAACCACTGAGAGATAGGCGATACTGGTTTGCTGTGCAATCAGACGTTTCTGCAACAGCAGGTTGTTCTGTGCGGTGGTGTAATCGGCTTCCGCCTGACTGATCACTGCATCGGTACGGCCACCGGTATACAACGGCATGTTGAGCTGCACGCTGAGGGTCAGGTCGTTGGTATCAAAACTGCCGGACAGATCACTATCGATCGCATTGCTCTGGTAACTGGCGTTGAAGTTCACCTTGGGTGAACGACCGGAGCGGGCGATTTTGCGGTTTTCGTTGGCGGCCTTGAGGCCTGCCTCGGCTGAAGCCAGATTCAGATTGTACTTCTGTGCCTGTTCTACCCAGGCACTTGCATTCGCAGGCTCCGGAATCAGCAGCTGGACCTTATCACCGAGCGGTATCAGCGCTTCGGAGAGTTTCTGACCGATGATCAGATGTAGTGCTTCACGCGCATTATCGAGAGCATTATTGGCGATGATTTCCTGCGACAGCGACAGGTCGTAACTGGCCTGAGCTTCTTTCACATCGGTGATCGCAATCAGGCCGACTTCAAAACGTTTTTTAGCCTGTTCGAGCTGACGTCCGATGGCATTTTTTTCAGCCTGGGCAAACTCGACGCTATCCCTGGCCGACAGGATATTGAAGTAAGCTTCGGTGACACGCACGATTAAATCCTGTAGCGCCGCCTTATATTCCGACTCGGACTGCAGGATACTGGCCTCTACCGCATCGGCCTGGGCGATGATTTCCGGGTTGTACAGATTCTGTTGCAGGCTCAGGGTAAAGCCCAGGCTGGTCTGCTGGTCATCGCTGGTCAGAGAATTGTCTTTATCCTGAAAGGTGGTGTTGGCGGCTAAATTGACCTGTGGTCGATTCGCCGATACGGCCTGCGGTAATGCGTATCGGGCCGACTCCAGTCGACTATGCGCGAGCATCAGCTGGGCATCCTGGTTGATGGCCAGAGCATGAACCTGAGCCAGGTCGATGGCCTGCACAGAGGTCGTTGATAAGGTAAGCAGGCTGGTTGCTAACAAGAGGCCGATATGCTGTTTCATTTTCAAGTCCAGTGATAATAGAGAGTGCTAAAAATGGTGTCTGGCATGGCTTATATCAATGACTGCAGGATAATCGTTACAGATTCAATACAGCGGCATGGATAGATCTACTTCCCGAGCCCAGGCATCGACGCCGCCATCCAGATTAATCGTGTTGTGTATGCCGTGATGTGCCAGAAAATTAATCACCTGCATACTTCGAATTCCGTGGTGACAGATAATGACATATTCGGCAGATTCATGGAACCGCTCGAGTGCCGCAGGAATATGACCCATGGGTAAAAGTTCACTGTTAGACAGGTGGCAGATATCAAACTCCCAGGGTTCCCGCACATCGATCAGGCGTGGTTGCTGGGTTTTAAGATACGCATCCAGCTGCTGCGGGCTAAGGCGCTGCATTGTTACGGTTTTAAGATCTGGAGTTTTATATTCAGGCGACAGGCGGTATGTCAGTCTCGAACAGGGTTACGCTGCTCCATTCGGTCTGGCTGATACGTGTCACCAGTTGGGCCTGTTTGACCGGGGATTGACCGGTTACTGCAAACAGTCGGCCACCAATGGCGAGCGCATTTTTCAGGTTTTCAGGTATCGATGACAGAGAACCTGCGCCAACAGTGATAGCATCGAAGCGATCGTTATAGGTAATATCCGACAGTGAAGAGATGGTCTGCAGGCGAATACGTTTGGATAGTTCGGCGTTATTCAGGTTTTGCAGATTGCTTGACGCCAGATCGGTTGCTTCGGGCAGGCAGTCGACACTCAGTACCTGATCCGCCAGGGTGGCCAGGCAGGCGGTGATATAGCCGCTACAGCTGCCTATCTCCAGTACGCTGTCGCTCGGTTTGAGATGCAGAGCCTGCAACATACGACCTTCCAGGGTGGGGGGCAACATGGATTCGCCTTTTAGCAACGGTAACTGGCAGTCTGCATAAGCCAGACCTTTGTACTGTTCAGGAACAAAGTGTTCGCGTTCAATTTTATCGAATACGGCGAGCACCTGACCATCCAGAACTTCCCAGGGACGGATCTGCTGTTCAATCATATTGAATTTGGCTTGTGCAAGATTGCTCATAGTTATGCGCTCTGTTTTCAGTCTATATAAAAGTTGGTGCTGAGAGGTTACGAATTCCACCCCTGATGTCAATGCAGAAGCCGGATAAAACTGGAAAATGCTTGCATTCGGGGATTGCTTTATATACTTTGGAAGGTCAAATTTGACCGGTCGTTAATTATCGGTCCATGCAGCATGCCAGGGGTGTCGATAGACTGAGAAATACCCTTTGAACCTGATCAGATTAAACTGCGTAGGGAGGCATTTCGAATGGTTCGGAATGGCTCTGCTTTACCCACAATACCGGAGCCAATATGAGCGCTATCCCAGAAGATTTTATTCAGAAAACCGCCCGCTTATCGAGTGAAATCACCAAGCCCTTTCCCAACTCAAAGAAAATTTTTGTGCAGGGCAGTCGTGCCGATATCCAGGTGGGTATGCGTGAAATCAGTTGTGACGATATTGCGACCTCCACCGGCGTGGAAAAAAATCCTCCGATCACGGTGTATGATACTTCCGGGCCTTTTACCAATCCTGAAATTACGATCGATCTGCTAAAAGGTATCCCTGATCTACGTTCGGGCTGGATCGAGGAGCGTGATGATACCGAATTGCTGCAGCAGTTAAGTTCTGAGTTCGGCCTGCAAAGACAAAAAGATGAAAAGCTTGCGCATCTGCGCTTCGAGCATATCCGTAATCCACGCCGCGCCAAAGCTGGACATAATGTGTCGCAGATGCACTATGCGCGGCAGGGCATCATTACCCCGGAAATGGAGTATGTGGCCATCCGCGAAAACATGCGCCTGGATGAATTTCGTGCCAGTGACGATTACAGACTGCTGTTAAGGCAGCATCCGGGACAGTCTTTCGGTGCGAATATACCTGATTCCATAACCCCCGAGTTTGTACGTGCGGAAATTGCCGCCGGGCGTGCGATCATTCCCTGTAATATCAACCATCCCGAGCTGGAGCCGATGATTATCGGGCGTAACTTCCGGGTCAAGGTGAATACCAATATCGGTAACTCGGCGCTGTCTTCTTCGATCTCTGAAGAAGTCGAGAAAATGGCCTGGTCGGCACGCTGGGGCGGGGATACGCTGATGGATTTATCCACCGGCAAGAATATCCATGAAACGCGGGAATGGATACTGCGTAATTCACCGATGCCAATTGGAACGGTGCCGATTTATCAGGCACTGGAAAAAGTGAATGGCGTGGCCGAAGATCTGACCTGGGAACTGTTCCGCGATACCCTGATTGAACAGGCCGAGCAGGGTGTGGATTATTTTACCATCCATGCTGGCGTGAAACTGGCGTATGTACCGATTACGGCTGACCGTGTCACCGGTATTGTGTCGCGCGGTGGATCGATCATGGCCAAATGGTGTCTGGCACATCATCAGGAAAGCTTTCTGTATACTCATTTTGAAGATATCTGTGAAATCATGAAGGCCTATGATGTAGCCTTTTCTCTGGGCGATGGATTGCGCCCCGGTTGTCTGGCCGACGCCAACGATCGTGCCCAGTTCGCCGAACTGGAAACACTCGGTGAACTGACTAAAGTAGCCTGGGCGCATGATGTGCAGGTAATGATCGAAGGGCCGGGTCATGTGCCGATGCAGATGATCAAGGAAAACATGGATAAGGAATTAAGCGACTGCTACGAAGCGCCTTTCTATACGCTGGGGCCGCTGGTCACCGATATTGCACCCGCTTACGATCACATCACCTCTGCCATTGGTGCGGCCCAGATCGGCTGGTATGGTACCGCCATGCTGTGTTATGTAACGCCCAAGGAGCACCTGGGGTTACCGAATAAAAAGGATGTGCGGGATGGCATCATCACCTACAAGATCGCGGCGCATGCGGCCGATCTGGCAAAAGGGTTTCCGGGTGCACAGATTCAGGATAACGCACTATCGAAGGCACGCTTTGAGTTCCGCTGGGAAGATCAGTTTAACCTGTCGCTGGATCCGGAGCGCGCACGTGAGTATCACGATGAAACCATGCCCAAGCAATCCGGTAAGGTGGCGCATTTCTGCTCCATGTGCGGGCCCAAGTTCTGCTCCATGAAGATTACTCAGGAAGTGCGCGACTATGCCGCGAAGAATGCGGTTGCAGTAGAAGCTGCGTTTGAAGCCGGAATGAAATCCAAAACCGAAGAGTATCTGCAAAAGGGTAAAAAACTGTATCAGGAGATTTAGCCGGCTGTTTGAGATGCAATTAAGGTCAATCGACAAGGCTCGCTATCAGCGCCATCTGAGGATCGTTTTTGCGGGGATTGTTGCCGTAATGGTAATCGTCACACTGGCGGCATCGACTGCGTTTATCCGCTTTTTCAGTAGCCCGGAAGCATCCCATTTTATGCATAATCTGGCGGGCGTTGCGGTTGCGGCCGGTGTCGCCGTTTATATCCTGACGCGTCTACGCAAGCAACCATTTTTGCAGGAAGTGGTGTATATCTGGGATCTCAAGCAGCAGTTGAACCGGATCTATCGCAAGCAGCGCAAGGTTGAAGCGGCGCTGGAGGCAAATGATGTGGATGCCATGCAGATCATGAATTTTCAGTATCAGGGCTCACTGCAGCTGTATGCAATGGATGACAATACGATTACGATTGACGATCTGCAGCTGAAGTTCCAGGCGCTCAAAAGTCGCATGCAAAAAGCCGGACTGGATGCCTCCAGAATACAGTATGAAGCTGAACTGCTGGATCGATTCTAACGACCGCAATTTCTGAATTTTGATAACAATATGACCACCGGGACCCTAACAGCCATGATCAAACCATTCATTATTCTACTATTTGTATTTGTGATAACGCCTTCAATGGCCGCTGACCCGGTCTGGCTGCAGGGAAAAACGGACGATAGCTACCAGATTACGGTTTATCGCAGTGCCAGTTGTGGTTGCTGCAAGGGCTGGATTGATCACCTGAAGCAGCATGATTTTGAGGTTAATGATGTCGTGGTGAATGATGTGAGCGAACATAAGCTACGTCTTAATGTGCCTGCTCAGGCCGCTTCCTGCCACACCGCAGTGGTGAATGGGGTGGCGATCGAAGGGCATGTGCCAGCGCAGGATATCAAACGCATGCTGCAGGCCGAAACGAAGGATATCCGCCTGTTGACGGTTCCGGCAATGCCTTCCGGAACACCAGGTATGGATACCCCGGGAGCCGTAAAAGATGTGTTTAAGGTGTACTCCATCAACACCGACAATCAGGTCGGTGTATTCAATAGCTACACCGATTACTGAGATTTTTTAAAGTTACGCCAGTCGCTGTTTGAGCGGTTTTTGCAGCTTTTCAGCCAGCTTTCTGAGCAGTGTTTCGGTGGTTTCCCAGTTGATGCAGGCATCCGTAATCGATACCCCGTACTGCATTTTACTCGCATCCAGGCTTGACGGCTGGTTGCCCTCGTTGAGATGGCTCTCCAGCATAATGCCGATGATCGACTGATTGCCTTCCACAATCTGGTTCATGACATCGGCGGCCACCATCGGTTGGCGGGTAAAATCCTTGTTCGAATTACTGTGGCTGCAATCGACCATCAGCGACTGGTTCACGCCAGCCTTTTTTAGCTTGGCTTCTGCCAGGGCGATCTGTACCGAGTCGTAGTTGCTGCTGCTACCACCACGCATGATGATATGACCGTCCGGATTGCCTTCAGTCTTGATTACGGCCACCTGTCCAGCCTGATTGATGCCCATGAAACGATGCCCGGAGGCGGCCGCCTTGAGCGCATCGATGGCGGTATCGAGACTACCATTGGTACTGTTTTTAAACCCGACCGGCATCGACAGGCCGCTCGCCATTTCACGATGGGTCTGTGATTCGGTGGTGCGTGCGCCGATCGCTGACCAGCTAAAAAACTCACCCAGATACTGCGGGCTAATCGGGTCAAGCGCTTCGGTGCCCATCGGCAGTTCCATTTCGGCAAAGTCGATTAGTAGTTGGCGCGCCATGCGCAGTCCCTGTTCGATATTGAAGCTGTCATCCAGGAACGGGTCGTTGATCAGGCCTTTCCAGCCCACCGTGGTTCGTGGCTTTTCGAAATAGACCCGCATCACGATGTACAGGCTGTCGCTCAGTTCCTGTTGCAGCTTTTTGAGGCGCAGAGCGTACTCTTTGGCGGCTTTAATATCATGGATCGAGCACGGCCCACAGATTACCAGCAGTCGATGATCGCGCTGATGAATAATATCCGCAATCTCCTGGCGTGACTGGCGGATAACCTGCAGAGCATGTGGCGAAACAGGCAGTTCCTGTTTAAGTGCCTCGGGCGTAACCAGTACCGTTTCGGAACTGACGTGGATATTGTTTAAACTGTCTTTCAGCACGGGAACGCTCGCTTAAGTAAAAAAAGGCTATGCTATCTGTTTCGGGTGGCTTCGCAAAGCCTGAAATCCTATTTGCTTATTTAAAAGCGTAGCCTCAGGCCTGACTTTCGTTCAATAGCTTCAGATAGCTTTCATAGCGTCCGCCATCAATCTGTCCACTTTTGAGTGCATCCAGTACCGCGCATTTTGGTTCGTTGATATGTTTACAGTTACTGAAGCGGCAGAGCTGTGCATGTTGACTGATTTCGCGGAAACCGGAGGCAATCGACATATTTTTATCGTAAACCGGATTGAAGCCGCGTACCCCGGGGGTATCGATCAGCTGGCCGCCGAGCGGAAGATGGTACAGACGACTGGTGCGGGTAGTGTGTTTACCCTCGCGGTTGACTTCAGAGATTTCACCGATTGGAATCTCGACTTCGGGCAGGATAGCTTTGGTGATCGACGACTTGCCGACACCGGAAACACCGCTGATCACATTCACATGGCCGACACAGTGCTGCTGCAGGGTTTCAATATTAAGATGATCGATGATACTGACCGGTAACACTTCATAACCCAGTGGCTGGTAGATTGCTTTCAGTCGAAATGGGTCGCTGTCGTGTTGATCGGCGAGGTCAATTTTGTTTAATACGATGATCACTTCGATCTGCTGCTGTTCCGCTGATAACAGATACTGGTCGAGTAAAAACAGGTTCGGTTCGGGTTCGATGGCGAGGCAGATCAGCAGTTGGGTCACATTTGCCGCCACGGCTTTGAGTTGGCCAAATCCATCCATGCGTTGCAGCAGATTCCTGCGCGGATGTAACGCGATGATACTCAGATCGTTATTTTCCTGGCGGTAAAAAACCTGATCACCACACACGATAACGCCCAGATTGGTGCGCAGCTTACAGTGGATATTGTGTGCGTTTTCACTACAGGGTTGAATTTCAACTTCACCACCATGATGCGAAATGACAAACCCCTGATGGGTGTTTTCATCATCCAGATTGATCGATTGCTGGGCCTGTTGAATGCGTCGTTTTTGCTGATGACTGAGTTTGCGTTTAGCCATGTTTTTTGTCTAACAGCGCATCAATCGCCCTGGCGCAGTCAAAATCGAGATCCGACAGGCCATCCACCGCATGGGTGGAGTACTGTATCTGGCAGCTGTTGTAGCTAATCCACATTTGCAGATGGTGATCGTATTGATGGGCGATCCATGCCACGCTATTGGCGAAGGCCATGCTCTGGTAATAATTATCAAACGCAAACTGGCATTCTATCTGGTCCATTGCGGGGTTGATGGTCCAGTCCGGATGCAGTGCCAGCAATCCAATGTTGATTTTTTCTGGGTTCAGTTTGCGTGACATGGATTTAAAAGTGGTAATAACTTTTATTCAGGTACTCAACGACGTCATCAACCTCATCATCAAACCAACTGATTCTAAGATTATCCTTACAGAAACGCACCTGGGTTCCGAGTTTATCCAGGCTTTGTACGCGTTTATTTTCGCGCGTGTAGACCGCAGAGTCATGACATCTGACGCAGTTTCCCTGATGCAGTGCTTCGCCGTTTGTGGTGTCGGCCATAACCGGTGCTGAAACTATAGCGCTCAGCAATAACAGGTTCAGGTATTTCATAGAGTTCTCCTTGTTAACGGGCTTCCAGATGTGCAATACGAATGGAAGCGGGTGGGTGTGAATCATAAAACATCGAGTGTATCGGATCGGGTGTCAGCGTGCTGGCATTTTCACGGTACATATTCACCAGCGCGGAAACCAGCGCGCGATAATCACTCTGCTGTTTGGCAAAGTCATCCGCTTCAAATTCATGCTTGCGTGACAGGGCAGAAAATAGCGGACTGATAAAAAAGGTAAACACCGGTAATACAAACATAAACAGCAATAGTGCGGCGTGGGTTGATGCCTGCTCTACGCCCATGGCGCTATAAAACCAGGGTGAGTTCATCAGCCAGGCCAGTAGTGCAAAGCCTGCCAGTGTCATCAGGATCGATAGCAGCAGTGACTTTTTAATATGGTTGCGCTTGAAGTGCCCCAGCTCATGCGCCAGCACGGCTTCGACTTCATCTTCCGACAGGGATTTCAGCAGGGTATCGTAAAATACGATGCGCTTGTTATTACCGAAGCCGGTGAAATAGGCGTTGCCGTGTGCCGAGCGTTTCGAGCCATCCACCACAAATACGCCTTTGCTCCTGAAGCCGCAGCGCTGCAACAGAGCGTCGATACGGGTTTTTAAGGATTCATCTTCGAGCGCTGAAAACTTGTTAAATAGCGGTGCGATAAAAACCGGATAGGCCCAGATCATCAGTAGACTGAACGCGGTCCAGACCGACCAGGCATACAGCCACCAGAATTCTCCGGCCTGATTCATTAGCCATAGGATAACCGCGATGAGTGGAACACCGATGACCAGCATCAGCATGGCAGATTTGAGCAGGTCGGTGAGCCAGGTTTTAAGCGTCGTCTTGTTGAAACCGAAACGTTGTTCGATGACAAACGTGCTGTAGAGTGAAAAAGGTAAATCGAGCAGGCTCATCAGTACGGTCAGACTGAGTATGACCAGTATGCCGGTGGTCAGGGGCGATAGCTGATACTCCAGCCACCAGTTGTCGAGCAGGCTGAGGCCTCCGCCGATCGTCCAGATCAATAGCCAGATGGTTTCCCAGGCCAGAGACAGACGTGCAAATTTCAGTTTGGTGGTTGAATAGCTGGCTGCTTTCTGGTGTTCCTCAAGTGATATTTTTTGCGCAAAGGCATCGGGCACCCTATCTTTATGCGCCAGGATGTGATGAATCTGACGTTGCGACAGCCAGATTCGGGTCATCACCGAAGCAAAAAGGAAAACCAGAAAAATCAGGGTAAATGTATGCATAGCGTTTCTAAACGGTTTATAGATTGGTATAGTTTACTTTAAATTTAGCTAAAAATAACTATAGGCTGCTGCGGGATAATCGGCTGATAGTACACACTTTTTGAGAGTTTTATGACTATAAATGATAGTAACCTGATCTGGATTGATCTGGAAATGAGCGGGCTTGAACCTCAACAGGATCAAATCATCGAAATCGCCACCATCGTAACCGATAAAGATTTGAATATTCTGGCAGAAGGCCCGGTTATTGCGGTGCATCAGGCGGAACAGGTGATCGATGGTATGGATGACTGGAATACAAAGCATCATGGCGAATCGGGGTTGATCGAGCGGGTTAGAAACAGTGCCTACTCTATGCAGCAGGCGGAGCTGGAGACGATTGATTTTCTCAGGCAATACGTGCCTGCCGGTAAATCTCCGATGAGTGGAAACAGTATCTGTCAGGATCGCCGGTTTATGGCACGCCTGATGCCACAGCTGGAAGCCTATTTTCATTATCGAAACCTGGATGTTAGCACGCTAAAGGAGCTGGCGCGCCTGTGGAAGCCGGAATTGCTCAGTGGTTTCAATAAAAAAGGTGCCCATCTGGCGCTGGATGATATCCGTGAATCGATCGACGAAATGAAGTATTACCGCGAAACCTTTATCCGTCTGTGAAAGCTTCAGCAGTAAAAGCTGAGTAATTCCTCAGACTGCACCACATGGCAGTAAATCATGTTGATGGACAGCAGTTCGTTGTGGTGCAGGGTATCGGTAGCTGCCGCGCAGCAGTCTTCTACCAGCACGACATTGAAGCTTTCATCGGCCAGACTTCTGACCGTTGAAGAGATGCACTGATCGGTGAAGATGCCGGCTAGAACCACATTTTTGATCCCCATATTAGTCAGGATCAGGCGAAGATTGGTGCCGGTTAAGGCGCTATCGGTGGTTTTAGTCAGAACGATTTCATTGCCCTGTGGTTGCAGCTGGGTTACGATCTGACTGTCGTATTCATTCTTGGGTAACAGTAGATAATTAAACCCGGGTTTTTTCTGGCTCAGAGAGCGATCACGTCCATTTTGCTTGTGACAGGCGATGCGCGCATAGATCACTTCCACCCCGCGCTCGCGCGCATCCGCGATCAGCTTTGCGGTATTCGGAATAACCTGCTGCTGCATGCGCTGATAAAAAGGCTGCCAGCGGGCAGCTTCCTGCGGGTCTGTTGAGGGTTGTAGATAGGTGTTCTGGATATCGATGATGAGCAGCGCTGTTGCGGTCGTTGGCAACTGAATATCTTCCGGTTCCTCTGCGTTCTGATAATAGAAAGAACGGTAAGCGGTTTTCCAGTTCATGTCCGGCTCCCTCGATGACTGATTCGTTACTAACGATTTGGTTGGCAGGTAATTCTATTTTATATGCTCAATGTATTTTTCATGCTCAGCAAGCTCAAACTGCATGTGCTCGCCAATGAATTTGACCGGGGTGTCAAACTTTTCAAAACGTAGCGTGATACCGACATTTCCATGGTATTTGAAGGGCACGGCCGCTTCATCGCGATAAGTGATCTGGTTATCCTTGATGTCACCACTGATCACCGTGGCGGGAAAGTCGGGGAATTCATCCGAGTCAATGGCTAATTCAGTGACTACAAAGCTACCTTTGCCGTACCAGCGCGTATCCTGTTCTGCGTCATCCATATTTTTAATGATGATGGCGTAATCGATTACGATGCTGGCTTTGTCGCCATCCGATTGAATGTTTTTGACGATCATGCCGGGGAATTGCAGGGTGCGGAAACTCACGTTTGACTCCGTCGTTAGCTAAAAAAAACCAATATTACCATTTTCTAATGTACTTAACAGGGTTATAATATTTTTTTACCTTAAGCAAGAAGGGTGGTTCAAGTGGGAAACTCTCAGGTTGATAAAGTAATTCATTCGATTTGTCAGCGCGGCTGCAAATACGTTAATACTGTTCTGCAGGAATCCTGTGAAACTCAGGGCTGTCAGGAGTTGCAGAAACTGAATCGTTTTGAGCAAAGTCTGGTTATCGAAGAGCTAAAGTCCGTGATGTCGGTGTATAACCAGACGGGTAGTTGCAAAATCTAAATCCTGATTCCTTCTCAATAAATACTTATTGAGGTCTCGTTAGTTGACTGGAAGCTGTTTGCGAATTTGATCCCGGTCATACCACCACTTTCCTGCCACAATTGCATCAAGTATAACGCCCATTTTGGGCAGTAATTTCTGGATGTCATCCAGTTCATACATCTTTATCCAGGTCTGTATTGCGTTCGCATCCGATATCCCGCGATGCCGTTTAGCGACCTGGGCAATAATCTGATTGGTCAAAAATGTCAGGTTTTTATGTTCCTGTTCATTGCTGCGGGTTTCCGCCAGGAAGTGGGCAAGCATCGCTGCAACCGCGGCACCGTCCGAGTCGTCCGGAGTTTCATCAACGATATGATGCAGCATCTGTATGCTGGTATTCGGATCTATCGGAAAGGTAACGGCCAGCCAGATCCCATTGCCGAGGGCGATCAGGGCGTCTTTCTTATTACAGTTATAAATAATGTCACAGCAGTCCACCGCAAGTTGCCACTCACTGTTTTGCATAAAAATCTGGAAGGTTTGCTGTGTCCATTTATGGGCGTCTTCGGGTTGATCAAGGCCAAGATAGCATTCGGCAATATCGAGCTTCAGGCGAGCCTTTTCCAGCGCGTCGCAATTTTCGGGTAAGGCATTAAAGTGCTGCAGGTGCTGTTCCAGTTCCTGCTGCAGGGTGTGTTCCTGTGCGCTTACTTCGAGTACCGGGTTATCCTTGACTTCGAGGCCATAAAAAGGGGAGTTCTGGTCAACCATGTTATTTTTCCTGATAGCCGTTGGTGTGTGTGTCGAGGATTAGCTTTAATACCGTCCAGAACGGAATTGCTCGTTGATCGGTGTTTTTTAGTATATGTAGAAAGTCGAGGTAGTCGCCTTCTCCGGGCTGATATGCAGCGCATTTGACGGTGCTTAGCAATCGGCTCAGACCGTTATTCAGTGGTTCGACGATCTGGGCAGCATCACCCATGAATTCTTCGTCGTATTCGATGGCTGCACGCAGGTCAAAGATTTCATCCAGCGCCTGATTGATCAGGTAAATGAACTCGTCTTTACTGCGTGCTCGGTTTCTAACGGCCATTTACTATTTCCGGTATACATTTTAATCGCCAGCTATTATCACATTGAACCCGCACTGAATAAAGGCTGATATCACATGGATTAATATTTGCGTAACACAGTGGTAACTGGCACAGTGGATTTTTATATTTTACGGGCTAAAGTATGTGTAGCGAAGGCCGATAATATAGACAGTCCCCGTGTATTTGTGGCTAAAAAATTTTGGCGTATGTAGCGATAAGCTGAAAAATAAGCATCCTTTTTGATTTTTTCATCATCCGTTAGCACAGGCGTTAGGTATGGATTTAGCCTCATTAATAGGCATTTTTTCTGGAATCGGACTGATCGTCTCGGCCATTCTATTAGGTGGTGATATTCATAATTTCCTGAATGTTCAGGGGGCCATGATCGTTGTCGGTGGTACCAGTGCGGCAACCCTGCTCACTTTTCAGTTTAAGGATGTCCTGAATGCCTTTAAAAGCGCCTATTTTGTGTTTACCTCTCCTAAGCAGGATCCGCAGGAGCTGATTAATACCATGATCAAACTGGGCACTATCAGCCGCAGAAAAGGTCTACTTAGTTTGATGGATGTGAAAACCAATTCACCCTTTTTGAAACGGGTCTGTACCCTGATTGCAGATGCAGCCGATGAAGACACCCTGCGCTCTGCGATGCGAACTGAAATTGAATCTATGCAGATGCGTCATTTTATTGTGCAGGATGTATTTAAGAAAATGGCTTTGTATGCACCATCGTTTGGTATGCTGGGGACTTTGATTGGATTGATCCAGATGCTGTCACTACTGGCCGATCCGGAAAATCTGGGGCCAGCCATGGCAATAGCGTTATTGACGACCTTCTATGGGTCGTTGTTAGCGACCGTTATTTTTTTACCGATAGCTGGAAAGTTAAGATCCCGAACGATGATAGAAGTGATGAATTTTGAGATTATTTTTCAGGGCGCGGTCAGTATTTTACAGGATAACAACCCGCTTTCTGTGTATGAAAAGCTGTCTTCGTTTGTGCCGGCCAAAAAGCGTAAGCCAATGCAGACTTTAAACGAGCGAAACATTTAGTATGGATCAGCAACCAAGTCTACTCGATCAGATGGAACAGGATGAAGGCTCTAATAGCTGGATCGTGACCTTTGCCGATATGATGACGTTGATTCTGGTATTTTTTATTCTGCTCTATACACTCGCTAACTATGATAATAAGGCGTTTCGTGCAAGGATTTCTGCAGTCAATGTGCTGGACGGTGATGGCATGCAGATGAGCGTGATTGACTATGCTTCCCGTCAGGGGCGTAACCCTGAGCCTCTTCGGATTGAGGATATGTTAGGTCTTAATCCTTCACCGAAGGTGATTCAAAACCTGCGTCCCAAGGTTTTTAATGATATAGAAAATATGGTGAAGTTCACGGATCTATCGGACACTGTTACGCTTGATGCCGTTGGTGATCAGATTAATCTGAGTATTGACGGGCGCTTCCTGTTCGATTCAGGTGAGGCTCAATTGAAGGACAGTGCTAAGGTGATCTTTGGCAACCTGACCCAGATTTTTCGTGAAAATCCTCAATATACGATTGCGATTCGAGGGCATACCGATGATCTGTCGATATCAACCGTACAATTCCCTTCTAATTGGGAGTTGTCGGCAATCAGAGCTACCACTGTTTTGAGATATTTCATTCAGCAGGGGCTCAACCCTCAGCGCATGAGCGCGACCGGGTATGCTGACTTTATTCCATTGGTGCCCAACAATACGACAGAAAACAGGGCTATTAACAGGAGGGTGGAATTTGTTCTGGAAAAAAAAGAAGGTTGATCTAGAGTTGCCAGGCGATGACTCCGATCATCGGGAGGCTTTCCGAATAAGACCAATTTCAGATCGACCAATTATCTTGAAGTTGCTCGGAAAGTCGTTCTATATGGTAAATGTCAGTGGAACGGGTTGCTGCATCCGCACAAAAAGTTTTAAGGAAGGAACGGTTGCTGCCGGTACCATTACCATTCCCAGTGATGATCAGGTTTTTCCGGTGAAAATTAGAGTGGTTTCTATACAAAGAGATTTGTGCCGATGTGAGTTTGTAAAAATATCACAGTCGGCTCAGAATTTGATTCATGCCTTTGTGCTGGAAACCCAGAAGAGCTTACTGAGGGGGCGTTAAACCAGAAAATAGTCATTTAATGCGGGCACTTAGGGTTTCCTGTTGGTGGAAGTATTTTCCAATTAACAAATGAGTCTGAAATAACCAAAATCATTCAAGCGGTTT
>JACKQG010000065.1_pt2 | contig 111205 bp, 107 predicted proteins | sample 8237621 | NCBI WGS metagenome assembly JACKQG01 (sample SAMN15677084, study PRJNA649215) | marine metagenome | biome: marine; feature: Black Sea; material: saline water; isolation source: suspended particulate matter (SPM) from the Black Sea western gyre | collected 2013-06-09/2013-06-10... | reverse complement strand
TTAACAGGGCTATAGATAATGTTGTGAATTCGATCAATGATCTCGAAAAAGTTGCTGAACAGATAGGATATCCGATTGTTATGAAAGTTGTTGGACCTGTACATAAGTCTGATGTTGGAGGAGTTGCGTTAAATATAAGGGATATAACAAAAGCAGTTTCAGAGATGAATCGAATGATGAAAATCGATGGTGCAACAGGTGTATTATTGCAACCAATGCTGTCAGGTGTAGAACTTTTTGCAGGAGTTAAAAAAGAGGGTAAATTCGGACATTTGTTACTGTTTGGTTTGGGAGGCATATTTATTGAGGTGTTAAAAGATGTAAGGGCTATGCTTGCACCAGTAAATAAAGATGAAGTGCTTGCTGAAATTAAAAAACTCAAGAGTTATAAAATAATTGAGGGTATAAGAGGAATGGATTCCGTTGATGAAAATATGTTTGCAGATGTAATTGTCAGGTTATCAGCTCTTGTTCAGGCAGCACCTGAGATAATTGAGTTGGATCTAAATCCTCTCTTAGGAAATAAAAATGATGTAACTGCTGTGGATGCAAGGGTACGGGTGAAGATATAAACCTTCCGGAGTCTGTATACTGATATTTATCGGGATGGAAGAGTTTATATTAATAAGAGTATTATATTGAATAAAAATATTTTTGTAGATTTGGACGATAAAATTAATAAACAAGAAATTATGAGAAATACTCCGATTCATTTCGACAAAGCTAAGGAGAAAATAAAATTGAGTGGTCTTAAATCGGTAGGTAAAGCTTCAATACGAGAAATTAAAAAGCTCGTTGATGAAATTGAAAAAGTTACAGGTGAAAAGTTTATCAGAATGGAGATGGGGATCCCCGGTTTACCCCCTGTTGATATTGGAGTTAAAGGACAAATTGAAGCTCTTAAAAAAGGTGTTGCAGCAATATATCCTGATATTCAGGGCATATCAGAGTTAAAAGCTGAAATATCAAGGTTCATCAAGCTTTTTATGAATATTGATGTCAACGAAGAGGGTTGTATACCAACGGTTGGTTCGATGCAGGGTAGTTTTGCATCTTTCTTAATGCTTAGTCGGTTGCATGAAGACCGTGATACAACACTATTTATCGATCCTGGTTTCCCTGTGCACAAAATGCAGCATCGTGTTTTAGGCTTAAAATTTGAAACATTTGATGTTTACAATTATCGCGGTGAGAAACTGAAAGAGAAGATAGAGTCATATTTCAGTACAGGTAAAATTCATTCTGTTATTTATTCTAGTCCAAACAATCCATCTTGGATTTGTTTTACTGAAGATGAGTTGAAAATTATTGGTGAATTGGCTACAAAATATAATGTAGTTATCATGGAAGACCTTGCATATTTTGGCATGGATTTCCGCAAAGATTATTCAAAACCCGGTGTTGAACCATTTCAGCCTACTGTAGCTCGATATACTGATAACTATATCCTGTTTATTTCCAGCTCAAAAATATTTAGCTATGCAGGCGAACGCATTGGCATGATGGTTATCTCGAATAAACTTTTTAAAAGCCGTTTTGAAAACTTAAAGGAGCATTATCCATCTGATGAATTCGGTTATGCTATGGTTTTTGGCACTATGTATCCTCTTAGCTCCGGAACATCACATTCAGCTCAATATGCGTTAATTGCTATGTTAAAAGCAGCAAACGAAGGTAACTTTAATTTTGTTGATCATGTATTTGATTATGGCAAGAAAGCCCGCATAATGAAAAAACTATTTACTGATAACGGTTTCGAAATTGTGTACCACACTGATATCGATCAACCAATAGCAGATGGTTTTTATTTTACTTTTTCTTATCCCGGTTTGAGTGCCGAAGAGCTATTAGATGAGTTAATTTATTATGGCATCAGTGCTATTTCATTACTTATAACAGGAAGTGAAAGGAGCGAAGGAATAAGGGCTTGTACATCATTAGTTCAACACGATCAATTTGTTGATCTCGAAGCCAGGTTGGTTAGGTTTCATGAGGATCACCCATTATAGATTGAATTTCTACTCAACCCACCAGCGTGCGCAGCTATTGAAAGAGTTGTTATGTTTGAAATTCAGAACTTTGCTTTAAATCTTACTACCCCAACGACATATCTGAATCAAACATAGTTTTGCGTGGCCGTGCACCTACATTTACACCTTCAACAAATGCTTCAACACATTCAAGTAATTCGTTGTGATAACCCCCCTCCAGCACTCCAAAAACAATTGGAAAAGTTCTGCGCAGCCTTAATCCACATTCATAGTATGCTTTTTTTGTGTACTTTAACAAAAGTAAACTGTCTTTTTCGTAACCATCAAAACCGGCTGACACTCCAACTACATCGGGATTGAATCTCATTGCAGCAGTTATCGCAATATGTAAAGCGTCAAGAAATTCTTTATCACCACTGCCGGCCATAAGGGGCAGATTCAAAGTAAAGCCAGTTCCTTTACCCGACCCTTTTTCATTAGCAAACCCCGAAAAAGGATAAGCAAATAATTGGTGAACCGAGCAAAAAAACACCCTGTTGCTGTTGTAGAAAATGCTTTGAGTCCCATCACCGTGATGACCATCGAAATCAAAAATAAAGACCTTTTTCCCTTCGTTTACAAGCTTTTGAGTAGCAATTGCAATATTGTTAAACAGACAAAGTCCGGCAGCACGTTCTCTGTCGGCATGGTGACCCGGGGGGCGTACAACTGCAAAATCACCTTGTTCACTTGCCATTATTGTGAGCCCTACTGCCGATATAGCAGCTTCATAACTATCCGGTGATAATAACGACTCAGCAACCGTATCACCGTTAATGCAGGCATTATATATCGATTTCTTGTGTTCTTCAGTATGTACAAGTGTTATGTAGGATTCACCGTTTACATCGGTATTTCCATATTTTTTAGGAAAATGCTCAAGCAGATATGAACCAGCTGCCCAGTTTTGTTGGTTATGCATTAAAAATTTAGAATTAAAAATAATTTTCATCAGACTATATTTTATTTTTAAAAGGTAATACGGACCTCGCCAAAAAGTCATTTCCCTGTGTGTTAAAGTAATCTATCACGGCTTATTTTATCTGTCTATTTGAAGGTTAATTGTATATCACTTAGTTTATTATTCCAATAATTCAAAAACCCATTCAACAAATTTACTATGTATTCATTAAGAAAACAAATTGAAGCATAAAAATCGAATACTTTATAATATTAAATACTATTTTTGTCCTACACAAACAATTATGGTGAAATAATGGAATATACAGAAATACTTATTAAAATTCGTAAGATATTACGTTCAATCAATCTATAATCAAAGAAGATACAGAAAGAATATGGTGTGAGTATACCGCAATTAATGTGCCTGGATTATCTTGGTGGACTAAAAGAATATAGAGCAACCCAAGGTAATATAGCGAAGTATTTGAACCTTAATTCTAGCACTATGTCGGGTATTATTAATAGAATGGAAACTAAAGGGTTGGTTGCCAGGTTACCAAATCATTACGATAAACGGGCAGTTTTTATATCGCTTACAGCTAAAGGTGCTAAGTTGCTGGAGACATCTCCTCAACTCTTACACGAGCAACTTTCTGAAAAGTTGGCAAAATTACCAAATGAAAAAATTATACAGATTAATAATGCACTTGAAATTGTAGTTAAGAGTCTTGATATTGAAGACATTTCAGCATCACCCATTTTTACAGTAGAGGATCCAATTTCGAGAAACCAGTATGATCTAAAAAATCCCCTCCAAAACACTGAAAATACGTAATGATTACGTGAATTCCTTGGTGTATCAAAAAAAAATTGTAATTTTGCTCGTATAGAAACAGAAATTAATAATCTTGAGGATATCGGAATTCTGCAACTTCAGAAGAAATAATAAATAATTGAAATTCTCAAAGCTTTTTGTAACTAATCAGTGTAATGATAATCTTAGTAACAATAGAGTTACTATAAACAATTTTTCCTTTGGGTTACCTTTGTGAAATCCTTTGTGTTCCTTTGTGGTTATTTTTTTTGCCACGAAGGAACACAAAGTACCACACAAAGGGTCACTAAGGAGAAAATATAATGTGTTATTGTAAAATAAAATTGAAAGAACTATTGCTTTTGTTGACACTGATTAGTTACAACTTTTTATTCAGATATTATATTTAATTACGCTGTTAATTTGATCTCACTTAATCAAAACATAGTTATAGTATATAACATTTCAAATCTTAATGTTTTATAAACATAATTACTATTAAAAGGGTTATGTTGGGATATTAATGATTAAGTGTACCTAAAGTGAAAACGGGAATGGTTGTATTTAAATCGGCTATTACTGATTAATAAAATTAAAAAAATCGTCTAACGTAAATTTTATGATTAAAATAAAATTATATAACGTAATGGTTAAGCCGGATATTTTGGAACGAACAAAAATTGTTAATTTTTTAAATGAGAATATGGGTGAATATGGTGATCCAAAACCCATCATCAGTGGCTCTATAAGTCATGCTTTAAAGGAACAATCATTTTTAGGGGGATTTGTTATAACATCGTATAATGATAAAAAAATATCTGGTGTGGTTGTTGTTAATCAAACAGGAATGCAAAAATACTACCCCGAAAACCTGCTTGTATATTTTGCTGTTGATAATAAATACAATGGAGAAGACATTAAAAAGGAATTATTGGAGCAAACGATTGCTATGGCAAAAGGTGATATTGCAGTACATGTTGAACCCGATAACCCCTTATTAATTCTTTTTAAAGAAGCGGGCTTTACTAATAAATATCTTGATTTGCGTTTTTCAAGGCCTAAAAAAAAATCTAATTGAAAAGCAATTAAAAAATAGTGATACTATAGTGTTAAAGTATCAGCCTTTTATTACAATTAATAACTAATGACATTATTAGACATATTCATATTTATTATATATTTCTCGGCAATGCTTGGCGTTGGAGTGTATTTTTTTCGGAAAAATAAAAACGTTGAGGATTATTATGTTGGGGGACGATCAATGAGTAGTTGGCACATTGGATTGTCAGTAGTTGCAACTGATGTTGGTGGTGGTTTCTCCATTGGTCTGGGTGGTTTAGGTTTTACGATAGGAATAGCCGGTTCCTGGATGTTATTTACCGGTTTAGTTGGTGCATGGGTGAGTGCAGTATTATTAATCCCGCGTATTCATAGTTTATCGGGCAAACACAAATTCTTCACTTTCCCACAAATATTTGAGCATTTTTATAATAGCAAGGTTGCCCTTGTAGCCGGTGTTATTTCAGCTATAGGGTATATTGGCTTCACAAGCTCACAATTCTTGGCAGGGGCAAAATTAGCTTCTGCAACATTTGTTGAAATAGATTTATTAACTGCTTTAATATTAATGGGTATAATAGCAGTTATTTATACTGGAATTGGTGGATTAAAAGCTGTTATTTATACCGATACAATCCAATGGATTATACTAATGTCGGGCTTATTATTTATTGGAATTCCGGTGGCATATTTTGCCATTGGTGGGATGGATACAATAAGAGAAACACTTCCAGATGAGTTCCTTTCTTTATCAAATGTTACTTGGCAACAATTAGTTAACTGGTCTGTCACAATTATTCCAATATGGTTTGTGGGAATGACTCTTTACCAACGAATATATGCGTCAAAAAGCGAAAAGCAGGCAAAAAAAGCATGGTTTATTGCCGGATTATTCGAATGGCCTGTTATGGCTTTCATGGGAGTAATACTTGGTTTGTTTGCTCGTGTAGCATTTGAAAATGGAATGTTCACTGAACTTGGATACACATTAAACACAGGTATTGATGCAGAAATGGGTTTGCCAGTACTGCTAAATACAGTCCTTCCTGCGGGATTAATGGGATTAATGCTTTCCGCTTATTTCTCGGCTATTCTTTCAACCGCCGACAGTTGCTTAATGGCAGCATCCGGAAATGTGCAAACAGATATTCTTACTAGTATATTCAAATCTAATGGCAACACAAAATCGCAACTAAGGACATCACAAATAATAACCTTGCTAATTGGAGTATTGGCATTGCTGTTAGCCTCATATATGACCAATGTTCTTGATTTAATGCTTTACTCTTATGCATTTATGGTTTCCGGTTTGTTTGTTCCTGTGCTTGTAGCATTGTATGGAAAAAAGCCAAACTCAACAGCTGCCATTTTTGCGATGATTTTTGGCGGATCGACAACCGTAATTTTGACTTCACTTGAAATAAATCTACCAATGGATTTGGATGCCAATATTTTTGGTATCATGACTTCATTTTTAGCTTATAATCTTGCTTCAAAAATTTTTAAAAAATAGATGAAAGATATTATTGCTTTACGACACAAACTACATAGTTACCCTGAACTTTCAAATAATGAATTTGAAACAGCAAGACGTATAACCAGTTTTATTCAAAAGTACTCACCTGACAAGACTTTGTTTTTTGGAAAAACCAGTTTAGTATTTATTTTTAATAGCGGTAATGCTGGCAATACTTTAATGTTTAGGGCAGAACTTGATGCATTACCAATTATTGAAAATAATAATACTGAATATATTTCTGTAAATAAAGGTGTTGCTCATTTGTGTGGACATGATGGTCATATGGCAATAATTGCCGGATTGGCAGCACGTATTTCTCAAAACAGACCTCAAAAAGGTAAGGTAATATTACTTTTTCAAGCAGCTGAAGAAGTTGAACAAGGCGCAAAAGATTTGGTCGAAAATACCGAATTTCAGAAGCTTCAACCGGATTGTATATTTGCTTTACATAATATCCCTGGAGTTGAAAAAAATAAAATTTTGCTAAAAACCGGAAGTTTTACTGCTGCTTCAAAAGGCATGACTATTAAACTATTTGGCAGAACTTCTCATGCCGGCGAACCCGAAAATGGAATAAGCCCGGCAATGGCAATTTCGAAGATAATTAAAAAACTATCTGAGTTGATTAATAACAGAAGTCAATTTAGAGATATGACCCTACTTACAATCATTCATTTACAGCTTGGCGAAATTGCATTTGGTACTTCACCGGGATATGCCGAGATCAGAATAACCCTACGATCTTTCGAGAATAATGATATGATATTATTGACAAGTAGTACCGAAAGAATAATTGAAACAATTTGTAAAGATGAAAAATTAAAGCATGAAATATCTTATTCAGAGGAATTTCCTGCTACAGTAAACAATAGCGAATGTGTAAAATTAATTAAAGAATCGGCAAAAGAAAACGATTTGCATGTTGAGAACATTGCCTCACCTTTCAGATGGTCAGAAGACTTTGGGTATTATACCCAAAAATATAAAGGAGGTTTTTTTGGATTAGGTTCCGGTATAGACCATCCTGCTTTACACAACCCAAATTATGATTTCCCTGATGCGATTATCGAAACAGGTATAAATATGTACTATACGATTTATAAAAAAATGAATTTTTAATGAATAAATAATTATTATATGTTTAGAATAAAGAGAATAAACAACGAGAAAGAATTTAAAGATGTTACCAGAGGGGAGTTTATTGATTTCCTATTTACTCATCTTGACCAATTTGGCGACCATAAAGAAGATATTAATAAATGTCTGGATTATGCATTTAGTGAAGAAAAATCAGAAGGGGGTTTCGCTCTTGCTGCTACTTACAAGGATAAACTAGTAGGCGCACTAATTATGAATAAGACGGGAATGGGTAATTATATACCGGATTGGGTATTAGTTTATGTAGCAGTTGACGCTTCTTACAGAGGAAAAGGCTTTGGGCGTAAGATTGTTGAAGAAAGTTTTATACATTGCGATGGTAATGTAAAACTACATGTTGAATATGATAATCCTGCTAAACGATTATATGAACGCATAGGGTTTACTAGTAAGTATGCCGAAATGAGATATGAAAAAAAATGAGTGTGATAATAAAATGAAATCATGGCACAACTACAAATTAATATTACAGAAATACGTAATAATATATTAAAACTCAATAGTTATCTAAAAGATAACAATATAAAATGGAGTTTGATAACAAAAGTGTTTTCGGGAGATAAGGATTTCATGAAGCAAATTCTTACTCCTGATATAGTTAAAGATATTCATTCGGTTGGCGACTCACGCCTGTCAAGCCTTAAGAATCTAAAGGAACTTAATAATGAATTGATAACAATATATATTAAACCACCTGCAAAAGCATATATTGATGATGTGGTGAAATATGCCGATATTTCATTAAATTCATCTTATAAAACAATTATTGCTCTTAACAAAGCTGCAAAAAAGCAAAATAAAATCCATAAAGTTATTATTATGGTGGAGCTTGGAGAGTTACGCGAAGGTGTAAATAGGGAAGATTTAAGCTTTTTTTATAATCAAATATTTAACCTTCCAAATATTGAAGTTGTGGGGCTTGGTAGCAATCTTGGTTGTATGTATGGTATCGAACCAACTTATGATAAATTGCTGCAACTAAGTTTATATAAGGAACTTATTGAATTGAAACATGGCACAAAACTAGATTTAATATCAGGTGGCAGTTCCATTTCATTACCATTAATAGAGAACAAAAAAATTCCAAAAGATATTAATCATTTTCGAATTGGTGAATCTGCTTTTTTTGGAACAAGTCCCTTAGATAATAAACAATTTTTGGATCTGTGTACTGATACATTTAATTTCTATACTCAAATAATTGAACTTGAAGAGAAAGGGATTGTTCCTGATGGAATTATTAACGATGCCAGCATAGGTCATGCAGCAGAATTTGAAGAAAAAGACTTAGGAAGAACAACTTTTAAAGCAATACTTGATTTTGGATTATTAGATGTTGATCAGGTAGGATTAACACCTGATGACAAAGGCATAAAACTGGTTGGGATTACATCCGATATGACTGTTGTTGATATTGGTAATAATATTGGCAAAGACGGTAAACAAAAGTATCATATAGGTGATAATATTTGCCTCAATCCTAATTATATGTCGGTTGCAAGGTTACTTAATTCAAAATTTATTGAAAAGAAATTCATATCAGAAAAATAAATTACTAACCAAATTATTGCAAATATGCTTGGGAATCAGGGTGATTTTCCTGGAGTTGTAAGTAAAAAGAAAAAAGTCTGGTTTGCTGAGGTATGCCCAAATCCAATTTTGAGTTTAAAAATATAGAATTATGACAAGCACATCTAGTATCGGGATAATAAAAAATGCACTGAGAAATAATGTTAGTGTAATGAGGTCGCATCTTGCTGATTCTACAATAATATCTGCTGTAATCAAAGGAAATGCGTATGGTCATGGTGTAAGAGTAATAGTGCCAGTACTAGAAGATATTGGGATTAGTCATTTTTCAGTATATTCATCAGCGGAGGCCATTGTTGCTCAAAAAGCGAAAAATAAAAAATCCACCCTTATGATAATGGGCTTTATAAATAGCAACGATTATGAATGGGTGATAAAAAATGAGATTGAGTTTTATGTTTCTGAAATTGATGAATTGAATAAAGCCATAAAAACAGCAAAGTCACTAAGTAAGAAAGCCATAATTCATATTGACGTTGAAACAGGGATGAACAGAACTGGTTTATCGTTGAAAGAATTAAAAAAATCAATAAGAATATTAAACATGAACAAAGAATTCCTTACAATAAGAGGTGTTTGTTCCCATTTTGCGGGTGCCGAAAGTATTGCAAATTACACACGAATTAAAAAGCAGTTCTCAGTTTTTAAAAGAAGAGTGAAATTATTGAATCAAAATGATATTTATCCTGAATTAAAACATATAGCCAGTACAGCTGCTGCGATTAACTATCCTGAAACAAGTTTGGATTTAGTACGTACCGGGATACTTATTTATGGTTATTGGCCTTCACGGGAAACATTTATTTTTTCCCTGCAAAAAAGAAAGGAAAAAACGGATCCTCTGCAAAGGGCATTATTTTGGAATTCACATGTAATAATAACTAAAACAGTACCGGAAGGTGAATTTATTGGTTATGGAATGAGTTACCAGGCATCACGCCAAATGAAAATTATGGTTATCCCGGTTGGTTATGCAGATGGTTATAGTCGCTCCTTAAGTAATAATGGACATGTGCTGGTTGATGGTCATCGATCGCCTGTTATTGGCAGTGTTAACATGAATATGATTATTTGCGATATAACTGACATTCCTGATGTAAAAATTGGCGATAAAGTTACCCTTGTTGGAGAGCAAGGTGACAATGAGATTTCGTTTTCATCATTTGCAGAAATGAATCAATCACTTAATTATGAAATATTAGCACGTTTGCCTGAAAACATTGAGCGTAAATTAATTTGATATGACATTTACAACATCATATAATACAAAATTAAAGGAAAAAGTAATTCCAAATTTAGATCCTCACAGACAGAAAATGAATAAAACTTACTCAACAAAAATAAACTTTAAACATAAAAAACTTAATGAAGGATTTGTTGATATAAGAAATATAGGAATATCTGGCGACAATTATTATCACAAAAAGCTTAATCCGCCACATTCTACAGGTGCTGCACTTGATCTGACTTTGAAATCTATAGAAACAAAAGAGTTGTTGTTTATGGGTAACATATTTGACGATGTGGGCAAAATTGTATATACTGACTACTATGAAAAAGTCCAACAACATAGTATATTAACGCTCTCAGAAGAAGAAGCACAGAAAAACAGGAGGTTACTTTATTGGTGTATGAAAAATGGAGATTTTGAGAACTTTCCTACTGAATGGTGGCACTTTTCTTTTGGTGATCAAGCGTGGGCGGTCCTAAATGAACAACCCGAAGCTTTTTATTCCTGCATCGATTTTTAAACTGATTTGTATGTCTTGTTTGTTAATCTTTAAATCTTTGCTTATTCACTGAATAATTAACTGTCCCCAGTCAGAATCACCGGGTTCGTTAATGATCTTTCTTTCTTTATTGCGATTAATTAATTCACTATCAAACTTATTTTCAAGATTTAAGCTCATAACAATAAATAGTAATTTTGTACCACCAAAAATAATCAAAACTACTCATGAATTTTTCACATAGGGTATTAAAATTTTATAGCGAACTACAAATAGATTTCGACCTTCCACATGGAATTAATGCGCTTAACCCATATCACAAAGAGGATGTTATGGATGTTTGCAGTAAGTTTTACACAAAATATTACAACGATAGTAAAGGTAGAATTCTTATTCTGGGGATTAATCCAGGAAGATTTGGAGCTGGAATAACTGGTATACCGTTTACCGATCCGGTAATACTTGAAGATGTATGCGGTATCGAAAATAATTTTGATAAACGTGGCGAAATATCTGCTGAATTTATTTATAAAATCATCAACACCATGGGTGGTCCTGCTCAGTTCTATCGACATTTTTTCATTGGTGCTGTAAGCCCTTTGGGGTTTGTTAAAGATGGCAAAAACTTCAATTATTATGATTCAAAAGAGCTATTAAAAGCAGCAAAACCTTTCATCATTTCAAATCTTGTAAAACAAATTGGCTTGGGTATTAATTCACGAAAGTGTTACTGTTTAGGGCAGGGTAAAAATTATGAGTACCTAAAAATGCTAAACCTTGAACTAAAATTATTTGATAGTATAATCCCACTTCCTCACCCCAGATGGGTTATGCAGTACCGTCGAAAAAAACTCGATGTCATACTCCTGGAAGTTGTAAATAAACTAATCAAGTAGTACACTTACAAGAGAAAAAACTTATCACTAATCAAAAATCTTAATTGAATAAATATTTATATTGGTTATAAATTAGACATTGCACATTGATTTATGGTTTAAAAGCAGTTATTAATAAGGTTAATATTGTATTTTCGTGCATCAATTTTTATTAAAAAATAAAAAACAATATGGCAAAAGTCAGAGGCGCAATTGTAGTTGATATTGAAGGCTGCAAGGGATGCGGAGTTTGTGTTCCTGCATGCCCTCCTGATATACTCATGTTAGCAAAGGAAGTGAATGGTAAAGGATACCATTATGCATATATGGAAAACCCTGAAGCTTGTACAGGCTGTTCAAACTGTGCAGTGGTTTGTCCGGATGGAGTAATTACAGTTTATAGGGTAAAAGTTAAATAGTAAGCATTCAAAAAATTTAAAAATGGCTGAACTAAGACTAATGAAGGGTAACGAAGCATTGGCAGAAGCGGCAATTCGCACTGGAGTTGATGGCTATTTCGGATATCCAATAACACCTCAGTCGGAGGTTATAGAATATCTAATGGCTGAAAAGCCTTTTGAAAGAACAGGCATGATAGTGCTACAGGCAGAAAGTGAAGTTGCTTCAATTAACATGTTATATGGTGGTGGCGGAACAGGTAAAAAAGTTATGACATCATCATCGAGTCCCGGTATTAGTTTAATGCAGGAAGGACTCTCATATATGGCCGGAGCTGAAATACCGTGTGTGGTTGCAAATATTGTTAGGGGAGGCCCCGGCTTAGGAGATATACAACCTGCACAATCTGATTATTTTCAAGCTGTAAAAGGAGGAGGCCATGGTGATTATCACCTGCCTGTTTTAGCACCGGCATCAGTTCAGGAAATGTCGGATTTTGTTCCTGTAGCATTTGATCTGGCTTTTAAATATCGCACACCTGTATTAATTATTTCTGATGGGCTTATTGGCCAGATGATGGAAAAAGTCGAACTTTTTGAACAGATGCCAAGATTAACTGACGAAGAAATAAATGAGCGCTACCCATGGGCCACCAATGGTAAACCTGCGGGTGAAGAACGCCGTATACTCACATCTCTCTATCTGGATCCTCATAAACTCGAAAAGAATAATTTTAAACTTCAGGAGAAATATCGAAATATTGAAGCTGATGAAGTTAATTATGAGCTTATCGATTGTGATGATGCTGAATATATTATTGTTGCTTATGGTTCGAGTTCGCGAATTTCGCAGAAAACAATTAAGCTTGCGCGAGCAGAGGGAATTAAAGTAGGTTTGCTTAGGCCTATTACACTGTGGCCTTTCCCTAAAAACCCGATCGACGATTTGGTGAAGAAAGGAGTAAAGGGTTTCCTTTCAGTTGAAATGAGTGCCGGACAAATGGTTGAGGATGTTAGATTAACCGTTAGAGAAAGAACCAAAGTTGAACATTTTGGTCGTTATGGCGGCGTTATCCATTCACCGGAAGAGGTGTTAGAAGCTCTTAAAACAAAAATTGTAGGAGGTTAAGTTATGTCAGAAATTACAATTCAAGATATTATTAAACCGGAAAACCTGGTTTACGAAAAAACAAAATTAATGACTGATAATGCACTCAGTTATTGTCCTGGTTGTGGTCATGGCACAGCTCACAGGTTGATAATGGAGGTTATCGAGGAGTTGGGTCAGGAAAACGACACTATCGGAGTAGCGCCTGTTGGTTGTTCAGTGCTTGCTTATGAGTTTATGAACGTGGATATGCAGGAAGCAGCACATGGGAGAGCACCGGCTGTTGCAACAGCAATTAAACGTTTGTGGCCAGGTAAAGTAGTTTATACTTATCAGGGTGATGGCGACCTTGCCGCAATCGGTACCGCTGAAACTATTCATGCCTGTAACCGTGGAGAAAATATAGTTATCATATTTATTAATAACGGTATTTATGGTATGACTGGTGGCCAAATGGCACCAACAACACTTCCTGGCATGAAAACATCAACTTCACCTTACGGAAGAGACGTGCAGTCGATGGGGAATCCTCTGAAGATAACCGAACTCGTATCTGCTTTACCAGGTACATATTATGTTACCCGCCAATCGGTTCATACACCAGCAGCAGTTCGTAAAGCAAAGCGTGCTATAAAAAAAGCCTTCCAAAATCAGCTTGACTGTAAACCTGGTTTATCATTTGTTGAAATTGTATCTAACTGTAATTCAGGATGGAAAATGGAACCAGTTCAATCAAATATCTGGATGGAAGAAAACATGTTTCCGTTTTATGAGTTGGGCGATATTAAAGTAGACGGTAGTTTACTTGCCAAGTAATCAACAACTAAAATTTACAAAAAATGACAGAAGAAATAATAATAGCAGGATTTGGCGGACAGGGTGTACTGTCGATGGGAAAAATTCTTGCCTACTCAGGAATAATGCAGGATCAGGAAGTTAGCTGGTTTCCTGCCTATGGTCCGGAAATGAGGGGTGGTACTGCAAATGTTACCGTAATTATTAGTGACGAACGTATTAGTTCACCTACTCTTACTGCGTACGACACAGCAATTATCCTGAACCAGCAATCGATGGATAAATTCGAAAACTCGGTTAAACCAGGTGGTGTACTGATTTATGATCCCAATGGGATTTCAAAACATCCAACAAGACAGGATATTAAGATTTACAAAATTGAAGGAGCAAAAGTTGCTACCGAAATGGGTAATACTAAGATATTCAATATGGTTGTACTTGGGGGTTACTTAAGTGTTAAACCCATTGTCAAACTCGAAAATGTTATTCGCGGGTTGAAAAAATCACTTCATGAGAGATATCATAAGCTTATACCTCTTAATGAAGATGCCATTACAATGGGAATGAAAAATGTAGTTGAGGTTAATTGATTTTTTAATCAATCGCTATATCACGGCTTCTTCGTGTGATAACCCTATCACTATATCAATATTATCAACTACTCAAACAAACTTTCTGCAAACTCATCAGCCCAGTTAACAATTATCTTCTTTTCTGCATCACTCAATGAAGCATTTCGATGAATGAGAGTATAAATTTTCTTAGGCATCTCTCCATTTGAAACACTACCAGATATATCATCTAGTATACCGGCTTTTTCGATCTTTTTATAGTTTTCCCAATGTGAAAAATTGAGTTCTTCTCTTCCGTCTTTTATGTCGTGGCTTACTAAAAATGAAATTGGAATTACACGTGCATACCAGGGATAATTTGTTTCGTTTGAGTGACAATTATAACACGAGTTTTTGAGAATCATTTTCACATCATCCGTAATATTCGGGTTATTCGTTAACATATCTTTCGGGTTATCATACGATACTTCAGGCAGATAAGCAGGAATAAACTGTACTACTATTAACAAGGCTATAATTAAATATATTGCCTTCTTCATAATTTAAAACTAACCTTTAAGTTGTTTATTCTCCTCCAAGCTTGTTTGCTAACTCCTCAGCCCAGGATGTTAGCTTGTTCGAATCCTCTATCGAAAGTTTCTTATCAGGATATTTTTCAATAAAGTTTTCTTTAGGCATTGCACCTTCTTTAACAGCGTTGCTAATCTTAATTAGTTTGCCTACCTGCTTGCCTACTTTCATTTCCGGTAATTTATCGAAATTGAGTTTCATTTTACTCGTAGTTGAACTGCTTTCATCACTGTGGCATACATAACATGAGTTGTTAATAATTGCTTGTACATCATCGGGTATTTCAAAGGAAACATCGTTGCCCGGATTTGTAGCGATAGTTTGATTATTTGTGCCCGTAAACGATAGTATTAATAAACTCAACGCAGAAATTGCGAAAACTACAAGTAAATTTTTCATTGTTTTTTTGATTTAATTATTATTAATTTGCGACCTCAAAAATAGTAAATTATTTAAACATATTCCAAATAATGCATTGTGACAAATATCTCAGATCTGTTAAACCAAAAAGTTCAACAATATAATAATCCCCATTTTATTAATAGTGATCCTGTAAGCATTCCACATATGTTCACGCGTAAAGAGGATATTGAAATAAGTGGTTTCCTAACTTCAATTATTTCGTGGGGAAGAAGAACTGCGATAATAAAAAGTGCGCATAAATTGATGGGGTTAATGGATAATTCACCATACGATTTTTTGATAAATTCACATGATGTCGACCTTAAACGATTTGCCGGTTTTGTTTACCGTACATTTAATTCGGATGACTGTTTATTTCTAATTTCCTCTTTACGGAACATTTATTCGCATTCAAATAGTCTGGAAGCAATAGCTACACAGGCATTTAATATTAATCATAGGATGATTGATGTAGTTGTTGGCTTGCGAAATGCGATTATTGAAACACCTCATTTAATACGATCCGAAAAGCACCTTGCAAACCCTCTAATGGATTCGGCGTCTAAAAGAATAAATATGTATTTACGATGGATGGTCAGGCAAGATGACCATGGAGTTGATTTTGGCATTTGGAAAGATATCCCTCAATCCCATCTTATGTGCCCTCTGGATGTTCATTCAGGTAATGTTGCACGTAAACTGGGTTTGCTTACACGTAAACAAAACGATTGGAAAGCAGTTGAGGAGCTAACATCAAAATTGCGCACTTTTGATAAGTATGACCCAGTTAAATACGATTTTGCTCTTTTTGGAATGGGGGTTTTTGAAGGACTTTCTTAATTTAGCGGCATAGTTAGTACATATGAAAATAAGTAGACATAAAAAAATTATACACGATATAATTTTTGAGGCAGATACCAGAGCTGGTAAACTATTTGATATTCTGCTTTTTATAACAATAATTTTTTCTGTAATTATTGTCATGCTCGACAGTGTTGATTCATTGCATATCAAATACGGCGATATGTTTTTATCAATAGAATGGATTATAACTTTCATATTCACTATAGAATATTTTTTGAGAATCTATTCCGTTCGAAAGTCGTTTAAATATATTTTCAGTTTTTATGGAATTATCGACCTCCTTTCTATTCTGCCAACTTATATCAGCCTGTTTGTAACCGGAACTCATTTTTTACTTGTAATCAGGATGCTAAGATTACTTAGGATCTTCAGGGTATTTAAGCTTGCCAGATATGTTAAAGCATCTAATGTTTTGTTGCTGGCCTTAAGAAACAGCCGCAGGAAAATTATTGTGTTTGTTGAAGTAATAATGATAATTGTAGTAATTACAGGAGCACTTATGTATCTGATTGAAGGTCCGGAAACAGGATTCACAAGTATCCCAAAAGCAATATATTGGGCGATTGTAACAATAACAACTGTTGGCTATGGTGATATAGCCCCCCAAACAGTTTTAGGACAAACTATTGCCTCGTTGCTAATGATAATTGGATTTGCAATAATAGCAATCCCAACAAGCATAATTGGAAGCGAACTTATTAACGTAAAATCTCGAAAAAATACTCATGTTTGCTATAGTTGTCAGTTTGCCGAACACGATGATAATGCTGAATTTTGCAAAAAATGCGGAGAAAAACTGTAAAGCACGAAAATATGTTATGAGTTATAAGTTAGGAGTTGGGAGTTTTACTACTTTTGTAGATCGATTAAATAACAAAATAAATTTAAATATGAAAAACTTAATATTAGTACTAGCATTAGTGTTCACAGTTGTTGTGGCTGGTGCACAGGATGAAGAAAAAGTTAATGGTCCTGAAATTTCCTTTAAAAAAACTACACATGATTATGGTACAATCTATGTAAATGGGGATGGAGCCTATAATTTTGAGTTTACAAACACAGGTAATGAGCCATTGATACTTTCCAAACCTCGTTCATCATGTGGTTGTACGGTGCCCGATTGGCCAAAAGAGCCAATCCTTCCAGGAGAGACTAATGAAATAAAAGTTACTTATAATACGCATAAAGCCGGTGCTTTTAACAAAACAGTTACAGTGTATTCAAATGCGAAAAATAAGTCAACTGTGCTACTTAGAATTAAAGGCGCGGTAGAAGCTAAACCTACTGAGGCTCTTCCGGAAAAGGATAATAGCATTGGAGCTGCCCCCATAAATAAATAGTACTATTAATAGTATATTTGCTTTAAGGTTAATATTGATTCACCAAATTTATTAGAAACTAATGCCAAATATCTCTAAAAAGGGGCAGCTTATGCCCGAATCGCCAATCAGGAAATTAGTACCTTTTGCCGATGTAGCTAAAAAGAAAGGCGTGCATGTTCATCATTTGAATATTGGTCAACCTGACATTGAAACACCCGAGAGTGCATTAAATGCAGTACATAACTACGGAAAAAAAGTTATAGAATATAGCCATTCGGCCGGAATGCTGTCGCTTAGAGAAAAGTTAGTTGAGTATTATCAAACGGTAAATATTAATGTAACTCCTGATGAGATCATTGTTGGAGCCGGAGCATCTGAAGCCTTATTGTTTGCATTTCAGTCGATAATGGATCCCGATGATGAAGTGATTATCCCCGAACCTTTTTATGCAAATTATAATGGCTTTGCAACCAATGCAGGTATAAAAATAGCTCCCATTTTTTCTTCAATTGAAACGGGATTTGCTCTACCTCCTATTGAAGAGTTTGAAAAGAATATTACACCAAAAACTAAAGCAATTTTAGTTTGTAACCCAAACAATCCCACGGGTTATCTATATTCAAAAAAGGAGCTTGATACATTGAGGGATATCGCTAAAAAACATAACCTTTATCTAATTGCTGATGAGGTTTATCGCGAATTTACCTATGATGGCAGGCAACATTTTTCATGTATGCATCTAAAAGGAATTGAAAATAATGTAATTCTTATCGATTCAGTATCAAAACGATATAGCGCCTGTGGCGTTCGTATTGGCTGGATTGTTTCGAAGAATAAGGAACTAATGGCAACTGCCATGAAATTCGCACAGGCCAGGCTCAGCCCTCCAACTTTTGGACAGGTAGCTGCTGAAGCGGCTGTTGATACTCCCACCGAGTATTTTGATAATGTCATGAAAGAGTACATCGCCCGTAGAAATACGATTGTTAAGGGAATAAATAATATTGAAGGTGCATATTGCCCGAATCCGGCCGGTGCTTTTTATGTTACTGCTAAACTTCCAATTGATGATTCTGATAAGTTCTGTCAGTGGCTGTTGGAAGACTTTAGCTACAAAAATCAAACTGTTATGCTTGCACCTGCTTCAGGGTTTTATTCAACTCCGGGTAGAGGTAAGGATGAAGTACGAATTAGTTATGTTCTAAATGTTGACGATCTTAATAAATCGGTGAAAGTGCTTGAAGAGGCTTTAAAGGTATATCCTGGCAGGACAAATTAGTATACCTACGTATATCCAACTCTTGATTCCTCTTTTTTATCATATTGAGCAGCGCCAAATATCTCAATTCAAATTTCTAATATGCATGAGTTTTCAATAGCAATGAGTATAATTGAAGTTGCAGAAAAAGAAGCAAAGGAGGTTAACTCCTCAAAGATTGCAGAAATTGTACTTGATATTGGAACAATGGCAGGTATTGAATATTACGCGCTCGACACCGCTCTTGAAATGGCAGTTAAAGATACAATGCTTGAAAATGCTGATATTAAAGTGAACAAAATTCAGGCAAAAGCAAAGTGCGCTGATTGCACCTACAAATTTGATATATCCAGTTTTATCGACAGCTGTCCTGCATGTAACAGTTTATTTAGTGATGTAATTTCAGGCAAGGAGCTTAAAATCAGATCGATTGTTGTATTTAGTTAATTATTTCTGCATGGGAATAAGAGATAAAAAAAAGTGAATTCCTGTTTTATCTCATTAATCTAACTTCAAACTTTTTTACTTTCACCATCTATCTCTTAAATCTATCAATTTATTACCTTTGCCATTAATAAATTTTTCCTTAATGAATCTTAAATCAAATAAGTTAAAACCCAAAGAGGTTGACACACCTTTAAAGCAGAGCGGTAAAAAAACCAAAACAACTCGAAATAAGTCTGCAAATAATAGTAAATCAGGGCTAGGTTTTTCTGACCCCAGACTATTAAGGAGTGTAGGATTTTTGCTATTGATAACAGGTATATATCTTCTGCTTGCAATCACTACTTTTATATTTAATTGGTTTGTTGCCGATTCGGGTGATATCATAAAAACAACTGCAGAACAATTTAAAGATCATACCGAAACTGTTACTAACTGGACAGGATGGCTTGGATCGTTTTTAGCCCGCATATTAGTACATCGGGGTATCGGGATAGGCGCATATTTTATAGCAATATTTTCTATGTCCTTAGGTCTCCGATTACTGATAAATGTCCGTATGTTTAGTTTATGGAGATGGTTTGAATTATTAATAATCAGCTTTTTATGGATTCCGGTAACATTTAATATTGTATTTTCAACCCATCCCGAAAATTTATTAGGTGGGTTAGTAGGCCATCAGCTAAACATTTGGTTATTGGCTTATTTGGGTAAAGCCGGATTAATCCTACTTATAATTTTCATACCGGTAATTTTTTCTTTTATTGACTTTAAGTTTCAGTTCAAGTGGTTAGAGAGAAATAAAAATAGGGGAAATACAAAAAGCAATGCAACATCGGGATCAACTGATCCTCCAAAAGAAGATATTTATAATACAGTTGAGTTTGCTGTTGATGAGGATGAAAAGGATGATTTTAATTCCATGTTTAACAAACCTGAACCTGGAAAAGGGAATACTTTTAAAGTTGAAGTTGATAAATCTGTTCAGCGTGAATCGGATGATAAAGTGCTGGATAATATGAATGATGTTGGTGATGAAGATGTGGAGCTTACCATAGAGCCTACCAAAGGTGATGAAAATGGCCGTACCATACCTGTACCAGGAGAACATTTTGGTATTGATACTGAGTTTGACCCCACACTCGAACTTGCTGATTACAAATTACCCACTTTTGATTTGATGAAGGATTATGATGTGAGTAATGTACTTGTTACCAAAGAGGAATTGGAAATAAACAAAAACAGAATTGTTGAAACATTAAAGCACTATGCAATATCTATTACAAAAATAAAAGCCACTATAGGTCCAACGGTTACTTTGTATGAGGTGGTTCCTGCTCCGGGTATCCGCATTTCAAAAATCAAAAGCCTTGAGGACGATATCGCTCTAAGTCTTTCAGCCATTGGTATCAGGATAATTGCGCCAATCCCCGGTAAGGGCACAGTAGGAATTGAGGTACCTAACCAAAATCCGAATATTGTGTCTATGAAATCAATATTGACTTCTGAAAAGTTCAGGAACAATAATTTTGATTTACCATTTGGAATTGGAAAAACCATATCAAACGAAAGTTTTGTGGTCGACTTGGCAAAAATGCCTCACTTGTTAATGGCAGGTGCTACAGGTCAGGGTAAGTCGGTTGGGCTTAATGCGATAATTACTTCACTACTTTATAAGAAACATCCTGCCGAACTAAAGTTTATACTTGTAGATCCGAAAAAAGTGGAACTCAACCTTTTTTCACGTATTGAACGGCATTATCTTGCAAAGCTTCCTGATTCGGAGGAGGCCATTATTACTGACACTCGTAAAGTTGTAAGAACCCTGAATTCGCTTAGCATTGAAATGGATAATCGTTATGAACTGCTAAAGGACGCTCAGGTTCGTAATATTAAAGAGTACAACAAAAAATTTATCGCGCGTAAATTAAACCCTTTACATGGCCACCGATATTTGCCCTATCTGGTATTGATAATTGACGAATTTGCCGACTTAATAATGACAGCCGGAAAAGAAATTGAAACTCCGGTTACACGATTGGCACAGTTGTCAAGAGCAATTGGCATTCATTTGATTATTGCAACCCAACGACCTTCTGTAAATATCATTACAGGTACAATCAAGGCGAATTTTCCTGCCCGTATCGCTTTCAGAGTAATTACAAAGATTGATTCAAGAACCATTCTTGATACTGGAGGTGCCGACCAACTTGTGGGTAGGGGAGATATGTTGTTTTCAACAGGTAATGAGGTTATCAGGCTTCAATGTGCCTTTATTGATACTCCTGAAGTTGAAAAACTAACAAGCTATATTGGGTCGCAAAGAGGTTATCCCGATGCCTTGCATTTGCCGGAATTTAAAGATGAACAGTCTGATTTTAAAGCTGATTACGATCCGCTGGAAAGAGATGAATTATTTGAAGATGCAGCCTTAATTATTGTTCAAACTCAGCAGGGATCAACTTCCTTACTTCAGCGCAAACTAAAGCTGGGATATAATCGGGCCGGCAGAATTATTGATCAGCTGGAAGCTACCGGAATTGTAGGGCCTTTTGAAGGTAGCAAAGCACGTGATGTGAAAATTGGTAGTGAAATGGCTTTGGAACAATTTTTGAAAGATCTTAATTCAAATAATGAAGTGTAAGAATGATTGAATGTAAGAATGATACAATGCTATAATGAAGAAAATACTCTTTAAACATTTAAACATTCACACATTAAAATAAACATAAATGAAAAAGCTAATATTTATTATTTCCATGCTTCTGGCAGGTGTTGTTGTTGCACAGAGCGATAAGGAAGCGGAAACACTGCTTGAAGATGTGATCAACCATACATCATCATATAAGAACTTCAAGGCAAATTTATCATACACAATGGTGAATGTTGAAATGGGTATTGATGAGAAGAAATCAGGATTGATTTTTGTTCAGGGTGATAGTTATCGTATTGAAATGGAAGGACAAATAATAATATCGGATGGAAAAACAATTTGGACCTTTTTAAAAGACTCGGATGAAGTTATGGTGAGCAACGTTGACGAAACTGAAGAAAGCGTTTCACCAACACAAATTCTTACAAAATACAACGAGGAATATGATGCAAAATATGGGCTTGAAAAAAAATATCAAAATACGAGTCTGCAGGAAATATGCCTAAAGCCAAAAGATCGTAAAAACTTCGAAAAAATGAGTGTTGTGGTCAATGCCAGTAAGCTAAGCCTTGAAAGCTTTTCTGTTTATGATATTAATGGAAATGTTTTCACCTATCATATAATCGACCTTAAACCCGATATCGATCTGCCACAAGATACCTTTACATTCGATTATTCAAAATACCCTGATGTTGAAGTGATTGATATGAGGTAGAAAAAATCCAAATCTTTGGCAAAAAGGCAGGCTCGGTATTTAACCATTTCTCTTCTTGTGCTTATAATTTATTCCTGTTAATATTAGTGTTATCCAGCCTGAAATAAGCAGAATACTACCTATAGGAGCTAATTTATTAAGAAAACTGGGAGCGAATCCCGTTAACTCTTTTACAGAACTTATGAACAACGGTCCGGAAAAAAGAATTATGCCAATTACAAAAAAATAGTAAATAGTATTTAAATATGAACGCGATACATATCGGTTCATAAAGGCAAGCCCTAACAATGCCAGCGCATGAAACATAAGAAATTCATTTGCAACATTAAACGTATTCATGTACTCTTCTGAAATATTACCATAAAGTACGTATGCACCTATTGTACCCATAATTACACAAAGGCCTCCCATTATGCCTATTGTTATCAAAAATCTTTTTGTCATGTTGCATTATTGTTAGTGAAAATCATTTTGCAAAATTAATAAATTCAAAAATATGTACCTTTGATCTTTCAATTTATTTTTGTTTATGAATACTTCAGTTGACATTAGTTATTATCCTTTAAAAGATGAGTTCATCCCTCCAATTAAGGATTTTATTCAGAGGCTAAACAATTATAATAAGATAAGCGTGGTAACCAATGGAATAAGCACGCAAGTATTTGGCGATTATCTTGAAGTAATGCAAATTCTTACAAAGGAAATTCATAAGTCGTTCGAGCTGCCTCATTCAGTTTTTGTAATTAAAATTATTAATTCCGATTTGCAAATTCATCCCACTAACTCTATATGAGTGATTTTGTCCAGTTCTTTTTGCAGCCTTACTACAATGCTTCCACTTTTAATATTATTCTTGAATTTATTGCGGCATTGTTTGGAGTTATTAGCGTTATTTACGCCCGCAAAGAAAATATTCTGGTTTTCCCCACAGGTATTATTAGTACTGCCATTTATGTTTATTTGCTTTCACAATGGTCGTTATATGGCGATTTAATTATTAATGTTTATTATACAGGGATGAGCGTTTACGGATGGTATATGTGGCAGAAAGTTATTGATGACCAGGATCATCATATTTCAATTAGTAGAACAAACTTTATAGACAAATTAAAAGCTATAGGTATATTTTTATTCACTTCAATATTTGTAATTGTGGTTTACAGATATTATAATGTGATGCCGAATCACCTTGATTTTATGGAGAGTGTTGGATACGCATGGCAACTTATTATATCAGGGAATCTTGAGGACTTTAGAATGGCTACTCCTTTTCTTGATACTTTCACAACAGGCATTTTTTTTGCAGCTATGTGGTTAATGGCCAATAAAAAATTGGAAAGCTGGACATTATGGATTATTGGCGATGTTGTTTCTATTCCTTTATATTTTGTTAAAGGTTTTGGGTTTACCGGAATCCAATACACTATTTTTCTGGTTCTTGCAGTTATGGGTTATATTGAGTGGCGAAAACAGATTGCATTAAATACGAAACATGCTTAAGCGCATTGCTATTACCGGTCCTGAATCAACAGGGAAAACATGGCTTGCTGAAAAGCTTGCTGCGCATTACTCTGCAAATATTGTTAGCGAATTTGCCCGTGAATATTTTCAAAACAGAAAATATGAATATAATGAGGATGACTTAGTTGAAATAGCAATTGGTCAGCTGGAAAAGGAGGAAAACATCGCATCAATTTCAGGGAATATCATTTTTTGTGATACTGACCTCTTAGTTATTAAAATATGGTCGACAGTTGTATTTGGCATTGTACCTGAATGGATTGAAAAGCAAATGAGCGAGCATGTATACGATCTATACCTTCTTTGTTATCCTGATGTAAAGTGGCAACCCGATCCTTTACGTAGTAATCCTCATGATAGGCAATATATTTACGATTTGTTTGTTAAAGAATTGGAACAACATAATCTTAATTACAGGGTTGTTAAAGGAATTAGTGAGAAGAGGTTTAAAAATGCGGTTAATTTTGTAGATGAATTATTAGAATATGACAACAAAAGTTAAGCGTAGATTAAAAGTATTATATCTTGCCCGATGGTATCCTAACCGGTACGATCCTATGCCAGGGTTATTTATTCAACGTCATGCCGAAGCTGCAAATATTTGTTGTGATGTTGGCGTTGTTTATACACATATAGTAAATAATAAGTTTTCTGGTTATAGAGTTTTTGATCCTAATTATGAGGTAATTAACGGAGTTCCAACAGCAAAAGTATATTATTCAAGTTCAGGGATTAAACTGTTTCCTTTCAATAAAATAATAAACATATATAGATTTTTTAAAGCCAACATTATTGGCATAAACCTTATTAAAAAGCATCTTGGAAATTTCAACATTGTACATATTCACGTGTTAACGCGGCTTGGTTTAATAGGTTTATATTATAAGATACTTTATGGAAAACCATACATCATTACCGAACATTGGTCCAGATATCTTGAATTAACTGATTCGTTTAATGGATTTTTTAGAAAAACTGCAACCAGAATCATAGTAAAGCAAGCTTCATTTGTTACTACAGTTACTAAAAATCTGGCTAAAGCCATGCAATCACATAGGTTACAAAATGATAATTATATAGTACTTCCAAATGTTGTCGACAATACATTTCTTTCTTATAGTCCATCAATAAAGAATCAAGCTAACCCTATTACATTTCTTCATGTAAGTTGTTTTGAAGATAAATCGAAAAATATAAGCGGCTTATTACGAGTGATAAGTAGTTTAGCAAAAATTCGTAACGATTTTGTTTTCAGGTTGGTGGGTGATGGAATGGATATGGAATGGATAACGAATTATGCATCTGAACTTGGTTTAAACGATAAACATGTTGTATTTACAGGCTTATTGGAAGGAGATAAGCTTGTTGATGAAATGGCCTCAGTAGATATGCTAGTTGTTTTTAGCAATTATGAAAACTTTCCTGTCGTGATTAATGAATCACTTTCGTTGGGGATTCCTGTAATTGCAACAAGGGTAGGAGGTATCCCTGAGCGGATTAATACTGAAAATGGAGTATTGATTGATGCAAGAGATGAAGATCAACTACTTTCTAATTTAATCGACTTTTTAGATGGCGGTTTATCATTTAACATGGATAAAATACAAACGAGTTCCAGGGATGAGTTTTCGCCGGAAACTGTAGGCAACATTCTTTGTGGATTATATGTTAAAGCTCTGAATTAGTACCTTTTTACTCATGTAGCGCAATCATGGGCCATCCTAATTTGAAAAAGTCGTGTTTAGTTATCTGATTCTTAAATAACGACTTGAATATGTTTGTTTTATGAGTAATAAAAGCAATGGCATTTATTCTATTATGTGAAACAAAGGCTTCTAAAGCATTGTCTTTGTCGTTAGTATCAACAAGCGAAAAGTGAATAAGTTTTTTAATTCTTTCACTTGAAAATGATTCTTTTATTTGATTGATTTCAGTAATATCATCAGTGCTATTGGCTTCAAAATGAAAGTGAACGGCAAATATTTTTGTGGGGATATTCTCAAATAGTTTCATAAGCAGCTTGATTTTACTATAATCTTTTTCCTTGTTGTTACAGGTATACATTATTTTAAGCTCGTCAGGGGTTTTTGTACCTAAGGGTATCGCAATTACCGGTATCATTACTTTGTTCATTATTTTTTTTGCCATACTTCCCTCAAGTATCCCTTTTTTCCCCTCACCCTGTGTTCCCATAACTATAAAATCAGGCTTTATGTTTTTACAAACACTGGTGATTTCCCAGCCGGGGTCGCCACCAGTAACGGAAGTATTCACAACAAAGTTTTTTAACTGATTATTTTCCAAATAATTTTCAACTTCAACCTTAAGTTGTTTCATATTATTTTCGGCCAAAAGTTTAAATTCTTCAATAAGTTGCATGTTCATATATGCGTCGTTGTCGAATCCGCTATTTAAACCTGAGTCGGGAATTAACAACTGGTCGTTATACGAATGCAGGAAAAATAAACGTGTATCGTTAATACATCCTGCCATCCTAATGGCATATTTGTATGTGGAAGTTACATGATTTGAAAAATCAACAGGGATAAGTATTGTTTTCATATTCAGATTATTAGGTGTACAATATTAGTTTTTTCTATAACAACATGTTATTTCCTTGTATTAATTGTAAAGTTATAAAAAAAGAATATTCATGTAAAATTTCCAATAAATTAATATTATCAACTATTTTTACACGGAATAAATCACCATTTTTCTAATGTTTGAGCTGAATTAAAACTGTAGATATGAAAATACATTTTATTGCAATAGGAGGAAGTGCCATGCATAATCTTGCTATTGCTTTGAAAATAGTTGGACATTCAGTTAGTGGTTCGGATGATGAAATATTTGAGCCATCGCTGAGCAGGTTAGCTGATAATAATCTACTACCCAAAAAGTTTGGCTGGCATCCTGAAAACATATCTCAAGATATTGATGCAATTATACTGGGTATGCATGCCAAACAGGATAATCCTGAATTAGCGCGTGCAATTGAATTGGGACTTCGTATATATTCATACCCTGAGTTTCTATACAATCATTCCAAAAATAAAAAACGAATTGTTATAGGTGGCAGTCATGGTAAAACTACAATAACTGCTATGATTATGCATGTTCTTAGAACGTTGAATTACGATTTCGATTACCTGGTAGGGTCAAAAATCAAAGACTTTGATGTAATGGTACGCTTAAGCGATACTGCTCCTATAATGATTTTTGAAGGTGACGAATATTTAAGTTCACCTATTGATCGCCGACCAAAATTTCATTGGTATTCGCCTGATATTGCACTATTGAGTGGTATTGCCTGGGATCACATAAACGTTTTTCCTACAAATGAAAATTATATCAGCCAGTTTGAAAAATTTATCTCTCTTATAAAAGATAATGGATCACTAATTTATTATCAAAATGATAGTAAGATAGAGGAACTGGCCATCGCACAAAACAATTTAACAACCATTCCTTATGGTATTCCTGAATATAGGATTCGAAATGGGATTTATTGTATTTTGACCGATAATGGCGAAGTTGAACTCGGCATATTTGGCAAACACAACATGATAAATATTAATGGTGCCAAACTTGTTTGCAGGCAGCTGGGAATATATGATAAGGAATTTTTTGATTCTATCAAAAGTTTTGAGGGTACAGCCAACCGACTAGAGCTGGTTAGCAGCAATGGCAACAGCAGGTTATATAAGGATTTTGCTCATGCCCCATCAAAAGTTCGTGCAACAGTTGAGGCTGTTCGCGAGCAATTTCCTGAAATGAACTTTGTTGCCTGTCTGGAATTACATACATTTAGTAGCTTAAACAAAGATTTTATTCATGAATACCAACATACACTTGAACTACCCAACCATGCATGTGTTTATTTCGATGAACATACTCTTGCTATGAAACGCCTGCCTGATTTATCGGTGCATGATGTTGAGGTTGCTTTTGGCAGAAAAAATCTGAAAGTATTTGTTAATTCAAAAGATATGACTGATTGGCTCATTTTGGTTAAAAAACCGGATACAGTATTTTTAATGATGAGCTCTGGTAATTTTGATGGTATTAATTTCGAGGAACTTGCCAAAATGATAGTGCCTTTAGTTTAAAATGAGAATGTTGCGGTATACATATCTAATATTGTTATTTTTATTTGCCAATACTCATTTATTGCTTTCGCAAAATACGCAGATAGATAGTTTAACAAGGAAGAAATTTCCTCTTATAATTGGTAATATTGGTTTTGCAACCGACAGTATGGATATTGTTGTTGGCGATGTGCCACGTGGTGAGATTACCGTCTTCAGAATAGAGATACGAAATTTTGGAAAAGACCCGGTAATGTTTACTAATGGAAAATCTAGCCGTTTTGTTACTCTTAATTTTGAGCCAGAACTACTGATACCATCAAAGGAGGGTATTATTAATGTTGAATTTAATGCTGATATTGAACTAAATCTGGGTAAATTTGTATCTGAAATATCAATTGTAAGTAACGATAAAAAGAGTCCATATAAATTCCTGAACTTGCTGATGAATCTGATAGAGGGAGGCAGAAGTATTAATTATAAAGATATATTTGACACAGTCCCTAATATGGTTTTCGATCACTATAATTATGATTTTGGCCATTTGGTGCGAGGTAAAATTCTATATCATACTTTCCTGATTTCAAACTTAGGTTCCATGCCTTTAAATATTTTTGAGATTAAACTTCCGAAAGGAATTAAAGTTGTTGACAGCCCTGCTAATCCGATTTTACAGGATGAAAAGGCCATGCTACGCATTAGGATCAATACCCACGGAAGGATTGGGATTCAGCATGAAACAATTGTGGTTCGTTCTAATGATCCTGATAACCCATTAGTAATATTAGGAATACATGGCTCGGTAAGAATTTATCCCAATCATAAAAAAACCTCTGTTCAATGCAATGAATAAACAGAGGTTATTTTAAGTATAGCTGAATAAATTTTACTAACTATTCATCGAAATTAAAAATTCCTGATTAGTAGCAGTATATTTCATCTTATCTTTAAGGAATTCCATCGCTTCAACCGGATTCATATCAGCAAGGTGGTTTCTTAATACCCAAATCCTTTGCAGTATGTCTTTATCAACAAGGAGATCTTCACGCCTTGTGCTCGAAGCAACAATATCAATTGATGGATAAATACGCTTGTTAGAAAGCTTACGGTCAAGTTGAAGTTCCATGTTGCCGGTACCTTTAAATTCTTCAAAAATAACTTCATCCATTTTAGAACCTGTATCGATAAGGGCTGTTGCCAGAATTGTAAGCGACCCACCATTTTCAATTTGACGTGCAGCACCAAAGAACCGCTTTGGTTTTTGTAGAGCGTTAGCTTCAACACCTCCTGAAAGCACTTTCCCTGAGGCCGGTGAAACAGTATTATATGCTCTTGCAAGTCGTGTAATTGAGTCTAATAGAATAACAACATCGTGTCCGCATTCGGTTAGTCTCTTAGCTTTTTCAAGAATCAGATTAGCTATTTTAACATGTTTTTCTGCCGGTTCGTCAAATGTTGAAGCTACTACTTCAGCATTCACACTACGTGCCATATCAGTAACTTCCTCAGGCCGCTCATCAATAAGCAAAATGATCAAGTAAACCTCTGGGTGATTTGCGGCGATTGCATTTGCTATCTCTTTGAGTAATACAGTTTTACCTGTTTTTGGCTGCGAGACAATCAAACCGCGTTGCCCTTTCCCAATAGGAGTAAACATGTCCATTATCCGGGTTGATACAGTTTCGTTTTTATGCCCTGTAAGTGATAATCTTTGATTGGGGAATAAAGGAGTTAAAAAGTCAAAAGGAACTCTGTCGCGAACATCCTGAGGTAACATTCCGTTTATTTTTATCACTTTAATTAACGGAAAATATTTTTCACTTTCTTTAGGTGGCCTTACTTGTCCTTTTATTGTATCACCTGTTTTTAAGCCAAAAAGTTTTATTTGTGATAAAGAAACATATATATCGTCAGGAGAATTAAGATAATTATAATCCGATGATCTTAAAAATCCATAACCGTCGGGCATTATCTCAAGCACACCTTCTGCTTCAACAATACCTTCAAATTCAAATGAATATTTAGGTCTTGTTATTTTTTCGTCAGGTTCGGCAGTAATAACAGTTTTAGTAACTGGTTCCTCCAATGTACTTACTGTCTTCTTAGTTGCTGTATCAACTAATTCTTCTTTAGCAGTTTCAGTAATTACAGGTTTCTCCGATGTAACTTTTTCTACTTTTTTATTCTCGGGTATTCTTGTGCGATTTCTTACCTTTCTTACTTCTTTTGTATTGTGCGGTTTTCTGTTTTCGTTAGGTTTTACCTGTTCTGAAGAAGTAGTTGTATTAACCTGCTTTTGAGTAGCAATATCTTCGTCAACGATTGGAGTAAGCTCGGTTTTTGACCTTGTTAAAGGCGTTTGATCTGTTGGATGTTTTCTAATGTTTTTATTAGTTTTCTCATCACGTTGATCCTGATGGCTTCTTTTTACCGGATTTAAACTATGATCGGCCTTTTGCTCAGAAGTGACTATTGGTTCATTTTTTCTTTTTTGAGGATGAACCCTTTTCCTATCTTTAATGGCAGAGCTTTTCTTCTCAGCATCAAGTATTTCTTTTGAAGGATTAAGTGCCTGATGATCAAGAATTTTGTAGATTAATTCTTTTTTGAGCAATTTATCAGGTTTTGGAATGTCGAATTCCTCTGCTATTTGTCTTAATTCGGTAACAAGTTTACCGTTAAGCTCGACAATGTCGTACATAAAATGGGGATTTAATTATTCATTCAACATTTAATAGTCGAATAATATAAATTTAAAATTTTTTGATTCAAGTTTTGGAATAATATTATACTTTTTCCTAAAGCATGTGCAAAGGTACTATTATTTTTAACTAAATTACTATTTTTGCAAATAAATGATAAAAATATGATACAACGAAAACAATCTGTATTTCTTTTCATTGCTGCCGCTCTGTTATTTATAACATATTTTGTTCCACTTTCATCGTTTATCGGAGAAAAAGATTCTCTCGTCTTGTATATTTACAAGATAGAAAGCTTGGTTCCTGGATTTAGTTCGCCATTTAGCCCGTATTTTATCTTACCTATATTATCCTTGGTTTCATTAATAGTAGTAATGTCAATTGTAACCATTTTTATGTACAAAAATAGAAGGCTTCAATTGATTTTTGTGAGATTTATGCTTCTTTTGTTATTAATTTACATAGGATTATATTTCTTTTATTACATTGATATTCTTGAAAATCAAACCGGAGGTTTTGCAAATTATGAGTATAGTATTTCAATTCCCGGAATTGCTTTGCAGATTCCAACTATTGTATTCCTAATCCCGTTAGTTTCAGCATTGTTATTATTTATGGCAGCTCGCGGTATAAGAAATGATGAAAAACTGGTACGCTCGACTGACAGATTACGTTAAACAGCCTTTACAGTTTTAAAAGAAGTAAGCTTATCAATAGTTTCAACATTCCCGATATCACCGGCATGCCAGATCTCATCGCAATTACCAAAAAAAGAAAACACACGTGGATGAATCTACCCATGCGTGTCAGAAATAAGGCCTATATGTTTCAATATTAAAATGTTATTCCAATCCCAATCTGCATATTTTCATTAAATTGAGTTCTGGACCCGATCGGATCTCCATTAACGTCATTAAAAATTACATTATTGTCATAAATCAATTCGGTTGCGATATTAACATTTAGCCATGAATTAACTTTCATGATTATTCCGGTTTGCCAGTTAACATCAATATTTTGAGGATTATCAAGATAGTCAGAGAATAATTCCAGCTTTGTGTTAAAATCTACATTTTTAAATATTTCATATTTGAAAACAACCATAGCTTTGGCACCAAACATTGTTTTAACCTTTTTAGCATGTTCAATTATAATGCCATTAGTGTCAAATATTGCCGGATCAAGCCCGAACGAACCTGCATCAGCCAGCCTCTCATCGTTTACTATAAGCCATCTGGCTGTTAGTGGCGAAAAGTTAATCAGAAAATATTCGTTTGGTTTCCACTCAATACCTGGTCCAATATCTATAGTTCCAGGCGCCATAAATTTAGAGATAAATAAAGTTGAGTCTTCCTTGTAATTATATCCCCTGGCAAGCTGTGATTTAAAGGAAAATAATACTGTTGCATAGATTTTTTCTTTAATTCGATAACCATAAGATGAGATAAACTCTATTTTGTCATCTGTTTTCATAGCCTTATTGTCACCTATTAAAGCATAGCCAAGAGCTAAATTCAGCAAGTTTGTCCATTGATGCTTTTCTTTACTGTAATTAGCTGTGTTTTTAAATTTTCCAGTGATTGCAAGCGTGTTTTCTCCTCCTGCTGACCAATTAGAAAAATAGCTTTGTGTAAAATTCAAACTTGCATTGTTTTCAATTTTCCAATACTTAACAGTATCAGTTTGTGCCATCGAAATCATTCCAGAAACTATGAACACGATTACTAATAGTTTTTTCACCACTATTTTATTTGGTATTATTTATATGTACTTCCATTTGGGGAAATGGTATATTAATATTGTGTTTGCCGGCATTTTTATAGAATTTTTCATTCATATCAAAAAATACACCCCAATAATCAGCGGGATTAACCCATACCCTTACTACAATATTAACCGAACTATCTGCTAATGCTTCCATTGCTACAAAGGGTTCCGCGGGTTCATTTAATATACGATTGTCATCAACTATGAAGCCCATAAGCATTTCTTTGGCAACATCATAATCATCACCATAGCCTATTCCATAAACCCAGTCAACTCTGCGTAAAGTTTGTGTGCTAAAATTTATCATAGCTCCATTCGTTAGAGCACCATTTGGAAGTAGAATTGTTTTATTATCAGGAGTTGTAAGGACAGTTACAAAAATTTGAATTTCTTTTACTGTTCCCGAATGGCCTTGGGCATCAATATAATCACCTATTTTAAACGGTTTAAAAAACAAAATCATAATGCCGCCTGCAAAGTTAGACATAGTGCCATTAAATGCCATTGCAATTGCAAGAGATGCTGCAGTTAACATTGCAATAAAAATAGTCATCTGAACTCCGACCATGCCAAGTACGATAACAACCAAAATTAACTTTAGAGCAACATTTAGCATATTTTTTATAAATGATTTGAGTGCCGAGTTAACATCGGTTTTATCCATTAGTACAAGAACCCTTTTTGTAAAAAATTTAATTGCCCACAAACCAATAATAAGTACAATAATTGCACCTAATAACTTAATGCCATACTCTAAACCACTGGTAGAAAGCCATTTCACTATTACCTCTGTCTTACTTGTTATGTTCTCAATTTGATCCATAATATAATTTGTTTATTAATTGTGCAGGCATGGTTAATTCATAAATTAAAGCAAAAGTAATAATTATAAATTATTTTTTAAAATAAAGGGTTTGTTAATTAAATGCCAGTTCCTTGCTGATTGGGTATATAACCATCCTTGTTTTCACCTTTTTTAAAATTAATTGATATTTTATAAAGTGTTCTTACAGCTTTGCCATTAATAATACCTGGTTTCCATCGGATTAACTCAATAATTTTAATTGCTTCTTCGGTACAACCTCCCCCTAAATGCTTTTGTACTATTATGTTTGAGGGAAGCCCATTCGTTTCAATAATAAACGATAGCTCAACTTTTCCGTTTAGTCCTAACCTTGATGCTGCATAAGGGTAAGTAAGCTTGCCATATATTAAATCGGTCACCGATTTTACACCCGGTTCCAATATTGCCTTTGGAACAGTATCATTTTTTATTATTTCATAAATAGTGCCAGTTGTATCAATCGGGATAACCGGATAAACTATGTGTTTATATCCTCGCCTCCGCGAGAGTTTTTGGAATTTTTTTATATTATATTTTAATTTAAATTCTGATTTTCCAATAACAGGTTTACCTAATGAATATGCTGGCGCCCATAGTATCAACTTGAAAATAGAAAGTGCTGAGGAATCTATCCCGGCAGAAACACTTTGAATTATATAATAATCAGTTACTTTGCCGCTTTCATTAGTTGTGAAGTTAATTTTAACAGTACCCTGAGTTTCGCTTTGCAGATCTTTGATTGGATAATCCATATGAATGTTTAAAAATTCCTTCATTACTTTTTGGCCCATAATAGGCCTTGATTCTGTATATTGACCAATAGAACAAATTGAAAAGATAAACAGGAATAATCCGATGATACTTAATCTGTAAATCAACATATCTTAATCGAGTTTGCAAATGATGCATAAAGGTAGGTTAATTGAACGATATTTTAGTAGTTTTACTAAAAAAATGTTCGACGAGATTATTATTTATGGATTATTATAAAAATAATAGTAAAGATTACAATGATGAAACGGTTTTTGGTATTAGGCCTATTATAGAGGCAATTAATGCGGGCAAAGAAATAGATCGCATATTTATACAAAACGGATTAAGGAACGAACTATTCAAAGAGTTAATGGCTTTGTTAAAGGAAGACAATATTCCCTATAAATATGTCCCTGTTGTAAAACTCAATAAAATCACACGGAAAAATCACCAAGGGGTGATTGCATATATTTCACCAATTTCGTTTGATAATATTGAGCAGGTAATTCCAGGGTTGTTTGAAAAAGGAATTGAGCCCCTCATTATGATATTAGACAAAATTACTGATGTTAGAAATTTTGGGGCGATATTACGAACGGCTGAAAGTACTGGTGTTAACGCGGTAGTATTTCCTTCGCAGGGCGCTGCTTTACTTAACGCAGGAACTGTTAAGTCATCAGCCGGAGCTATTTATAATATCTCGCTGTGCAGAAGTGATAACTTAAAGATTACTATAGATTTTTTGAAAAACAGCGGATTAAAAATTGTTGCAGCAACCGAAAAGGGTACCGAATTATATTTTGATGTGGATTTAAAGGGACCTTTAGCAATAATTATGGGTTCAGAGGGTGAAGGTGTAAGTGGAGAATATTTAAAACGCGCTGACATGAAACTTATGATTCCAATGCTTGGGAAAACAGCCTCTTTGAATGTTTCTGTTGCAGCAGGTGTCCTGCTTTACGAGGTTGTACGGCAAAGAAGTGGCTGAAATTAGATATTATCATTAGTTGAAAGCACAAAAAAACTCCGGAAACGATAACCGGAGTTTTTTTTTATTATAGATAATATAATTCTATCTTCTTGCTTCTTTAATTCTAGCCTTCTTACCACGAAGTTTGCGGAAATAGAAAATTCTGGCTCTTCTAACTACACCTACTTTGTTAACTACAATTTCTTCAATAAACGGTGATGAAATAGGAAAAATCCTTTCTACACCAATGTTGCCAGAAATCTTTCTAACGGTAAATGTTGCACTTGGTCCGCTACCAACACGTTGTAGCACAACTCCCTGATATTTCTGTAAACGTTCCTTATTTCCTTCTTTTATCTTGTAAGTAACAGTAATAGTGTCTCCAGCTTTAAACTTTGGAAACTCTTGTACCTTAACAGTGTCATCCACTATTTGTATTAATTCATTCTTGCTCATTGATTTAAGATTAAGAGTGGTTTTCTCAAAAACGAGTGCAAATATACAGCTATTTATGCAACTGCAATTTTTTTTATAAAATAATTTTATGATTTATTAAATATGTTTTGTTAGTAAGTAGAATTACTACTAAATTAGTCCAAACTGGTTAAGCTGTAACTTAATCACTAAATCAAAACAGAAAATCAATGAGCTTAATTAACAAACGAAAGATATTTGAATTAATGTAACTTTACACTTTTATCCAACTAAAATTGTTTTGTTATGCTACGTCATATTGTAATGATAAAACTTAGAAAAGATGTAGACGCTTTGGTAGTTTCAAATGAAATAAAGTTGATGATAGAGAACCTTGAATGCTTGATAGACCGATTACTAAAAGTTGAAGTCGGAATTAATATAAGCACAAAAGCATCTGCACATGATGTAGTGTTGACGGCAGATTTTGAGGATGAAACCGGTCTTGATGAATACCGTATTCATCCCGAACATATAAAAGTACTCGACTATTTAAAAAGTGTAATGGAAAAAACTGCGGTTGTCGATTATCTTATTTAAGACTCTTTAGTTTCTGATTCCAGTCCTAGTTCTTCGATGAGCATTAATTGAAGCCTTTGTATGGAAATACGATATTTCATCTCACCCTTAATGCTGTAGGAAATTTTACCTGTTTCTTCAGATACTATAATAGCAATACAATCGGAAACTTCGCTAATCCCTATAGCGGCGCGGTGGCGCAATCCTACACGGGCAGTAATCTGTTTTTTTGTAACCGGTATTATACACCCTGCAGCTCTAATTTTATTGCCTGTAATAATCATTGCTCCATCATGCAATGGACTGTTTTTAAAAAAGATATTTTCAATTATATGTGTTGAAATACTGGCATTGATAACCTGACCGGTATTAACGTATTGACTAAGTTCGTTTTGGCGGGTTATAACTATAAGAGCCCCTGTTTTTTGCTCCGCCATATGGTGACAGGCTACAATAATAGGATCAATATCGAAATCAAACTTCTCTTTAAAAATTAGATTCAGAAACTTAAACTTCCTGCCATATTTGTTAAAAAAGCTCGGCGTACCCAAGGCTAACAGGAATTGCCTTATCTCAGGCTGAAATATAATAATCAGGGCAACTAAACCAACACTAATAAATGCACCTAAAATTTCAGACAATAACTCCATTTGAAGTGCAGCAACAAGTTTCCAGATAAGAAATAGAGCTACAATCCCAAAGAAGATGTTGATTGCTACGGTACCTTTTAACATTTTTAACAATGTGTAAAGCAATAGCGCAACCAAAAAAACATCCACAAAGTCGAGGAATCGAATATCAATAAATAATAGGTTCAATAGTATTGATTTTGTTCAAAAATAAACAATATCCTTAAACATTTAAAAAATTAAAATAGTTATTTACTTTTTTCCTTCAACCACTTATACCATTGGTCCATGCCTTCACCAGTTTTAACTGAAACTGTAATGAATTCAAGTTTACGGTTTACACGCAACGCAAAGCCTTTTGCCTTTTCAACATCAAAATCAACATAGGGTAATAAATCGGTTTTGTTAATTATGCAAAGTTGAGCCGTTTGAAACATGGTTGGATATTTAATTGGCTTGTCATCACCCTCTGTAGTGCTAATTATTACAACTCTTAAACTCTCTCCCAGATCGAACATCGCCGGGCAAACCAGGTTGCCAACATTTTCAATAAAGAGAACAGAACCGGATGTCGGTTTTAGTTGTTTAGTGGCTGTGCCAACCATCTCAGCATCCAGGTGGCAACCGTTACCGGTATTAACCTGGATAACGGGAGCCCCGGCTTTATGAATTCTGTCGGCATCATTTGACGTTTGTTGATCACCTTCTATTACATAGAAATTAAGTTCCTTTTTAATTTCCTTGATAGTTTTCTCAAGTAAACTTGTTTTTCCCGAACCGGGTGAACTAACAAGGTTTAATGCTAATATATCCAAAGCCTCAAAATACCCTCTGTTGTGCTCTGCCTTAAGATTGTTTTTGGCAAGAACATCAATTTCCAGTTGTATCTCTTTACTTACTAAAGGTTTATGATCATGAACTTGATGGTCTACATGATGATGGTTTTCATCTCCATGATGGTGCCCCGGCTTACCAGGGATTGTATATGTAATGTGGTCATCTTCACCACAGCCGCATGTTCCGCACATAGTTTTCGATTTATAACAAATTAATTGCAAAATTAAGAAAACAGATTTCTAACCAATATGTAATTTAGCAGAATTAATAATAATCTCTTAATATATTTTGTAACAATAATAATGTCAGGTTGATGCAAATGGTTAGATTTAGTGAAATTACAACTATTTGAAATCATTATTGATTAACTGTTTTTTATTTCACAACAGATTATTTTTATTAATTTAGCTATTAATTTTGAACCTAAAAAAATTTGTAAATATGAAGAAACAAGTTTCCCTTAATGTACAATGTCCGTATTGTTTAACGTCGTTAATGGATAAAGAGAATGAATTGCATGGGTATCCATCTATAAAACTTAACTTAGTCACACCGGAAGATAGGGGGGTCATTCAAATTTGTTCAGTTTATGAATGCTTTGATCATACTTCTAATATTGATATTAAAGACAATACAATTGTTGATTTATACTGTCCAATTTGCAATAAAGAGCTTTTAGTGAAGGAAGAGTGTAAAATTTGTGGAGCACCTATGGTTTCGTTTGTATTGAAAGTAGGAGGCAGGGTAAACATTTGTTCACGTAAGGGTTGTTCAAACCATTATGTTGCTTTCAGTGACCTGTCTACTGAACTCACAAAATTTTATAACGAATTTGGCGATTAGCAAATTCGTGGTAGTTGTTGACCCGAAAGCATTTCGATTACTCTTTTGCCGCCAACACCTGTGTTTAACCATGCCTTTCCTTTATGGTCTTCACTAATACTACCTATAATTGAAGCCTCTTTACCTAAGGGGCTTTCTTTAATTTTGCTTAATACTTTTTCCGCATCTTCGCTACCAACTATAATAACTACTTTTCCCTCGTTGGCAACGTATAGGGGATCAAATCCTAGTAATTCACATAATCCGCGAACACTTTCGTGGATTACAAGTTTATCTTCATCAATTTGAATTCCGTAATCACTGCCTTTTACAAGTTCTGAAATAACAGTTCCTAACCCTCCTCGAGTTGCATCGCGCATAAACTTGATAAGTTTACTTGATTTTAGTGCATCGGCAATTAAGTGGTTCAAGCATGCACAATCAGATGTTATATGCGTTTGTATGTTTAGCTCGTTACGAGCTGCCATAACCGACATACCATGGTCGCCGATACTGCCATTGATAATAATTTTATCACCAGGTTTAATGGCTGATCCTGAACTAATGCCAACGTTTTTTTTATCCAATATCCCAATACCCGATGTATTAATAAAAATCTTGTCGCATTTACCTTTGTCAACAACTTTCGTATCTCCGGTAACAATAGTTACACCTGCTTTTTTGGCATCCACCGCCATCGAAATTACAATCTGCTCCAGTTGACTAAACGAAAAGCCTTCCTCAATAATAAAACCAGCACTTAAATACTTTGGTTCAGCACCCGATACTGCAAGATCGTTTACAGTACCTGCAACTGCCAGATTACCAATATTACCTCCCGGAAAAAAAATCGGATCAACAACAAACGAATCGGTAGTGTAGGCAATGTGGTTGCTACTCATAGGAATAACGGCAGAATCAGATTGTTGGTTTAATATAGGATTGTTGAAATATTTTGTAAAGAGGTTATCAATAAGGTCATGGCTTAGTTTACCACCGCTGCCATGTCCTAATAATATTTTGTCTGGGTTGTTTTTTATTGTTGTCGGTGTTGTCATTGTTGTCATTGTTGTCATTGTCATTGTTGTTTTAGTTGTCGTTGTTATCTTGTAGTGATTGACCTGACAACCAAACAACCTTTAATTTGTTACTCACTATTCTAAACTATCTATTGTACAAATAGGATGCATGACACGAACCTTCGCTTGAAACCATACAGGCACCAACAGGGTCGGCAGGTGTGCAGGATTTTCCGAATAATCCACAATCTTTAGGCTTTTTTTCACCTCTTAGAATCAATCCACAAATGCATCCTTTAGGCTCGATCGTTTCTTCAACTTCAACTTCGATCATTTTTTCTGAATCGTGCATTTCATACTCTTTCTTGATCTTCAACCCACTGTTTTTCAGGATACCAAGACCGCGCCACCAGTCTGCTCTATATTCAAATATTTCATCTAACATTTGTTGAGCTACAACATTTCCCTCGGGTTTTACCACCCGTGTGTATTGTATTTCAACTTTTGGTTCATTATTTTCTATTTGCTGAACCAGCATATGAATAGACTGCATTATATCAACAGGTTCAAAACCACTAATTACAACTCCCATTTTGTATTTTTTTGGAATATCCATATAAATACTCTGACCTGTAATTGTGCTTACATGCCCCGGCCCAATATATCCATCAATATTAACTCCATCATCAATAAGGGCTTCCATAGCCGGTGGCATAACCTTGTGAGCACTGTAAACATAGAAGTTTTTCAACCCTGCGGTTCGTGCTTTAAGAATTCCTGCCGCTGAAGCTGGTGCAGTTGTTTCAAATCCAATTCCAAGAAATATAACTTTTTTCAGTCCGTTGTTTTTTGCTATGAGCATGGCATCAAGTATTGAGTAAACAATTCGCACGTCGGCACCCGATGCCTTTTCTTTTTCAAGTGTTGATGTTGAACCTGGTACCCTGATCAGGTCACCATAAGTTGTTATAATTACATCTTCCATTCGGCTGTATGCCACTGCTCTATCAATGTACTCACGACTTGTAACACATACCGGGCAACCTGGACCTGATATTAACTCAACAGTTTTAGGAAGTAAGTATGGTAATCCAAATTTCTGAATTGATACTGTGTGACCACCGCAAACCTCCATTATCCTCACATGTTTTGTAGAAATGATATTGATTTGTCCGGCAAAATATTGCACAATATCCTTATTTCTATATTCATCAATATATTTCATTTCTTCTGCTAAATTAATGGATGATTTTGGCCTTTTTCTTCTTCGTCCATTTTCTCGTTTAACGCCTTGAACTCTTCAAAAGTTTTTAGGATTTTGTTTGCTTCATCAGTATCAAGCTTTTGAATGGCAAATCCAGTATGTATGAGTACATAATCACCTATTTTAACATCTTGGTCAGATATTAACTCGAGGCTTGTATTGTAACTTGATTTGCCAACAGTGCATTTAGCAATGTTGTTATTAATGCTCTCAACTCTGGCTGGTATACTTAAACACATATTCTATTTATTATTTATGATTGATATGTACAATGTAATATTCATCTTTCATTCAAAATTCAGTCTTCAAAATTCGTTTTAACTCAAACAACAATGATTATTCAGGTAACCTAACAACAATTACACAACAACAAATTAACAACTTATAAATCAAACCTTCCTAATTCTCTTCTTTTAGCTGCAATTGCTAACTGACCTAAAGCAATGCCTCCATCGTTTGAGGGTATTTTCGATTGTGTATAGTAATCAAATCCATTAGCTGCCAATTTCATTTCTACTTTTTCTAATAATATACTATTTTGAAACGTCCCTCCTGATAGTACTACCTTGTTTATTCCTGATTTTTTACGAATTAATAGTACCGTATCAATTATAACATTAACGATAGTGTTATGAAATTTACCAGAAATCATCTCAAGTGGTGTTCCATTAGAAATGTCGGCAATTAATTCAACAAAAGTAGATTTGAAACTAAGAATTTTATATTGTGAATAAGTATAGCTTTCAGCAATCGAAGGATCAGCAACAGACTCTAATCGCATTGGGGCTTCAGCATGATATGTTGAAGAATGGCATACTCTTAGCAATGCCGAGATTGCATCAAACAATCGTCCGGCACTACTTGTAAGAGGTGAATTCAACTTATTGGTTAACATATTTTGAACCGTTCTAAGGCTATATTCATCAATTCCTTTAAATAAAAATGGATATTTGTTTTCAGCTTCCTTGCCAAAATAGTGGTTAAGATAGGCCGACATCATTCGCCATGGATGTTTGATTACAGCATCACCACCGGGTTGCATTATATATTCAAAATGTGTTATTCTTTCATAATCTGCAAGATCACATATAAAAAATTCACTTCCCCAAATGTTACTATCATCGCCCATCCCGGTACCATCAAAACTCACACCAATTACCTTCTCATCTAATTTGTGCTCAGCCATGCACGATGCAATATGAGCATGGTGATGCTGTACTTTAGTAGTTGGTAACTGCATTTGCTCCACATATCTTGAAGATAAATAATCAGGATGTAAATCCATAACTGCCAATTGAGGTTTGAACCTAAACAATCTGCTAAATCGGGAAACCGATTCTTCGTAAAATTCAAATGTTTCTAAGTTCTTGAGGTCTCCGATATGTTGGCTTAAAATTGCCTGGTTGCCTTTTCCTAAACAAAAACAATTTACCAGTTCAGCACCTCCGGCAAATATTCCTTCTGTACGCAAGTTTATATCTAAAGGAGAAGGAGCGTAACTTCTTGATCTTCTTATTACTCTCGGTATATTATTAATAACGGTTGTAACTGAGTCGTCGGTACGATTATATATGTCACGATTATATGTAATAACGCCGTCACTAATTTTACCAAGTGTCGACAATGCATCTTCGTTTGAAATAATAACTGGCTCGTCGGAAATATTACCACTCGTTAAAACAATTGAGCTTGTAACTAGCTTTTCAAAAAGTAAATAATGAAGCGGCATATATGGAAGCATTACCCCTATAGTATTCAATCCTATACTAATAGAGGCTGAAATATCTATTTTTAATTTTAGAAGTACAATGGGTTTTCTCCAGCTTGTAAGTAGTTTTTCTTCTTCATTACTTATATGAAGGTATTTTTTTGCCGAGAAAACATCCTTAAACATAATGGCAAAGGGTTTCCCTTCACGGTTTTTCGCGATTCGAAGATTATTAATACTGTTTTCGTTAAAGGCATCACACGATAGATGATAACCTCCCAGTCCTTTGATAGCCAAAATTTTGCCGCTTTCAATTAATTTGCAGGATGTTGATATAATAGTGCTAATGTCTATTATAATTTCACCCTTATAATATAAGGAGTAATGTGGTCCACAATTATTACACGCTACCGGTTGGGCATGAAATCGACGATCAAGAATTTTTTTGTATTCAGAATTGCAGGATTCGCACATAGGAAAAACATCCATTGTAGTTTTTGCCCGGTCGTATGGAAGATCTTTAATTATTGTAAATCGAGGTCCGCAATTTGTGCAGTTAGTAAATGCATAGTTAATTCTGTTATGTTGTTTCTTGATATCTTCAAGGCACTCATCACACACCCCAATGTCAGGACTTACTTCTGTTATCTCATTAGATTCGGAAGTGCTTTTTGATATTTGGAAATCCTTATATCCTGAAATTTTTTTATCTTCAATTTCGATACTGCTAATACTCGAGGCAATTGGAGTTCTCAATGGGATATCATTAATGAATCTGGTAACGTTTTTTTTGTCTCCCTCAATGATAATTGATACCCCCTTGTTATTATTTTCAACAGTACCTGTTAGACAATGCATAATTGCCATTCGATAAATAGCAGGCCTGAAGCCAACTCCTTGCACTAATCCTTTGATATTTATCTCTTTAGAAACAGTCATTCCAACAAAAAAAGTAAGCGACAAAACTAATTTAAATTGATTATAAATTCATTACAAATTTGCATATTGTTAAAATATTAACAAAAATGAATTATCTTTGCTGTGAATTAATTAACAATAAAATAAGTATTCTATTTTCTTAAAATAAAAACCAAATCGATGAGAGAAAATATTCTTGAAATTATCAGTAATTATAATAATGACAAAACCAGGCTGATGGATATACTTCATGATATTCACAGTATTGCTGGATATGTAGATCAAGAGTCAATTGAGTTGTTGCATCAAAAGCTGAGGATATCAGAAGCACAGGTAAATGAAGTTATTTCTTTCTATCATTTTTACAATTGTAAACCATTGGCTAAGGTTAATATTTATTTAAACAACAGCATCACTGCAAAAATGCATGGACGGGAAGGAGTTCTTAATGCGTTCAGAAATGAATGTGCTGTTGAGGAAGGGGGAATCAGTGAAGATGGTGAATTTGGTTTGTTCACTACTTCCTGTATTGGAATGAATGACCAGGAGCCTGCAGCAATAATTAACGGTAGCATTTTTACCAGGTTGACTCCGTATAGAGTGAGGGAGCTTGTTAAAGATTTGAGAAATGGTAAAGACATTAAGGAATTAATTTATGAAGGTGATGGTGGGGGCAGGAATGCATTACCTGAAATAAACTCGATGGTTTGCAATAATATACGAAGAAGAGGAGCTTTGCTAACGCAAGACTACCTACCTTTTGAAATAACAAAAAAATTATTGCCAGTAAGTACACCAGAAGATATTATAAGTATTGTTGAAGCATCTAAACTACGAGGAAGAGGTGGCGCTGGATTTCCAACTGGTTTAAAATGGAAATTTGGAAGAAAAGCAGAGGGAGTGCATCATGTTGTTATTTGTAATGCCGATGAAGGTGAACCTGGTACTTTTAAAGACAGGATATTGCTTACCGAGTTCCCAGAATTGGTTTTCGAAGGAATGATAATTGCCGGATACTCAATTGGAGCTGATATTGGGTTATTGTATTTGCGTTACGAGTACAAATATTTACTTAATTTTCTCAAAGGTTTACTTGATGATATGCGCTCTAAAAATCTGTTAGGTAAAAATATTAGCGGTATTGCCGACTTTAATTTTGATATAAGGATTCAGCTTGGTGCCGGAGCTTATGTTTGCGGTGAGGAATCCGCATTGATTGAGTCTCTTGAAGGTAAGCGCGGGGAACCACGTGATAAACCACCTTTCCCTGTTGAAAGAGGTTATTTGAATTACCCTACAGTTGTAAATAACGTTGAGACATTGGCAAGTATTCCGAAAATTCTAAAAAATGGTTCTGATTGGTTTTTGAATCTAGGGAGTAATGATTCTGCCGGAACAAAAATACTTAGTGTATCAGGTGATTGTAATTTCCCGGGAATTTATGAAGTGGAGTGGGGTACAACTATTAAGGATGTGCTTGATATGTGTGGTGCATATGATGTACAGGCAATTCAGGTAGGCGGCCCATCCGGTGCTTTAATCGGTGAAAAGGATTTTAATCGTGCTTTAAGTTATACCGATTTGCCAACTGGTGGTTCAATGATAGTATTCGGAAATAAACGAAATATCCTTAAAAATGTGGTTATGAATCTTATGGAATTTTTTATTGAAGAGTCGTGTGGATCATGTTCTACATGCCGTAACATGCCTATGGTTATGAAAAAGAAGCTTGAAAAAATTCTGGGTGGTCGAGGTGTTGAAAGTGATATTGATGATCTTTTGTCTTGGAGTGAAGTACTCAAAGTAAGCCGTTGCGGATTAGGTCAAACTGCATCAAACCCAATAACTACGAGTATCAAAAATTTCCGTCATTTATACGAAAACTTGGTTCAAAAAGATATTGTTTTTGATACAGGTTTCGACCTGGAAGAATCAGTTAAAGATTCATGTGCAGCCGTCGGGAGACAACCAATTCTTCATAATTTGTAAATTGAAAAACAGAAAACAATGAACAATACAATAAAATTTAAAATTGACGGTAAAGAAATAATTACTGAAAATGGAAAGACAGTGGTTGAAGCAGCTCATCAAAATGGTGTTTATATTCCTACACTTTGTAATTTCCCGGGTTCTTTTTCAAAAGGTAGCTGCAGGATGTGCACGATAAAAGTCAATAATAGATTTATGACTTCATGCACAACACCCGCTGCTCCCGGTATGGAAGTCGAAAGCAATACTCCTGAAATAAATGAATTTCGTAAAAGTATCATTGAACTATTGTTTGTTAGTGGAAATCACTTTTGCCCTTCATGCGAAAAAAGCGGCAATTGTGAATTACAGGCTCTTGCTTATCGCTACCAGATGATGGTGCCAAGATATCCTTATTCATTTCCACTAAAAAAAGTTGATGCTTCAAACCCAAAGATCATTAAAGATCAAAACAGGTGCGTAATTTGTCAGCGATGTATGAAGACCATTAAAACCGAAAAAGGTGAACATTATTTTGCTTATCTGAAAAGGGGAAATGTACTGGAAGTAGTAATGGATAAAGAGCTTGGTAAAGAAATGACCGATGAACTTGCTAAACTTGCCATGGAAAACTGTCCGGTGGGATCAATTATATATAAAGAAGTTGGTTTTGTTGAGCCTATAGGCACACGCAAGTACGATAAACAACCAATTGGATCTGACATTGATGTTTAATTTGTAAATTAGGAAAAAATGAGTAAAAAAGTAATAGCAACAACTTCATTAGCAGGATGTTTTGGATGTCATATGTCGATTCTGGATATTGATGAGCGTATAATTGATCTTGTAGAGTTAGTTGAATTTAATAAATCACCAATTAACGATATTAAGAAATTCACAAAAAAAGTGGATGTAGGTATTATTGAAGGTGGCTGCTGTAACAGCGAAAATGTTGAAGTCCTGAAATATTTTAGAGAAAACTGTAGTATTCTGATTTCACTTGGTGAATGTGCTATAATGGGTGGTTTACCTGCGCTGCGTAATGGCATTCCTATTGAAGAGTGCCTTAATGAAGCTTATCTCAACGGACCAACTGTTAAGTTGAACACTGCCAAAATAATTCCTAATGATCCTGAACTACCTATGATACTTAATAAGGTATACCCTTGTCACGAAGTTGTAAAGGTTGATTATTATTTACCTGGATGCCCACCACGCGCCGACCTTATTTGGGATGCACTAGTTGCATTGTTAACAGGTACTGAAATGGATCTTCCATATGAAGTAATTAAATTTGATTAGCACTGTAAAACTATTTAGATTATGCCAAAAAAAATAACTATAGAACCTGTAACCCGCATTGAAGGTCATGGTAAAGTAACCATTAAAATTGATGATAATGGTAAGGTTCGTGAGTCACGTTTACACATTGTTGAGTTTAGGGGATTTGAACGTTTCGTACAAGGACGACCATATTGGGAAGCCCCTGTTTTAGTTCAGCGCCTTTGTGGAATTTGCCCTGTAAGCCACCATCTTGCAGCTGCAAAAGCTCTTGATGTAATTGTAGGTGCAGGAACCGGAGACGGCCTCACTGCAGTAGGTGAGAAAATGCGCCGCTTAATGCATTATGGTCAGTTTTTTCAATCACATGTACTACATTTCTTTCACTTGAGTTCACCCGACTTTCTGTTTGGTATTGATGCAGATCCAGCCATCAGAAATGTAATAGGGGTAATAAAGCACCATAAAGATCTTGCTGTTCAGGGTGTTATGATGAGGAAATATGGACAGGAAATAATTATGCATACCGCCGGTAAAAAAATTCATGGTACAGGTGCCATTCCTGGTGGAATTAATAAGAACCTAAGCATCGCAGAAAGAGACTTACTGCTTAACGGAACCGATCCACTTAACGCTGATAAAATGGTTGAATGGTCGGTTGCTGCACTTGAGTTTTTTAAAGTATACCACAAAAGTAATGCTACCTTGGTTGACACATTTGCCGAATTTCCATCAAATCACTTAAGCATGGTTAGAAAAGATGGTGCCCTCGATATTTATCATGGTGTACTTAGAGCAGTTGATGCAGATGGAAAACGCATACTTAATGATGTTGATTATCAGGACTATGATAAATATATTGAAGAGGAAGTGAGAAATTGGAGTTATATGAAATTTCCTTATCTAAAACACCTTGGCAAAGAAAAAGGTTGGTACAGAGTTGGGCCACTTGCCCGATTGAATGTATGTGACTTTATACCTACTCCTCTGGCTCAAAAGGAATTTGAGGAATTTAAAGCATATACAACTGGAAAACCAAATAATATGAGTCTTCATTATCATTGGGCAAGGTTAATAGAAACTTTGCATTCTGCGGAAGCAATAAGAGACTTATTGAAAGATTCAGACTTACAAAATGATGATTTAGTTATTAAAGGAGAAAAAACAAACAAAGGTGTTGGTGTTATTGAAGCACCCAGAGGTACGCTTTTCCATCATTACGAAATAAATGATAATGACCAAATTACATTGGCTAACCTTATTGTTTCAACAACAAATAACAATGAGCCAATGAATCAGGCTGTTAATCATACGGCAAAATCATTTATGAATGGCCAAATGGAGATCACTGAAGGTATGATGAATGCTGTTGAAGTTGCAATCAGAGCTTATGATCCGTGTTTAAGCTGTGCTACACACGCACTTGGACAGATGCCATTAGAAATGAAACTTGTAAACGCAAATAATGAAGTTATAGATTCTAAAACGAAATAGTTATGACACAATTAAAAAAGAGAGTACTCGTATATGGCTATGGTAATCCAGGCCGTGAGGATGATGGTCTTGGCATTGAGATGATCAAAATGGTACAGGAATGGATTGATAAGCATAAACTTGGTTGTATGACAACGGAAAGCAACTACCAACTTAATATTGAAGATGCTGAGAAAATTTCGGAATGGGATATAGCCGTTTTTGTTGATGCTTCGAAAGATGAAGACTTAAATGAATTTATTTTTAGAAAAGTGGAGCCCTCTGATGCTAAAGTTGAATTTACTATGCATGCTGTTTCGCCTTCATATGTCCTTCATTTAAGTGAAAAGCTATTCAAAAAATCTCCTGAAACCTACATTCTTGGAATTAAGGGCTATAAATGGGATTTTAAAGAAGGGTTAAGTGCTAATGCAAAGCTAAATCTTGAACAAGCATTTCAGTATTTAACACGTAAACTTGCGGGCTGGGCACTTATTAAGAAGAACTTGCCTATAAGTATGTTATCGTAATCTGAGGTTTTTGTAACTCCATTTTTGTTTATAATAACAACATTCTCTTGGTTTGGCATATGCTCAACAAGAGTAACTTTTTCCTTTTTTAGGATGTGATAATCTTTCCAATTATTTTAATCATGGCTATTAGATTTTAAAGTATATATAATACCTATGTTTATTTTGTAGAGACGCGACCATGTTGTTCGGCGCTCAGGGTTTTCCCAAACATTGGCAAAGCTATATGTAAATCCGGGAGAAAATGTGATCCCGAGATTTGGCTTAATAAAATAAATGCATCCAAAAAGCATGTTAACACCTATATCGCTTGTGCTGAATGATTGTTCTAATGGTTCAAAATGGTAATCCCCTGGTATGTTAAATTCGGGATAATTATTTATGTGAAAATGAGTGGCATCTTCTTCTGAAATATGAACATGAATATCACCTGTTTGATTTGAGTTTAGATATAAGGAATAATATAATGTAGCCTGGAGGAAAAAATTGAATTTGTCATTTCCCTTAGAATATATGAGGCTTAAAGGTATAGTTACATAGTTAATTTTATATTTTTCAACCACATTGAAGTAACTGCTTTTTCCAACATATATCGAATCATTAATTGATCCCATATCCTTAAGTGTGAAAGCTCTATTATCAAAATTCACTCCTCCCCTAAATTTAATTATATCACTCAAATAGTGTTCAAAAAATGGACCAGCAGAGTAGCCTATACCGCCTTCCGTAATTAGCATATATGGGTCGTTAATGCCGGTAAATTGAATTCCCGCTTCAAAACCGACATTTGTTTTGCCACGTTTTACGATAGTTTCCTGTGCAATTACTTGTTGATTGAAAAATAAAATTAAAACTGTAGTAAGCAGAATATAATTATTTTTTTTTTTAGTTGTAATAACATTATCATCAAGCTACCATGTATTCCACATCCATATTATACCGACAAAAATAGCACTTATTCCAGCAATTGCATTAATGCCTATAAAAACAGTATCTTTTCGCTGCTTAGACGCAGTTTTTGCCATCAAACCTAACAAAAATGAAAAACCTACCATTGCGATAATTGTGCCCGCGCCAAATCCAACTAAATACATAATTGCATCAAAATTATTTGGAAATGCCAATGTTGGCAACATACTTACAAGGTGCGAAACACCTGCAAAACCATGTATAACTCCTATCCCTGCTGCTGCCCAATACGACTGTTTTTCAAGTGCTTTATCGTGTTCATGTGTATGCTTATGCGATTGATTATGAGAATGCTCATGCTTGTGTATATATGCACTGACTTCATCTTCAGCATGGGTGTGAATATGGGCATGTTTGTCTTTGCGGTAACTTACTACTTTAACCAAAGCCCACACACCAATTACTACAAGTAATAATCCTACAATCCTTTCACTATTGTTTGAAATAAATTCAATTGGTATTAAATCTCTGAAAAAGAAAAAAACAAGACCTATTAATAACATCCCTGTCAAATGTCCTATACCCCACGACATACCAATTAACCATGGCCTGAATTTAGCATTTAAAGCTAATGGGCTCACGGCAGCAAGGTGATCAGGTCCTGCAACAACATGAATAATTGATGCAATTAATCCAAATAATAAAGGAATGCTTGTAACTATTTCTGACATGATAAAGTGGTCATGACCGCCACTAACATGTAGAATTGTTGTTAACAAACTAAATAACATGGGAATGCTTGTAAATGTTTCTTCCATTAAATGATTTTTTATTGGGCAAAGATAATCCATTTGTTAATTCATTCACAACCAGATTTGTTAATTTTATTCAGAAATCATGGTATTTTTGTTTCCTAAATATATATCTGTATATGCAACGATATTTTATTAAACTAGCGTACAATGGGGCAAATTATCATGGATGGCAGATACAGGAAAATGCACATTCGGTACAAGTAGAAATTATCGAGAAATTATCTGTGTTGCTGAATGAAAATGTTAGCATAATTGGATGTGGCAGGACCGATACAGGTGTTCATGCACGTGAATTTTATGCTCATTTTGATGTTAATGAATTGAAATTAAACACCAAAGACCTTGCATATAAGCTAAATAACTTTCTTCCAGCCGATATAGCAATACACAATATTTATAGAGTTACACCTGATATGCATAGTAGGTTTAGTGCAGTTAGTCGCACTTATAGTTATTATATTTCCTTAATTAAAAATCCGTTTAGTGAAAAAACAAGTTATTATTATAATTGTGATCTCGACATTGAAGCCATGAATAAGGCGAGTAATTTTTTGTTAGACCACAATGATTTTACAAGTTTTTCAAAACTGCATACTCAAACAGCCACAAATAATTGTGTAATTCAACTTGCACGATTTGAGAAAATTAACAATGAGTTGGTTTTTACAATAACTGCCGACAGATTTTTGCGCAACATGGTTAGAGCAATAGTTGGTACATTACTTGAAATTGGTAAAGGGAAATTGGAGTCTGATGATATAAATAAAATTATCGAAGCAAAGGATAGGAGCAAGGCTGGATTTTCAGTACCGGCACATGGATTGTTTTTGGAAAGGATTGAGTATCCTTAATCAGAATTTTGATACCTTAACATGTGTTTGTTATAAGCAGTATTTGCACATAATATAATTTATGTGTATATTTGCCATAAAATATGTGTATAATTTAAATTACTCAAAATGCGTACAAATATTGTTATTGATAGTGAGTTAATTAGCAAAGCTATTTCATTAAGTCATAACAAAACAAAAAAAGCTGTTGTAGAAGAGGCTTTACGTTTATTGGTTAGATTTAAAGAGCAGCTGGAAATCCGTAAACTCAGGGGAAAATTAAACTGGGAGGGAGACCTCGATCAAATGCGCACCGACTAATGATATTAGCTGACACTTCTGTTTGGATAGATTACTTTAACGGTAAAATTAACACCCATACGGATAAACTGGACAAACTTCTTTCCACTGAGCAAGTTATAATGGGTGATATCATACTGGCTGAAATACTTCAAGGTTTTCGTAAGGATTCAGAATACAACAAAGCAAAAGAAGCTCTTGGATATTTAAACTGTTATTCTATTTCCAACAAAATAATTGCCATTAAAAGTGCCGAAAATTTTCGCTATTTGAGAAAAAAAGGCATTACAATCAGAAAAACTACTGATATGTTAATTGCTACTTATTGTATTGAAAACAAAGTTACACTATTGCACAACGATAAGGATTTTTTGCCTTTTGAGATACTTGGCTTGCAGGTATTACTATGAAACCTATCACACACACCCTCCGGCAGTGTAATTATATGTAACTGAGCAGAGAGGTTTTGTCAGGTTTGTGAGGAAGTAATGAGCACCAGCCGGATTAAGTTCGTATATTAATCCTTCAAATTCTCTAAAATGAAGTTTCTGCGAAAAATAGTCCTTCCAGAGTGTGTAGCTCCCGGAATCGTCTGCTATAAACTAACACAACTATTCCATGTCGATCAATATCGGGATGCTGTAAGGTTGATTAATTCTCTTCCGTATACTCCTTAACAAGATTTTCAATAATCTCCTTAACTGGTTTAACAGAGTGTATGTCCTCGATACTTGGTCCTGCAACCCACACAGTTTTATATGTTGATTTATTGGCAGCTCTTTTAACAGATTTCATGCCTTTAAACATAATTAACATTTTAATGTATTTCTTAAAACGTTTGTTTCTGTTTAGCATTTTTAATAAAGTACTTTTTTTCTTTCCTAACTTTTGCATGTACGGAGTATTGATTACCGTAAGTGGAGTCCCTGAAATGTTGCTGGACATAATTATATCTTTACCGCCATATTCTACAAGCGCATTTTTATAATCATCACTTACTCCCGCTTCCTCCGAGGCAATAAATAATGTTCCTATCGACACAGCTTCTGCGCCAAGTTCAAGTGCTTTTTTAAGTTGATAGCCAGTTGCAATACCTCCTGCAGAGATTACTGGAATTTCAAGTTTTTCTTTGAGCATAGGTACCAGTCTGTCAGCCGGTTGATTACCAGAATGTCCTCCTGCTTTAGAGTTAACGGCAATCACAGCGTCAGCTCCCAAATCCGCAACTTTTAAGGCAAATTTTAAATCAACAACATCACAAAATACTTTTATTCCTGCAGCCTTACATTTTGTTATTACTTCTTTTGGGTTACCCAAAGATGTAATTATGAAATCAACTTTTAAGTCGATACAAGTTTTTAACTGTTTTTTGTATTTTGGGTTCGACTTGTTTACTATCAAGTTAACACCCATTGGTTTGTCGCTTGCAGCTTTTATTTCGGCTATAGCTTTTCTGAAATCCTCATCCGTACGGAAATTTAAAGCTGGTATTGCAGCAGTGATACCATTGTTAAGGGCTGCAATTATCATTTTTGTGTTGGATACCAGAAACATTGGGGCTATAATGATCGGGTAATCAATACCCATCAATTTTGTGAAGGAGGTTTGTATTGTGTTTTTCATGATTAATTAATGATAATAAAGCATCTTATCTCGATTTGTACTCAAGTTTAATAGTGATAGACGCCGTTTTTTTCTTGGAAGAAGTGTTAAATGTACCACCCCAAGAGTAATCTTCCTTTGAATTTTGTCCGGTAATTTGAAAGATACCCATTTTTGCGGATATTAAATCACCTAATTTACCTCCTGAGTTTTCCGCAATCTTTACGGCACGGAGCCTTGCATCTTCGGTTGCTTTTGAAATCATTTCAATTTTGAGATCAGCTAATTTTGTGAAATAATATCTCGGTGCATCAGAATAAAACTGAATACCCTTGTTTAGTAGTTCGGTTATCTCCCTTGACAATTTTTCAATTTTCTCTACTTCCATCGATTCAATAACAATCGACTGTGCCAAAGTATAACCAGTAAATTCTTCACCAATGTATAATCCACTTTCAGAGTATTTTGATATTGTATTTTTCCTTGTATCAACAGCTTTAAAAACAACTTCGCTATTATCTACACCTTGTTATTTTAGATAATCCCTGACTGTTTTTTTGTCACTCTCTAACCCGGAGTAAGCTTGTTGTAAGTTTGTACTGCTTTTAGAATATTCGCCTTCCCAAACAATTAAATCTGAAACGAAATCTTTTTTTCCTAATCCGGTAACTTCAATAGTACCGGGAGTAATGCTCCTTTTTAAATATGATCCTCCAATAATTATTGCGGATACAACAATGGCAATAGAAAATGCAAGTGCGCTAAAATTTGACTTCATAATATTAGTTATTGTTAATCAATGTTATATAATAATTTTAACTCTTATTATTTACCCTTTATCCTTTAAATTGCTAAATTACAAAATATCTGAATCTACACGAAACAATAATTATTTGGTTTACATAAAGTTGTAAGTTATTTTTTGCAAGAAATGATTATGCACAATTTCTATGCAAGGAAAATGTGATTTGCTTTTAAGAACTCTTCTAAATTAAGGTCATTTAGCAAATAATCCAAACTATTGTTAAATGGTTAACAGCATAGTTTTATATTTGTGAAGTAATTATTATTAATCAAAATAAAATAATAGAAATGAAACGTAATTTATTAATCATGATTTGCTTGTTTTTTGTTACAAGCTTATTTTCCCAAGCACCCGAAATAAATAACATCAAATTAAATTTTTCGGGATTTATTAAAAACGATTTTTTTTGGGACACACGTCAAACAGTTTCTGCCCGTGAAGGACATTTTTTACTATTCCCAAGCCCTGTTGATAAAGACCCTGATGGAAATGATATAAATGCAGTTCCAAATTTTAATTTTTTGTCGATTCAAAGCCGGGTAACATTAACAGCTACAGGCGCTAAGGCCTTTAAAGCAAATGTAACAGGGAAGCTGGAAGGTGCTTTTTTCGGACAGATAAATTCAAATATTAATGGGTTCCGATTACGTCTGGCATACGTAAATATGGATTGGGGAAATACCGAATTGCGGTTTGGCCAGGACTGGATACCAATGTTTATTACCGATTGTTTTCCGGGTACTGTATCTTTTAATACAGGTACACCTTTACAACCCTTTGGAAGAAATCCGCAAATAAGATTAACACAAAAGTTTGGTAAGATTAAGTTAATAGGAGTTGTGTCCTCGCAACGCGATTTTGCTAATTACGGACCAAATGGATCTACCGGAACATATTTACGCGATGCCGGTCTTCCGGAATTTAGTGCCCAAATTCATTATAAAACTGCAGATGAAAACGCCGGAACTAGTTTAGTTACCGGTATAGGAGCTGGCTATAAAACGATTGTACCTCAATTGAAAACAGGAAACGGATACAAAACGGATGCCTCGGTAAGTGGAATGAATTCCATCGTTTTTTTGAAATATGTAGCAAAAAAAATTACATTTAAAATTGAAGGAATTTATGGTGAAAATATTACTGATCAATTAAGCATAGGAGGTTTCCTTATTAGCGATTCGGTTGATTTCCTCAAAGGGTTTGTTGAGTATTCACCTATATCAACTGTATCGGCATGGACTGATATTCACACAAATGGAAAGAATTTCCAAGTAGGATTATTCGCCGGCTATACTCAAAACCTGGGTGCAAAAAATAATATGGTTGGCCCTGTGTACGGACTTGGGACTAATATTGCCAACCTTTATCGGGTTTCACCAAGATTAATTTTCAATAGCGGAAAAGCTCGTTTTGCCCTTGAATTTGAATATACTGTGGCAGAGTATGGTTCGTCGCGTGATGCTAAAGGAGTGCCAATTGATCTTACGAAAGCTGCTAACTTAAGAACCTTGTTTGCTGTTTATTATTTTTTCTAAAAACAGTTTTTGGGAAATTTATGTTCGCTTAACAAGTTGATAATAGACGTAAAAAAAGAGGCTGCCTCATTTGAGACAGCCTCTTTTTTTTGATAAAAATTTAAAAATAAATATTAAATTACTTTAACATTAACTGCATTTAAACCTTTTTTACCATCTTTTAATTCAAATTCTACCGCATCACCTTCATTAACTTCATCAATTAAACCGGAGACGTGTACGAAATACTCATTATTTGATTCTTCATCTGTTACAAATCCGTAACCTTTTGAATTATTGAAGAATTTTACTGTACCTTTTTTCATTGCTATAATTATAAATATTTAAAGTTGGCAAAGGTAGTATATTTCTTTTTGTTTGGTCGTCTTATTATCAAAATAATTTCTAAAACTCTTATTATATTACCGTTTTTTGTATAAAATTTATCAGCAAAAACTGTAAGGTAATCGTGAAAAGTAGTGCAAAGCTCAGTAATACAATGATTTAAAACATTTTATCATAAAAAAGTAAGAATAAATTCACTTTTCAATATCCAATAAAATAAATCAAAAAAAGTGTAACATTTGATATATTTGATAGTCGTTAGGTAGGATATAAATGCAAAAAAACAGTAAATACGTGATTAATAAGCATAAGGAACTTGTAGAAGCCTGTGCTTTGAATGACAGAAATGCTCAAATGGAAATTTACGATCTATATTATAGTACGATGTATAATACAAGTTTACGAATAGTTAATGATCCATTTATTGCAGAAGATATTATGCAGGAGGCATTTCTGGATGCATTTACAAAGGTTACCACTTTTGAGTGGAGGAGTAGCTTTGGTGCGTGGCTTAAGCGGATAGTCGTTAATAAGTCGATAGATTCAATTAAAAAAATCGATCATGAAATACCTTTTAATGAAGAAGTAGTTGAAGTTCCTGTGGAAAATTATGATCATGATTTTGAAAATATTCAATTTCAGTTGGACGAAGTGAGAATGGCAATTAAACGCATTTCCAAAAATTATAAAATTGTCTTGGTCCTTCATCTTTTTGAAGGTTATGACCATCAAGAAATTTCTCAAATTCTTAATATACCGTATAATAATGTAAGAGTTAGGTACTTAAGAGCAAAACGTAAACTATTGGAAGAAATTATAAAATCAAGGGATTAGCATATGTTATATTATAAATGATAAAATCATGTTTGATTTAGAAAATAAAATTAAGGATAATCTGGCGTATTTCAATGATCAGGAACCTGAGCAGGGGCATAAAACCAGATTCATTAGTAGATTGAAAAACACTAATACTACTAAATCAAAAAAGATTCAGCTCTATACTTTAGCTAAAATAGCTGCTGCGTTCCTTCTATTAATCGCCACTTCATATCTTATTGTAACCATAAGCAATAAAAACAGTAATGATAATTCATACATCACTCAAATCCTGTACTCTGAAGAACTAAATAAGGTACAAACCTATTACGACGAATTAACCATGACCCGCCTTAATCAAATAGATGAATATGCTCAGTCAGAAGAAGAATCGGAAAGACTTAAAGTTAAAGCTCAAAATAAACTTGAAAAACTTGATGCAAACCTTGCCGCAATTGAAAAAGAGTATATGAAGAATCCACAATGTGAAAAGCTTAATGCAGCAATTGTAAGCAACAAAAAAATGAAAGTTACAGTAGTTGACAATTTAATTGAGCAATTGGACAATGCTCAGCGCGGATATCATGCAGGAAGCATGTTTACAAATTATTAATTAAAAATCAGAAAAAATGAAAAATTTACTTATTAAAGTTTTCGCAACCATTTTTATTTTTCTGTTTTCAGGAATAATATCAAATTTATATTCTGATGAATGGATAGATAAAGTTGTAGTAGACAAAAAATTTGAAATCAATGAAAACGCAAAACTCATTGTCGATCATGAGTTTGGCAATGTTCGTTGTAAGAACTGGGACCAAAATGCAATATCAGTTAAAGTAACTGTAAAAGTTAAAACTGATAATGTTCAAAAGGCTGAAAAAATTATTAGCAGCATTATAATTGATGTTAAAGGCAATATGGATGAAGTTATTGCCAGATGTGATTTAAACCAAAAGAAATTTGGAGATAAAAGTATAAAGGTAACTATTGACTTTGATATCTTTATGCCTGAAACAATTAGCCTTGATATGGAACATAAGTTTGGTAATGCCTATATTGAGCACGTTTCGGGCCCGGCAAAAATATCAAGTGAGTACGGGAGTCTTGAGATAGTATCACTAAGTAATATTGAAAATGAATTGGAATTGAATTTTGGCGAGGGTGTTATAAAGAATATTACAGTTGGCGATTTGGAAATAAGTTATTCACAGTTTCGAATACATAAATCAGAAAATCTTACCATCGAATCAGAATACTCCGATGTTAATATTGATGAATCAAAATCTCTATCAATTGAATTAGAAGGCGGTCATTCCAAAATTGGTTATGTTGAAAAAATTGATGCCAGAACTAGTTTTTCTAATCTTGAAATACAAAATATTACCGAATCGCTTTTAGCTGTAACCGAATACGGTAACTTAAGTATTGGATATGTTGACAAAGATTTTTCGTCAGTATCAATAACTAACGAATTTGGTGCTATTGCACTAAATTTTGATAAAGGAGCAACTTACAGCTTTATTGCTGAGGGTGAGTATTGTAGCATTAAATACCCAGATGAATTAGCGAAAATTTCTTACATGAATGAAAGTCATTTTTCAAAAGTAATAAAAGGGGTTATTGGCAGTGGAACTACTCCCAAATCATCTGTAACATTAAAAAGTGAATATGGCGCTGTTAATATCACTGCTAAATGAGAGTAAACAGTGGAAATATTCATTAGTAAGTTATGTAATAACTATTAGTAAATCAATAATTTATCAAATAATATTATCAAAATGAAAACTCTAAAAAAAATAAACGCAAAACTCATTATTGTAATAGTTTTAATTATTGTGGCCGGTCATGCCTATTCACAAATTAAAGGTAATGGCAATATAAAAACTCAAGAAAGAAATACTGAAGATTTTACCGGTATTAAATTAACATGTTCTGCTGATCTGTTCATTAGTCAGGGTAGCACTTCAGTAATAGTAAAAACCGATGAAAATTTACTGGAGTTAGTCGAAACCACTGTAAACAATGGTGTCCTTGAAATTGATGTAAAGGGTAGGGGAATTCGTTCAATTAGTGTACTAGAAGTATATATTACACTTCCTGAACTTGTAATGTTGAAGAACTCCGGCTCTGGAGATATAACTTTTAAAGAAATATTTAACGCTAATGACTTAGTTATTGGAATTAGCGGTTCAGGTGATTTGGATGCTGATTTGGATGTAAGCAATCTTGAACTTAACGTGAACGGATCGGGAGATACTGAGCTTAACGGCGTTAAGGGTAATTTTAAGGTTTCTCTTTCCGGATCGGGAGATATTGAAGCCGAAGGTTTGAAACTTGAAAATTGTTTAGTAAAAAATTCAGGTTCGGGAGATATTGAGTTGAAAGGAAAAACCAATAACTTAATGGTTAGTCAGGCTGGTTCAGGAGACCTTAATGCGTATAATCTTACGTCAGTTAATGCATCTGTAACGAATTCAGGATCTGCTGATATTATACTAAATGTGGTGGAGAAACTTCAGGTTACACTTAATGGTTCCGGCGACCTTACTTATCATGGAACCCCTACCAAAGTTGATGTCAGAAGTAACGGATCAGGAGAGGTTTATAGAAGATAATTTTGATATTGGTGATTGAAGTTTGAAGTCCGAAGTCGGAGGTCCGAAGTCGAAGTTAGTAGACAGAAATTTTGCAGCTAATTACTTCCAACTTTTAGTATAATAATAGTAGCCGCTTGCAGGCTTCATTCCTGTCAAGTTACAAGAAAATTGAAGCGATCTACAATCCTTGAATTTACCATTGAACTGGCTATTATTTTTATGCTTTGTTAGCATTTCCTACTTTTTTGTTAATCTATTATTTATCAACGTAATAAAATATATGTAGAGGAAATAATTTATATAAACTCCAAAAATCAAATCCTTCACATCTAATACCTCTTCATTACTAAAGCTCCCTCCGACCGAACCTTCATTGTGGCAGGAATGACGTAAATACTTACATTTCCGCTTTTAAGCGAAGTTGTATTCCTTTTTTCATCCCTTATATATTTGTTTTCCGTAACCGGGATTACATGCTTATTGTTTTCCATTGCCTGTAACAGGATATCCGGATTTCCAGCATCGCTCTTAGCGCTATCTTTGTTTTCAAGATTAAATGCCGATATAACCATATTGATCTCCTTATCTTTTGGGGATAGTTCGACTTCCTCTATCAGTATTTGATTCCCATCACCCATTAGCACAACAAGTTGTCCGGGATTCCATTTAAAAGAACTATACAGACTCTTGAAAATTTTACCCTCCATTTCGGTCAAAGCACCTGTTTTATCATGCATTATTTCAAAACCAACTTTTTCGGCCAGGGCCATTCCCGAATATAGATCCACAGCCAACTCATTGTATGCCGACGCATCTCCTACCTTCTCAAAGATTACCCCTTTCACTTCTGAAAACAAAGCAGAATATAGTCCTTCAACATCACCATTGTTTATTTTGTATAATGCGTCCGTAACCGAAAGGATTGCTCCAAAACCCATAATATCCAACGCAGTGGCAAGTAATTTAGCATCTTTGGTATCTGTGGCAAAGGGGTTGCTGATGAAAAATATTTGCATTGCATCAGCTGGCAACCCGGTTTGAATATTAAACAATGCTTTCCTTGCCGGATGCTTTGAAGGGAAAACCCCTTCACCTTCATTGTCAACCAGTGTAACTTGTGCTTCATAGTAATGAGTGCCAACAGTGGTCGGGGTTATTCTTGGATAGCCCTTATAATCCTCCAATGAATATTCTGGTAACCATAGCATATTATATACTTTTTTATCCTTAAAAGATCTGACATTCATTTCATGGACAAAGGGTTCTTCAGGGTAGTTTTCAAGTTTTACCTGTTCAAGAAAATATTTGGGAACAGTGCTTATGTTTTCAATTTCCAACTTAACATCCAGCCTTGTGTTTCCTGCTTTGTTACCACTACCCCAATATTGTAATATTGGGGCCAGATCGAGTTTTGGATACCATATATCTTTAACCCTAATGCGCAATGGTATTTTCTCACCTGCATTTACTATTCCTTTGCCTTCATAAGCATTTTCAACTATTTCAAATACCAGGTTTAACCCAATGGACACATATGCCCTAAGTGGCATGGACATCTCTGCTGTTTTTATTTCGATGATCTCGGTTACGGGTTTATCCGGAGGGTTTTCCACATTATAGAAATATTGGAATTCCAGGTCACCCATTGGGTCAGAGACAAGGCTTAAATCAATACCTTCCTGTCCATCATCACTTCTTAATATGCCTAGTGGCTTGTCACCTATAATTTTAATATCAACTTTAGTATTTGGCATTGGTTGTAACCTGTCATCTTCTAAGTAAACAGTGATTAATGCAGGGAACCGTGAGTCGGGCGGTACTATTCCCTCCCTCGATTCTATGCCGCCAAAGGGAGGGTCAACTTTTACTTTACCTTTATCTGAGACAAAACCGATATAGGCCAAATCTTCAACATTGTATTCCTCACATACTACATTAACTGTTGCTGTATTAATGAGTTCATTGGTCTGTTGCAACGACTCACCCGTTGGTGCCGTGTATATAATTTTTGCTTCCCCGTAAATATCTGTAACTACAGTGGATGTATTAATCGTACCTGGTGTAATACCATATTGTTCATTTATTGTGAATGTTATCTTTTTTCCTTCAACAGGTGTTGCTGGGAGATCGGTGTTCGGGGTATATTCGAAAAGTGTTGCCGTAATTTCCGTGGTTGATTTTCCATCGGTTTTAACTTCCCTTGGTGATGTGGTGGCATCGATGGCAATTTTGGTACGTCTTTTCATGTCATATTTCATCCCATATATTTGTGGGACGATGGTTTTGTTATTTAAAACATCATCCACCGTTTTAACAAAGGCATTAGTTGCCAACCTCTGAATCCCGGATTTATACTTTTCTTCAAATGAAATACAATCTACAAACTCCCCCGGCCCACCACTAAGATTTAATGTATAGTAATTCAAATGAGGCATTTTTAATACAAAGTTTAACGAGCTGCCGGTTTTTTCCGAAAAGGCAAATAAATATTTTTGTTCACCATATGTAAATGATCCCCGACTATCAATGGCATTAGCAGTCACACTGTCATCTATTCCTGAAAAAATCGTTGATTCAGGATTATTAACAAGTACATCAGAATCAATAAAAACTTTTTTATCCTGAATCCCTTTTGTGCTTGCGCTAATTGGAAATCCAACAGAATAGAACTGCGAAATGTTAATACCAAATTCTTCAGAATGCCCAGCGTATTCGCCTGCAAATTCTTCGTCTATTTCAATTCCGCTTTTTCCAGAATTGTCAAATACTAATTCACCAACATGCGAATGTTCCGGAGTCCAGAATTCGTTAGTCGGAAAAATGAGGCTATATGAAAGCCCCCCAAGATTGTTGCTAATATTCTTATCAAAAGTCAGCTGGAATTGTTCAATTGCTTCTTTCTGTTTTTCTTCAAAATAGGGATTATTAAGCCATAAATGACGTTCATATTTATTTTCAATTTCAGGTCTCAGATATTCGAAATGGTAGAGGCTTATAAATTGGTAAACCGACTCCATCCATATTTGGGCTTTAACAAAATCATAATTATCAATAAGCTTTTTAGAGTGTTGCCGCACACTTTCAAGTATTTTAATTACATCATCCAGCTCATCCTGTTGATATAACAAATCGATTACCGGGAACACATCCTCAAAATACCAGTCGAGCATACCAATGGGGCATTTTGGTTTAAAAATGTTCGATACATAGGTATATAGTACAAGGGGCAATATACCATCAGTACTATCTGCTTCGAGGAAAGTTTTCTTCGCCGGATTTCCTTCGTACTGTATGGTTGTCCATTCGCTTGATGACCCTTTATACCTAATAATTATATAATTTGTTAAAATGGCATAGTTTCTATATGCATTTTTATGCTGCTTCAAATATGATGAACTTTTTGTTAAATCATTGCCCAACCCTAACTCGTTATTAAAAAACTCACTATATCTCGGGTGTTTGCGATTTATTGTTGTTTTGTTGTATTCCTGGAATTGTTGAAACAACCTTTCACTCTCCAAAATAAAAAAAGGCCAGTTCTGTTTATCCTCTCCATAGTGTTCAATAAACTTTTGTTTGATAATTCCGTATGTTGGCTCCTCATCAATAAACCAACCGGGAACAGGATCACCATCTTTAAGGTTAGTATTGATGGTTTGGGCTTCAGTAAAAAGTCCGGTAAGCAAACAAAACATTAGTACGGCTATTATTTGCCAATTGATTGTTGACTTCATGATAATTGGTTTATGAGTTGTCTATTGATAATTAGTATCTTTTTAATTCTTTGTCAATCTCTTGTCTTCTGCATGAACGCTAACTTCCAACTAATCAAACACTATTCATTTATCCAACTCATAGCTTTATCCAAATTGGCCACGTTGAAATATTTTTCAACTCTTCCTGCTTTTCCACTTTTATAAAAAACATTGTCGGACTTAATAAGAAATTCTTCTACCTTACTATCGCCTACAACTGCAATGTGGCCACAGTGTTTAAAATGCTCCAAAGCAAAAATTCCATCATCCCACATAGCTTTACAGCTGCTCTTAGTTAAACTCAATTTGTCGATTTTTATGAGCATATTAACCTTGTTTATCCCTGCTGCAAGCTTTTCATCAAACATACTAACAAGCGATTTTTCATCCTTGGATTCATAGCCACCTATTATTTCAATTGCAATTACTTTTTCTGAAGTACTGTCGAGTATTTTTATCATATCGGTAATATTAAGTTAATAAAATGTTAATTAAAGCAAATGTATTAAAAAATAAGAAATTAAATATAATACTTTATAAGTAAGCATCCAACACATATCAGCTAGCACTTACTACGTCTCTCCATTCCATTCATATAAAATTGCTTGATAACCTTCCATATATTAATGACGACCTCTGGCTAATTTTTTTCCGGTATTAATTGTCATCATAAATTATCATTTTAATACAAAAAATAACGTTATTTTGAACTTAGTTTATCTTTGCTCCAAACACTCAAATGAACGTTTATGAACACTGAATGTAATGTGATTGAACAGTTGTAAATTGTGCATAATTCCAGTTAGTATTTAATGATTTGAAATTCAATATAAAGTTAATTTTGGCACGATAAATGAACAGAAGGTTATTTAATTTCATGTTGTACAGGTAGATGAGTTATTTGTTATTTTTTATGAATGTAAAAAGTTGGATACGAGTTTCAATTCTTTTTACGATAATTTTTAATTATTTTTTATCTATTTCACAGGAACGGATTTACACAACAGTTCATATCGAAGGTGAATCGCCTGTCATTGATGGCGTTATAGATGAAAGTGTTTGGGATATAGCCTCATGGTCGAACGATTTTACACAGCGCGAACCCTATGAAAATCAACCCCCCACTCAATCTACTTCCTTTAAAATACTTTACGACATCAGCAATTTGTATATCGCCATCAGAGCTTTTGACTCGGAACCCGGTAAAATTGAAAAACGGTTAACGAGACGTGATGGTTTTGAAGGCGACTGGGTTGCTGTTGGGATTGATAGTTATAATGACAAATTAACAGGGTTTAGTTTCGGTGTAAATGCTGCAGGAGTGAAAGGTGATGGCATTGTTACAAATGATAATGATTTCGATGTTACCTGGGACCCGGTTTGGTATGTAAAAGTCAGTATAGATGAGCTTGGGTGGGTTGCTGAAATGAAAATTCCTTTTAATCAGCTCAGATTTGCTAGTGAAAAAGAGCATACATGGGGGCTAGAAGTTATACGTTGGTTGTTCAGAAAGGAAGAAATGTCGTTATGGCAGATGGTACCCGTGGATGCCGGCGGATGGACAAGCGAATGGGGCGAACTGACCGGTATTAACAACATTAACCCAAAAAGAGAGATCGAGATTATTCCTTATGGAATGATGAAATTTGAAACCTATGAAAAAGAAGAAGGCAATCCTTTTATTACAGGTTCCGATTGGGGATTTAATGCCGGAGTTGACGGGAAAATTGCCATCACTAATGATTTTACTTTGAACTTTACGGCCAATCCCGATTTTGGCCAGGTTGAAGCCGATCCTTCTGAAGTAAACTTGTCGGCTTTTGAAACATTCTTTGAAGAAAAGCGGCCGTTTTTTGTCGAGGGCAGTAATATTTATGATTACCCACTTACTGGTGGCGATGGTGGGTTTAGCCGTGATAATCTTTTTTATTCAAGGCGCATAGGTATTCGACCGCATTACGAACTCGATTTAATTGATAGTGAATACGCTAATATTCCTGAATACACTACTATATTAGGTGCTGTTAAGTTATCAGGCAAAACAAAAAACGGATGGTCGATAGGTATATTGGAAAGCCTTACAAACGAAGAGAAGGCCATAATTGATTATAATGGAGATCGAAGGAAAGAGGTAATAGAACCTGCAACAAATTTTTTTAATACCCGAATCCAAAAAGACCTAAATAATGGTAATACGCAAATAGGTGGAATGGTTACTGCCACAAACAGATTTATTTATGATTCTGCTCTTAATTTTTTGCCAACTTCGGCGTACACTTCCGGAGTTGACTTCAGAAATTTTTGGAAAGATAAATCATATTATTTAAGCGCGAAGGCCAGCGTAAGTGTTATAAATGGAAGTACAGATGCAATAACTTACCTTCAGGAATCAGCTCAACATTATTTTCAACGACCGGATGCATCTCATTTAAAGGTAGATACAACACTAACCACTTTAAGTGGTACAGGTGGAACTATAGAAGGTGGCAAAATTGGTGGAGGTCACTGGTCGATGGGTGGGTGGACTACTTGGAGGTCTCCCGGTTTGGAACTAAACGATATGGGATATATGCGTCAGGCTGATTTTATTAACCAGGTAGGTTGGGTTGGATACAGGATTTGGGAGCCTGTTGGAATATTTAGAAGTATAAATTTTAATATGGCCGCCTGGTCGGGTTGGGATTTTTCCGGTACTCATATTTATAGCGGTGGAAATTTCAATATTAATTCTCAGTTTAAAAATTATTGGAGACTTGGTACCGGTATAAACAGGGAAGGAATTGATATAAACCGCCATGAATTGAGGGGAGGTCCTGCATTAAGAACTCCGGGTACGTTGAGTAGCTGGTTTCATATCAGTACTGATGACAGAAAAAAACTTGGATTTTCATTATCAGCTAGCAACAACCTGGGCGATAATAATTACCGCAGATCAGTTAACTATAGTATGGAAATTACTTATCAACCAACTGATTTTTTACAGTTGTCGTTAGAACCATCATATCATTGGTCGTATAACGAAATAATTTACGTTGAAACCATTGATTATAAAAATGTTAACAGATACATTGTTTCTGGGATTGACCAGGAATTTGTTAGCATGGATATAAGGGTAAATATTGGAATCACTCCTGATTTAAGTATCCAGTATTGGGGCCAGCCATTCTTATTTTCAGGCGATTATTTTGATTTCAGAAAAGTTATTAATCCCATGGCTGATAACTTCGAGGATCAATTTCATACATTTACTCCTGGTGAAATAAACTACGATAAAGTAAAGGATATTTATACTATTCACGAAGGTGTTGATTTATATGCATTTGCCGATCCTGATTTTAGTTTTTTTGAGTTTAGGTCGAACCTCGTTGTTAGATGGGAGTATATTCCTGGTTCAAGTGCTTACTTAGTTTGGTCGCAGGGTAGAACAGGTGACCACCCTGATGGTGCTTTCAGCCTCAGTGAAAACATTGATAGGCTTTCATCATTAGTACCTCATAATGTGTTTCTGCTAAAGCTTTCTTACAGGTTTAGCTTTTAACTTAACCGGTTAAGGCTGATTCAAGCTGTTATCAAAATATTTTTGCCTTATTTAGAATCATTTTAAAATAATACTTCAATCTTGCCTAATTTACAAACTGATTGATTATTTTTGCATTTAATCTATCGAAAACAATTAAATAATGAAATACGATATAATGATAATAGGAAGTGGTCCGGGTGGTTATGTGGCTGCTATAAGAGCATCACAGCTTGGTAAAAAAGTTGCTATTGTTGAAAAAGCAGAGCTTGGTGGCGTTTGCCTTAACTGGGGTTGTATCCCAACAAAATCATTACTTAAAAGTGCTCAGGTGTATAACTATGCAAAACATGCTGCCGATTATGGTGTGAAAATAGATGGTAAAGTAAACCCCGACCTTGCTGAAATGGTTAAACGTAGCAGAGGTGTAGCTGATGGAATGAGCAAAGGTGTGCAATTTCTGTTTAAGAAAAATAAAATTGAAGTAATTAATGGCTTTGGTAAGATTCTCCCGGGTAAAAAAGTCGAAGTTACAGATAAGGATAATAACTCAACAACTTATGAGGCTGATAATATTATAATTGCAACAGGGGCACGCTCACGTGAATTGCCTAATCTTAAACAGGATGGAAAAAAAATAATTGGGTATCGCGAAGCGCTTGTACTGGATAAGATGCCAAAAAGTATGGTTGTTGTTGGCTCGGGTGCTATTGGCTCTGAGTTTGCTTATTTTTTCAACAGCATAGGAGTTGAAGTAACTTTGGTTGAATTTTTATCAAATGTAATTCCATTGGAAGATGAAGAAGTGTCGAAAGCACTTGCCCGTTCTTTTAAGAAGGCTAAAATGAAAGTTATGCTCGATTCATCGGTTGAAAAAGTAGATATTTCAGGTGATGTTTGTAAGGTTAGTATAAATACTAAAAAGGGGATTGTTGAAGTTGATGCCGACATTGTTCTTTCAGCAGTTGGCATTGCTCCTAATATCGAAGGTATTGGCCTTGAAGACGTTGGTATTATAACTGAAAATAACAAGGTAAAGGTTGACGATTTTTATCAAACAAATGTCCCGGGTTATTATGCTATTGGTGATATTGTGCATGGTCCTGCCCTGGCTCACGTTGCATCCCACGAAGGTATTACTTGTGTTGAAAAAATAGCCGGTATTGATGTTGAGCCAATAGATTATGGTAATATTCCGGCATGTACCTATACAAATCCCGAGGTTGCGTCAGTTGGTATGACAGATAAACAGGCAATAGAAGCAGGTTATGAAATTAAGGTTGGCAAGTTTCCATTTAGTGCCTCCGGAAAGGCAAATGCTGCAGGTAATAAGGACGGCTTTATAAAAGTAGTTTTTGATGTTAAATACGGCGAATGGCTTGGTTGTCAGATGATAGGCGAAAATGTTACCGAGATGATTGCAGAAGTGGTAACAGCACGCAAGCTTGAAACTACCGGTCATGAAATTATTAAATCAATTCACCCTCATCCTACAATGTCGGAGGCAGTTATGGAGGCAGTTGCTGCTGCATATGATGAAGTGATTCATTTGTAATAACTACAAGAAATTAAAGTTTCAGGAGTAGAATCTGGAAGGTCTTTTAAAGGTTTCCCTGTTTTTAGATGAAGTTACGAGTTTAGCAGGTTTATAGTGTGACAAGCAACTATACCAGCTGTTTCGGTGCGTAATCTTGATTTGCCAAGCATCACAGGAACAAAACCCTGGCTGACGGCTTCAGCTACCTCCTCCGGACTAAAATCACCCTCAGGTCCGATTAATATGATTGCATCGCTTCCCTGCATATATACTTTTGAAAGTTCAAGAGAAACGTTATTGTCGATATATGCTATGAACTTATCGCCGCTAAATTGAATATTTATAATTTCTTTAAAAGATGTTTTTTTTTCAAGTAACGGATGATGGGAACTAAGCGATTGTTTCATAGCGGAAGTGATTACTTTGTTCAATCGATCAATTTTTACTTCCTTTCTTTCAGAGTGTGAGCAAATTATGGGAGTAATACAGTCAATGCCAACTTCTGTTGTTTTTTCAAGGAACCACTCAAATCGGGATATATTTTTTGTTGGGGCAATTGCTATATGAAGTAAGAAATTGCGTTTATCTTCACCTTTCTTTTTCTTAGCTATTTCAATTAAGCACTTTTTTGGATTAGCCTCTTTTATAATACAATTGTAGAAATATCCTTTTCCATCTGTGAATAAAACACTATCACCTTCTGATTTTCTCAAAACACGAATAATATGTTTTGATTCTTCAGAAGATAGTACAAAATTAGGTTCAACTATATCTGGTGCATAAAATAGATTCATTTCTAAATAAATAATGCCTTTATCTCAAAAGTAATTATTTAATAATTATCTTTTTCGTAACTGATCCAAATTCGTCATTTAGCTTAATAAAGTATACACCTGCAGTCCAGTTTGCTGATTCATTAATCAATATGCGAGAAATATTTTCGCCAATATTTTGATTATAAACTACCTGACCGAGATGGTTTGTTATTTGAATACTATTGAATTTATTTTCAGCTGGTAGCAAAACAGTAAATGTTCCATTTGCAGGATTAGGATAAACTCTAATCAGCTTCTCGTTTAAATTAATTTCAGTTTGCCCAACTGTTTGAGTAACTGAAACGTTATCGATGAAAATAGGATTGCCATAAAAGCTATAAGTTTCAAAAGCAAACTTTACATCACTATTTCCCGCCCATTGAGAAATGTCCAAAATTATGCATGGTGCTCCCCAACCCTGCATACACCAGTCGGATGCTACTTCAGGGAAGAAATCGTAATCAGTTGGTTCATGGGTTGCAAAATTTCCGCTTCCATTTTCACCGCCCGAAAATATTCGGGTCCAGGTATCTCCGCAATCATCCGAAATATAGACAAGCAAGGAGTCGGTAACCTGAATTACATCAGTATGTTGAGCATAGGCATGCTGAAATTCCAAAGTTGCAGTGGTTAAACCTTCCAAATTGAATGGTGGTGAAATCAACCTGTCACGCTCACCAATGGCAAAATATTCCCTGAAATTAACTGCAGGGGCATGTGTGCCGGGTGTAGTTCCTCCAATTTCGTACATTGTCCAGGTTACACCATCATCGGGGTTTTCTATTGTCCAACCGAAACTCTCAAAGCCATTGTCTTCGAAAGTGTCGATAAAATAAGGTGAGTAACCTCCTGATTTAATCATGTCGGTTTTGGTTAATTCAGCGGATCCGTTTAGGTTCCATGAGGTAAGAGTGACTGAATAGTTCATTATAGAATTAAATCTAACCTCCGGATTTTGACTGTTATCATCAGTTCCATTAACAAATTCAATGTCAGATGGCTCGAACTGCCACAGCCATTGGATAGGGCTAATTTGTGTTTGATCGATGAATTTAACGGTATCACCAAAACAGAAAATACTTATGTCAGAGGTAAAATCCACTTCAGGAAGAATTGTCGAGCTGGCTGTGATATAGGATTCTTTTACTAATGAATCGATACCCATGTAGTTTGAGCTTACAAGCTTTACATCGAAAGTTCCTTCGGTATTATACTGAATGTTAAGAGGGTGTTGATCGGTTGATGTTTCCGGGTCACCGCCATAAAAAGTCCATGTCCATTCTGAAGGTATTCCTGAGGTAAGGTCAGTGAAATTAATTGTTTCTCCCACGGGGATAATAATTTTGTCAGAAGTAAAGTCAGTAACAGGTTGCGACACAAAATCAACAGCCGCAATTTGTGTTCTCCATGCCCATCCACCATTAGAATATTCAGTAGTAAACCAGAATGTTTGTCCGTTTGTTGGATCAACAGCCATAGCTGAGTAATCGCCCCACCTGCTAACACCTGATTGCGATTTCGTACCTTCGAGAATACTTGTTTCATCAATATCAAAAATCCCTAAACCTGACGGAGCACCTGATGATTGCCCTGCAATGCGAATAGAAGGAAAGGTTGTGGAGCTGGACACAGAATATCCAAGGGCGATGTCGCCATTTTGATTCATGGCAATACTTCCCATCCAGCGGTTATCGCCATCTTCAGGAGCATATGTTCCTTGCTGATAAATACTCCAGCCTGTTCCGTAATCCCTTAATTCGTACCATCTTATACCCGCTCGCCCACTACCAACGTTAACTGTATGATTAGCAAGCAATACCTGGTAATCCGTAAAATTTCTATATTGAAGCCTATACATTGTCATACTACTCAAAGCATCCAGTTGTTGACTAGTTGCGGGTTGTGAAATATTAAGACCTTGTGAGGAAAATGGTTCGGTTGGGAGGCTTGCCAACTGTGTTACAGTTGAATTTGGTGTGTTATCCCAGTCAATATCAACTTCCCACATTTTTAAAGAGTTATTACCAACGTCGAGGATGTAGCTGGGAGAGCCTGCGGGCGGAGGTAATGCACCATCGGCATCAGCAGGAAGCAGTCCGTAGTGGCTTGAGCCAATGTGGAAATATATCATTTCGGCATTCGGGTCACCGGCAATCATTGCATCTCTGTCGCAAATACTCATACCACCACCGGCCCATGATCCGTTAGCGAATTGGTGGGTTGAGAAATAGTAACCATCGTGCCACACGCCAAACTTTGGATAGTCGGGCATTGCATCAAACTGATATGCATACCGATGCCAGGCTCCAAGAGGATCGCTGGTTTGTGAAACCGCAATAAGTTCATAGAATGGTCCGGAAGGATAATTTGGTAATGAAAATTGTGTTGCAATCCATCTGTCAGCATACTCATCGTAAAGAACAATAGGATCACCATCGTTTGTGTTCGACCATGGTCCTGTAAATCCCTCCCAAAGGGTAATGTTGTCTACAGGTCCGTATAATAGGTTTCCGGTTTTATCCCAAATAGCAAACCCTTGATTTACCATCTGAAAGTAATGATCATGGCTTACATCACCATCTGTATCAGGGGGTGCTACACCATATGTGTTGATTACACCGCCGAAATTTTGTAGTACAGTTCCCGTATTTCTGCCGCCATTCATAATTCTGTCCTGCTGTACAGGATCGGGTCCATCTAATGGAGCCTGATATTTTAACTCATCGTCCACACTCAACTTGTTTGGTACAAGTTTATTTTTCCAGTTTCTTTTTCTCATTCCATATGGTACTTCATCAATTGTTCTTAGTTCCTTTGAAATATCAAAATAAACTGCTTTACTGATTTTTGCAGGATGAAGTACTTGTGAAATTAATACATTCGTGGATGATAGTATTATTAATAAAGAGATTGTAGTCGCTAAAGTTAAAATTTTCATAATATTTGTTTTAATACAAGTTGATTTAATTAGTACCAAATTAATAAATGCAGATTTTTGTCAGACGCCAAAATTAATTTATTTTATCGAATGACAACAGTTGGTTGAAAAAGGTTGTTAATGATGTGTTAAACAGAAGAACATAATCGTTAATGAATTATTTCGAATTAATCTTATTAAATTTCTTCAATGCAAACAGTACTATCCTATAGCTGATGTAAATAAATACAGGCCAGCTAATTAGCCATAATATTTCTTTAGTATACATAAGGTTCCTTTTTTTTAAAAATTAATAAGCATGTGAGTCATTTTCCATTTCTTCTTTGGTTATCTTCTTTTTATTTAAAGCCGACCATGCATACCAAATATATGCAATAACAACAGGAACGAGTAACGATACATACGACATTGCAGTTAGTGTATATTTGGAAGATGATGCATTTTCGATAGTAAGTGAGCTTTGCAGATCGTAAGTTGAAGGATAAAAACAAGTGTTATTAAATCCTGATACCAGCAGCAGTGCAAAAACTGTAAGTATAGTTCCCGGACCTGTAATCCAAATAGCTATGCTTCCACATTTTTCATAATAAAAATAACCTCGTATTATTCCTGTCAATACTCCAATAACGCCCACCAGAAAAACTATAGCAACAATTGGCATTTCTATAAAGTTCAATAAATACTTATTTTCTTGCATAGTAACTACTTTTGTGATTAGATTATAGGCAAATCCGTCTATCAAAAGAATACTAATCAGGAAAAACAAAAAGAAAACAAGAAATGGAATAGCATTTAAAAGGAGTTGTTTTTTTACACGATCAAGTAACTGCTTGTCGTCAACGCTATTCATGAAATACATTGACGCCAGCACCCGCGACAAAAAGAATATTGCCAGGCCTAGTGAAATGTTTACATATGTAGCGAACTTTGTAAAGTTAAATATCAGTTCAAGCCCTTTATAGGGAGATTCCCATGTTGAGCTGTTCATGTTGTTGATTGAAAAATCGGAACCTGTAAAGAAGGTCGAAACGACAATTCCAAGTAGTATAGTGCCAAGTAGTCCATTTATAAACAAGAATGTTTCATATGTTTTTGCACCCAGGAAATTGTTTGGTTTTGTTCGAAATTCATACGATACTGCTTGAAAAATAAAAGCAAAAAGTATAATCATCCATACCCAATATGCCCCACTGAAACTGGTTGCATAAAATAGTGGAAATGAAGCAAAGGCTGCCCCACCGAATGTAACGAGGGTTGTAAATGTAAGATCCCATTTCCGGCCAAGTGCATTTACAATTATTTTCCTCTGTATATCTGTTTTACCAAGATTATAAATTAATGTTTGACCACCCTGAACAAATAACATAAATACCAGAATTGCACCAAGTAAAGCAACTACTGCCCACCAGTAATGTTGTAACGTTAAATAAGTTAAGTTTTCAAACATGGCTTAGTCCTCCTTGATTTTTGATTCTTTAACGATTTGTGTCAACATAATTTTTATTTCCGCAATTAGAAGAGTTGTAAAAGTGATAGCAAATATTATAAATGTTGTAATCACAGCTTTATGATCGAGGTTCGATACAGCACTTAGGGTTGGCATAAGGTCCTGCACTACCCACGGCTGACGCCCCATCTCGGCAACAATCCAGCCCGACTGGGAGGCAATATATGCAAGAGGAATGGACCAAAGTGCGATGTAATTCAACCATCTGGCTTTTGCAATATCTTTCTTGAAAAGATAGAAAAGCACAAGAATGAAAACCAATAAAAACAGCATTCCCAGACCTACCATAATATGGAATGCGTAAAATATAACAGGAACGTTTGGAACTAGTTTGTATGGATTATTATAATATCCGTACCCGAAGTAATGATAATTATCTCTGAAAATCTGCAACTGGTTGGCAGCAGCTACTTTATCTCCTTGTTCTTTGGCATATTTATATTTACTAAGTGCTTTTATTGCCAGTTTGCCTGTTTTGATTTTTTCATAATAAGAAACAATGTTGTGGTCTTCATTGCCATTAATAAGGTCGTTAATTCCAGGAACAAACGCCTTTGAATCAAGCGCTGCCATGTATGAGAGAAGATTTGGAATTTCAATCTTAAATACAAACTCGTTCATCTTGGGGTTTTTCACAGTAGGTGCCTTTTGTAATATTCCAAAGGCAACTAGAGGGGCATTGGTTTTGCCTTCATAATGGGCTTCCATTGCCGCAAATTTCATTGGCTGATCTTTAAACACTTGCCGGGCTGATTCATCACCGGTCATTAACATAAAGAGTGCTGATAACAATCCAAAAACAGCTGCCACCAGCATGCTTCTTTTTGCGAAAATAATTCTGCAGTTTTTCAATAAAAACCATGCACTTATACCAATTACAAAAATGGCTGCAAGTACATATGCTGATGTAATTGTGTGTAGGAATTTATTAATGGCAGTTGGTGATAATAATACATCCCAAAAATTTGTCATCTCATTTCGTGCGGTATCAGGATTAAATGTCATTCCCACAGGGTTTTGCATCCATCCGTTAGCTACAAGTATCCACAGTGCCGACAGGTTTGATCCGATTGCGACAAGCCATGCCGATACCAAATGAAACTTCTGGCTAACTCTTCCCCAACCAAAAAACAGTATGGCAATAAATGTTGATTCCAGGAAAAAGGCCAAAATTCCCTCAATAGCAAGCGGTGCACCAAATATATCTCCTACAAACCATGAGTAATTCGACCAGTTTGTGCCAAACTCAAATTCAAGGATAATACCTGTTGCCACACCAATGGCGAAATTAATTCCGAAAAGTGTTAACCAGAATTTAGTGATCTTTTTCCATTGCTCATCTCCTGTTTTTACATAAATGGTCATCATTATTGCTATGATAAATGATATTCCTAATGTAAGAGGTACGAATATCCAATGGTACATAGCAGTTAGGGCAAACTGTGCTCGCGACCAGTCAACAAGAGCTAAATCAAAATTCTCCATAATGTTATTATTTGATATTTGTAATTTGTTCAATTACATGATTACTTCTTTCCTCATCTGTATTAAAGTTTGATTTCAGAATATTGGGGAAAAAGAAAATCTTCAGAATGGCAAACATAATAAAAAGCTTAATAAATATAATAAGCCATAGAGTTTTACCAACCGTCATATTTTTAAATCCATCAATGTAAAAGTTGAATATTTTTTTGAGTAGATTCACGATAGAGTGTAGATTTTTTTAATGTCTGCAAATGTATAACATATTTAATTATTGCATTCGTTAAAAAACGTCTTGGGTATTATTACAAAGGCGAGTATTCAACAATCAGTTAACCATACTGATTAATTCTTACTTGCAATAATATCAGGAAAAGTAATAGCCCACATGCCTCGGGGGTGACCAACTTCAAAATTAATTGCTTTATCGTTTGGATAAAGTTTTGCAATTTTGTCGGCAATGTTTTGGGGCATAGTTTCACCCGGCTTTCCATGGCACTGTAAACATTTATTGTTTGTTATTATCGGTTTGTAATAAACAGGATGGTCATTCTCGTCAATTGACAACTTTGGCCTTAAAGTTTTGTTTGCGAGCCACTCCATAATGTACTGTTTAAAAATTTTCGATTCAACGGCATTTGTTTTATTAAGGGGATTACGGTTTTTCTTGGCAATCCTCCGTATAATTACGCCTTCAACTTTTGCCAAAGAATCAGTAATTTTCATAGCCTGGAGATTACAAAAGCCGATTGCACGTTCAGCACCTTCTTCGTTAATAACTTTATTTAGCGCTTCGCCAATAGCTATGGTTGATAATTTGGCGATGATTGCTCCTCTCTTTTTCAATTCTTTGCCCTTGCTATCGTTTTGGTTAATATATGAAACTCTAACTGTGTCGGCAGATTTTTGCTGTTGGTTATCAGAGTCTTTGGTACCGGGTGTGCAACCAATGATCAGCATAATTAAACCTAAGCTGAAAAATATTAAAAAATATCTCATAATTTCTTTTCTCCTTTTATATGTTTATACTAACAATTTACTCATAAATATTTCAAAATATAAAAACCCTATTTGTTTCGGCTTTTAATAAGATTTAGTGCACTACCTGCTTTAAACCATTCAATTTGGTTTTGGTTGTAAGTATGATTTGCCATAAACTCATCTGTTGTGCCATCTTTGTGATGTAACGCAACTTTCAATTGTTTGTCCGGGGTAAAGTATGTTAAACCAATTATATCAAAGCTACAATCTTCCTGTATTTTAGCATAGTTATTTTTGTCAGCAAAAGTTAGTGCAAGTACACCCTGCTTTTTAAGGTTTGTTTCGTGAATTCGTGCAAACGAACGTGCCAATACTACTTTAACACCCAAAAACCTTGGTTCCATTGCTGCATGTTCTCTTGATGAGCCCTCACCATAATTTTCGTCACCGATTATTATTGTACCAACTCCTGCATTACGCATCGATTTAGCAGCTTCAGGTACAGTTTCGTAATTACCGGTTACCTGATCTTTCACGCTATTAGTTGTATCGTTAAAATAATTAACAGCACCAATAAGCAGGTTTTGTGAAATATTTTCAAGGTGACCTCTAAAGCGTAGCCACGGACCTGCCATCGAGATATGGTCAGTAGTACATTTACCTTTAGTTTTTATCAATAGTTTCAAGCCTTTATAATCATTTCCATCCCATTCTTTAAATGGGGTAAGCAACTGTAATCTTTCAGATGCAGGCTTTACAATAACTTTCACTTTGCTTCCATCTGCCGTCGGTGCCTGATAACCTAGGTCTTCAACATCAAATCCTAGAGGTGGATAAACCACACCTTCAGGTTCGTTTAGTTTAACCATCTCACCATTTTCGTTTTCGATTGAATCGGTTAGCGGGTTGAAATCAAGTTTTCCGGCTATCGCATAAGCCATTACCATATCGGGCGAGCTTACAAAAGCATGAGTGTTTGGGTTACCATCGTTACGCTTTGCGAAATTTCTGTTAAAAGAAGTTATAATCGAATTACGATGCTGGTCTTTAACATCTTCACGATCCCACTGCCCGATACATTGTCCGCAAGCATTTGCAAGAACGGTTGCTCCCAGCTGTTCAAACACGTCAATTAAGCCATCGCGTTCAATAGTATAACGAATAAGTTCTGAGCCTGGTGTTATAAACAGATTAGCTTTAACCTTTAGATTTTTTGCCAACGCCTGACGTGCAATTGAAGCTGCACGTGTTATATCTTCGTACGAAGAGTTTGTGCATGAACCAATAAGCCCGGCTTCAAGAATTAGAGGCCAATCATTATTTTTAGCAGTTTTTGCAATATCAGATACTTTGGATCGCAAATCAGGTGTAAATGGACCGTTTAAGGCCGGTTCAAGTTCACTTAAATTTATTTCAATAACCTGATCAAAGTATTTGTCGGGATCAGTATAAACTTCGGCATCACCTGTTAGATAATCTGATATTGAATCAGCAAGTTCAGCTACATCTGCACGCTTTGTTTGACGCAGGTATTCGGCAGATTTATCATCATAGCCAAATGTTGATGTTGTAGCTCCGATTTCGGCACCCATATTACAAATTGTAGCCCTGCCAGTAGCGCTTATATTTAGAGCACCTTCTCCAAAGTATTCCACAATTGCCCCTGTTCCGCCTTTAACGGTGAGAATATCAGCAACACGAAGAATAACATCTTTAGGTGCAGTCCATCCGCTTAAACAGCCTGTCAATTTTACTCCGATAAGTAACGGGAATTTAAGTTCCCATGGCATATCCGCCATAACATCAACTGCATCAGCACCACCAACGCCAATGGCAATCATGCCTAATCCACCCGCATTAGGTGTATGTGAGTCGGTTCCTATCATCATTCCACCCGGAAATGCATAATTTTCAAGCACTACCTGATGAATAATACCTGCTCCCGGTTTCCAAAAACCAATTCCGTATTTATTTGATACAGAGGCAAGAAAATCATATACCTCCTGATTAGTATAGTTAGCTTTTTCAAGATCCTTCGCAGCACCTTCTTTTGCCTGTATAAGGTGATCGCAATGAACACTGGAAGGTACACTGGTTTTATTTTTTCCGGCCTGCATAAACTGCAGAAGCGCCATTTGAGCAGTTGCATCCTGCATTGCAACCCTATCGGGACGAAAATCAACATATGACTCACCTCTATTATATGTTTGAGATGGTATGCCTTCATCAAGATGTGCATAAAGGATTTTTTCAGTAAGAGTCATTGGTTTGTTCAATAACTTTTTAGCTGCATCAACTCGTGATGGAAACTTACTGTAAAGTTCTTTTATCATTTCTATATCAAATGCCATAAAATTCTGACTTTAAATTTCTTATTTTTTGAGGGCTGCAAAGATAGGAAAAAATGAGTAATGATTTATGAACGTTGAGTAATGAATTTCAAATTCTGAATGTTGAATTTTGAACGATAAAATCCAAACCTAAAACCTTAACTTGAAACCTCAAATACTAACAACAAACTCACTCCAGAAGACCACGCCCAGTTTTTTTAATTTTGCCGTTTTCTTTAAACTCCCGTATAAGTCGGTCTAATACACCATTTACAAAAACTTTGCTGTTAGCGGTGCTGAAATATTTAGCTAGTTCAATATATTCATTCATTGTTACCTTAACCGGAACTGTTTCCATTTCCTGAAGTTCGATAATTGCCATTTTAAGAAGTATCACATCCATTAATGGAATCCTGTCAAACTCCCAATTTTTTGTCCTTACTTTCAGTTCATTTACAAGCTCTTCTTCATTTCTTAATACAAGTCGGTATAAATTTCTAACAAAATCACGATCTTCATTTATTCCGTTAACCGCAGGTTTATATATTGATGGCAACAAAGATTGGGAGTTGAACTTAGCTGAAAAGTTCTCAAAGAAATTGATAATAAGTAAAATTACAAGGTCGTACCCATCAGTAAAATAAACACTTTTCTCCTCATAATAATATCTTAGAAGTTCAAATTCAGATAATAATTGATCGGTAACTTTAAGAAGAAAGCGTTTATCGTTTTCGATAGTTGACTCCTTAGTTGATAAATAAACATTATAGAAATCTTTACTCTTCAGTAAGTTATAGAATTTCAGTATCAAATCTGATTGATCAGACCAATTGATCTTTAGTTTGTTTTCATTAAGTATGAAATCGTTGTTTTGTTCGATACAATTTAGCACCTTGTTTTCAACGAAGCGAAAATTTGGATTTAGATCTTGTGGGGTAGGGTAGAATTTCAGCTTATTTTCTTCGATCCTTACTTCAGCAAATCTTTTTATCTCAACAAGGAAAGATAACTGATAGATAAAAAGATCGTGCAGTTTATTTATACTCTCAAGTAGTAGTTTTTCTCCCCGAATAACATCATCAATGCCACCGATATGCCACGAATAAAGCGCCTGTAGTACTTTTATTCTTAGATGCCTGCGATATAACATACGAACGTTCTTATTTATATGAACTTTAATCTATTTGAGTGGCAAAAATACTTTAATTACTTTCTGAAAAATAGATTTTTAAATATTTTTTCAATTAAACGTACTGCTTTCTAACATTGTAAATATCTAAATCCTGAACAGGTTAATTAGGGGTTAAGAGTTATATGTTAAAAAGTTATATATTAATAGTTATATGTTAAGGGTTATGATTCCTGAAGCCTTTTATTAAACCTCAATCTTCAACCCATCGTAAGCAACATCAACTCCCGCCGGAAGTTCTTTTTCCAAATCTTGATGGAAACCCATTAAATGACTTATATGTGTTAGGTAAGCTTGTTGGGGTTTGAGGAAATCAATTACTTTTAAGGCTTCTTCCAGATTATAATGCGAAACGTGTTTTTCTTTGCGTAAAGCATTTATAACTATTACTTTACAGCCTTCAAGTTTAACCAAGGATGATGGCGGGATATAGTTAGTATCGGTAATATAAGCAAAATCTCCAATCCTGAACCCCAATACTTCGGTATTAAAATGAAGAGCACTGAAAGGAGTTATTTTCGTATTCTTAATAAAAAAGTCATCGTCACCAATGTTTATTATATTATATTTCGGTAACCCTGGGTAGTTATTATTAATAGCGTATGAAAATTCCCTGCCAATTTCTTCTTGGTCGTAAACCGTGGCGTATATATCCATTGGCTTTTTCGATAAATAATTAAACGAACGAACATCATCAAGGCCTGCTATATGGTCGCGGTGTGAATGTGTAATGAGGATTGCACCGAGTTTTGAAACATTTTCACGTAACATTTGATAACGAAAATCAGGTCCTGCATCAATACTAATTACAAGATCATCAATTTCAACGAGAACAGAAGAACGAAGCCGATTGTCCTTTGTTTTGGAATATTTACATACATTACAAGTGCATGCCACAACCGGTACTCCTTGTGATGTTCCTGTTCCTAAGAATGTTACAATCATATTTATTTGATATAAGAACCGTTCAAAGGTAGTTGATAAAGTTGAACTAAGAAATGCGAATGAAAATATAAATTTTAACAAAAACTAGCTTATGTCTGCCATATAAGTTGAATGTAAATTTAACAGTGGCGTTAATACTTCTGTTTTAATTTTAGTCAATTGATTGACATCTAAGTTTTAAAGTATTATATTTGTGGGTTCTGATTCCATTAGAGACAACTTTGATTTTGAAGAATTTCTATAAAAACTAAATTATTATCAATTTATTAATTTAAAAATGGAGGTTATTATGAAAAAAAGAATGTTTACTTATTTAATGTTTGTTTGTTTTCCTATTTTGTTGTTTGCTCAATGGAGTATTGATCCATCAGTGAACACAAAAATAATAGATACAATAGGGGAGCAGGTATTACCAAAAGTTGCTGTGAATAGCGACAATGGCGAAAGTTACATTTCATGGTTTTCTGAGTTTGGAGATCAGCAGTTTGATGTTTATATGCAACGATTGGATGTTAACGGAAATAGTTTATGGGATGCAGATGGGTTGTTAATAAGTAACCATCCAACTATGTCGTGGGTTACAGATTATGATCTTGTAATTGACAATGACGGATGTGCCGTGCTTGTTACTCAGGATTTAAGAACAGGAGGTAGTAATGTGTATGCTTACAGGATTTCACCTGATGGCGAATTTCTTTGGGGTGAAGATGGAATTGCTTTAACTTATGATAATGATTTTAATCCTTCACCAAAAGCAGTAATCGATCAGGATGGAAATATATTATTTGCATGGGCATCAGAACCTAGTGACACAACTCAATTCATTCAAATATTTTTACAAAAATTATCAACTGATGGGCAATTCCTATGGGATGACAATACGCAGATCAGGAAGGATTCACTTCATTGCTGGATGCCACAAATTCTTCCTTTAGAAGACAATAGTACTATTGTTGCATGGATTGAAACAGCAACTACCGATACAGCAATGGGTGCCTGGCCAAATATGTACCCATATGCACAGAAAATTGACAGCAACGGCGGTTTAGTGTGGCCAAATAATGTTGCAATTGATACTTTGGATAATATGCCATTGGCACCTTTTTTTCCTTCACTGGTAAGCGATGGAAATAGTGGCTTTTTTATCAGTTGGATGGCATTTCCAGAAGGTCAGTTTTACACTTCTTATGTTCAGCATATCAATTCTGGTGGAGTACCACAATGGACATCAAACGGTGTTAATGTGTCCAATTTAATCCAATTTCAACATTCTGATCCTGCACTTACTTATCTTACTCAAGAGGATGAACTTTTTGTATTTTGGAATGAATGGCGTGAATATAGTAGTAGTGATGTGCAATGTGCAATATTCGGGCAAAAATTCTCGAATATCGGCGAAAGACTATGGACTGACGAGGGAGAAATGTTTGAGGGATGGTATTCCTGCTTTGACACTCTCACTTATATTAACGGAATAAGCTCAGCAACGGATACCGATTTTGCATTGTTTTTTGAGAAAGAATATATGGATTTATCGCCAGATACACTTGTAGTAACAAATTATCATGCTATGAGAATAAATAAGGATGGCGGTTTTGTGTGGAATAGCGAGAAAGCCTTAATTTCTTCTGCTAATAGCACAAAATTTAGTTTGGTTTTTAGCGATTTGGTTGATAACCAATGGATAGTCGCATGGTCGGATAATCGTAATGATCCCCAGCATGAATGGGAAAACGGTATTTATGCTCAAAATATTAATATTGATGGTAATATAGGGCCTGTAGGAATAGAAGAAAATAACGAATTCACTAGCAGCACTATAATAAATTATCCAAATCCATTCAGTCGCTCAACAACAGTTAAATATAGCATAGCTGAAACTGGTAATGTTAATATTTCATTATTTGATAGTAAGGGGAACTATATTAAAAGTATTTTTAATGGAATTAGTGTGAAGGGGACTCATACATTAACTTTCGACAGTTTTGACCTTTCGCCCGGAATATATCTTTATAAAATTACTACTGATAATTATAGTGCTTATAATAAGATGCTTATCATAAAATAGTAATATTAATTCTCAGCTTGATTTAGTCAGTGATTTAAGCTTATCTTACTTGTGTAGTTGAGTTTAAGGTAAAAACTTAAGATTGTGGGGATGAAAATTTTATTAAATCGAGCCGTTCTTTCAATTTCTTTATAATTTTACGCATTCTTGAAAATTACATTGAATATTGAGAATAGTTAGCAATATAAAAGAACTGATTGCAACCTGGGTTGTTGGTATTTGGCCGCTTATGGAGCATAAACCTTCAGGGAAACCGGTAAATATCGATGGTAAAGTAGTATTGGTTTTCAATTATTCAACTGACGACGAACTACGTATTATTAATGCTTTTGTAACCCAAGCAAAAAAACATATTAACATTAATGCAGTTATAGCCTTTAATAGTACTAGTAATAAGAGTGCTGTTGGCTCTGATGATTTTATTTTTCTGGCAAACAAAAACGATTTTAATTTATTTGGAAGAGTTAACAAAAGGTTAAATAAATGGTTTATTAATACCAACTTCGATCTTATGATAAGTTTTATTAGTGAAGGTGATTTGTACTGCAATAAGATAGTTTCGAGAATAACTTCCGGATTTAAGTTGGGTATCTACAATCATGAAAATGTAAAACTTTTTGATATTACCATAAAGCAGGAAACCAACAACTATAACAAGCAACTTGAGTTATTTATTTATTACGTGAATAAACTAAAAATAAATGTATGAGATCCAATATTACAGAAACCGGCGTAGCAATTGTAACACCTTTTCTTTCTTCGGGTGAGATAGATTATAGTAGTTTAAATAAACTGCTAAACAATTTAATTGATAATGGTGTTGATTTCATTGTGGGATTGGGAACTACAAGCGAAGCAGTAACTCTTACCACTGCTGAGAAGAAAGAGGTGATGAAATACGTAATTGAGGTAGTAGACAATAGGTTGCCGGTTGTGATGGGGATTGGCGGAAACAATACTGCAGCTATTATTAACGACATTCAAAATACCGATTTTACAGGAGTGTCAGCAATTCTATCGGTAGCACCTTATTATAATAAGCCAAATCAACGAGGCTTGTATGAGCATTTTAAGGTAATTGCCAAAAAAAGTCCTGTTCCTGTAATATTATATAATGTTCCAGGTAGAACATGCTCAAATATAAGTGCTGAAACAACCCTGAAACTAGCAAACGAATTTAAAAACATAGTTGCTATAAAAGAAGCGTCCGGTGATTTGGGGCAGATTATGAATATAATTAAGAATAAACCTGAGGGATTTTCAGTTCTGTCGGGTGATGATGCATTAACATTTCCAATGATAACGCTTGGCGCTGACGGAGTTATTTCGGTTGTTGCAAATGCGTTTCCGCGTTATTTTTCAGAGATGGTTGATTATGCGAGAAAAAATAATATTAAAGAGGCAGCGAAGATTCATTACAGTTTACTGGAAATTATTAATCTACTTTTTACCGATGGAAATCCTGCCGGAGTAAAGGCAGCGCTTGAAATAATGGGAGTGATGGGTAATAACCTTCGACTACCAATGGTTCCGGTTTCCCATGAAGTGTATTTAAATTTAGTTGAGGCGATAGAACAGTTTAATAGTTAGTAACAAATCAGGTTGGCTATGAAGATATTTTATTGAGAAAAATCAAGAAATAAATACCTATAATCCCCTTCTTGAAGGGGTGTAGGGGTAGGTATATAGAGAAATATCATTTCTTTCTTGATTTTTCAATAATGGCACTGATTAGTTACAATAATTAGTAACCATCTGACAACCTAATATGGTCAAACAATTGTCATAATATCCAAACAAATAAATAAAGGATGAAAAAAGTAGTAGCATTTTTTTTAACTGTATTAATTTCTAATTTTATTTTCAGTCAGGTAACCAATCCGAAATCAGCTCAGGATGTGCTTCAGGAAAGGGGAGAGGTTTATTTCAAATTTTCGTTGCCTGAGGATAAATTTTTCAGAGAGAACATATCCTTAATTTCAGGTATTATTTCTATCGATAATGTTAAAGATAACGAAATAACAGCTTATGCAAATGTTAAAGAATTTGGTAAGTTTTTAAATTTTGATATTGAATTTGAGGTACTTACTCCGCCATCAATGCTGCATAAGTCAATTTTAGAGAATGCCAGCTTACCCCGAAATACAGATGCATGGGATTATTATCCCTCTTATGATCAGTATCTTGCCATAATGAATCAGTTTGAGGCGGACTACCCCGGATTGTGTGAGGTTGTAAATATTGGGTACAGTACAAACGGCAGAGAGTTGTTATTTATCCATATAAACGACAGTCTTGGTGTACATCAAAATGAACCTGAATTTATGTATACTTCATCAATACACGGCGATGAGGTTGTAGGTTATGTGCTGATGCTCAGGTATATCGATTACTTACTTCAGAATTATGGCTCCGATCCCTACATAACTAATCTTGTAAATAATATTGACATTTGGATTAATCCGCTGGCAAACCCTGATGGAACCTATGCCGGTGGTAATAATTCGGTTTGGGGAGCAACACGAAATAATGCAAACAATGTTGATTTAAACAGGAATTATGCTGATCCTGAAGACGGCCCGCATCCCGATGGTAATGCATACCAGGATGAAACCCTTGCCTTTATGGATTTTTCAGATGAAAATGATTTCGTAATATCAAGCAATTTCCATGGAGGAGCCGAAGTTCTAAATTATCCATGGGATACCTGGGCACAACTCGCTGCTGATGATGATTGGTGGATATATGTATGCCGCGAATACGTTGATACGGTTCATGTTTATGGTCCATCGGGTTATTTTACCGGTTTTAACAATGGCATAACTAATGGATATGCCTGGTATTCAATAAGTGGTGGGCGTCAGGATTATATGAACTATTTTCATAATTGTCGTGAAATGACACTCGAAATTTCAAACATTAAAATGCCACCGGAGAATCAATTACCGGGGTTTTGGGAATATAACTATCGTTCACTTCTTGGTTATATGAAGCAGTCGTTAAATGGATTTTCAGGGATAATTACAAATGCAATGAATGGTAACCCTGTTATGGCAAAAGTATTTGTTGAAGATCACGATATAGATAATTCATGGGTTTTTTCACATCAACCGGTAGGTGATTATCATCGGCCGATAAAAGAAGGAACATATGATGTAACTTTCTCTGCTTTTGGTTATTATGATAAAACTATAGTTGATGTTGAGATAATTGATAATTCAAATCTTATCTTAAATGTGGAATTAACACCGAATTTACCGCTAACTGCTGACTTTTATGCAACTCCTAATATTGTTGGAGTAGGTAATAGTGTCGACTTTTACGATAATTCATGGGGAAACAATATTGTTTCGTGGAATTGGACATTTGCAGGAGGTAATCCGGAAACTTCAAGTGATGAAGATCCTGTTGGAATTGGCTATGAAAATATTGGTGATTATGATGTTACCTTAACGGTGAGCGATATTAACGGAAATTCCGACACAAAGTTTCAGCAAAACTTTATAACTGTAAAAGAGGCCTTCAACATGAATAATGAAAATATAACAACTTGTGATGCTTTATTTTATGACTCGGGTGGCGAAAATGCTGATTATTCGAATGATGAAGACTTTACAATGACATTTTTCGCTGGTACAACAAATTCATCAATTAAGTTGGAGTTTATTGGTTTTAATATTGAGAATCACTTTTATTGTGATTACGACTATATGGAAATTTTTGATGGTTCTGATGTTAATGCTCCCTTAATTGGAAAATGGTGCGGAACAAACAATCCTGGTACTGTTATAGCAAGCAATGAAGAAGGCGCTCTTACTGTTTATTTTTATTCAAATAACCTGGTAACAAAACCTGGTTGGAAAGCACTCGTTAGTTGCGATTCAAACGTTGGTATCACACAAACATACGAACCGGATATTAAAATTTACCCCAATCCGGCGAGTACTGAAGTAACTATTTTGTTCGATGGAGAGATTAGAGATATTGTATTATCGGATATGCTGGGAAGGCAGGTGTATCATGCGGATCATGCAATTAAATATTGCTATATAAATATCTCTGATTTTGAAAGAGGCATATACCTGCTATCGTTCAATTACAAAGGTAGTAGCATAAACAGAAAACTAATTGTGAATTAGGGTTTTGAATTATGGTTTAGACAACATAACTAATGAACCTATAATCTATCAAATAATCGCAAATCACTAATTATCCAATTAACCAATTACCACGATATAAATATTTCATTCCTGAGTAATATTCGGAACCCAACAAGCACAACAATTGTTATTATAACAATTACAGACGAGACATTTATAAATCTTTCATCTTCATCAAAATATTGAGTATCCATCCTGCTTACTCTTCCCACAATGAAGATCAATATCATTGCCAGACTTATCCATGAATATGCCTCCTGAAATAATATTTCCGGAAGGAAAAACCCCAGGTAAAGAAGTGTACCAATTATAAATGGCACTATTATTTGAGCTGTTATAAAAAATGGAAAGTTTTTTTCGTTTAGATTTTTGAAGTACGAATTAGCCGAGATTGCAGCGGGTTTCGACATAATTAATGCTGTTCCCAATAAACCAAGAAAACCGATAAGTGCTACGATCATTTTTGATGTATCTGTCATATACATCCAGTTAAAAACGTGTCCTACACCTTTTTTAAAAATGTTTCCGATAAGTAATCCCCCGAAAAAAAAGTTAAACGAATGAAGCGTAAGCCACATGAAAAAAGTTTTTAGTCGGGCAGGTTCCTCAACTAACGACCAAAAAGCCACCAATGAAATTAACCCAATAACGAAAATCAAAACCGGACCGGAGCTATAAATCAGTTTAACAGCATCATGAGTCCATTCGTATGGTTCAATATAAAAATATATAGATACCCACTCGAAACCCAGGTCATACCCGTAACTTCCGGCAAGTATTATCTTGATAAAATGATTAACATAAAAAACAAAAAGAAAAGCGAGCACATAAGAAGCTGTCGAGTTGGTTGCAATTATCCAAAAATTAGTTTTGGTAAGATTGTAATCAGCTTTCATTTTTACAGATAAAATTTCCGCTTATTCAACAATAATTTTTTTTGCGAACCCTTCTGAATACTCATGATTTTCTAATTTGCGCTTTACCTTTGCAAACGCATCCACGGTATATTGAACATCGTCAAGAGTATGCACTGACGTAGGAATAAGTCTTAGTAGTATCAATCCCTTAGGGATAACCGGGTATGCTACAATTGAGCAGAATATGTTGTAGTTCTCACGGAGGTCGTATGTAATTTGAGTTGCTTCTGCAACTGTTCCATTTAGAAATACAGGCGTAACAGGTGATTGAGTGTTGCCTAAATTTAAGCCGTTTTTACGAAGTCCGTCTTGAAGAGCATTAACAATTGTCCATAATTTTTCTTTCAGTTCAGGTTTTGTTCGCAAAAGTTCAAGTCTTTTTAAAGCCCCAATCACCATAGGCATCGGTAATGCTTTGGCAAAGATTTGGGAACGCATATTATATTGTAGAAACTTAACAACTTCTTTTTTGGCAGCTACAAAACCCCCAATGCCGGCCATTGCTTTTGCAAAAGTTCCGAAATAAATATCTACCTCATCCTGCAAGCCAAAATGTTCATCAGTGCCAGCGCCGGTTGGTCCCATTGTTCCAAAGCCGTGTGCATCATCGATGAACAGTCTGAAATTGAATTTCTTTTTGAGTGCTACAATTTCATCAAGTTTGCCAAGGTCACCCGACATACCATAAACACCTTCGGTTATAACCAATATTCCTCCTCCGGTTGTGTTAACTAATCTCGTAGCCCTTTCAAGTTGCTTTTCAAGGTTTTCAATATTATTGTGAGGATATACAAAACGTTTGCCAAAATGAAGACGCATACCATCAATTATACAAGCATGAGCTTCCGAATCGTATACAATCACATCATTACGGTCGACCATGGCATTGATTATCGATACCATTCCCTGATATCCATAATTGAGAAGATAGGAAGCTTCTCGTCCAACAAAATCAGCCAATTCACGCTCAAGTTGCTCATGGTATTTTGTATGACCCGACATAGCACGGGCACCCATCGGATAGGCCATCCCCCATTCAGCCGCAGCATCGGCATCAGCTTTTCTTACTTCAGGATGGTTTGCCAATCCCAGATAATTATTTAAGCTCCAAACAAGCCTTTTCTTACCTCCAAATAACATAAAATTTGAAATTTCGCCTTCAAGTTTTGGGAAAATAAAATATCCTTCACCTTGTTCGGCATATTTTCCAATAGGACCAGGATTTGTAGTGATTTTGTTAAAAACGTCCATTAATATTTGATTTTAATTTCACGCAAAAGTATGGAATTACTTTAATTGAACAAAGAAACAAGAAAAAAGATGCAAGATTCAGGAATCACATAATATTGACTTTATAAATTCGTTTTGTACTTCAATAAATTATTCTAATTTTGCGCCATGTCTAGAAAAATTGTTTTTTTTATTTTAGTAGCTGGTATAGTGGTAGTTGGCTTTGCTTGTAATAATTATTCAAAAATTATTAAGAGCGGTAACAACGAGTTAAAATATGAAACAGGTGTTGACTTATACGATAAAGGCGATTATAGTAAGGCGCTGCAATTTTTTGATATATTAAGGGCAGTTCACAGGGGTACCGAAAAAGGGGAGAAACTTACCTATTATTCAGCTAATTGCTATTTTCAAATGAAAGATTATCAAATAGCAAGTTATTACTATAACCAATATGTTCAAATGTATCCACGAGGTGAACATGCTGAGGAGTCAGCATTTTTAAGTGCTTATTGTAATTATCTTGAATCTCCACGCGCATCGCTGGATCAAACTAGTACATATATTGCTCTAAGGGAATTACAGTCGTTTATCGATATGTATCCGAAAAGCGCTAAAGTTGAAGAAGTGCACCGTTTGATGGACGAATTGAGAGGAAAATTGGAAGTGAAGAACTACAATATAGGTATGCTGTTTTATAAAATGGGAGATTACCAGGCTGCGATAACCTCATTTGAGAATCTGCTTGATGATTATCCTGATACCGACTTCAAAGAAGAAGTACTTTATTCAATCACTAAAGCTTATTTTACCTATGCTGAAAAAAGTATTAAATCCAGAAAAGACGAACGTTACGAAAAAACAATTGAATCATACAACAACCTTCTTTATCTATTTCCCGAAAGTGGGTACTTAAAAGAGGTAGAGGACATTAATAAGGAAGCTCATAAAAATCTTAAGAATAAATAATTTTACCAAATGGACTATAAAAAGATTAAAACAGAAACAACTGCCGTTACCCGTAAAAAAGAGAAATTTTATGAACAAACAGGTAATATATATGAAACTGTAGTTGTACTCTCTAAGCGTGCTAACCAAATTGGTCATGAAATTAAAAGAGAGCTGGACCAGAAGATCGAGGAATTTTCCCCGGCAACCGACAACCTTGAAGAAGTTTTTGAGAACAGAGAGCAAATAGAGATAGCACGTTTCTATGAAGGTTTGCCGAAACCAACATTACTTGCTGTTAATGAATTCCTTAAAAAAGAAATTTATATAAGAAATCCTCATAAGGAAAAGGTTGAATTATAGAAGATTATATGCTAAAGGGTAAAAAAATAATAATTGGTATTACAGGAAGTATTGCTGCATACAAAATACCTTTGGTTATCCGTTTACTAAAAAAAGAAGGTGCCGAAGTTCAAATTATCATGACTCCGGCTGCCAAAGATTTTGTAACGCCCTTAACTTTATCAGCACTTTCCGAACGCCCGGTATTAATTGATTTCTTTGATAAAGATTTTGGCACTTGGTCAAGTCATATTGAACTTGGTTTGTGGGCCGACATAATGCTAATTGCACCTGTATCAGCTAACACTATAGCCAAAATGGTAACCGGAATTGCTGATAACCTACTGTTAACTACTATACTTTCAGCGCGTTGCAAAGTGTTTTTTGCCCCTGCAATGGATTTGGATATGTACAAACATCCTACAACAATCGAAAATATTAATAAGTTACAATCCTTTGGTTATAAACTCATAAAGCCGGCTGTTGGTGAACTCGCAAGCGGACTTAAAGGTACTGGGCGTTTAGAAGAACCGGAAAATATTGTTAGTCAGATTGAAAATTATTTTAATGATTCTCTTTCTTTCTTAGGAAAAAAAGTGATGATTACTGCAGGTCCCACTTATGAAACTATCGACCCTGTGAGGTTTATTGGTAACTATAGTTCTGGCAAGATGGGTGTTGAAATTGCTATGGCTTTTGCAAAACAAGGTGCCATTGTGAATCTTATTATCGGACCAATAAATATTGAAATTGATCATCCCGAAATAAATGTTACTAAAGTTACCTCAGCTGCAGAAATGCATAAAGAGAGTTTAAATATTTTTCGTTACTCTGATATTGCAATAATGGCCGCTGCAGTTGCCGATTTTACTCCTTATTCAATAGAGCAAAAGAAGATCAAAAAAGAAGATGGCCTCAATTCAATTAAACTTAAAGCGACAGTTGATATTCTTGCTGATCTGGGTAGGAATAAAAAGGATGGTCAAATATTAGTAGGTTTTGCGCTCGAAACAGATAATGGGTTAGTTAATGCCAGAAAAAAGATGAATAACAAAAACCTGGATGTTATTGTTCTTAACTCACTTAAGGACGCAGGAGCAGGCTTTGGTTATGATACTAATAAGGTTACTATTTTGACAAAGAATGGTGATGAAATGATTTTTGGTCTTAAACCTAAACATGAAGTTGCCATTGATTTATTGTCTGTAATTGAAAAGTATAATATTCATAAGTAATACAATATGATCAGGAAGGCCATAATAATTTTCGTAATCTATATTTTAGGATTAATGCCTGGCTTTTCGCAAGAGTTCCTTGGGAATATTCAAATCCAGACACAAGGCGTTGAAGGCATCGACCCAAGTGTTTTTTCTAACATGGAAACTTCAATATTTGAGTTCATGAATAACAGGGTTTGGTCTTCATATACTTATAAAATTGAGGAGCGAATAGAGTTTACCATGGTTATAACAGTTAGCGAAGTTAGGGGAAGTGATTACTTTGGTGGTACAATTAACCTTGTTCTTCAGCGCCCTATTTTTGGGACCGATTATAATTCGGTAGTAATTAACCTGATTGATAATGATATACGTTTTGAGTTCATACCACATCAACCAATGGATTTTATAGAGGGGTCGTATACAAATAATCTTACTTCTATTTTGGCTTATTATGCTTATATTATGCTTGGTCTTGATTTTGATACATACTCATTGGAAGGTGGTACTCAATTTTACGAAAAAGCCATGGCAGTTGTAACTGCTGCTCAAAATTCAAACGAGAAGGGTTGGCAGGCATTTGAAGGACCCAAAAACAGGTATCAGCTTGTTGAAAATTTACTAAACCCGTCGTATAATGCATTACGCAAACTTCTTTATGAATATCACCTGAAGGGATTAGATATTATGTCGAATGATATTATTGGTGGCAGAGCTATAATTGGACAAACATTAAAAAATTATAGTACAGTATATAACAAAAGGTCCGGATTATATCTCCTTCAGGTTCTTACTGAAGCTAAGAGGCCTGAAATAATTAGCATCTTTACCGAAGCATCTCCTGCCGAAAAAACCGAAATGATCAACATTATGAAAGAAGTTGATCCTGCCAATGGCTCCCGATACGAAGCAGTGAATAAATAATAAAATATTGTCAGGTCATTTCGAATAATACTTTTTGCTATTTTTGAAATAAATTTAAGTTAGCCACTAAAATACTTTTGTTTAATAAATTATTGTTTATTTACATGTCTGTAAGAATGTATATTGCATAAATGAAATAGTATTATTTGCGAACGTGCCTTTAACATGAGAATTGAATATTATGGTTTATAAGGGATCAGAAAATAGCGATAACAGATATAGTGCAATTTTTGAAAATGCCTATGATTGTATAATGTTACTTAAAAACAACATTATTGTTGATGTTAACAGCAAAGGATATGAAATGTTCGGATTCAATCGTGATGAGATGCTCGGAAAATCTACAGACGAACTTTCGCCCACACCTGATAAAATTAAAGATCCTCAGGTTGGTAACCAGAAAGGTTATTTGACTAAAGCACTTGACGGTGAGCCCCAACGATTTGAGTGGATACATCAAAAAAATGACGGTTCACTGTTTTACTCCGAAATAAGTTTATCCAGGCTTGAAGGTAGCGATAATTACAATATTCTGGCTATAATACGCGATATTAGTTTAAGAAAAGAATATGAAAGAAGGTTAATTGAAGCAAGTGAGAAGGCGGAAGAAGCAAACCGATTGAAGACAAACTCGCTTGCAAGCATGTCGCACGAACTTCGCACACCGCTAAACTCTATTATAGGATTCTCTGATTTGCTACTAGATGAGGATACAACAGAGGATGAAAAAGAGATGTTCTCAAAACTTATTCAATCTGCCGGCAGATCGTTAATGCAATTAATTGGCGATATTATAGATATTTCGAAGATTGAAGCCGGCCAGGTAACTATTAAAAAAGCACTATTTAATGTTAACAGTTTCCTTCAAGATGTGCTCATTACTTTTAAACAAGAGAAAAATAACCGGAATAAATCTAATATTGAGCTTAAACTGATTCTTTCCGATCAGGCGTCCGACCTTAAAATTGAAACCGACCAACACAGGCTTCAACAAGTGTTTAATAACCTATTAACAAATTCATTAAAGTTTATCGATGAAGGATATATTGAATTCGGATATTCGAGTGTTACGCCTGAAAACATTCAGTTTTATGTAAAAGACACAGGTGTTGGTATTGACAACCAAAAGAGGGATAAAATATTTGAACAATATGGGCAGGATAAAGATATATACAATCGTAACAAGGAAGGAACGGGCTTAGGATTAGCTATAAGTAAATCATTTGTTGAACTATTGGGGGGTACCATTTGGGTTGATTCGGAATTGGACTCAGGATCAACATTTTATTTTACAATTCCTTTCGAAAAAAACTCTGGTCTAACTGATAAATATTTAAATAAATCACTAAACGTTGATAGTGTAAACTGGTCCAACCGTGCAATCCTTATAGTTGACGATGTTAAACAAAACTATGTTTTTCTCAAGGGTTTGTTAAATCACACCCGTGCTACAATTTTAAGGGCACAAAATGGTAAAGAAGCTGTTGAAATTTGTAAAAACAATAAATCAGTTGATATTGTTCTTATGGATATAAGGATGCCGGTTATGGATGGGTTTGAAGCATCAAAACTTATCAGAAAAGACAATCCTGATATCTGCATTATTGCCCAAACGGCATTTGCAAGCCCTGAGGACAAAATAAAATGTGTCATCTGCGGATGTAATGAATATCTTAAAAAACCGATTAACCACAAAGAACTGTTTTCTATAATTACGCGCCATTTACGGTAATATTTTCTTATTTTTACATAAGTTATCTCAGCTATAAGTTTTAATTGCCTCATTTATTATGAGTTCGGAAGCAAAAAAAATACTTGTTAGTTTCTGGGGGCATAATGCTTTCAGACCAATGCAGGAAGAAATCATCGATTCGGTACTTGCCGGCAACGATACTCTGGCTTTGTTACCAACAGGTGGTGGAAAATCGGTTTGTTTCCAGGTTCCGGCTTTAATCAAAGAAGGCACTTGTATTGTTATTACACCATTAATTGCCCTGATGAAAGATCAGGTTGCTAATCTTAAAATAAATAAAATTAAAGCTGCAGCTATTTATACAGGCATGCATCGAGATGAAATTGAATCAGTTTATTCAAATGCTATAGCAGGCAACCTTAAGTTTTTATATATATCACCGGAAAGGCTTTTTACACCTGTAGCACGTGATGTAATAGGCCGCATGAAAGTAAGCATACTAGCAATCGATGAAGCGCATTGTATTTCTCAATGGGGTTATGATTTCAGACCTCCATATCTTAAGATAACTGAAATAAGGCCAATTATTCCTGATGTCCCTCTGCTAGCTCTCACCGCAACAGCAACCCCGGCAGTAGTTATGGATATTATGGCTAAGCTTGATTTTAAGAAACCCAATGTATTAAAAACAAGCTTTGAAAGAAGAAACCTGGCGTACAATGTAATTAAGGAATTTGACAAAACGGGTTTTTTATTAAGAACCTTGAAAGATAGTAACAACACAGCTATTATTTATGTGCGTAACAGAAGAAAAACCAGAGAGTTAGCAGAGATACTAAAAAAAAATGAAATAAGTGCAACTTATTATCATGCCGGCCTCGATGCTAAAACAAGAGATGAAAGACAGAAAGATTGGAGTTTGGGCAGGATTAAAGTAATTGTTGCCACTAATGCTTTTGGAATGGGTATCGACAAGGCAAATGTAAGGCATGTAATACATTACGACCTTCCCGATTCTATTGAATCATATTTTCAGGAAGCCGGTAGAGCTGGCCGCGATTTAAAACCATCAACAGCAGTATTACTATACAATAATACAGATATTGCTCGGGCAAAAGCCATGTTTAAAGCCTCATTCCCTCCGATGAGCGTTATTAGGAATGTATATAATGCTCTTGGAAATTACTTTCAAATACCTGAAGGAAGCGGCAAAGATATGGGCTTTGATTTTGATATCGCTGATTTTGCTAACCAATATAATTTTGATATTCTACAATCGTATAATTCAATAAAATTTCTTGAAAGAGAAGGATTTTTAATTTATATACAATCAGCTGGTCAATATTCCAAATTATTTGTTCCTCTTAACAAAGAAGATTTGTACAGGTTTACTGTTGAAAATCCTGGAGCCGATAGGTTACTCAAAGAAATAATGAGATCATACTCGGGCGTATTTACCGAATTTATTAATATTAATGAAACATTGCTGGCAAAGCGTGCAGAAATGACTCGTGAAGATGTAGTTAAAAGACTTCTATATTTCGATAAGCAAAAAGTTATAAGTTATGTTCCAATCAAAACCAAACCTCAATTGGTTTTTGCTTATGAAAGACTTAGTTCGAAGCATATAGAATTTTCGGATGATAATTACCAAAATCTTAAAAAGGCTTCTGAAATCAGGCTGAATGCTATGCTCGATTTTGTTAATAATTTGCTGCAATGCAGAAGTAAGCTATTATTGGAATATTTTGGCGAGAAGAAACCAAGACGATGTGGTATTTGCGATGTATGTATTTCAAAAAACAAGGTCGATTTGAACGAAATTGAATTTACTACCATTGAAAATATAATAAAAGAACTACTTAATAACAGTCCAAAACATTTGTATGAATTGGTTTCCTTTATTGATGATTTTAACGAAGATGATATTATACAGGTTGTTAGATGGTTAATAGATAATAATAAGGTTATTCGGCACAAAGATGAAACTTTGAGCTGGTATAACCAATTGGACATAAACTTTGATTAGATGAACAATCAATTACACTTTTTTTTTAGATTTGAAAAAAAGAATCTTATGAAGAAACTGATTATATTATTGTTATTTATTACGCAACTTTCATTCGGGCAGAGTGTAAACCGCCAGTTTGTTGGACTGTCAATTGGACCTTCTTTTCCTTTGAATGATTTTAGTAAAGTTTTGTTAACTGATTCAACATCAGGTTTTGCAAAAACAGGTATGGCAGTTTCATTTAATTATTCATACCGGCTTACACGCAATTTTGGGCTACATGTAATTATTAATTATAGTGGTAATAGCCTCGATAATATAAGGATTAAAGATGAGCTGGAAGCTGCACATCCCGAATATGGTGTAAGTGTAGAAAGTAAATCAAATTGGAGTAGCGGAGGGATTTTTGCTGGACCATATTTACGTTTCCTGATTAGCGAGACCCTTTCGTGGGATATTCGAGCTTTAGCCGGATATTTCGGGTCATATACTCCAAATGCAACGATTAGAACCACCAAAAAAGATGACCTAAACGATAAAACAGAGAATCATATAGTGAGTTCGCGGGCTTCAAATTTAGCATACACACTGAGTACTGGTCTAAAATATCGAATTGAATCGTACTATATATTAATATCTGGAGATTATGTAAGCTCATCACTTCAATTCAAGGACTTATCGGGCTGGGACTGGAATGATGAACCATATACAACAACGTTTAATCAAAAAATCAATTATTTCTCAATTACTGGTGGAGTTGGATATATACTCTAAAAATGTCTAAACTTCCAATATCATATTATCTGGGCGAGGATGTTGAATCTATTGCCTGTTTTCTGTTAGGAAAGTTTTTATACACCAATATTAACAATCAATTAACTGGTGGCATAATAACTGAAACTGAAGCATATAAAGGTGTTTCTGATAAAGCTTCCCATGCATACGGTGGAAAACTGACAAAAAGAACGGAAGTGATGTTTAAACAAGGTGGAGTTTGTTATGTTTATTTGTGTTATGGTGTTCATTATCTTTTAAACGTGGTTACTGCGGATGAAGGAGTTCCTCATGCTGTTTTAATACGAGGGATTTATCCGTTAATAGGAATTAATCATATGTTTGAACGAACAGGAAAACAAAAAGCAAATTACAAACTAACAAATGGTCCAGGTAAACTAACCAAGGCTTTGGGAGTTAATATTACTCATAATGGTATTAGTTTTCAGGATAATGAAATGTGGATTGAAGATGGAGGAGTTGTTATTAATAAACAAGATATTGAAATCGGGCCTCGTATAGGAGTGGGTTATGCTGCCGAGGATTCATTGTTACCTTACAGATATGTTCTTAATTATAATCAATACATAAAAAAAACGCCCTGAATATCAAGGCGTTTTCTTTTTGCTTTGAGGATTGTTATTTAACAATCTTTGAAAGATCAGCACCAGCTTTAAACTTAACTACTTTTTTAGCAGCTATGTTTATTTCTTTACCGGTTTGAGGATTGCGTCCTTTACGAGCAGCTCTGGTAGAAACGGAGAAAGATCCAAATCCTACTAATGCAACACGGTCGCCAGTTTTGAGTGCATCACCTGTAGCTCCAATAAAAGCTTCAAGTGCTTTTTTAGCATCACTTTTGCTGAATCCAGCTCCGGATGCCATCGCGTCAATTAATTCCGCTTTGTTCATTGTTAAAGTATTTAATTAAAATTTAAGGTTTTACTCAAACAAATGTAATGCTAATAGTTGAAAAAGCAAGCATTACAGCCAAAATACCTAACTTTTGTTAATAAAACTGCACTTTTGTTAATAAAACCTTATACAAACTGTTCTTTTTGTCGATTACAAGTCCCTAAACAAGCTACACTCCTTATATAAATTGGTTCTGAAAGAGGTGCGATTTAGCATTTATTCAAAATAATACTCATCAATTTTTTGGAACCCTCTTAAAAAATCACTTACATTCATTCGTCTTTTCCCTGCTAATTGTAATTCTAAAATACTTATAATTCCTGATTTTACAATCACCTTTAAATAAGTTTTCTCATCTGTTAATACACTCCCAATCTTTTTATCAGGTTCTGAAGTCGATTCTATTGCAACCTTGAATATTTTTACTGGGTGTTGAACTCCGCTTTTTGATGCAAGGATTCCAAAAGATGCCGGATAAGGACTTAATCCTCTTACAAAGTTAAATATTGAGTTAGGATAATTATTCCAAACAATCCGACAATCTTCTTTATTTAGCTTGGGTGCGGTTTTAAGTACTTGATTTTTCTTTATGAATTTAGCCTGGTTTTTCGTAGTGACCTTATTATGTAAAATAAATTCAACAGTTTTTAGGACTAATTTTGACCCTACTACCATCATTTCGTTATGAAGTGTGCCTGCGTCAATATCTTCTTTAATTTTGATTTTTTCCTGCAGAATTATTTTGCCAGTATCAATTTTATTATCAAGGAAGAAAGTTGTGAGACCGGTAATCTTTTCTCCGTTAATTAGAACAAAGTTAATAGGTGCAGCACCCCTGTATTGTGGTAACAAAGAGGCATGCAGGTTAAAGGTTCCTAACTCAGGCAGTGACCAAACAACCTCTGGCAGCATTCTAAAGGCAACAACAATCTGAAGGTTAGGGCGAAGGCTTCTAAGCTCATTTAAGAATCCTTCATCTTTTAATTTTTGAGGTTGCAATATATTTAGGTTACTTTCAAGAGCATATTTTTTTATAGCCGGCATCCTCATTCTTCTGCCTCTGCCAGCTTCTTTATCTGGAGCTATTATAACTCCCACCACATTGTATCCTTCATCAATGATAGCTTTTAGTGAAGGAACAGCAAAATCTGGGGTTCCCATAAATACTATCCGGAGATCCTGTTTTTTCATTCTATAAAAATAAAAAAACCCGGTAATTTATTACCAGGTTTTATAATTCTTTGTACACAACTAATTAAAGTTGGTTCTGAAGGGCTTTAGCACGTGAAATGTTTTTCTCGATACTCCGACCTTCATTGCTTTTATAGTATTTGGTCTTTATTTTATTATAAATACTTATGGCTTTATCATAGTTGCCAAGTAATTCATATACCTGTCCGGCTTTATAAAGGAATAATGGTGAAGTAAAGCCATTATCGTCTAAATTAGCTGCTTCCAGATAATATGCGGCAGCTTTATCCTTATCACCGAGTTCTAAATATGCATCGCCAATTGCACCGGTAGCCATAGGACTTACTAAATGGTCATCCGCGCTAAAATCTCCGAGATACTCTATCGCTTGCTCAAAATCGTTTTTCTTCAAAAATGAAATTCCGGCGTAGTAATTTGCGAGATTACCGGGTTTTGTCATGCTATATTCACTAATGATATCAATAAATCCAAGACTGTTGCCATCACCATATAGAGCCTTGTCAAGTGAGTCAGCTTCAAAATATTTTTGGGCATGGAACATTTGCTCTGCAGCTTCTGCAGTTTTCGGTGCAATGTAGTATCTGGTATATCCAAAATAACCGAGAATTGCAACTATTGCAATTGTAATTACAATACCAATAATTTTTTGATTATTAAAAATAAACTCTTCAGTTTTACTTAAAGTTTCACCGATATTCTCCAACCGCTGATCTCCTGATATTTCTTTGTTTTTTTTCTTAGCCATGATATATAAATTTGAGGTTGCAAAAGTAATTTTTTCTTCTTAAATATGAAAACACGTGCTATATTTTTTAATTTTGTGATTACCTCGTAATTAAAATTGCGTGAAAATTAGTATTATTTTGATAATAAATTATAAATGAGCGCAATACGAATTATAATGTTGCTTTTGCTACTTCATGGTAGTACATATGCCGGTTGGGTAATCACTGAGGAAAGTACAGATTCGTTTGGAAACAGTTTAATTCAAACAACTTTTATTCAAAATAATTTAATCCGACACGAAACACCAACCTCAGTTGCCATAATAGATTTGAACAACAAAATTATTACCATGATATTTCCTCAGCATAAGCTTTACTGGACTGGTACTACTGATGAGTTAAAGGTAAGTAGCATAGAGGCTTATGATTTACAAATGAAAAAATTACTTGCAGGATTACCACCTTATGAAAGAAATAAGCTGGAAAGCATTTATTTAAAAATTAAGCAACAAATGTTTGATTCATCATATTCAGCTATTTGCAGTAAAATTGAGATTAAGGAAACTGATGACAAACAGGAAATACTTGGGTTTAATACCATAAAGTATAACGTATTAGTAGATAGTATCGTTACTGAATCGATATGGCATACAACAGACATTCAGCCTTATAACGATATTGATATAAATAGCATGATAACCTTTATGCAGCAACTAAATCCGGCAAAGGAAAAAAGTAGTGTTACTCAAACAGACGAGTATCTGCATCTGTTAAAAAGTGGCATTCTATTAAAATCTATAGAATTTTTACCAGATAGTAATAAACAAGAAATATCCGTAAAGAATATTCGTGAAATAAACATAGTACCCGACTTTTTCTTACCGCCAAAAAATTATAGGAAAGCAGCTTTATCAGATATACTTAATTATATGCCCGATAATGCTGACATTGAGCTCAATAGATGATTTTATTAATTAACAAGTGGATTTTTTCACAATAAAATCAAGTAGCTTTTCACCTTCTATGTATGCTTCAAAATGATCATTAATTACAGTTGGTCCAACCCCTGCAGGTGTGCCTGTAAAAATAAGGTCACCTTCCTTTAGAGTAATAAATTTTGATGTATAAGCAATTATCTCATCAAAAGAGAATATCATATCGTGAGTGTTTCCATTTTGTTTTTCTTCACCGTTTATTTTGAGAGAAAAATTAATGTTACGCAAATTATCAAGTGTACTTTTAATAATAAACTTGCTAATTGGTGCCGATTGATCAAACGCTTTGGCAATTTCCCATGGTAATCCTTTCTTTTTACAATCCAATTGAACATCTCGTGCAGTAAAATCAATGCCAATTCCTATTTCATTGTAATAATGTTGAGCAAATTTTTCTGAAATATGATTTCCATTTTTACATATCTTTAGTACAATTTCAGCTTCATAATGCATATCATTTGAATGCTCGGGGTAATAAACAGGATCGTTATTTTGAACAAGGGCTGTATCTGGTTTCATGAAAAATATTGGTTTTTCAGGAACAGGATTATTCAATTCCTTTGCATGTTCCAAGTAATTTCTGCCTATACAAATTATTTTCATATTACTTCATGTTAAGTTTTATATTCGTCAATAAGTTTTTGGTATACTGTGGAAAATCGGCATTCATTATCCAAGAATAATAGGAAGGATCTTTTGTAAATATTTCTTCAACAGTTTTCCCTTTGTGTTTCCCAAAATTGAACACCTCCTTGCCATCCTCATTGTATATCAATTGCCCGATTAAATCAGCATTTTTATGGTGGCTTGAAAAATCGTGAAGCATTTGAATATCATTCCTTACAGGGATGGATACTTCTCCATCTTTATTAGTGTATTCAGTATTAATATATCTGTCGAGCTGCGATTCAAGAATCTCTAAAGTAGCTAATGTATCAGCTTCAGCGGCATGAGCATTATTTAGGTCTTTATCAAGATAAAAACGATAGGCGGCTTTTAAAGTTCGCTGTTCCATTTTCATGAAAATATTTTGTACATCAACCAATCGTCGCTTCTTGACATCAAAATCAACACTCGCTCTCAAAAACTCTTCAACAAGCATAGGTATATCAAATTTGAGTGCGTTATAACCTGCAAGATCGCTATTTGCAAAAAATCTGTTAATATCTTTAGCTACCATCTTAAAAGTTGGTTTATCAATAAGTTCATCATTTGAATACCCGTGAATCTTCGAAGCTTCCTCACAAATAGGATATTCTGGGTTTAACAGCCAGGTACGACTCTCTCTTATACCATTTGTACTAATTTTAAGGACACTTATTTCAACAATGCGATCCTTACTTACATTAAGGCCTGTTGCTTCAATATCAAAGATTGCAATGGGTTTTTTTAGGTTAAGATTCATGTTATATGGTTGTTTCAGGACTGAAGTTCTCGAGTAATTCCTTCAGACGTTTAAGGTACATTCCGCCAAGCGCACCATCAACAATACGGTGATCATATGCGAGTGATAATATCATAATATGTCTAATGCCAATAAAATCACCCTCACTTGTTTCAATTACGGCAGGTTGCTTCCTTATTGCTCCAATGCCAAGTATCGCTACCTGTGGTTGATTAATTATGGGTGTACCGGTAAGGCTGTCGAACGACCCGAAATTAGTAACAGTAAATGTACCTCCCTGAATTTCATTAGGTTGCAGTTTACTAGATTTAGCTCTTCCGGCCAGGTCATTAACCGATTTTACAATTCCAATCAAGCTTTTCTCATCCGCATGAATAATTACAGGAACTATTAAATTACCATTCGGTAGGGCAGTTGCCATTCCTATATTAATATCTTTTCTATAGATGACATTATACCCATCAAGAGATACATTAATTTGAGGGTAATCCCTCAATGCCTGAGAGGCAGCATGAATGAAAATTGGAGTAAATGTAATTTTTTCACCTTCACGTTTAAAAAAAGTGTTCTTAACTTTATTTCTCCAATTTACAATATTAGTAACATCAGCATCAATAAAAGAAGTAACATGAGGTGAAACCTGTTTCGACATTACCATATGATCAGCAATTAGTTTTCTCATACGATCCATTACCTCAACCCTGTCACCAGCCTTTGAAGAAACAGGTGGTTGAGTAATTTTTTCAGTAAAAGAAGGAGCCGGTCGAGTTATATTTCCCCTATCTTTAAGGTATTTCTGCAAGTCATTTTTTGTTAACCTTCCGTCTTTTCCACTACCAGTAATGCTCTCGAGTTCAGCTATACTAACATTTTCTGCAGCAGCAATACTTTTAACGAGAGGTGAATAAAATTTTGATGTGTGAGCGAAAATATTTTTATTTACTTTATCCTCAGTTATTACTGTCTCGTCTTTGTCATCTATAAATAATTCCTCAGTTTGAACATCGGAATGAGTTTCAGCGTACTCCTCAGATAAATCTGATTCCCCATCATCGCTAATATCAACAATAGCGATAACAGTTCCAACAGGAACAACATCTCCTTCGTTAAAAAATAATTTTATGAGTTTACCCTCTACAGGACTTGGAATTTCAGAATCAACCTTATCAGTAGCTATTTCAACAATGGAATCGTCTTCTTCCAAATGATCACCAACATTTTTTACCCATCTGGTAATTGTTGCTTCAATTATACTTTCACCCAGTTTGGGCATTACTATTTCAAATTTTGTCATTTGTTCAATTATTCTAACTTACTATGATTAAAATATATTTTTTATCAGGAATAGGGTAGAAGCTAATTCCATGAAATTACTGATGCAAAAATAAGATTATTATTTATAATGATTATAAAGAAAATAAATTACAAGAAATTAATGATAATTATTATAATTATTAATTATTTAAAAAGTTAAAAAAAACATCAAATAGAAGTAGAGTTTAATATAAGTTTACATTTGTAACATATATACATATGTAAATCCCAAATAAATAATACAAATTATAAGCTTGAATATCAAATAAATAATAGTATTTAATAAAGTAAATTACAAATGTAAATGTCACATATGTAAATTATTTATCAAAATCAAAATACAAAATCAATATTATAGATATAATAATCAAATATCCAGTATTATAAGTATTATTATATATAAAATACTTTAATTAAAAATTATCGAAAACGATTCTAAAGCAGATATTATAATATAGCTCTAAATATCTTTATAATAATATATTAAATGGCAGAAACAACTATATGCTTTAAATATACATATAAATATACAAATGTAAATTCATAGAATTTAATATATTAATTGATTAATATAAAGAATTAGAGAATTAGTTATATTTGTAAACAAAAAAACCATGATTGATCGGATTAAGAAATTACTCGAAACTAAACAAATGAGTCCTTCACAATTTGCTGATGAAATCAATTTGCAGAGGTCATCATTATCACATGTGCTTTCCGGAAGGAATAAACCGAGTTTAGATTTTGTTATGAAAGTAAAGCAAAGGTTTTCTGAAATTAATCTGGATTGGTTAATTTTTGGTAGTGGGATGATGCTATTAAGTCAACATGAAGATATTGTTGATCGTGTTGGGAAAGTTTATCCTGAGAATTTGACGGAGATTGCACAGCAGACAATAAATTTTGAGTCTAAACCAATCGCCGATCCAAACAGGAAGACAACGTATAATGAAAAGAAATCTACCGATAAGGAGGTTTTAAATGTAGTATCCTTGGCAAGTAAGGCGGAACGTGTGATAATATTTTACAATAATGGTACCTTTGAGGAATATACTAATAGTAAGGGCTAAAACAAAAAAGTCATCTTATATAAAACAAAATGGCCTTTAAAAAACAAAAAAAAAGCAGGAATAATTTCTACAAGAATCTCTCAAATTCAGAAAAGAAGAAACTTCCTTCAATAATTGCATTCTCATCACTATCGGAACCGTGTACAGCATTCGCTTCAATAGAAGTACCATATAGTGCTCGAATTGTGCCTTTTGCTGCTTCAGCAGGGTTTGTTGCCCCAATGTAGTTACGGTACTCGTCAACGGCATTTTCTTTTTCAAGTATGGCAGCTATGATCGGACCAGAAGTCATAAATTTTACCAAATCATTATAAAAAGGTCTTTCGCTGTGTACAGAATAAAACTTCATAGCTTGTTCTTTTGTTAACCTAGTGTATTTTAGGGCTTTAATTTTAAAATTGCCTACTATTATCTTAGCGATAATATTACCCAGGTTGCCATCTGCAACAGCTTTAGGTTTTATCATTGTAAAAGTTGTGTTTCCTGACATTATATCTATTTTTATTTTCCGGCAAAAGTAGAAATATTACAGATATTCACAATTATTTTAATCATGCATGGTAATATATTTTAAAATTAACGATTCTTAATTTTAGGTTGTATAACTTTTAGTTAATAAAGTTCGAAACACTTAACTATTGAACTTCATACTTTTAGACCAATTACTAACAACAAACATATCCAAAGTTATTAACAGTGCAGCAAAGCATATATCATTTTTGTACCTTTGCGTTTATACTTGCATGGTTTATAATGTTCACGTTTTCAGACAATAACAATATTTTATAATGAATTATTTGATAGAAATGTTTTATGGTTAAACAATAGAATGACTGAACAATATAACCATCAAACACAATTAACTATAACACAAATATGTTCCTGATTTTTGATACCGAAACTACAGGTTTACCCCATCGGTGGGATGCTCCATTGAATGATTTTGATAATTGGCCACGATTAATACAATTAGCATGGCAAATTCATGATGACAAAGGACAATTGGTTGAAGTAAAAAGTTATTTGGTTAAGCCCGATGGATTTACTATTCCCAGAGGTTCCGAAAAAGTACATGGAATTTCAACCGAAAGGGCTACTAAAGAAGGTCATCCCATTGAATTAGTGCTTAATGAGTTTAACAAAACTCTTGAGCAAGCTGATACCATTGCAGGACATAATATTGAGTTCGACAACAGCATTGTTGGTTCCGAAATGCTTAGATACAAGATTATTACATCATTATTCGATAAAAATACTATTGACACAAAAATTGTCAGCACTAACTATTGTGGATTACCGGGTGGCAGAAGTGGTAATTATAAATGGCCTACTTTAGAAGAGCTTTATCAAAAGCTATTTAAGGAGAGTTTTGTTGCTGCCCATAATGCATTAGCCGATGTTCAGGCTACTTCAAGGTGCTTTTTTGAGCTAATCAGGTTAGGCTTAATTGACGCTAAAATGCTGAAGATAAGCTCATCAGAATTAAATGAGTTTATAAAACACAATCCTGAAGTTATTCAGTCAATTGGAGTTGATGTTATACCATTTCATCAAGATAAATCTCAGCAAGAAAAAGAGGCGAAAACCAAGAAACTGCCCGAGAATGATGCCCGACAAAAAGGATTCAAGGGCATATTTTCGCATTTACATGTTCATACACAGTATTCTGTTCTCGATGGTTTATCAGATATTGATAAGATGCTTCAAAAGGCCAAGGAAGATGGTATGGAAGCCGTTGCCATTACCGATCATGGTTATATGTATGGAACAAAAAGGTTTCATAACGCTGCCCTAGAAGCTGGAATAAAGCCGATTATTGGATGTGAGGTTTATGTTGCACGCAGGGGTATGCATAAAAAGAAAAATAAAATAGATGCTTCAGGCTGGCATCTTATACTACTTGCAAAAAACCTTGTGGGGTACCATAATTTGATAAAATTGGTGTCAATTGCGTCTATTGAAGGTTTTTATTATAAGCCGCGAATTGACAAAGACCTGCTGAAAGAATATTCAGAAGGTATAATTGCTTTAACCGCATGCCTTGGTGGTGAGATACCTCAAAAAATTATAAATGATGGTGAAGAAAAGGCTGAAGAAGCTTTGCTTGAATACAAGGCTATTTTCGGTGATGACCTATACCTTGAACTCTCGCATCATCCTACAGGAGATCCTGAAGTTGATAAAAATGTATTTGATGATCAGGTTTATGTTAGCAAAGTCCTGTTAAAATTAGGACAAAAGCATGGAATAAAGGTTGTTGCAACAAATGATTCCCATTTTATTAATGCAGAGGATTCCGGTGCTCATGATCGATTGATTTGTATAGGAACTGCTAAGGATTTGAACGACCCTAACCGTATAAAATTTACCGGGCAGGAATGGTTTAAAACACAGGCAGAAATGCTGGAACTTTTCAGTGATGAACCGCAGGCCTTAGAAAACACTAAGGAAGTCGCTGATAAAGTTGAAATATACGATCTTAATAAAGATCCAATTATGCCTGAATTCAAAATTCCCGAGGAATATAAAGATGCTGATGAGTATTTGAAACACATTACATACATTGGAGCTGAGGAGCGTTATTCTGACATATCGGATATTATTCGTGAACGTATTGATTTTGAGCTTGAAACAATTAAAAAAATGGGGTTCCCTGATTATTTTTTAATTGTTTGGGATTTTATGGTCGCAGCACGCGAAATGGGTGTAATTATTGGTCCTGGACGAGGAAGTGCGGCAGGATCTGTGGTTTCGTATTGTTTACGAATTACTGATATTAATCCCCTAAAATATAATCTTCTTTTCGAAAGGTTTTTAAATCCTGATCGTATCTCAATGCCTGATATTGATATTGATTTTGATGATGACGGCAGGGAGAAAATACTTGAATGGGTGAGGGATAAATACGGTGTTAAGCGAGTGGCACACCTAATAACTTTTGGTACAATGGCTGCTAAAATGGCCATCCGTGATGTAGCAAGAGTACAGGGATTACCCCTGGCGGAGGCCGACAGGATTGCCAAGTTAATACCAGAAATTCCCGGAATTTCGCTTAACAAAGCTATTAATGACGTTCCAGAATTAAAAAAGGAACTCGACGAGGGTAAACCTGAAATATCATCCGTAATTAAAAATGCTCTTACTCTCGAAGGTTCTGTACGAAATATTGGAACTCATGCCTGTGGAATCATTATTGGCAAACACGACCTTAATAATTATATCCCTGTAACGTCCGTAAAGGATTCAGTATTAACTTATGCAACTCAATTCGATGGAAAGTATATCGAGTCGGTAGGATTGCTTAAAATGGATTTTTTGGGCCTTAAAACATTATCGATAATTAAGGATACTATTGTAAATATCAGAAAATCGAAAGGAGAGATAGTAGATATTAATAGCATTTCATTTGAAGATGAGCTTACATACCAGCTTTTCAGCAGAGGTGACACGGTAGCTTTGTTCCAATTTGAATCAGACGGAATGCGCAAGCATTTAAAAGATCTTAAACCATCGCGATTTGAGGATCTTATTGCTATGGTTGCTTTATACCGACCCGGTCCTATGGCGTATATCCCCAATTTCATTGATCGTAAACACGGTAAAGAGAAAATTGTATACGATTTTCCTGAAATGCAGGAAGAATTGGAAGAAACTTACGGCATTACAGTTTATCAGGAACAGGTTATGTTGCTCTCACGAAAACTTGCAGGTTTTACCCGTGGGGAGTCGGATTGGTTGCGCAAAGCAATGAGTAAGAAGGACAAAGACGAAATGGAAAAACCGAAATTGAAATTTATTGAGGGTTGCAAAAATAATAATCTACCTGTTGAAAAAGCTGAAAAAGTATGGAAAGATTGGGAAGCTTTTGCAGGTTATGCTTTCAATAAATCCCATGCCACTTGTTATGCCTATCTAGCCTATCAAACGGCTTATCTAAAAGCACATTATCCTGCTGAGTTTATGGCTGCCAACTTGGGCCGTAATCTTAATGATATCAAAAAAATAACTCATCTTATTTCGGAAACAAAACGTATGGGGATTTCAGTGCTTCGACCTGATATAAACGAAAGCTCAGCAAGTTTTACTGTAACAAAAGATGGAATAATCCGATTTGGATTAGCTGCAATTAAAGGAGTAGGTGAAGCTGCTGTTGATCAGATTATTGCAGAAAGGGAAAAAAGTAATTTCTTTACGAACATATTTAACTTTGTAAAAAGGGTAAACTTAAAATCGGTAAATAAAAGAAGTATAGAGGCTCTGGCAAAAGCTGGGGCATTTGATGGGTTTACAGATTCACACAGGGCTCAGTATTTTTTTACTGAAGATGATAATTCGGGAATGTATCTTGAGAAAGTTATAAAGCATGGTGCTACTTATCAGGAACAGCAACAATCGTCACAGGTGTCGCTTTTCGGTGATACCGATATATTTGAAGTGCATGATCCCGAATTGCCGGTATGTGAGCCATGGAGCCTTCTTGTTCAATTGCAATTTGAAAAAGAAGTTACCGGGTTTTTTATTTCCGGACACCCACTTGATGATTATGCTCAAACTATGGATAAATACTGCAAAGTTACTATCGATAAACTAAGGAACAATTTGAATAAATTTAAAGATAAGGAAGTTACTTTTGCTGGAATGGTAACAGATTCATCAAAAAAAACTTCAAAAAATGGTGATGATTATGGTTCATTTACAATCGAGGATTTTTCCGGGAAAATTAATCTGGTATTATTTTCAGAAGACTATTTGAAGAAAAAGCATTTGCTCGAAAATGGCAATAACATATTTATCACTGCACGAGTTGAAGAAAAGCGCTATCAGCCAGGTAGTTTACAAATTAAAATAGTTGATATTTATTTGCTTTCAGAAGCGATGTCGAAGCTTGCAAATGCAATCATACTCGATATGTCTGCCGCTAATATTAATGAATCACTTACTGCAAAAGTGATAGAATTAACACAAGCTTATCATGGAGATACACCCCTTCAGGTGCGATTAACCGACCCTGAAAATAATGTATCAATACTCCTTAAGTCTTTGAATACCAAAGTTAATTCAAGGCTCTTTATTAAAGCACTTCATAAAAACAGCAGTTTACGATACTCAATAGTTTAATTTTATTAGAATTAATTGTTGGGGATAAATATTTCTTAATTACTTTTGACACTCAAAAAATAATACTTAAAATTATGGCATTAGAATTCACAGACGCTAATTTTGAAGAACTTGCATTAAAATCAGATAAACCAGTTATAGTAGACTTTTGGGCAGTGTGGTGCGGACCTTGCCGTATTATTGGCCCTGTTGTGGAAGAAATCGGTAATGAATTTGGTGACAAAGTATTGGTAGGCAAAATTGATGTAGACCACAACCCTGAAACAGCAAAAAAATACGGAATTCGTAACATACCAACTCTTTTGTTTTTTAAAAATGGTGAAGTTGTTGATAAACAAGTAGGAGCTGTTCCAAAACAAGTGCTGGTAACCAAATTGGAATCACTGCTTTAGTGTAACGTTCTACCGATCAATTATTTGCCCAACGAAATGTAAAAAGGCAGATTTGATTGTTCAATTTTTAGTTGGTTTTGCATATATAATGGTTTTTTATAATTGGTAATCTTATAGTTTATAATTAACTAATTGCCAATTAACAATTACAAATAACTTTTCTTTGGGATACTTAATAGATCATAACCGGATACAACAATTAAGTCCATTAGAACTGCTTGCTAATCAGGTTGTAGAAGGTTTTATTACCGGTTTGCATAAAAGCCCATTTCATGGATTTTCAGTGGAATTTGCTGAACACAGGCAATATAACGCCGGTGAATCAACCCGTCATATCGACTGGAAACTTTTCGGACGAACAGACAAAATGTTCGTAAAACGATTTGAGGAGGAAACAAATCTGAGATGCAGAATTATCATCGATACTTCTTCTTCAATGTATTTTCCAAAAATGGATGCCCCAACTATTGATAAACCAAACAAGATAGTTTTTTCGGTGTATGCTGCGGCCGCTTTAATGAGCTTAATGAAGAAACAACGAGATGCAACAGGTTTGAGCTTATTTACAGATAAAGTTGAGCTACATTCACATTCGCGATCAAGTTCAGTTCATCAAAGGTATTTATTTACTGAGCTGGAGAAACTATTAGATTTAAAGGGGTCAACAAGCTATAATCCAACTAACATAACTAATTCGTTGCATCATGTTGCTGAGTTGATTCATAGTAGGTCGCTGGTTATTCTTTTCAGTGATATGTTTGATGATATTGAAAAACAGGAAGAGATGTTCTCGGCCTTACAGCATTTTAAACATTACAAGCATGAGGTTATTTTATTTCACGTAACTGATAAAAGAGTGGAGGAGGAGCTTGATCTTGAAGATAGACCATACAAATTCATCGATATGGAAAGCGGTGAATTATTAAGAGTTAATCCGGTTGAAATACGTGAAAAATATAGGGAAGCCGCAACCAAGGCAAAGCATGAACTTAAAATGCGTTGCGGTCGTTATTCAATTGATTATGTTGAAGCCGATATCAATAAAGGTTTTAACGGGATATTGCTTCCGTATTTACTGAAACGTAAGAAGTTGTATTGATAGGAATAATTAAGTATTTCAAGCAACAGCGATTTTCATTAATACTAGCCCATACTAGCGCCCCCCCCAACTAGCGCAAGTCTGTCGGGTAAGCCAGCGCGTTGGGACTTGTGCTTAACTTAGCATTATTGAATTATATCACAAGTCCCTGCCCACGATCCTGCGCTTCAGACTTGCGATAGTTTTTGAATTACATCCGCCACTAGCGCAAGTCTGTCGGGTAAGCCAGCGCGTTGGGACTTGTGCTTAACTTAGCATTATTGAATTATATCACAAGTCCC